>Ga0207814_101135_pt1 | contig 10154 bp, 4 predicted proteins | sample TtaePargueraPR_7_FD_187755 | JGI IMG/M metagenome (GOLD analysis project Ga0207814, IMG submission 187755) | Aerobic enrichment media microbial communities from Bioluminiscent Bay, La Parguera, Puerto Rico - Tt and P1 (2) (SPAdes) | ecosystem: Environmental > Aquatic > Marine > Unclassified ... | reverse complement strand
CGCGGCCCTCCCGCCAGGCCCAGCCGGCGTTGTCGCCGAAGGCGTAGGCGCCGACCTCCTCGCGGTCGTTGCGCCCGACGTCGCCGATCCAGATCTCGTCGACCTCGCCGTCGCCGTCGGGATCCTCCGGGGAAAAGGTCCACGGGTTGCGCAGTCCGACGACCACCATCTCGGTGCGGACCGCGGCCGGGTCGAGCGCGACGCCGTTGAAGCTGGCGGCGCCGACGAAGGGGTTGTCGGCCGGGACCGAGAAAAGGGCGTCGCCCCCGCCGTCGCGGGGGATGTCCGGGTCGGGATTCGGCTCGAGGTTGCCGGGCCGCTTGTCGGGGTCGATGCGGATGACACAGCTCCACAGGTCCTTGTCGAGGTGCTGCGAGTTGTCATGGCCGTCGTTCTGGGTGCCCTCGTCGCCGAAGCTGGCGTAGAGGTAGCCGTCGGGCCCGAAGCGGCAGGTGCCGATGTTGTGCACGCCGTCGTCGTTGTGCTGGTCGATGAGGACCGCCTCGGCGCCGGCGGCGAAGGGCGGGGCGGTCGCCATCTCGAGGCGCGACAGCCGCACGGTGCCGGCGGTGGAGTTGTAGGTGACGAAGAAGCGCCCGTTTTCCGACCAGTCCGGGTGGGCGGCGATGCCCTTGAGTGCGAGCTCGTTGTGGTCGTGCTGCACCCGGTCGGTGAGGTCGGCGACGAGGTGCCTGAGCGGTGACGCGGTGTCGATGCCGGTCAGCAGGAAGACCCGGCCGTCGCCCTCGGTAACCATCAGCTTGTCGGGCTCGCCGGGGATCGTGGAGAAGCCGTGGGGCGAGTCGAAGGCCATGCCGGGGAAGGCGTCCTCGAGGACCAGCGCGGTCGAGGGCGGAGCGGATGGCAGGCGGACCAGCCCGGAGCCGAGCCGTCCGCCGGCCTGGAGGTCGAGGGTGACCGTGGCGGTGTCGGTTTCCGGGCCCTCGGCATCGGCCACCCGGTAGACGAAGTGGTCGGTCTCGCGGCTGCCGTCCCGGTGCTCGTAGCGCAGGAGGCCGCCGGGCTCCACGTGGACCTCGCCGGCGGTCGGCGGCGTGACGATGACGAGGCTGTCGGGATCGAGGAAGCCGGAGTCGTTGGCGAGCGGGTTGAAGCGCAGCTTGCCGAAGGGGCGAAGGGCGAGGGAGTCGTCGGCGGCGTCGGGGGCCGCCCGGGTGAGGCCCTCCCAGGTGGTGGCCACCCGGAGCTCGTCCCAGGTGGTGTCGCCGGTTCCGCCCGAGCCGAGGCGGATCCCGGTGGCGAGGGCCGCGCTGGCATAGGGGAGGACGGCGGCCGGGGCCTGGCCGGCCTCGGGCAGGGCCAGGTCCGGCGCGAGGAACAGGGCGGCCTGGTCGGCGTCGAAGTCGATCTTCCCGACGAGCAGCAGGTCGTCACCGGCGGCCGGTTGGACGCCGGAGTAGGCCCACTGGCCCGCCTCGAGGTCGTGGATCGCGTACTCCCTCTGCCCGGACGAGGGGTTGGCGGCGAAGGGGACGCCGAACAGCAGGCGCTCGGTGCCGCCGTCGTAGCTGCTTGCCCCCGACCACGACGCGCCCGCGTCGCGCTTCATCCGAAAGGCATAGTAGATCACGCGGCGCTCGCGGCCGGGGCCGTCGCCGAAGGCGCCGGTCGAGGCCGAGGGATGGTGGCTGCGGAGGATGCTGCTGTCCCGGGTGACCAGCGCGGTGCCGGCGACCACGGGCCCGCCGCCGACGTCCTGCCAGGCCGAGGGGGTGCCGGCGTGGCCGGTGAAGGCGTCGTTGCCGGTCGAGTTGTCGTAGTCCCAGTAGCGGCCCCCCGCCGCGCCTGCGAGCGGTCCGTCGGGGTAGTCGAAGGCCTCGACGCCGACGGTGTCGCGCTCGACGAAGACCCCGGGACGGGAGGAGGCGAGGTTCGGGTGGGTGCCGGCGAGCACCTCCTCGGCGTCGCCGAAGCCGTCGTCGTCGCTGTCCGGGTCGCGGGGGTCGCTGCGGTTCCGGAACTCGGCGAGGTTGTCGAGGCCGTCGTCGTCGGGGTCGCCCGTGGGGCCGAAGTCGGGATCGGTCGAGCCGTCGTCGCCGTCGTCGAGGCCATGAACGAGTTCCCAGCCGGCGGGCAGGCCGTCCCCGTCGAGGTCGTTGTCCCCGAAGCCCAGCGACATGCCGCTGAAGTGGGCCACCTGGCCGGCGTTGCCGCAGCGGACGAGGATCCGGTCGAAGGCGACCGGCCCGGTGAATACGTGCGCGCGGCCGCGGAAGACGACGGTCAGGGTGTCGTCGCCGCCGGCCACCATCTCGAGGCTGAGCAGGAAGCTCTCGGGCGCCCCGGTCGCGAGCGGGACCGGATCGCCCTCGGCGTCGAGGAAGCGGAAGGTTCCGGTGCCCGGGGCGAGGTAGCCGCCCCAGTCCGACTGCTGCCACTGGTCGCCGAGCCCGGGCCCCTCCTCCTCGCCGAGGTAGAACTGGAAGCCGGCGAATCCGTTCTCGCCGGTGCCGTTGGCGAGTTGGGCGAACTCGAGGGTGAAGGCCGCGGTGAACAGGCCGTCGAGGGTGTCGTCGACCGGCTGGCCAACCAGCGCCCCGAGGCTGCCGGGGTCGATCACGGTGACGTCGCCGCCGGCGCCCACCCCCGGGGCGTCGGAGGGTCGCAGCACCTCCGGCACCAGGCCGGGGTCGAGTGGATCGCTCGAGGAGGCGGCCTCGAGGCCGTCGGCGAAGCCATCGCCGTCGCTGTCGCGGTCCTGCGGGTCGGTGCCGGCGAGGAACTCGTCGAGGTTGGCGAGCCGGTCGCCGTCGGGGTCGAGTGCCGAGTCGTCGACCGCCGGCGAGAGCCCGTTGTCGAGCTCCCAGGCATCGTCCATGCCGTCGTTGTCGGGGCCGGACGAGTCCGGGATGAACTCGAAGTGGAGGTCGGTGAAGTTCGCGGCATGCCCGGCATTGCCGCAGCGGAGCCGGACCTCGTCGAAGGCGAGGTTACCGGTGAAGACCGTCTCGGCTCCGCGGAAGAGTACCGTGGTCCGGTCGGCCTCGCCCGGCTTGAACTCGATCTCGACGGTGATCGTTTCCGGGTCGCCGGCGGCGAGCGGCACCGGCTGGCCGCTACCGTCGGCGAGGTCGAAGTCCAAGGCCCCGGGTGCCCGGTAGCCGCCCCAGTGGGTGCTCGCCCAGTTGTCGCCGATCCCCATCGACTCCGCGCCCTCGTGGTAGAGCTGGAGGCCGCAGAAGCCGTCGGCGCCGGTGCCGTTGGCGAGCGACGCGTACTCGAGCGTGAAGCGGTATCGGAACCGGCCGGCGAGGGCGTCGTCGGGCAGCCGCCCGATCTCGGCGGCCAGCTCGGCGCCGGAGACCAGCAGGATGCCGGCCCCGGCGGTGGCCACCCCGAGATGGTCCTCGGGGGTGACCGCCGCGTGCAGCGCGGGGCCCAGCAACAGCCAGGGAACGAGCGTGCGGTTCATCTTTTCCTATCCCGGACGCCAGCGGCGCGGCGACGCGATGTCAACCGCGGGCCGGCGGCGGGTCGGATTCAGGGGGCGGCGGCCGACGCCCGCAGGAAGCCGCGGTCGGGCAGCCCCTCGGAGGCGTCGAGGCGGAAGGTGTGGTACTCCCACGCGGTGCCGGTGAGGTCCGGCAGGCCGGTGGCGGCCGGCGCGGTGTCGGAGGGGGCGCCCACCGACGAGGCGTCGGCGCCCGGGAAGGCCAGGTCGAGCGCGCCCTCGATCGCGTAGGCGATGCCGTCGACCGTGGCGACCTGGGTGAGGCCCGGGCTGCTGCCGGTGGCGGCGAAGACGGCGCCGTCGCGCACCGCGACCACCAGCGTGAGCTCGTCGCCGGCGGCTCCCGCGACATCCTGGACGACGGCGGCTGCGAGGCCGCGGCTGGCGGCGGACAGCGGGTCGCCGTTGAAGGCGAACTCGCGGAAGTTGTCGTCGCCGTCGCCGTCCGGATCGTCGGTCCTGCCGTTTTCCCTGCCCGGGCTGCCGTCGAGCCCGGCGGCCAGGGCCCAGTCGGCGAAGGGGTCGGCGGGGCCGGTGGCGACCGCGAAGGAGATGTTGCTGAAGTCGGCGACCTGGTTGCCGTTGCCGGCGCGGCAGCGCAGCTGGTTGAAGTCGAGGTTGCGGCTGAAGACGTTGTCCTTTCCGCGGAAGCGGATCGTCACGCTGTCCTCGCCGCCGGCGACGAAGTCGATCGTCACGACGAAGCTCTCGGGCTGGCCGACCGCCAGCGGCACCGGGGCGTCGCCGCTGTCGAGCAGGGTGAAGGCGTTCTCGTCGCCTCCCTGCCAGAATGCCCCCCAGTCGGTCCCCCACCAGTGGTCGCCGACACCGAGGCGCTCGGCGGCGCCCTGCCACAGCTGCAGCGCCGCGTACCCCTCGGCGCCGGTGCCGTTGGCCAGCTCGGTGAACTGGATGTCGAAGGCGTAGGTGATGGTGCCGCTGAAGGTGTCGTCGACCGGCTGCCCGACGAGCGCCTCGAGGCTGCCGGGGTCGATCAGCTGGATGCCTTCGCCGCCGCCGGTGACGCCGGCCCGGTCGAGGGGCGTGAGGACCGCGGGCACGTCGTCGATGTCGTTGGGGTCCGATCCGGACGCGACCTCGAGCCCGTCGGCGAACCCGTCGTCGTCGCTCTCATGATAGTTGGGATCGCTCGAGTAGACGTTCACCTCGTCGCCGTCGCTCAGCTGGTCGTCATCGCTGTCGGCGTCGGCGACCAGGGTGGCGTAGGTGTAGTACTCGGGTCCGTCGTCGAGGCCGTCCCCGTCGCTGTCGGCCACCAGCGGATTCGCGCTCTGGTCGAACTCGAGGTCGTCCTCGAGCCCGTCCTGGTCGTAGTCGGAGGTGGCGGGGAACTCGAACGGCCCCTTGATGTCCTCGAGGGCGAGGACCACCGGCGGATCCTGCGCCGCGGCGTGGTCGATGATCTGCTGCTCCCAGCTATCGGGCAGGCCGTCGGCATCGGCGTCGGCGGCGATCTCGAACTGCAGGGAGAGGTTGCGGAAGCTCGCGGTGCTGCCGTTTCCCGAGCGCACCCGGAGGCGATCGAAGGAGTAGTCGCCGGTGAAGACGTTGTCCCTGCCGTCGAAGCGGATGGTCGCGACATCGTCGGCGAAGCGGTGGTACTCGATGGTGACCGAGAAGTCCTTCGGCTCGCCGACGACCTGGGGCACGGTGAGGTCGCCGGCGGCGAGCAGGTCGAACTCCCCCGGGCCGAAGAAGCCGCCCCAGTTGCCGGACGGGCTGTTGTTGCCGACCGCGAGCTGCTCGTCGTTGCCGTTGAAGAGTTGCAGGCCGGTGAAGCCGCCGGTGCCGTCGAGCTCGGTCATCTCGATGGTGCCGCTGTAGGTCAGGGTGCCGGTGATGTTGTCGTCGACGAAGAACACTCCGGTGTGGGCGCTCATGCTGAAGGGGTCGATCACGGTGATGCCGTCGCCGCCGTTTCCGACTCCCTCCTGGTCGAAGGGCGTGAGCACCGCGGGGACGTTGCCGATGTCGTCCGGCAGGGAGCCGGACGCGACCTCGAGCCCGTCGGCGAAGCCGTCCCCGTCGGAGTCGAAGGCCCCGGGGTCGGAGGAGTGAACGGTCACCTCGTCGCCGTCGGAGAGCATGTCGTCGTCGGAGTCCGGGTCGATGGGGCTGGTGAAATGGGTCGTGACCTCCGGCCCGTCGTCGAGGCCGTCGGCGTCGGTGTCGGCGAGCACCGGGTCGCTGCCCGCCGCATACTCGTCGGCGTCGAGCAGGCCGTCGGCGTCGTAGTCGGAGGTGATCGTCGCGTCGAGCGGGCCGTGGATGTCGGCGAGCGTGAGGGTGCCGCCGGAGGCGTCGATGATCGACTGCTCGAAGGGGTCGTCGGGCAGTCCGTCGCCATCGCTGTCGACGAACACGAAGTCGAGCGACATGCCGGTGAAGGTCGCCGCCTGGTTGGCGTTGCCGCAGCGGACGCGGACCTGGTCGAAGTCGAGCTGGCCGGTGAAGACGTTGTCCCGGCCGTCGAAGTGGACCGTGATGGTGTCGTCCCCGCCGGCCACGAAGTCGATGGTGACGGTGAAGGTCTTCGGGTCGTTGAGGGCGAGGGGGACCGCCTGGTCGGTCGCGTCGAGCAGCGGCTGGTTGCCGACCGGGGCCTGGAACACGCTCCAGTCGGTGGATGCCCAGTTGTCCCCGATCCCGAAGCGCTCGGCGCCCCCCTGCCAGAACTGGAGGCCCGCGAAGCCCTCGAACCCGGTGTCGTTGGCCAGCTGGGTGAACTCGAGGGTGAAGCTGCAGGCGATGGTGCCCGAGAAGGTGTCGTCGACCGGCTGGCCGACCTCCGCGAGGAGGGTGGCCGGATCGATGACGGTGATGCCGCCGCCGCCGCCGGTGACGGCGAGCTCGTCGGCCGGCGTGATGGTCGCGTGGGAGTTGCAGGCAAGGGCCAGGGCAGCGAGCGCTCCCCCGGACATGGGTCTCTTGGGTTTCATGGATGGGTTGGGACGAGGTGGAAAGGTCCGCCGGACCGGAGGACCGGGGACTCTCGAACAACCAACGGCGCCGCGGGCCGGGAACGCGTAGTGGGCAGGGCCAAGGCAGTCCCACTTTCCGGCGACCTCGACAAATCGGGCGAGGGGACTAAGCGTTTGGTCCGTGAAGGCCCGTCATAAGCGGGTGAGAGTCATTTCCCACGGCAGCCGGTCGGAGGTCGACGGCCACGAGGTCGACCAGTTCGTCCAGGAGCTCACGACGCTCCAGGAGGAGCTTCTGGTCGTGATCCGGAGCTTCTGCGGCGACCCGGTGGTGGCGTCCGACATCCGGCAGGCGGTGAACATCGTGCTGTGGAAGAAGCGCGAGAAGTTCAAGCTCGGCACGAATTTCAGGGCCTGGGCCTTCGGCATTGCCCGGATCGAGACCCGCTCGTACTTCCGCAAGCGCAAGCGGGAGGGCTTCGTCGCGCTGGATCCCGAGCTGATGGAGTCGATGACCGAGGAACTGGAGGAAGTCAGCGCGGAGTTCGAGATGCGCAAGCGCGCGCTGCGGCAGTGCCTCGAGCTGCTCACCGAGAAGGACACCGAGCTGGTCCGCCACCACTACTGGAAGCGCGGCACCCTGCAGGCCCTCGCCGAGGCCACGGGCCGGAGCGCCGGGACGCTGCGGGCGAGGCTGCACCAGGTGCGGACCAACCTGCGACGCTGCGTCAACCGCCGGGTCGCCGAGGCCACCGAGTGACGAGGGAGATCGAATGATGGAACCCAACGACCGGCTGATCCACCGCTTCCTCGACGGCGAGCTGACCGAGGGCGAGATCGAGACGCTCGAGACGCAGCTGCGGTCGGGATCGGACTTTCGTCGGGCCTTCTACGAGTGCGTGATGCTCGAGGAGGCGCTGCGCGGGGAGTTCCGTCGGCTGGAGGTGGGCAGCAAGAGGCGCGGGGCGGGATCGGGCGAGCGCGACCTGCGACGCCACTGGCGGCTGTCGCTGGCGGCGGCGGCGGCGGTGATCGCGCTGGTCCTGGCCATCGGCTACTTCCTCGGTGCCGGCGATTACCGCGGCGAGATCGTGGCCTCCGCGGACTGCGACTACCGTTCCGCCGGCAGCGCCGGAGGCGAGCGGCTCGAGCCGGGCGAGCGCCTGGAGATCGCGCGCGGGGTACTGGAGATCGAGCTTACCCCCTCGGCGCGCGTGGTGGTGGAGGGGCCGGCCGAGCTGGTGGTCCGGAACCGCTCGGGCGACGTCGAGCTGCGCCGCGGACGGGCGTTCTTCGACCTCGGACCGGGCAGTCGCGGCCTCGAGGTCACGACGCCGTCGGGCCGGCTGGTCGACATTGGCACCCGCTTCGGGGTCAGCGTGATGGGCGGTCGGGAGGAGGTCCAGGTGATGGAGGGAATCGTCGAGGCATGGCGGGGTGACGAGCTGCTGGGTCGGGTCCATGCGGGCGAGGCCGCGGCCTTCCACGGCGAGCGCTACGTCGGCATCGACTACCGGCCGGCGGAGGTGCTGACGGCCTTGCCGGCGGAGGTGGCGCTGATGCGCGACGGGTTCGATGGCGAGGACGAGACCCGGATGGCGACCCGGTCTGCGCCGGTCGGCGGTCCCTGGTTCGAGCTCGAGGAGTTCGGGAGCCACCGGATCCCGCCCGAGGAACTCGCCTCGCGGGGGGCGTCGGTGGTCCGGGCTGGCGCGTACGACACCAGCGGCGGTTTCCGGATCGTGTGGACGCCGGTCGAGGGCCTGCCCGAGGGCCGGACGGTGTACCTGTTGCGACTCCGCACCCGGCCCACCCTCTCCGAGAGCCAGCCGGGCAACCGACTGGCATCCGAGGGGGCCGAGCGGGTGGCACTGACCCGCTTGCGGACACCGGTTCTCGGCCTCGGCGGCCGGGGGAGCGAGGACGGCCACTTCTGGTTCATCGAGTCCGGCGAGGAGCAGGCGGTCGAGAACTCGAGCCACGTGCCCGTTTCCAGCGAGCAGGAGCTGCTCCTGCGCTACGACTCGAGAACCGGGCTGGCGGAGATGTTCCGCGGCACCGGGTCGGAGATCCAGCTGGTGAGCCGGCGGCAGGTCGCCGCCGGGCTGAGCTTCGACGGCGTGGTGGTGATGAACCACGAGCGCTGGGGCGACGTGGCGCTGGATCACCTCGAGGTCGATGCGGTGGTCTATCCGGACGCCGAGCCGGCGCCTCCCGGGGAGTAGTGGGCGCGAGGGGCGGACGGTTTTCGGGTTTTTCGACGCGACCGGCTACGCGTTTTGCCTCGCGCCGGGCGTGAATGGCTGAGGATCTCCCCTCGGTGGGGGGCGCTTCTCCCTCAAACCCAAGACCCCAGAACATGAAGTCTTCCCCGTTTCTTCTCCCGCTTTCCGGACTGCTCCTGTGCGGAGTGTCCCCGGCCGCCCTCATCCAGACCGGCGGCGGCGGCGTGGTCGACCCCGGCGTGTCGCCCGGTGGATTCGTCGGAGCGTCGACCACGGTCACCCCGGACAGCGTTGCGTTCACCAATGCCGGGCTGTGGGACGGCAGCAGTTCGACCGTCGGCGGTGGCGCGATCAGCGGCACGGTCTACTACGCCTGGACCGGCCGGTCGGCGGACCGTCAGGGCGGGGCGGGTGAGCTGCCGATCGGCCTGAGCGAGATCCCCGGCACCGCGAACCCGGGCGGCTCCTTCGGCGGCGGGCAGATCTTCCGCACCGGCGGCGAGGTGCTGGGCGTGGGCAACTCGTGGGGGGCCTGGGCCTACAGCACCTTCGGGAGCCTCGGCAGCGCCGACCTGCTGCAGGACACGGGCGACGGCGGCAGCTACCTCGCGCTGCACCCGGAGGCGACGATGACCTTCCTGGTCCAGGTCGACTTCGTCGGCGGCGGCGACGACCTCACCAACGTGACGATGTACTGGGGCGATCCCGCGTCGCCGGTCCAGGTGGCCACCGCCTCGTTCACGGGCGACGCCTCCTTCGATTCCTTCCAGTTCCGGGCCGGCCACGAGAGCACCACGGACAACAACCGCTGGGACTACTCCGATGTGGCCTTCGCCACCACCGCGGAGGAGGCCCTGGCCGCGGTGCCCGAGCCCTCCGCCGTCGCGCTCGCCGCGCTGGGCGCGCTCGGCCTGCTGCGTCGCCGGCGGTGAGCCTCGCTGCCTGAGGGTCTCAGCGGGTGATCCCCCGCTGGGAGCCCTCGATGAAGGCGATGAGGTGCTTCACGTGCGGGTTGTTGGCGGGCGACTCCGCCTTCAGCGAGGAGAGGGTGATCGAGAGGTTGCCGTCCTTGCGGAGGAACAGCTTCTTGTAGGCGGCCCGCAGCGCCTTGAGGTCGTCCTCGCCGAAGCCGCGCCGGCTGAGGCCGACCTGGTTGACGGCACGGGTGGTCGCCGGGTTGCCCTCGACCACCGTGTAGGGGGCGACGTCCTGGGTGATCCGCGAGCAGCCGCCGATGATCGAGTGGCAGCCGATGCGGCAGAACTGGTGGATGGCGGCCAGCCCGGAGACGATCGCGTGGTCCTCGACGGTGACGTGTCCGGCGAGGGTGCCGTTGTTGGAGAGGATGATGTGGTCGCCGAGTTGGCACTCGTGGGCGACGTGGGCGTAGCACAGGAACAGGTTGTCGCTGCCGATCCGGGTCGGCGTGTGCTCGAAGGTGCCGCGGTGCACGGTGGTGTTCTCACGGAAGACGTTGCGCTCGCCGATCACCAGCGCGGTCGGCTCGCCGGCATA
>Ga0207814_101134_pt1 | contig 10159 bp, 7 predicted proteins | sample TtaePargueraPR_7_FD_187755 | JGI IMG/M metagenome (GOLD analysis project Ga0207814, IMG submission 187755) | Aerobic enrichment media microbial communities from Bioluminiscent Bay, La Parguera, Puerto Rico - Tt and P1 (2) (SPAdes) | ecosystem: Environmental > Aquatic > Marine > Unclassified ... | reverse complement strand
ACGGCATACCGGGCGGCATCGGCGGAGCGCTCCGGATGAATGCGGGCGCCAACGGCGTCGAAACGCGCGACAGGGTCGTCGAGGTTTACGCCGTGGACCGGAGCGGCGCGATGCACACCTTCTCCAACGAGGAGATGGGCTATTCCTACAGGCATTCGGATGCGCCGAAGGAGCTGATTTTCACCGGCGCGCTGTTCGAGGGCTACAAGGAAGACCGCGAGACCATCAAAAAAGAAATGGACGCGGTCCAGCATCACCGCGAGACGGTGCAGCCGATCAAGGAAAAGACCGGCGGGTCGACCTTCAAGAACCCGCCCGGCACGTCGGCCTGGAAGGAAGTCGACAATGCCGGTTGCCGGGGGCTGATGATCGGCGGCGCGCAGATGAGCCCGATGCACTGCAATTTCATGATCAACACCGGCACGGCGACGAGCTACGACCTCGAAACGCTCGGCGAGACGGTGCGCCAGCGGGTGCTGGAGAATTCCGGCGTGCGTCTGGAATGGGAGATCAAGCGGATCGGCCTGTTCAAGCCCGGACAGGAAGTCCAGGAATTCTTGGGGCAGATGCTTTAGGGCGGGTTTTTTCGTCCAGATATGCAAGAAGGCGGTGACCTCGGTCGCCGCCCCCCTGCATCAGATCGAATGTACCGGCCAATATCGCCTGCCCGAAGACAGGGACGGTATCCACCGCCACTTCGACCGACGTTGTCCCTTTGGCCCACAGGGAGCCTTTCGGGCACGCTGCCTCGAGTTCCGAAGACCTCTCGGTTGCGCTGACGTTACGGTTTAACCCGCCGTTCGCCACTTACCGGTGCATCAGTCCGTTCAATCTCCGTTTCCGGATCATGCCGTTACCGATACGCCCCATACGCTGGTCCGAGGACATTCCGAAAAGAAACACCAAGGCTTCCCGCATGGGCTGCGGCTCGTTCGGTTCGGGAGTTCTTCTGCTGGGCAGTTGATCACCCGTTCCCAAGCTGCAGTGGGATCAGTCTTGTCTTGAAAATGCGGCGTGTCCAGCGGCGCCGGGAGGTTGTCCCCGGTGTCCCCGCAGTTCACAGGCCATGCTGTCGAGGTAAGTCTTCGCTGACTGTCAGGATCAGTGGGCGATCCGGTTTCGGCCCGCGTTCTTGGCCTCGTATAGTTTCTCGTCGGCGCGCGTCAAGAGCTGTTCGGGTTCGTCGTCGGAGCGGTATTGCGAGATGCCGAAGGACGCCGTCAGCTGGCCGATCGGGCGCTTGCCCTCGGAGAGGACGAGTCGGGATTTTTCCAGCTGCTCCATGATATGACGGCACAGCGCATGCGCCTGCTCGACCTGCGTCTCCGGGAGAATGAGCGCGAACTCCTCACCGCCGTAGCGCGCGGCGAGATCCCGGCCCTTCACATTGCTCATCAGGATAGCCGCGAAATAGCGCAGCACGTCGTCGCCGACGATATGGCCGTGAGTATCGTTGATCCGCTTGAAGTGATCGATATCGATGAGAACAAGGCACATGGACGAGCCATGGGTCCGCGCTTCGGTGATTTCGCGGGCCAGCGATATCTCGAAATAGCGCCGGTTGGCCAGATTTGTCATCGAATCGCGCATTTCCTTCTCGCGCGATTTTTCGAGGCTGGCGCGCAGCTTGCGAACCTGGGCGCGTGTCTGGGTCAGGCTTTCGTTCAGCTTCACCGTGTCCGAGCGCATCTTGGCGTTTTCGCGCAGCAGCACCTCGATGGCCGTGCGGACCTGCGCCGGCGATGACATTTCGTCGAGCGAGGTCGCCGTCTTTTTCAGGGAGCCGGAATAGCTGTCACTGGTGGTCAGGTGGCCCTGCACCAGCTTCACGATTTCCGCCATTTCGTGATCGAGGTGGCGGCTCAGCAATTCCTGGTGCTTGCGTTCCTGTTCGGTCGCCAGCAGGAACTCCTGGTGCACCTGGTCGAGTTCATAGGGACCGACCGACCCGCTTTTCTCGATCATGCCGTTGATCTTCCGGGTGACCTCTTCCGGAACGCCCGCGGCATAGGAATACCAGACAGCATAGGTCTTCGGGACGGGCGGGGTCTGATAGGTGTCGGCGAGCAGAAGCGCCTTGGCTGCGAGTGCCTCGATCGCCTTGAATTCAGGCGCGCCCGATTGCTCTTCGGCCGGTTCTTCCGGCTGGGCAGGAGCGGATTTCAGAAAGTCGAGCATGAGCTGGTGCCAGTTCCGTCAGATTGGTCGCGCTCAGGCGGCAGACCGGGTTTCGTCAGAGATGGCCGTCTCGACAGTGCCGACGGCCCAAGTGGTGATCTTGTCCTGCAATTCGGTGTTCTGCGCCCGCAATCCCTCGATCTCGGCGTTGATCTTCTCTTCCTCCTGCCGGCGGATATCTTCCAGTTTCGCCTTCAGGCCCTCGTTCTCCTCGATCAGCGCGGTGTGGGCGGGGCCGAGATAGGATTCGAGGCGGGCTTCCGTGGCCGCGATCTTCTGCTCGAATTCTTCCTTCTGCTTTTGCAGCGCGGCCGCATGGGCGGCATGCCTGGCGGCAAGGTTCTTGCCGCTGGCGAATGCGTAGAGGGAGACCGAGAGGATGGTGAGGACCAGCATCGGGACGATCATCACATGCAGGGAATGGGTCAGGTCGACGAAACCGAGATCGTGCATTCCGGCGACCATCACCGTGAGCGCGAGCGCGAAACCGGCGAATCCCGCAACTTGCAGGATCGTCATCATAGAGCTGCCGCCCGAGGCGGATGCCGCCTGGTCGGTTGGTTTTCCGGCCGGTTTCTTGGCCATATCCTGTCCCCCGTCATCCCCTGACGCCTGTCTGTCCCGACGGCCGGCTGCCGCGTCGCGCGATCCGCGCGCGTGCTGCCGGTGAAGCCATTTCACATGAAGGGTGTCCGATACGATGCCGGACGCGGGGCGGCGTCATGCCGCCTGCTGGCGCAATATTGATGCCGCCGACCATAAAGACGGGGTTTTAAGAAAGCTCGAAGTCTCATGGTTAACGTTCCGGAAGCCGGACCGAAACTTGCCCGGCGGCGGCGAAATGCGTGGAACCGGCTGCCGAAATCGGGCATAGCGCCGCCATGACGGAGAGTATTGAACCGTATCGCATGGATGCCGCGCTGGACGGCGGCCGCTCGGCGCCTTCGGGGTGGGGCGGGCATCTGCGCGCCACGCTGGCGCTCGGCGTCCCGCTGGTCGGGTCGCAGATCGGGCTGATGCTGATCAACACCACCGATACGGTCATGCTCGGCTGGTATTCGGTCGAGGCGCTGGCGGCCAGCGTGCTGGCGACGCCTTTCTTCTTCGTCGTGATGATCTTCGGCTCCGGCTTCAGCCAGGCGGTCCTGCCGATCGCGGCCCAGGCGGAGGGCAAGGGCGATACGCGCGGCGTGCGGCGCGCGGTGCGCATGGGGCTTTGGGTTGCGATCGGCTATTCGGCGCTCGTGATGCCATTGCTCTGGCAGGCGGAGAGGATTCTCCTGGCCCTCGGGCAGGAGCCCGGCGTCTCCGCGCTCGCCGGCGACTACATGCGAATCGCGCAGTGGGCGATGTTTCCCGCGTTGGCCGCGCAAGGGCTGCGCGCCTTCCTCTCGGCGGTTGAACGGCCGCGCATCATTTTCTGGTCGACGGTCGCAGGCGCCGTGCTGAACGCGCTCCTGAACTGGGCGCTGATCTTCGGCAACTGGGGCGCGCCGGAAATGGGCGTGCGCGGCGCGGCCATCGCCTCGCTCGGCACCACCGCGCTGACCTTCGCGGTGCTGGCCGCCCATGTGGTCACGGATCGCAAGGCCACCGAATACGAGATCTTCGCCCGCTTCTGGCGGCCGGACTGGCCGGACCTGCGCGACGTGCTGCGCATCGGCGTGCCGATCTCGATCACGATTCTCGCCGAGGTGACGATGTTCGTGTTCGCCTCCGTGATGATGGGCTGGCTCGGCGTGGTGGCGCTTGCCGCCCACGGCATCGCGATGCAATTCGCCTCGATCGCCTTCATGGTGCCGCTCGGCATGTCGCAGGCGGCAACGGTCCGGATCGGCCGGGCGCTCGGGCGCGGCGATGCGCTGGCGCTCAATCGTGCCGCGGGATCGGCGATGATGATCTGCCTGGTGTTCGCCTTGATGAGCGGGCTTCTTTTCTGGATATTTCCGGAACCGCTGATCGCGCTGTTTCTCGACACGTCGGAGGCGAAGGCGCCGGAAGTCATCGCCTATGCGGTGCCGCTGCTGGTGATCGCCGGCATCTTTCAGCTTTTCGACAACGGCCAGGCGGTCGGTGTCGGCCTCCTGCGGGGGTTGAAGGATACGCGCATACCGATGCTGCTCGCCATTTTCTGCTATTGGGGGATCGGTTTCCCGACCGCCTATCTGCTCGGTTTCACCTTCGGTTTCGGCGGTGCCGGCGTCTGGGCCGGGCTTGCCACCGGACTGGCGTTCGCCGCGGTTTCAATGAACAGCCGGTTCCTTATCCTGCGTCCGAAGACACGCTAGCGTGGCGCTGTAAGTTTCGATCAGGTTTCAGTTTTTCCGCTCGCGCACTTGCCAGCGAATCAAAGCTCTGATTCTTTTCGCCATAGTCCCATGATCGACTGATTCGGACGCCGTATTCGTCCAGTTTGTTCGCGTACCTGCTGCGCGACGACGCTCGGATTCACACAGCCGATCAGGGGCAGGGGAAGAAGGGGAAGCAATGATCGAGTCCACGCGTAAGCATGTCGCAGTCCTGTTGGGCGGATTTTCTTCGGAGCGGCCCGTCAGCCTGATGTCCGGCAATGCCTGTGCGGACGAACTGGAAAGATGCGGCTACCGGGTGACCCGTCTCGATGTGGGACACGATGTGGCCCAGCAACTTGCCGAACTCAAGCCGGATGTGGCTTTCAACGCGCTGCATGGCCCGTTCGGCGAAGACGGCCGTATCCAGGGTATCCTCGAATATCTGCAGATCCCCTACACGCATTCCGGAGTCATGTCGGCGGCCGTCACCATGGACAAGGACATGGCCAAGCGTGTTGCGCGGACGTATGGCATGCCGGTCGCGGAATCCAGGGTGATGAATCGCCACGATTTCACCTCCGTACACCCGATGAAGCCTCCTTACGTGGTCAAACCGGTGACGGAAGGCTCCAGTTTCGGTGTGGTGATCGTCAAGGAAGACCAGCCGCATCCGCCCCAGGTCCTGACCTCCCCGGATTGGAAATATGGCGATCGCGTCATGGTTGAGCGCTATGTGCACGGTCGCGAATTGACCTGTGCCGTGATGGGCGACGTGGCGCTCGGCGTAACCGAAATCATCCCTCAGGGACACCAGTTCTACGACTATGATTCCAAATATGTCGCAGGCGGATCAAATCATGTGTGTCCGGCGGAAATTTCACCAAATATTTACCAAACAATAACCAAGCTGGCGCTCAAAGCACATCAAGCCTTCGGGTGCCGGGGCGTGACCCGTTCCGACTTCCGCTACGATGACCGGTTTTCCCCGAACGGGGAGGTGATCTGGCTGGAAATCAACACCCAACCCGGGATGACTGCCACGTCGCTGGTCCCGGAATTGGCCGAATATGCCGGGCATTCCTTCGGGGAGCTCTTGAGTTGGATGGTGGAGGACGCATCGTGTTTGCGTTGACAGGCAAAAGTCGGGGAAATAGCCGCATCGCGCCGAAGCGTCGCGAGCTTGCCGGCCGTCTCGTCGTGCCCCGCCTGCTGCGCCGTCCAGCGCGCCTCTTCTCCAAGATATTCGCCGGCGACATCACCGTGCCGCGTTACGCGGAAGCCGCGGGTCTCGTTTCGATTTTCGCCGCGACCGCGATCTACGGTTCGGTTGCGGGCGGCCAGTTCGGTTCCGTGGCAAACGACCTGACGGCCAAGCTCGGTTTCGCCATCTCGGAGATCGAGATTTCCGGGCAGGTCAACACGTCCGAGATCGCGATAATCGAGGCGCTGGGGCTGAACGAATCAACCTCGCTTGCGTCCCTCGATGTGCGCGATGCGCGCGAGACGCTGCAGGGTCTTCCATGGGTGGAAAAGGCCGAAGTCCGAAAGGCCTATCCCGACAAGCTGGAAATCCGCGTCACCGAACGTCACGCCTTCGCGATCTGGCAGACGGGCGAGACCTTGTCGCTGATCGAGCGCGACGGCCGGGTGATCGGCGCCTATGCCGGATACGGTTTCAACGATCTGCCGCTCGTGGTCGGCCCGGGCGCCGCGACGGCGGCGGCGCCGTTCATGGAATTGCTGTCTGCCTATCCGTCTTTCGCCAGCCAGGTGAAGGCACTGATTCATGTCGGCGAGCGGCGCTGGGACGTCCGGCTCGCTAACGGGATCACCGTTAAGCTGCCCGCCAATCAGCCCGCGGCCGCTGTCGAGAAGCTGCTGGCAATGGATTCCGTGAACCAGATCCTGTCGCGCGATATCGCGTCGATCGACATGCGCCTCACGGACCGCACAACCGTGGCATTGACGGAAAACGCGATGGCGCGGCGCGATACCGCGCTCAAGGCGCGCGAAAAGGCCATCAAGGCCGCAGCGCGGCGGAGCAACATCTGATGTCGACCAAGACCCGCGCGCCCGAACAAAAAAAGCCCCGGCGGTCCGCCGTCATCACGGTGCTCGATATCGGCAGCACCAAGACGGTATGCATCATCGCCCGGATGACCCCCTGCGAGACCGGTCAGTATCTGCATGGTCGCACCCATGCGCCGGAAGTGATCGGCATCGGCCATACCAAGTCGCACGGCATCAAGTCCGGCCTGATCAACGACCTCGACGCGGCTGAACAGTCGGTTCGACAGGCTGTCGACGCGGCGGAACGGATGGCCGGGCTGACAGTGGATTCGATCATCGTCAATGTCGGCGCGGGACGGTTGGCGAGCCACATTTCGAGCGCCTCGATCGAACTCGACGAGGGTCGGCCGATTTCCAAGTCGGACATCCAGAAGGTTCTGAAAGCAGGCGTTGCCCGCGCGGCCAATGTCGACCGGACGGTCCTGCACATGCTGCCCATCGATCATGTCCTCGACGGCGAGCGCGGCATCGTCGATCCGCGCGGCATGATCGGGCGGCAATTGTCGCTCAACATGCATGTCCTGACCGCCGATGCGGCCCCGCTGCGCAACGTCGAAATATGCATCAACCGCGCGCATCTGAGCGTCGAGGCGATGGTCGCGACACCTTATGCCAGCGGTCTCGCGGCGCTCGTTGACGACGAACTCGATCTCGGCTGCGCCTGCATCGACATGGGCGGCGGAACGACGTCCGTCGCGGTCTTTGCGGACCGCGCTTTCATCCACGCCGATTCGATCCCGGTGGGCGGCCATCACGTGACGATGGATATCGCGCGGGGTTTTTCCTGCCGCCTCGAGGACGCCGAGCGCCTGAAGGTTATGCAGGGTTCGGCGCTGGCGACGCCGGCCGACGAACGCGATGTCATCCAGGTGCCTGCGATCGGCGATGACGACTACGGCCAGGCGACGCAAGTCCCGCGCAGCCTGCTCAACCGTATAATCGCGGCACGAGTGGAAGAGACCCTTGAGATGCTGCGCGATCGTATCAACAAGTCCGGCTATTCGAGCGTCGTCGGCAAGCGCGTCGTGCTGACGGGCGGTGCGGCGCAGCTGACCGGTCTGCCGGAACTGGCGCGGCGCATTCTCGGGCGCAATGTACGGGTCGGACGCCCGCTCGGCGTCAGCGGTCTTCCGACGGCTGCCAAGGGGCCGGCCTTCGCGGCGGTGGCGGGTCTGATGATCTATCCGCAGGTTGCCGAGGACGATCACAGCACGATGCGATTTGCACATCCGTTCCGACTGGCCGGGACGGGAACGGACGGGCCACTCGGGCGCATGACCCAGTGGCTTAAGGACAGTTTTTAAGGAAAACCGCGGGCGTCGCCCGCGTCCGGATGTGGCGGCGCATCCGGCATCAGAAAGGATGGAAAGAATGACGATCAATCTCAAAAAGCCGGACATCACCGAACTGAAGCCGCGCATCACCGTTTTCGGTGTTGGCGGCGGCGGCGGCAATGCGGTCAACAACATGATCAATGCCGGCCTTGAGGGCGTCGATTTCGTGGTCGCCAACACCGACGCGCAGGCGCTGTCGATGAACAAGGCGGAACGGATCATCCAGATGGGCCTCGGCGTTACCGAGGGCCTCGGCGCGGGATCGCAGCCGGATGTCGGCCGGGCTTCCGCCGAGGAGTGCATCGACGAGATCAACGATCACCTGAACGGCACCCACATGTGCTTCGTCACCGCCGGAATGGGCGGCGGCACGGGCACCGGCGCGGCTCCGGTGGTTGCCTCTGCGGCGCGCGAGCGCGGCATCCTCACCGTCGGTGTCGTCACCAAGCCTTTCCACTTCGAAGGCCAGCGCCGCATGCGTACCGCCGAGGCCGGTATCGAGGAACTGCAGCAATGCGTCGACACGCTGATCGTCATTCCGAACCAGAACCTGTTCCGCATCGCCAATGACAAGACGACCTTTGCCGACGCGTTCGGCATGGCCGACCAGGTTCTCTATTCCGGCGTCGCCTGCATCACCGACCTGATGGTCAAGGAAGGCCTGATCAATCTCGACTTCGCCGACGTGCGTTCGGTGATGCGCGAGATGGGCAAGGCGATGATGGGCACCGGCGAAGCGTCCGGCGAGGGCCGCGCAATGACCGCTGCCGAAGCTGCGATCGCCAATCCGCTGCTCGACGAATCTTCCATGAGGGGCGCCAGGGGCCTGCTGATCTCGATCACCGGCGGCCGCGACATGACGCTGTTCGAGGTGGACGAGGCGGCGACCCGCATCCGCGAGGAAGTCGACCAGGACGCCAACATCATCCTCGGCGCGACCTTCGACGAGTCGCTGGAAGGCATCATCCGCGTCTCCGTGGTGGCGACCGGTATCGAGGCGCAGGCCTCGGAAATCGGTACCCCGGTGACCGAACTGCGGGCACAGCCCCGCCCGGCGCCCCAGCCGGCGATCACGCGTCCGGCAGCTTCGGCGACGCCGGCCGCTTCCACGACCGCCTCGGCTCCGGCTGCAAGCGCGCCCGCGCCGCAGCCTACCGCTCCGACGCCGTCGCCCGCTCCGAAGGCCGAAATCGCGCCCGAGGGGGTCAGCGAGGTGATTCGCGAGACCGAGCGCGACATGGCCGCGTTCGAGAACAAAGCCGCAGCCGCTCCGGAACGTCCGGCTCCGGAATTCAAGCCGCAGAGCCGCCTGTTCACATCCGCGCAGCAGCCGATGCGCGCCGCGCCGGCGACCGCACCGGTGATGCAGGAACCGGAACCCCAGCCGCAGCCGCGCTACCAGCCGCAGCCGGAACTGCGCGAATCGCCGCGCATGCCGCGGGTCGAGGATTTCCCGCCGATGGTTCAGGCCGAAGTCGATTCGCATGTGCCCCGCCCGCATGCGGAAGAGGAGGACGAACGCGGGCCGCTCGGCCTGCTGAAGCGGCTTACCCACGGGCTTTCGCGTGAAGAAAAAGCCGCGGTGTCGCCGAAATTGCGCCCGGCCGATCACGGTCTCGCGCAGGGACAGCCCGAGCCGCGCCGGCAGCTTTCGCAGGACGCGCAGCTCTACGCGCCGCGCAAGGGACAGCTGGACGATCACGGCCGTTCCGCGCCCCAGGGACAGGCGACTTCGGAAGAGGATCAGTTGGAGATTCCGGCGTTTCTGCGCCGCCAGGCGAACTGACCTTGAGGGAATGTTACAGGCATGAGAGGCAGGCTGTTTCGCGCAGCCTGCCTCTTCACGTTAAGTGTATGAATGCAAAAGTTTTTCCGAAACCGTGCCGGATTGACCATCTGGTAACATTTGGTAAAAAAGCGTGATTTGGTCCGGAAGGCGACTCGCGGATATTGTCGCCTTGAAGAGGGGAGAACCGGCCTGCTTGCGCTGGCGGGATGGTTCGCGGACAAAAGCCAATGAGCCTCGCTGTACGGCGATGCGTCAGCGGAAAGGCCGATGGGGACCAAGTTGTTAGGATACCAAGCCACGCTCTGCGACAAGGCAGAACTCTCCGGCATAGCTGTTCACAGCGGTGAACAGGTTTCAATAAGACTACTTCCGGCTGCGCCCAACACTGGTGTGCAATTCAGGCGAATTTATGAAGACGGAACGGTTGCGGACATCTCGGCGGTAGCCGGGCAGGTCGGCGCCACCTTGGCAGAGAACCTGGCCAATGAGGCGAACGA
>Ga0207814_101133_pt1 | contig 10162 bp, 8 predicted proteins | sample TtaePargueraPR_7_FD_187755 | JGI IMG/M metagenome (GOLD analysis project Ga0207814, IMG submission 187755) | Aerobic enrichment media microbial communities from Bioluminiscent Bay, La Parguera, Puerto Rico - Tt and P1 (2) (SPAdes) | ecosystem: Environmental > Aquatic > Marine > Unclassified ... | reverse complement strand
CCCATTTCGTGGGTGACGCAGATCATCGTCATGCCGCTGGCCGCCAGTTCCGCCATCACCTCCAGGACCTCGTTGATCATCTCGGGATCGAGCGCCGACGTCGGCTCGTCGAACAGCATGATCTTCGGCTCCATGCACAGGGAGCGCGCGATCGCGACGCGCTGCTGCTGGCCGCCGGACAATTGCCGCGGATACTTCCCGGCCTGTTCGGGGATGCGCACCCGTTCCAGATAGCGCATCGCAAGATCGCGCGCCTTGGCTGCGGGCATCTTGCGTGCCCGGACCGGACCAAGCGTCAGGTTCTGCAGAACGGTCAGGTGCGGGAACAGATTGAACTGCTGGAACACCATGCCGACATTGGCGCGCACCGCGTTCAGGCTCTCGCGGCGGTCGTCGAGCTCGACGCCGGCGACCCGGATCGTCCCGGACTGGTGCTTCTCCAGCCGGTTGATGCAGCGGATCAGCGTCGACTTGCCCGAACCCGACGGCCCGCAGACGACGACCTTCTCGCCGAGAGCCACATCGAGCGAAACATCCTTCAGCGCCTGGAAGTCGTCGAAGAATTTCGAGACGTTTTCCATGCGGATCACGGGCTCTGACCGGCCAGCGTCCATCCCTTCTCCCCACCAGTTGCCAGGCCGGCGACTACACCATGGTGTTGAGCCGCATGCAATAAATTTAACATGTTGCAATTGCTCGGTTTCGACGCAAGAATATTGAAAATCCAGAGCAAGGGGACGTTTCGATGAAAGCGATCAAGGTGATTTTCGCTGCGGCTCTGCTTGTCGCAGGCGCCGCCGGTGCGAACGCTCAGTCCGCGCTGCAGGAGATCCTGAGTTCCGGGACGCTGAAGGTCGGAACGACCGGCGACTGGAACCCGATGACCATGAAGGATCCGGCCACCAACTCCTATACCGGTTATGACATCGACGTGATGAACGAACTGGCCAAGGATCTCGAAGTCGAGGTCGAGTTCGTTCCCACCGACTGGAAGACGCTGGTCAACGGCGTCACCTCGGGCAAATACAACATCACCGGCTCGGCCTCGGTATCGCCGTCTCGTGCCAAGGTGGCGGGCTATTCCGACAGTTACTTCTCGCTCGCGACGGTGCCGCTGATCCTCAAGAAGAACGCCGACCGCTTCAAGGACTGGACCGATCTCGACAAGGCCGACGTATCGGTCGCCGCCACGCTTGGCACCACCCAGGAGAAGCAGGTCAAGCAGTTCTTCCCGAACGCCAACCACGTCATCGTCGAGGCGCCTGCCCGCGACTTCCAGGAGGTGCTTGCCGGCCGCGCCGACGCGCATATCACCTCGAATGTCGAGGCCTACAAGCTGATCGCCCAGTATCCCGACATGATGATCGTGCCGGTCTCCGCGCCGAAGGCGCCGACGCCGATCGCCATGCTGATGCCGCAGGACGACCAGGTGTGGATCAACTACGTGAACACCTGGATCGCGCTGAAGAGGGAGCGCGGCTTCTTCGACGCGCTTGCAAAGAAGTGGCAGCTCTCCAACTGACGCAGCTTCAACGAAACGAGACGGGGCGCTGCGGCGCCCCGTTTTCTTAGCGCCTACGGTTGCATCGTGCTCACGGTCTACGCGGTTCCCGTCAGCCTCTACTGCGCCAAGCTGCGCATCCTGTTGCGCCACAAGGGGCTTAATTGGCGCGAGGTCCCGCCGCCGGGCGGCTACGGCTCCGACGCCTACAGGCAGGTGGTGCCGTCCGGCAACCTGCCGGCGCTGCTTGACGGCAGTCTGCTGATCGCCGACTCCGAGGCGATCGCCGAATACCTGAACGAGACTCATCCCGAACCGCCGATGCTGCCCGCCGATCCGGGCGGCCGGGCCAAGGCGCGCGAACGCTCGCGGTTCCACGACACGCGGCTGGAGCCGGTGGTGCGGGCGCTGTTCCCCTATCTCAACGGGCAGCCGGCGGACGGCGCCGTCATCGACCGGAAGGCAAGCGAGATTTCCGCGCGGCTCGGCCAGCTCGCGCGGATACTTGCCGACAGTGACCTCGACCGACGGACACTGACGCTCGGCGATTGCGGTTTTCCGGTTACCTTCGAGTGGATCGCGAGGCTGGACCCGGCGCTCGATCTCGGCATCGCCTGGCCCGAGGCGGTGCTGGCCTACAGGGACGCGCTGGAGCGCCACGATGCGGCGGCGGCCGTCCTTGTCGACTACCGCCCGGTGCTTGCGGATTGGATGAAGATGCGTGGTCCCGGCGCATGAAGCTGCAGGCGATGACCTGGCCCGAGGTCGAAGCGTATCTGGAATCGTCGACCGGGCTGATGCTGCCCGTCGGTTCCACCGAACAGCACGGGCCGATGGGTCTGATCGGCACGGACACCCTGTGCGCCGAAGCGGTTGCAGACGGCGCCGCCGAGCGGGTTGGCGTCATCGTCGCGCCGGCGATCGCCTATACGCCGGCGCCATTCAACATGAGCTTTCCGGGAACGATTTCGGTTTCCGAGACGCTGTTCGAAACGCTCGTCGCTGAGATCGTCGACGGGCTGGGGTCGCAGGGCTTCAGGCACATTTATGTCGTGAACGGTCACGGCGCCAATCTTGCGCCACTGCGCCGGATTGCCGAGCGGGGGCAGGGTCCGGGCCTGCGGATCCGAAGCTGGTGGGACTTCGAACCCGTCAACGAGCTGCGCCAAGCCTATTACGGCGAATGGGAGGGCATGCATGCCACGCCGTCCGAGGTCGCGATCACCCAGGCGACGACGCGGGTGATCGCGCCCCCGGAGCCGGCCAGGACGCCGCCGCGAAAGCTCTCCGCCGAGTACATCAAGGCCCATGCCGGCGACCGGCACGGCCCGCCGGACGAACACCGAAAGGCGTTCCCCGACGGCCGCGTCGGTTCGCACTCGGCGCTGGCGACGCCGCAGCATGGTGAGGAACTGCTCAAGGCCGCGGTCGCCGCGGTAGCGGAAGACTATCTGGCCTTTGCGGGTGCGGGCCGGCTCTGAGACCCGTCGATGGCCGTCACATCAGGGACGGCAGGAACAGGCTTATCTGCGGGAACAGGACGATCAGGACGATCAGGATCAGGAAGGCGATCCAGAAGGGGAAGACGCCCCGGAAGATGTCGTACATGGACACGTCCTTGGCCATCGACGCGATGGCGAAGACGTTGACGCCGATCGGCGGCGTGACGACGCCCAGTTCCACCATGATGACGACGAGGACGCCGAACCAGACCGGATCGAACCCGGCGTTCATGGCGATCGGGAAGAACAGCGGCACCGTCAGGACGAGCGCCGGCAGCGCGTTCATGAACATGCCGATCACGACATAGAACACCAGGATCGCCGCGATCAGCCCGTATTTGCCCAACTCGAACCCGATCACGAGGCTGGCCAGCTGCTGGGTCAGGCCGCTGATCGCGATGAAGCGGCTGAAGGCGGTGGCGAACATGAAGATGACGATGATCCCGGCCGACAGGCGCAGCGCCTGCGCGATCGACCGCCGAAACTTCTCGCCGGTCAGCCGGCCGTTCAGCATCGCTATGAGCAGGGCGCCGGACACGCCGAGGCCGGCGGCCTCGTTGGGCGTCACGAATCCGGAATAGATCCCGCCGAGCACGAGCAGCATCAGCAACAGCACCGGCCATATGCGGGCCGACGACGACAGGCGCTCGGCCCAGCTGCTCGTCTCGCCCCTTGGCGCCAGCTCCGGATTGATCGCGGCCCGGATCGTGATCAGCGTGATCAGGATCACTGTGAACAGGATCCCGGGAAGGATGCCGGCGATGAACAGCTTGCCGATCGAAACCTCGGTGATCATGCCGTAGACGATGAAGGCGATGCTCGGCGGCACCATCACCCCGATCGTTGCCGCGCAGGCGATGGAGGCCGTCGCCAGCTTCATGTCGTAGCCGTAGGTCCGCATCTGCGGCAGCGCGATCGAGCCCATGCTGTAGACGCCCGACAGGGTGTCGCCGACGATCGAGGACAGGCCGGCGCAGGCGACGGTACTGGCGGAGGCAAGCCCGCCTGGCAGGTGCCCGATCCATTTGTAGGCGGTGCGGTAGAGTTCTTCGGCGAAGCCCGTCGCGACAACGATCAGCCCCATCCAGACGAACAGCGGCACGACGCTCCAGATCTGGTCGCTCACGACGTCGATGGTGGTGGTGCCGAGGCTCGTCAGGCTCGCTGCCGGACCGATCAGCAGGCTGATGCCGATCAGCGCGGTGACCGCCATCGCCGCGGCAACATGAACGCCCAGGAAGATGAAGACGAAGCACAGGCCGATCGATAGGACGCCGCGCAGCTCGCGCGACAGCGTGAACGGCAGCGCCTCGGGAAAGAAGGACAGATACAGGATCGCCGCGACGACGAGTGCCAAGGTTGCTGCGATGACGGTTGAACGCAAATCGTCCAATCTCGCGACCGCGCCGAGTGCATCGAGAAGGTTGGCGAGCAGCGCCAGGGCAAACAGCGCGACGAAGACGGTCGCCGCGATGACGAAAGGCCACTCCGGCAGCCCCAGCAGACCCGTGACGATCGCGTTGTCGTGCAGGTAAATCGCCTGCTTCAGGATCTCGACGGCGGTAATGGTCATCGTCGCAAGCGCCAGCATCAGCCCGCCGGCGATCGTCGGCAGGCGGACGAACTCCGGCAGCGCCCGCAGCACGAGGTCGACGCGGATGTGGTTGCGCTCGATCTCGACGGTCCCGAGCGTCGAAAGCGCGACCAGGATCGTCAGCAGCCCCGTTATTTCCATGCCGCCCGGCACGACGATGGCGGCCAGGTTGCGGAGCACGACGTCGGCCGCCGTGATGGCCATCATCGCGACGAGCGCGGCGCCTCCGACGAAAACCGAGGCGCGGCTCGGCCAGGAGAGCGCGCGCAACAGCGCCTTCGCAGAGGCGTCGAGAAACACGGAGATCCGTCCGTCGACCATCGTCGATGTCGTCACCAGCTTCGCGCCCCCGCAATCCGTCGTGCCGGCGCTCTGCCGGCACGACGCCAACACGATGAATGACTGCGCTTCGCGCTAGTTCTGGTTGTACAGGTTCTCCAGGCGGACCGCCTCGTCGAGGATCTCCTGGCCGGGCAGGCCCTGGGCATCGGCCTTCTGGACCCACTCGTCCCACAGCGGCTGCATACTTTCGGTCAGCTGCGCCCGGTCCTCGGCCGACAGGGAGAAGATGTTCTCCGGTGGGATGCTCGACATGGCCGCGGCCGCCCCGTTGGTCGTGTTGTAGAAGTAGTAGAGCGGCATCAGGTCGGCGAGGTGCTTCTTCTCCTGCTCGGTCAGCTTGTCGTAGGCGTCCTTGTTCATGACGGTGCTGTAGGAGCCCGGATTGAGATTGAGCAGCGTGTGATAGTCGGTCACTTCGTTGAGCTTGAAGTTGTTGACCCATCCCCAGGCTGCCAGCACGCCGTCGATCGCGCCGCGCTGCAGGGCGAGATAGGCGTCGGGCCCCACCATCACGCTGGCGCTCGCGCCAAGCCTCTCCAGGACCTTGACGCCGGCGGAGTCCTGCGCGGCGAATACCTTGCCCTTGAAGTCGTCCAGACTGCGAACCGGCTCGCGGGAATGCAGGTGCGAGCCCATGGCGACAAAAGTGGCGAGCTCGACGACGTTGTCCTCCTCGGTGAACAGTTCGCCCATCTGCGGATACTGGTCCCTCAGCCGCCAGTAGACCACGCTGTCGATCGTCTGGTTCTTCGCCAGGCCGGGAAGAGCGAACAGCTCCATCGGAAGAAACTTACCCGGCAGGATCGGGTGCCACACGAAGCCGATGTCGAGCAGGCCGGAGCCGGTCGAGCGCAGCCAGTCCTTGAACGGGGTGACCGAATTCGGCGGGAAGAATTCCACCTTTGCGCGGCCGCCGGTAATCTCTTCGAGCTGTGCGGCGAAGCGGCGGTCCATGTCGTTCCAGGGCGTGCCGTCCGGTGATGCGAACTGCATCTTCAGTTCGATCTCCTCGGCCGCCGCCGACGGGGCAGGCGCCTCCACGCCGAACAGTGCGGTCAACGCCAGTGCGCCGGCAAGCAGTTTGATGGATCTCATTTTTCGTTCTCCCCGGATTCGAGACATCAGGGTGCGGATGCCTCTGCTATGATTGCGTCCCCATACGCGGGGCGCGGCCTTGTTCCGGCGCGCCGGTCGGTATGGGCCGGGACAGCGGGGTCCCGATCCTCCGGGTCGGACTCTAGTTACGGTAAGGAATTAGGAATACTTATTTCTTCTAAAGCATTCCGTAATCAAAGCTTAACACAGTCGGCCATGACGCGATCCCATTCGACCACGGTGCGCCGCAGCTCCTGCTCAAAGTAGTCGTACAAAAGTTGCGCCGGTCGCGACAGCGGCCGGCGGGTCGGGAAGATCAGCGCCACCTCTGTGCTGAGGCTTGTATCCGAAATCGGATTGACCGTGATCCGCTCGTTGGCGAGTTCCTTCAGACCGATCCAGAACGGCAGGATCGCGGACCAGTCGGTCTGGCTCAGGAATTCAAGCCCGGCGGACAGACTGGCGATCGAAATGGTCCGCTCGATCGTGATCTCGCCGTTGCGGATCGCCGCTTCGATCTTCGGCCTGAGACTGTTCGTGGCGGAGGGAACGAACAGCTTGAGCGGCGCGACCTTGTCGAGGCGGACCGGCTGCATCGGCACGAAGCCGCGGCGCGCTCCCGAGATCAACGCAACCGGATAGCGCCCGATCGGCTCGGCGGAAAGTCCGATCTGAGGTTCGGCGAACTGACCGGCATAGTAGTCCAGCGCCCCGCTCGCGGTCTCCGCGACGAGGGAATCGGCGGGGCCGCTGGCAATGTCGATGTCGACACGGGGGAACTCCCGCGTGAACCGGGCAAGCGCCTGCGGCAGGATGGCCTTTGCCAGGCCCGGCGCGAACCCGGCGGAGACCGACCCGCTGACGCCGGCGGCGAAATCCTCCAGCTCGATTTCGGCTTCGGATACCGCCTTGAGGACGACAAGGCAGCGGTCGTAGAAGCGCCGCCCGGCGGCCGTCGGGGTGACCCCGCGGCGGGTGCGTTCGAACAGGCTCGCGCCAAGCCGCGCCTCCAGCGCGCTCATTTGCTGGCTGACCCCGGAGGCCGTGCAGTTCAGCCGGTTGGCAGCGGCGCTGAGCGAGCCTTCTTCGCAGGCCGCGACGAAGTAGTGAATCTGCCTGAGGTCCATGCCGGAACGTGCTCGTGCTATTAGGAATATGCAAAGTAGACCTTATAAAATTTAACTACCGATAACACTTCCATCAATCCTATGCTCCGACCGCCGGGGGTTAAGCGCAGCGCCTCGAGATGTCTTGCCGGCTCGCGGAGGGGGCGGGAAATGCGGTGCCGGAGGGCGTTGGAGTGACTCCGCAGGAACGGAAGATCTGGGTCCGGGCCATGGGCGCGCGATTGGAGTGGTGGAACCGTCGCCGGGAATCCATCGTCGAGCCCGACTGGGAGGTCGTCGATGCGCATCTGCACCTGTGGGACGAGCGCGACTTCCCCGACCCGCAGGATGCCGACACGCCGCTGCAGACGTCGCGCTACCTCCTGGACGAGTATCTTCGCGACGCCGGCAGCGGCCACAAGGTCGCGCAGTGCGTCTATATCGACTGCGGATCGAGCTACTACACCGACGGACCGGCGCATCTGAGGCCGGTCGGCGAGACCGCTTACGCCGCCGACCTTGCCGGCCGCATGGCCGGTCGGGCGTGCGCGACCCGGATCGGCGCCATTGTCGCCTATGCCGATCTGCGTGACCCGGATCTCGATTCGGTCCTCGACGCACATGAAAGCCGAGGCGGTGGTCTGTTCCGAGGCATCCGGCACAGTGGCGCGCGCCTCGAGGATCCGTCCGCCCGCCTGCTTGCGGGCGCGGCGCAGCCCGGTCTCTATGCCGATCCCGACTTCCGCCGCGGCGTCGCCCGGCTCAGCGAGCGTGGTCTGACGTTCGACGCGTTCCAATTCCACTTCCAGGCCGATCAGTTCATCGATCTCGCCAGGGCGGCGCCGGGCACGACAATGATCGTGAACCATCTCGGCACCCCCATCGGCTACGCGCCGGGTCCGACGACCGAGGACCCCGTCTTCGTTGAGTGGGCGAGGGGCGTGGAGAGGATGGCAATGCTCCCGAACGTCGTCATGAAGCTTGGCGGGATCGCCTCGATCGTGACGGGCTACGACGCCCACACCCGCGATATCCCGCCGTCCTCGCAGGACTTCGTCGACGAGCGCGGCGCCTATTTCCACCACGCCATCGGCTGCTTCGGCGCCGAGCGGTGCATGTTCGAGACCAACTTCCCGGTCGACAGCGTCGCCATCGGCTATGCGTGCCTTTGGAACGCCTACAAGAAAATCGCGATGGACTACGACGCGCCCGCCCGCGATGCGCTGCTCGCCGGGACCGCCCGTCGTATCTACCGGATGTAGTTCCGCGGGCGCTGAGGACAACGCGATGCAACCGCTCGAAGGGATCCGGGTGATCGATCTGACGCACGTGCTTGCCGGCCCCTGCGCCACGCATCACCTGCGCTGTCTCGGTGCCGAGGTGATCAAGATCGAGCGGCCCGGGGGCGGTGATCCCATGCGCGGGCTGGGCGCGACTTCGGGATCAGGCGACCTGCCGCCCACCTTCCGGGCCCTCAACGCCGGCAAGAAGTCCGTCGTCGTCGACCTGGCCACGCCCGAAGGGCGCGCTGCGGTGCTGCGGCTGTCAGAAGGCGCAGACGTTTTTGTGGAGAATTTCCGCCCCGGCGTCGCCGGGCGTCTCGGGCTTGGGCCCGAGGACATCCGGTCCGTTCGACCCGATATCATCTATTGCTCGATCTCGGGCTGGGGCCAGAGCGGTCCGAATAGCCCCCGAGGGGCCTACGATCACGTGATCCAGGCAGCTACCGGCATGATGGCGCTGCAGGGGAGCGGCGCGGACAGCCCGCCGGTCAAGGTCGGCTTCCCCGTGATCGATATCGCGACGGGCATCAGCGCCGCCGAAGCGATTCTCGCCGCTCTCATCCGCCGCCTGCGCGGCGACACGGCGCCGATCACCCTGGACGTGTCGATGGTGGATTCCGCGCTGGCCCTGATGTCGGGTCCGGTCGCGACGACGCTTGCCAGCGGCAAGGCGCCGGACCGCGCTGGCAACCGCGGCTTCGTCGGCAGTCCCGGCGCCGAGACGTTCGCGACGTCGGACGGCCATATTTCGGTCGCCGCCAACACGTTCGGCCAGTTCGCGACATTGTGCCGGCTCCTCGGCCGTCCCGAACTCGCCGCGCCGCCCCATGTTCCCGACGGGCTGGCAAAGGAGGCGTTCCTTGGCAATCTCGCAACCGACGATTTGCGGGCGGCGCTCAGCAAAGCCTTTGCTCCGACCGAGGCCGCAGCCCTGGAAACCGCCCTCAACGCTGCCGGCGTGCCTGCTGCCAGAGTCCGAGATCTCGAGGAGTACCTGCGCGACCTTTACCCGCAGACCCCAGGTATCGGGGTCGACGGCGAGCCGCTGGCGATAGGGCCTGCGTTCAGGTGCGAACCGGCCAGCGACGTGACCTTGCCGCCGGCGCCGGCGCTCGGCGCCGATACGGAAAAGCTCGCGCCTCAGGCTCAAGACCTCCCGCTCCGCCCCGTCAAAACGAGATAGCCAGGCATTTTCCGCCCCGAATGGTTGCCGCCGCTGGCGGTCGAAACGGCTTATTCAGCTTTTTCCGGTACGGTAGCCGAGATGTGTGTGCGGGTCGCAATGGCCGCAACTCATGGCAGAGAAAAACTCATGCCCGAATTTGCCGATCTTTCCGTCCTCGTCGTCGATCCCAATCCGAATATGCGGCAGATCGTCCGCTCGATGCTGCGCAGCGCCGGCATCCACCATGTGGTGCAGGCCCAGGACGGGAAAGAGGCGCTCAAAATGCACCGCCACCGGGCATTCGACGCCATGATCACCGAGTGGGACATGCCGGGCCTGCACGGCAAGCGCCTGATCTGGACTGTTCGGCGGGACAGTTCGAAGGATCGCCACCGCATCCCGATCCTCGTACTCGCGGCCGACAGCAGTCGCAAGACGGTGACGGCGGCGCGCGACGCCGGGGCTCATGCCTTCATGCAAAAGCCCGTCTCGTCGAGAAACCTGTCCCGGCGGATCGACGATATCGTCAACCGCCCGCGTGGTTTCGTCGAAACCAAGTCCTATGTCGGGCCCG
>Ga0207814_101131_pt1 | contig 10180 bp, 10 predicted proteins | sample TtaePargueraPR_7_FD_187755 | JGI IMG/M metagenome (GOLD analysis project Ga0207814, IMG submission 187755) | Aerobic enrichment media microbial communities from Bioluminiscent Bay, La Parguera, Puerto Rico - Tt and P1 (2) (SPAdes) | ecosystem: Environmental > Aquatic > Marine > Unclassified ... | reverse complement strand
CCGGCACCGACGGTTTCGAGGCCGAAGCCGGCCGCTACCACCTGTATGTCTCGCTCGCCTGCCCCTGGGCGCACCGGACGATGATCGTCCGCAGGCTGAAGGGTCTCGAAGATTTCATCGGTCTCTCCAGCGTCGACGCGATCGCGCTTGAGGACGGCTGGGAATTCAACGAAGCGTTTCCAGACCCTCTCTTCGGCAAGAAGCGGATCTACGAAATCTATCTGGAAGCCGATCCCCGCTATACGGGCCGCGCCTCCGTACCGGTGCTGTGGGACAAGAACCGGCGCACTATCGTCTCCAACGAATCCTCCGAGATCATCCGGATGCTCAACACCGCGTTCGACGGGATCGGCGCCGATACGTCCGTGGATCTTTACCCGGCCCCGCTCCGCGACGAGATCGATCGCATCAATTCGGTCGTCTACGACACGGTCAACAACGGGGTCTACAAGAGCGGATTCGCGACGACCCAGCAGGCCTATGAAGACGCCGTGGCGGCGGTCTTTGCCACGCTGGACGATTTGGACGAGCGTCTGGGCCGGCAGCGGTATCTCGCCGGCGACCGGATGACCGAAGCCGACTGGCGGCTGTTCACCACGCTGGTGCGCTTCGACGCCATCTATGTCGGACACTTCAAGTGCAACATCCGCCGGATCGTCGACTATCCGAACCTGTCGAACTATCTGCGCGAACTCTACCAGGTGCCCGGCGTGGCCGGGACCGTCGACATCGCCTACACCAAGCGCCACTACTACGGCAGTCACCGGTCGATAAACCCGCTCGGGATCATTCCGATCGGTCCCGAACTCGACCTTGACGCCCCCCACAACCGCGCCCGTCTGCGGGCGGCCTGAGGCGGATAGCGACCAGTCCTACCAGTGCTCGGACACCGGCGCGCCGGCAAACACCTCGTCGAGCCGGCGTCGGGTTCCAGGCGCCGTGCCCTCCGGCAGCGCATCGATCGGGAAGAAGCCGGTTTCGAGGATCTCGGCATTCGCCTGGGGTGGGCCGTCCTGCGACCAGGAGTCGGCCACGAACAGAGCGACATGGTCGCCCCGGAACTTTCGCTCGTTGGAATAGATGCCGTGCAGGCGCGGCACGCCTTCAAGCACGACGTTGCCTTCCTCGCGCAGTTCCCGCGTCAGCGCGTCGATCAGCGTTTCGCCGCGCTCCACCCCGCCGCCGGGCAGATGCCAGCCGGGCACATAGGAGTGCCGCACGAGCAGAACGCCCTCGTCATCGGCAACGATCGCCCTCACCCCGAGGGTCAGCCCCCGGCTCAGCCGCCACCAGGGACGGAACACGATATGGGTCAGCAGGCGTCGCATCGCTGTGCCGTTCGGCCGGAAATCCTCTCTGTCCGGCGCGGAGTATTCGGGCGGGCGCCGTAAACACCTTGTTAATCGGACATGCGCGCCACGCAAAGCTGTCCTGCGCCGACGTCCCTAGGAATGCTGCATCGCACAATCTATATGCGGCCCACAACGACGCGCCGCATCCGGCGCGGTTTCTTACCGATGGAGCATCCGATGATTTGGCGCATTCTTTCCCGCCGCAATTTTCATTGGCGCCCGGCGGTCGATATGCGCGACGGGCGCATTGCTGCCACGCTGATGACGTTCTCGTCCAACTGACGAGACGCTGGCCAATGTCGCCCGCTGTCGTATAGAACGCGGGCGATGTTCCGGCTGGCCCATCTTTCCGACCCCCATATCCCGCCCGACATACCGCCCAGCTACCGGGAGCTCGTGTCGAAGCGCATCCTTGGCTGGACGAACTGGCGCCGCAACCGGCACCGGGTTCATCAGCGCCATGTTCTCGATGCCCTGACAGGCGACATGGCGCGCCATGAGCCCGATCACATCGCCGTCACAGGCGACCTCACCATCGTGTCGACACCGGCCGAATGGCAGGCCAGCCGCCAATGGCTGCAGAGCATCGGACGCCCCGCGGACGTTTCCCTGGTCCCCGGCAATCATGACGCCTATACGCGCCGCGCCGTGCCCGGCGTCACGCTTGCCTGGCACGACTACATGGCCGGCGACCCGGACACCTCCGCCCATGGCGGCTTCCCCTATCTGCGCCGCCGTGGCCCTCTTGCCATCGTCGGCTGCTCCTCGGCAGTCGTTTCCGCCCCCTTCATGGCGACCGGCCGCGTCGGGCACGAGCAGATCGGACGCCTGAGCCCGCTGCTGAAAAGGCTCGGCGAAGAGGGTCTGTTCCGTACCGTGTTGATCCACCATCCGCCGCTGCGCACACCGGGCGACCGGTACCGGCGGCTGACCGACGCGCGCGCGTTCCTGAAATTGCTCGCGGACGCCGGCGCCGAGCTCGTCCTGCACGGGCACGAACACACCGCGACCCTGCGCTGGACACCCGGACCCGACGCCGAAATCCCGGTTGTCGGCGTTCCCTCCGCTTCGGCACTCGCACACGGCGGCCGTCCGGCGGCAGCCTACAATCTCTATGAAATCAGCGGCGATCCGGGCAAATGGAACTGCCTCATGCGAACCCGCGGCTTCGATGGCGGCGAGTTGCATGAACTCCAGGACAATGTCCTGTTCGAAGCCGGCAAGGTGATCGGCGAAACCGTCAGCCCGCGGTAAGCGCGAGGCCGATCGCGAACAGGCCGACAGCCCCGGCAAGAACGCCGAACAGGAACGCGAAAATCACCACGCCCCAGCCAAACGGCTTGCCTTTCGGCGCCGGCTGCGGGGCAGCCTGTTGCGATCCCTGTTGCTCCGGCGCGCTGACCGGTCCGGTTGTGTTCAGCGACACCACCGTCTTCCCGTCCTGTTCGGTTTCCAGCGCCCGTTCGCGTTCGATCAGGCGATGCGCCACGTAGTCAGTGATGCGGCTCGCCATCTCGTCGAGGCTCGTCGTCTCAAGGATAACATGACGGCCGTGACGCGTATCCTTCAGGAACCGGTAGGTCCGCTTGTCACGCGCCATCACCACGTGGCCGAGAACGTCCACCCACAGCCGCGGCGGCGTTCCGGGAATCAGCGCGCACTCCAGAAGGTCGTTTTCCTCCGGGATCTCGTCGAAGACGTCGCTCAGCGCGTCCTGAAGGAGTTCGAGCCGGGCAAGCTCGGCTTCGCGCAGGTCGACGATGACGTCCGACCGCTCGGCCTCCTGCTGCCGCGCCCTGTTCAGGGCTTCGCGCAGGGGGTGCGGCTTTTCCCCGGCCCGTGGCCCTTCTGAACCTGGCCCTTCGATGATCTTGTCTTCTGACATTCCGGCTCCGGCCCTAACGGCGAATGCGGTGACTCGCGAATTAACGATTAGTTTACCATGCGCCGCGCCGCGCACGAAGCGTCCGCAAACGGGATTCAGAACCTGGTGAAAAAGCCCCGGCTCAGCGACTGAGGCTGGAAAACCGCAGATTCAGGCGTTTTTCCGGCGCAGGACCCGCGCGACGAGATCCCGCACATCCTTCGGCACGAACGGTTTTTCCAGATACGGACAGTCGGTGCGGGCCAGGAAGTCGCCGACCCGGCTGCTCAGCGTATCTCCGGTCACGAATGCAAGCGCGCGAATCGCTTCCGGCTTTATCTTCTCGAGCGCCTTGTAGAAGGCCGCACCGTCCATATCCGGCATGCGCACGTCACTGATCACGACGTCGAAATCGCCGTTCCTGATCAGGTCCAGGGCGCTGCGCGCGGATTGCGTCACCTCGACCGAATGATCGTCGAGTTCAAGCGAATCCCCGATCAGCATTCCCACATCCGGCTCGTCGTCGATGACCAGGATCCGCAGCGGGCGCGCGCTGTCCGCAGACTCGCCGCCCTCACCGTGCGCCGTCTCCGTCGAGGGCGCCTCGCTGAACAGCCGTACCGTGAAGGCTGCACCCGGCGGCGGCAGATTCTCCAGTTCGATCGATCCCCCGTGCGCCTGGACGATGCGATGCGACAGGGCCAGTCCCAGCCCGGTGCCCGATCCGGGTCCCTTGGTGGTGTAGAGCGGCTCGAAGATCCGCGACCGCACGGCCTCGGGAACGCCCGGCCCGTTGTCGCGGAACGTGACCGCGACCTGGCGCCGGTTGCCAAGCCATGCAGTCGTGATCTCCAGTCTGCGCGGGCCATCGATTTCGTTGAGGGCGTGTTCCGCGTTGACGAGAAGGTTCGTGAAGACCTGGACGAGCTGGTCGGCATTGCCGCGGACGACCGGCAGATCCTCGCCGAGCCGCATGATGACGTCGATGCCGGAGGTTTCGAGCGAATAGTCGGCGAACTCAAGCGCGTGCTTGACCAGTGCGTTGACGTCGATCAACGCCATGTCGCCCGATTCCTCGCGCGCCATTGCCAGGAATGTCCGGACGATACGGGCGCACCGGTCGGCGGCGTTGCCGATGATCTCGGCGCGGTCCGCGATCGCCGGATCGCTGGCCCCTTCCTTGAGCATCAGGGCATGACCGACCAGAACCGACAGGGGATTGTTGAGCTCGTGGGCCACGCTTGCCAACAACTCGCCAAGTGCGCTGAGTTTCTCGCCCTGGTGCTGAATTTCCCGCTGCCGCGCCGCTTCCGCTTCCGCCTCGCGGCGCGCGGTCAGGTCGACGATGCCGACGATGCTGACGTCGCGGCCGCCGAAACTGATCAGGCGGTCGCTCAGCGACCCCCAGAACTCGGAGCCGTCCATCTTCTTCATGCGGACTTCTATGTCCCGCAACGACCCGGATTCCCGCAGCCGCTCGACCAACGGCGCGCGGTCGGCCGGATCGACGAAGTGGTCGAGGCTGTAGATGGTTTCTCCGGATGGCCAGCTTCGTCCGAACAGTTCGGCCGCCGCCGGGCTCTCGTAGATGATTTCCGAGGTTTCCAGATCGACCATCCAGACAGGCAGCGGGTGAGCTTCCACCATGCTGCGGAAGTGCTCCTCGCTGCGACGCAGCGCCTGCTCCATCATCTTGCGCGCGGTAATCTCGTTCCACACCGATACGAACCCGCCCTGCCGCGTGGGCCGGTGGGAATATTCGAACCAGCGCCCGTCCTTCGAGGGGAATTCCTCCCGCTTCGCGATTCCCCGCTGCGCCATTTGCTCGGCAAGCCATTCGTCGATCCGGCCCACCGCGGCCGTGAAGAAACCGCGTTCGGCGCGGGTCCTCGTCACCTCCGGCCAGTGTGCGCCGGGCACGAGTAGGTCGGCGGAATCGCCATGAAACGCCTTGTAACGCGAGTTGCAGATCACCAGGCGGTCATTGGAATCGTACAGGACGAAGCCGTCGTCCAGCGCCTCGATCGCATCCTCGAGGCTTTCGTTGGCCTGGCGGAGTTCGGCTTCGCGCTCCAATTGCGCCGTCAGATCGGTCAGCGTCGAAACGATGCACGGCTCGCCGTCGAGCACGAGCGTGCGGCTGGACAGGTCGCCCGTGAGTTCCGAACCGTCACCGCGCCGGAACCGCATCCGCTGATGATCTGCCGCACCACTCTCCCGGAGACGGTTCCGATGGCGCGCACGCTCCGGTGTCTCGACCTCGAAATCGGCTGTACTGTCCGGCAGCGCCCCGCCGGCAAAACGCAGCAGGTCGGCGAAGGCCTGAGTCGCGAACAGAACCCGTCCGTCCGACATCCGCGACACGTAGATGGGGACCGGCGCCGTCTCCAGAACGTGCCGGTAGGTATCGCCGCTGAGCCGCGGTTCCGGGAACTTTGTATCGCCGCGCGAATCCATCTGGTCTTTCAGGAACCGGTTCGGCTGCCGAAGGAAATGTGACATCCACTGATATCACAGTTCTGTTTTGCCGTAGAACAACGCGCTCGCGCCGCAGCGGGCCGGGCGGGCGGTTTTCTTCCTCCTGTTGGCCCGCTATCGTCCACGGCCATGACACACCTGCCGGACAGCGCAAGACGTTTTGCCGAAGCGGCGGCCGTCGCAGGGATCGACATCACCGTCGTCGAGATGCCCGATTCCACGCGTACCGCGGAGGAAGCTGCAGCGGCCTGCGGCTGCGAGGTCGGTCAGATCGTGAAGTCCCTGGTTTTCTTGGGCGCCGACAGCGGCAAGCCTTACCTGCTGCTCGTGTCCGGCGAGAACCGGGTCGACGAGTCGGGCATCGCAGCCCTGCTGGGCGAGGCGCTGACGCGTCCGAACGGCCGTACGGTTCGGGAACTGACCGGTTATGCGATCGGCGGCATTCCGCCGATCGGACACCAGGTACCGATGCAGACGGTCATCGACGAGAAACTGCTGGAGTTCGAGACCGTCTGGGCCGCCGCAGGAACGCCGCGTTGCGTCTTCTCGGTTGATCCGAAAGCGCTGCGTGACGCCGCAAAAGCGCGCGCCTACCGGTTCTAGAGGCGCGCGCCGGGGACCGGGGCGGAATCGGCCGGGATCGCGATAGGCCTACTTCATCACCGCTTCGAAAGCGTCGAGCAGCGCTATCGACGGGTCGTCGAGACAGGCTTTGATCACCTTGTCGGACAATTCGCCCTTGAGCTGGTCGTTCATTTCCGTGGCACCCGCGCGGCCGTCGACATAGCCGTGATAGTAGAGCAAGCCGAATTCGCGCTCCGCGTCGCTCAGGCCGAGCAGATCGCGGCAGGTAAACTCCGCGATGACGATCTTGTCCGGTGCCTCCTGGGCGGCGGCGGGGACGGCGGGCGCAAGGGTGGCCAGACCGAGAGCGCCGGCGGCGAGAACAGCAAGTTTCATGGATTGAACTCCCGTTGAATGCGTGTGTTTGAACGTCCGGCGCGTCAGTAGGCGTGGCCGGCCATGCAGGCCGCGAAGGCCTGGTCGTAGACTTTCCGGTTCTTGCGGGACGCCTTGTCGGCCCCGGCAATCGCGCCGATTCCCGCGCCGATCAAGGCACCGGTTCCCGCGCCCTTGTTGCCGCCGACGATGCCGCCGAAGACGGCCCCGCCAATGGCGCCTGCCGCACCGCCGAGAAAGGCGCCCGCCGGCGCCGGCGGCGCCCAGTTGTCGGCAACCCGCGCGGCGTAGCGACTGCAATATCCGTAGGACGCGGCCTCGGCCGGCGCGGCGCTCAGCACCATCAGGGCTGCGCCTGCGGCCAGCAGCGTCGCCCGCGGAAGGACTTGTCTCATGTCATGGCTCCTGTTGGCTCCCGAGCGACCGTTCCGGCTGCCGCGTTTCCGCGACAACGCGCCCGGGTTTGCAATGGACTGCGAATAAAATCACCCAGCGTAAACAAACTGCGACTTTGAGCCCGCACTTTCGAGAAGACGGTAAACGAAAAGCCCGCGAGGGGTGCTCGCGGGCTCCGAAAAAATGATTGGAAGGGGGGCGGTCGACGTCAGGCCGACCTGAATCTCTGGATCGCGTATCCCGCGATGACCGCCGGCACGATCCAGATCAGCGCCTGGACCACCAGAGAGGCGGACACGAATTCCGCCGCCAGTTCGGCGGGAACGAGGCTCGCCATCTCGTCCGGCCGCGGCGCACCGATCACGTGCGGCAGCACGATCAGTCCGATGCCGACGACCGTCCAGACGACGCCGCGTCCGAAGAAGATCGCCGCCAGCCCGAGCGCGGTCGCGGCTGCGGTACCGATCCACCAGAATTGCCGCGCCTCGAGATCCGCTGCCGCCGAGCCGGGAAGCTCGGGCGCGAGCCCGAGGGCCGGCGCAAGTCCGGTGACGAAGAAACCGGCAACCGCCCAAGGAATAACGCTGCGCGCGGTAATCGCCTCGCCCTTGGCGAACATCGCCGCCAGCAGCATCCAGACATAGCCGACCGCGACGAGAATCGTCGCGGCGAATGTCAGCAGCGTCCGCGTCGCGTCGCCACCGCCGGCGGCGGCACCGTGATCGCTGGAATGGACGAGCAGGATCTGCGCCGCACTTGCGACGTGCTTCACCTCGAACTGCTCGGCCTGGAGAATGAGCGGCGTCGTCGTGACAGATTCAATCGCGCCAACGACGATGCCTCCGGCGATGCCTCCGATGAGGCCGCCGGCCAGTATCCGGGTCAGCATGACGTGATCAGTGGCAGGGGTAGGACATCGCGTGCCGCGCATCGTGTGCGGCGTCGTGCAGCGCCTGCGGCGCCGCGAATCCGGTCGCGAACACCAGAATGGCGCCCATCAGAAACACCAGCCCGGCCACACCGAGGCGCGTCGTGGATGCGGAAGTCTGGGAAAGGGTCGCGGTCTGCTGAATCATAGTCTTCTCACCCGTTCTGCCGCTCCACCCGGCGGCGTTTTGGAGTTGCCCTAAGAACCGGCAGGTCTCCTGGCTTGCACCTTCTGCGCCGTTTCTCCCCCTTCCCGGCAGCTCGCCAGTGGGATCGACGGAAAAACGGCTCGGCGCCTACAGTTGCGGGGACAGCCGCGGATTACGGAAGCGCACTTTCGAGAAAGAACCTCCGGCACCGCGTTCCCTCTTAGCCCTCTCGGGACCGGTCCACCGCCGACAGTACACAGCGAGTCGGAACGCGTCGAGAGCATTTGCGACGCCGGCCGTCGCAATGCCGCCGCCTTAGACGGGGCACCGGCGAGGCGCTCTCGGCGGATGACGCCCTTTCGGGCCTGGCAACAAGACACGTTTCCCCTGACGGACTGTGGCCGGACATGCTAGCGATCTGGCCGCCCATGAGTGTTTCGTCGAACCTTTCGATCCTGTTGATCGCCCTCCTCGTCGAGGCCGCGTTCGGCTATCCGGCCGCGCTGCTGCAGGCGATCCGCCACCCGGTCATCTGGATCGGCGTGCTGATAGACCGGCTCGACCGGCACCTGAACCGCGAAAGCCTGCCCGCCGCGCTGCGGCGCATCAGCGGCGTGATCGTGCTCGTCATCCTGCTCGCGGTGTCAATCCTGCCGGCTCTCGTGGTCCAGATCGCCCTGTTCGACATCCTGCCGGGTCTGCTCGCCGCCCTGTTCGCAGGCGTGGCGGCCTCCAGTCTGATCGCCCAGCGAAGCCTCTGGCACCATGTCGCCGCGACCGCGACGGGTCTCGAAAAGGGCGGTGTCGCCGGCGGCCGCGCCGCGGTCTCCCATATTGTCGGGCGCGATCCAGAAAGCCTCGACGAAGCCGGCATTTCGCGCGCCGCGATCGAAAGCCTGGCCGAGAATTTTTCCGACGGGATCGTCGCGCCGGCATTCTGGTGCGCCCTGTTCGGCCTGCCGGGTATCGCCGCCTACAAGACGGTCAACACGGCCGATTCGATGATCGGTCATCGCACCGAACGCCATCGCGCCTTCGGCTGGGCGGCAGCGCGTTTCGACGATCTGGTCAATCTGCCCGCCTCCCGGCTGTCTGCCATCTGGATCGTTCTGGCCGCCTATGTCGCCGGCGCCGATGCCGCCGGCGCGGCCCGCGCGGTGTTGCGCGACGCGCGCCACCACAAGTCGCCGAACGCGGGCTGGCCGGAGGCGGCGATGGCCGGCGCGCTGGGCCTTCGCATTGCCGGACCGCGCGTCTATGGCAGCGACAGGGTCGATGACCCGTGGATGGGCGACGGCCGCGCCGAGGCGACGGCCGCCGACATCCGCCGCGCCCTCGACCTCTACCGGGTCGCCTGCGGCATTCAGATCGCCGTGGTCGCGATGATTGCGGCGCTCGTCATGATCGCGTGAGGCTTCGTATTTCCGGCCTGAGCACTTCCTTTTGGTGCTGGCGACCTGACGCACATTCTCTGGAATCCCGCTTTCGCGGGAATGAGCGGAGAGGGCTGGCGGTATGGCAATGGATCCGCAATTTCCTGCGCCGCTGCTCTGGGTCCCGGATCGGCGGCGCAAAGCGCCTTGTCCGGGAAATCACTTGGAGTTGTTGGCGAGGACTTCCCGTAATTCCACCGATCATCCCGGACACCCGCAGCGCGAAGGGCAAGCCGGGATCCAGCGTGACAACCCGCCGGAGGCGCACTTCCATTTTCCAGGGATATCGCGACGGCTGCTCCGGGCCATGGATCAAGCAAAGGGCACGCTGCTTCGGTTCAGGCCCGGCCTTCCAACACGACCAAACGCGTGTCCCGGGCCTGACCCAGGACCCAGCGCGACGATCCGCCGGAGGCACCGCCTATCGGGCGAGCGTCAGCAGCCGGTCGATATCGACATGGGCTTCGAGATGCGCCGCGAGCGCATCGAGCGCATCCTCCACGCCGGCCTCGTAGGACGCGCCGGAGGCCGAACCGCCGAGCCGTTCCAGCCACGCGGCCCGCTGGCGATCGTCGGCGAAGAACCCGTGCGTATAGGTCCCCGAAACCCGGCCTTCGACCG
>Ga0207814_101130_pt1 | contig 10184 bp, 9 predicted proteins | sample TtaePargueraPR_7_FD_187755 | JGI IMG/M metagenome (GOLD analysis project Ga0207814, IMG submission 187755) | Aerobic enrichment media microbial communities from Bioluminiscent Bay, La Parguera, Puerto Rico - Tt and P1 (2) (SPAdes) | ecosystem: Environmental > Aquatic > Marine > Unclassified ... | reverse complement strand
AGGTTGGCGTTGAGGCCGAAGCGGATGTTGTCGCCGTCCAGCACATAGGTCTGGTAGCCGCGGTCGAACAGCGCCCGTTCCAGCTTGGTCGCCAGCGTCGACTTGCCCGCGCCCGACAGCCCGGTGAACCACAGCACGCCGCCCTTGTGACCGTTCTGGCGCTCGCGGTCCGGCGTCGGCACGCCGTGCTCGACTCGGGTGATGTTCTTGGCGTGCTGAGTGACGAGCTGGCGCTGGTCGGCATAACCTTCCATCGAAATGATGCCGCCGCCGGCGATGTCATAGCCGTCGATCAGCACGAACCGGCCGGTGCGCCCGTTGCGGGTGTGCTCGTCGAGCGCCAGCAGGCGACGCGACCGCAGCACCACTTCGCCGACCTGGTTGCGCTCCACCTTGGTCGTCGACGACGACGACAGGTCCGTGGTGTCGAGCACGTGCTCGATCTCCTGGACGGTGACACGCGCATCGCCGGTGGCGATCTTCATCTTGTAGGACTTGCCCTTCTCGAGCGCATTGCGGCCGAGCCAGAACACCTTGGCGCGGAACACATCGGTTTCCACCGGCGGGTTCTTGGTGTGCGAGGCCATGTCGCCGCGCTCGATGAACAGCTGCTCGTCGAGCGTGACGCCGACGCACTGCCCGGCGCTGACCGTTTCCGGCTTGCCGTCGGGATCGGACGGCTCCGGCCAGACCTCGATCGACTTGACCCGCGCCGTCTTGTTGGACGGCGAGAACATCAGCTCGTCACCGACATGCAGACGGCCGGATTCGATGCGGCCGGCGATGATGCGGCGGTCGTCGAACTTGTAGACGTCCTGCACCGGGAAGCGCAGCGGGCGGTCGAGATGGGCCGCGGGAAGCTGGAACGAATCGAGCGCCTCGACGACGGTCGGGCCCTCGTACCAGTCCATGTTGGACGACCGGATGGCAATGTTGTCGCCCTCGCGCGCCGACACCGGCACGACGTAGGTCGGCGTGACACCGATCGACGACAGATAGGCGCGGTACTCGGTCTCGATTTCCGCGAACACGTCCTCGCGGTAGTCGACCGCGTCCATCTTGTTGACGGCAACGGCGATCTGCCGGACGCCGAGCAGGTGCAGCAGGTATCCGTGGCGGCGCGACTGCTCCTGGACGCCTTCGGTGGCGTCGATCACCAGGACGGCGGCGTCGGACTGCGCCGCGCCGGTGATCATGTTCTTCAGGAATTCCTTGTGACCCGGCGCATCGATGATCGTGTAGTCGCGCTTCTCGGTCTTGAACCAGATCTGCGACGTGTCGATCGTGATGCCCTGATCGCGTTCGGCCTGCATGGCGTCCATCAGGAACGCCCATTCGAACGGCATGCCGCGCCGCTCGCACATCTTCTTGATCGCCTCGAACTTGCCCTCGGGCAGCGAGCCGGTGTCGTGGAACAGACGGCCGACGAGGGTCGACTTGCCATGGTCGACATGGCCGACGATGACGATGCGCAGGAGCTGTCGGCTCAAGGCGCGGGTGGAAGCGGCAGTTGCGGGAATGGGGCCAGCGTTCATGACGGAGCCTTCGGACATGTATCTGTTGGATCTGAAACGGATGACGGAGAGGCGGCGGCTTACATGTAGCCTTCGGCGCGCAGGCGCTCGAAGGAATCCTCGGCCTCGTGGTCCATGGCGCGACCGGCGCGCTCGGACACCTTGGTCGTCATCAGTTCCTCGATGATCTCCTCGACGGTGGACGCATTGGAATCGACCGGGAAGGTGATGTCCTCGTCTCCCAGCGAGCGGAAGCGCTTGCCGTCCTTGGCGAAGTAAAGCGAAATCAGCGGGATGTTCTCACGCTGCGTGTAGCGCCAGATGTCGATCTCGGTCCAGTGCAGCAGCGGGTGGACGCGGATGTGCACGCCGGGCGGGAAGTCGGTCTTGTACTGGTCCCAGAACTCCGGCGGCTGGTCGCGGTAGTCCCACTGGCCGGTCTCGCCGCGCGGGCTGAACACGCGTTCCTTGGCGCGCAGCGCTTCCTCGTCGCGGCGGATGCCGGCGAACAGGGCGTTGAACTTGTGCTTCTCGATCGCAGCCTTCAGGCCCAGCGTCTTGCGGGCCGCCGAACGGGCCGCCGGAGGCAGCGTCTCGTCGGTCTGGTCGACCGGCGGGCATTCCTCGCGGATGAAGTTCAGCTTCCACTCGTCGGCGTAGCGGTCGCGGAAATCGTACATTTCCTTGAATTTCTTGCCGGTGTCGACATGCATCACCGGGAACGGCACATGGCCGAAGAACGCCTTGCGGGCGAGCCACAGCATGACGTTCGAATCCTTGCCCAGGCTCCACAGCATCGCGATGTTGTCGATACGGTTGAAGGCTTCGCGGAAGATGTAGATGCTCTGGGCTTCGAGCTCGTCGAGATGATTCATGTGGTCTCTTCTTGTGTCGTGCCGGGGCAATGGCAAAACCGGCCCCAGGAATCGGCCGGTTTCTCGTTCGTGAAAGCCCCGCGGGAATGCCGTGGTGCGCGGATCGGGCGCACGTTCAATGCCGCGCGTTATAACGAAGCCGGTCCGCAGTGAAAAGGCCTATGTGCAGTGCAGCAAAATCTGCCCCGCCCGACCGGCCCCGTTGAGTATGGGATTTCATGAGCGCCTCGTCTCGGGTCAGTATCGTTCTCCTGAACTGGAACGGCGGAGATCGCGTCGTCGAATGCTACCGCGCGGCGCGTGCCCAGACGTTTGCCGACATCGAGATCGTGCTGGTCGACAATGCGTCGCAGGACGGTTCCCTGGAAAAATGCCTGTCGCTCGCCGAACCCGACCGGCTGATTCGCCTGCCCGAGAACATCGGCTTTGCCGCCGGCATGAACGCCGGCATTGCCGAAGCCTCGGGCGACTGGGTCATGCCGCTTGGCAACGACGTCTATCTGCAGGCCGATTATGTCGAAACCGTGCTTGCCCGCGGCGAGTCGGATCCCGAGATCGGCGCGGTGGGCGGGGCCGAGTATGTGTGGGATGACGGCAAACGCACGGACATCGCGCGGCCGAGCGCCGGCGCCCTGTTCGTTTCGCCCGAACTGCGCGGCCGCTGGATCGCCGCCGACACCGACACCTTCGCCTTCGGCGTTTCCGGCTCGATGCCGCTGTTGCGCCGGGCCATGCTCGACGATCTCAAGGCGCTGCACGGCTACTGGTACGACGAGCGATTCGGCACCGGCTATGAGGACCTCGACCTGTGGTTCCGCATGCAGCATCGCGGCTGGAAGGCGCTCTATTGCCCGTCCGCGCGGGCCTGGCACGTCGGATCAGCCTCCGCCGGCGGCGCGTCCGGATTCCTCGACAAGCCGCCTGACTATCAGCAGCGCCTGTTCCGAAACCGGCGCCTGATCTGGATGAAGAACGTCTCGCCGGGCATGCGCCGCGGTCTCGGCTGGCGCTGGCGCCTGTTCGAACTGCTGCTGCCCGTCTATCTGGCAGTCCGGGCGCCGTCGGCGCTCGGGCCGTGGTGGCGCGGCGTGCGGGAGGCCCGGCGCCAGGCGCCGGCGTTTCTTGAGGAGGCCAAGCGGGCGAATGCGGCGGCGACCGTGCCCGATTCGCAGATGCTGGATTTCGTCAGGTAGGCCGCGGCGCCGAAAGCTGACCCGCTATTCCGGCGCGATCCACAGGCTGATCTCGCTGATCTCGACGGCCCGCCCGGCGCCTTCCGGATCCGCCCAGACGGCGATCACCGGCTTGCGGCTGCCGAGCAGCGGAAACGTGAACTCGATCTCGTAGGGTCGGAACGTGTCATCGAGCTGGAAGGTCTGCCAGTCCGATGTCTCGTCGCCGTCCGCCACCGCAACGGCCATTTCCGGGCTAGGATTGCGCGACGCCGAGCGCGCGAAAATCGTCACCCGCAGGGTCTTCTCGTTGAGCAGCTTGCGGATGCGCGGTGTCAGGTAGATGCGGGCGACATTCGTGTTGCCCGTCGAGACCCCTTCCTTGACCACCGAGCCGATCCGCACGGCGCCGCGTCCGAACAGGCTGCCGGTCGAGGAAACCGGATTCTTGCCGTTGGTGGCGAACCGCTCCGTTGCCGCGCCGAGGAACAGCGTCGCGGCGTTTTCCTTCGCAAGCCGCGTCGCGACGACGTCCATATCCGGCACCGATGCCGCGTTGAGCGAGGCCAGCAGAATCCAGACGCCGACCAGCAAGGCGAGCAGCGCCACCCCGACGACTGCGGTCACCTTCCCGAGCCGGCTGCGCAAGAATCTCCTCAGACCGGCTTGCGGCGGTTTGGTGCCCTTGGTCCGGCCGGGCGCCGGTCCTTCATCGGATTCCGGAACAGGTGGCGACAAAGCCACCTTCGAGTTCGGCCTGCCGGCGGATTTGCGGAACCAGGACGTCTTCTTCTTCGGCGCCGCCGGGCCACCGTTACCCGACCCGGTCGCCTGCCCCGCGGCCGGTTTTTTCGGCTCGGTCGTCGCGCGCCCGCTTGCATGATCGCGCGCGGAATAGGCCTGTTCGATTCGGGCAATCGCCTGTTCCAGCGCGGCCTGATGCGTGATCTGCTCGGCGGCCGCCATCGGCGGCTGTGCCGATGCGATCAGCCGGTCCAGTTCGTCGCGGACCTTTGAATAGACGGCGTGCCGCGCCTCGTGATCGTCGCGGCCGGCGGCAGCAATCGACTTGGCGACAATTGCGGCGTAGCGATCCAGGTGAGCTTTGTCTTGTCGCGCCATTTGCGCCAACGAATAGCCCAAGCCAGGGGATTATGCGATCCCCCGTTTCGGAGAAATCGGCAGTCTCCGGCGCTGCCTTTGCGGAATGCGGTCAGTTCGATACGCGGATCACTTCGTCGACGGAGCGTGGCCGCAGATAGAAGGTGTCCGAAAGGTCGACCGATTCCGTCAGGACCTGACCGAGGGTGGGCACATACCTGTAGTTGACCTCGGCCATGATCAGGGTCGTGCCCTCGATCCGGATCCCCTCCGGCAGCGTCACGGGGGAATCCGGCGCCCGGCCCGCGGTGTGAAAGCCGTCGCTCCACTGCACGGTGTCACCGTCCTCGGTGACATCGATGCTCGAGACGACCATGGTCAGCGTCGAGGTGTCGTACGGGCCCATGATGATCTGCGCCGCGTTGAAGATGTTCGTCATCTCGTCGTCGTTGATGATCGTGCCCTGCGCGACCAGATCGCCGACGGCGCTTGCCGCCGATGTCAACTTCCGGTCTACCGTGATCGTGTGGCTGAGCTCGACGCCGCCGAGATAGATCACGATCAGCACCGGAAGCACGAGGGCGAATTCAACCGCCGACACGCCGCGCGTGTCGCGGACCAGGCGCTTCGGGATCAGGCGGGACAATATGCGGGCGTTCATGCCGGCCTCCGCTCAGAACGGCTCGTTGCGGAACGTTGCCGCGGCCGACAGCAGGTAGTTGCCGTTGTTGAGATTGGCCGCGGAAGAGTCGAGCGTCGGGAGGACCATCGGCCATTCATAGAAGGCGCGGACCACGACGATGTCGCCGCCCGCGCCGGGTTGGTAGACCAGATCGTCCTGGAAATCGCCGTCGACGATCGACTTGCCGGTGTCGGCGCCGGCGAAGTCGAGATAGGTCCGGACATCGATCTTCAGTCCGCCCATGCAGTCGAACAGGCCGAAGATCTCGCTGCAGACGGCTGCCTTGAACGTCTCCGCGTTCAGCTCCTGTTCCTGCGCCTGTCCGGTGCGGATCAGCCGCGCCGCGTCGTGGACGCCGGTCTCGAGCACCTGCGTGGCGAAGAAGATCAGGGCTGTCTGCAGGATCGCGAACAGGAGGGCGAAGAACGGGGCGGCGACAAGTGCGAATTCCACGATTGTCGCGCCCCGGCGGTCGCGCCGAAACCGGTGGATCGTGACCCGCGGAATACACCGCAACGCTCGACTGAACATCCGCGCTACTCCCGCAACACACTTCGGCAACCGGCAATGCGATGGCGCCGGTATCCGCATTTGTTCTGAGTTTCGGGAGTACCAATAGCTAAAAAGGCTTGAAGAACTCTTGCCGGCAATGACTAAACAAGGGGGGTGCGCGGTAAGCTTTCGGTAAGCCTAATATTCGGGCGCCGCCGCTGCTTTGGCGGGAAATCCGTGCAGACCGGCGACGCGCAGTGCGTCGCGGATGGAACCCGGATCGGAGCTCCGCCGCCGACTGCAGGCCTGCGAAGACTACTGCGGGTTGGCCTGGCCCTCGGCGAGGCCGAGACGGTTGAGGATCTGGGCGTTGAGCGTTTCGTAGCTTTCCGCGGTATCGCCAAGCACCAGCGTCCGCTCGCAGGTCGGCGCGCAAGAGTAGGACAGCCGGGTCGGTCCACGCTGGACAGTGACGATGCCGTTCTCGTCGCCGCGCACGTGCAGAGTCAGATCCTCGATCGGATTGCCCGCCGCATCGAGCACGATGAGATTGGTCACGCCGAAGCTCTTGCCCGTCACGACGAGCATCTGGCGATCCTGGACGAGGGCGTCCGCAATGGACGGGTTGCCGATGATGACGGTGTAGGCCGGCTGATCGAGCCTAACGACCTTGGCCCGGTCGACTTCCACGAGAAGGTTGTCCTCGACCGCGACGGCCGCGTTCGGCAATGCGGCTGTCGCCGCGACGAGCGCCGCGGCAGCGAAGATATGCCCAAACTGCTTCATCGCTCTGTTCCTCTGGCAGCTCTGCGTTCGGATACGGCAGCCTATTTGCGGATTGGTAAACGAACTGCCAACGCGACCGTTCAAATCCGCGCCCGAACCGCTTTTTCTTTCGTTGCCGCCCGAGCGCCGAATTACGGGAACGTTGTCGGCTGGCCCGTCGCGGCGCGGCGGGGATTTTCCGGAAATTATGCGGTAAGATCCTCGCCGGAAAAACGAGCGGCCGGCAAAACTATTCTGCAAGAATGAAAATCGGCGCCCGCTAGATTTCAGATATATTTCATTTATTAATAGGCTTTAACTGTCATATAGATTATAAAATTGTTGTATTTACCCGAAACCATGCAGTGGAGAATTGTTTACCATTGCAATAAAACTGCTCGAACACTGCAAGTGTGTACGATTGAATTAAGCTGTTCGTAACGGGTCACGCGTAGGTTCCGCTCCAGTTTCGACGAGCGAAGCAATAAGCGGCCGTCGGAGCTTGCGTCTTAAGACCAAGTGACAAGGAGCGACACCATGAAGACTCTTTTCAAGAATTTTGCCCGTGACGAGTCCGGCGCCACCGCCATCGAGTATGGCCTCATCGCCGCCGGCATCTCGGTCGCGATCGTTGCCATCCTGACCACCGTCGGCGGCAACCTGACCACGACCTTCACCACGGTCAGCGATGGCCTGAACTAAGAACCGGTTGGCCGCCCGTTCCGGGCGGCAATCGTTCGAACGCGCCGCCGCCTCGGGCAAGCCGCCCGGGGCGGCGGTCTGCGTTTGGGCGCCCGGCGCCACCCACGCCGCCGCCGGTTGTCGTGAGTGACCGGCCTTTTTAAGGCGCGATTAAGCGGTCCTTCCCATACTGAAAGGCCCTGGCCCCCGAAAGCTCCGCAACCGGCATGCTCGACCCTGTCCTTTTACTGGTCTTTCCCGCGGCGATGGCGCTGGCCGCGTGTTTCGACTTCTTCACGATGACGATCCCCAACCGACTGACGGTCGGATTCGCGGCTGCCTTTCTGGTCGCCGCGGCGTTCGCCGGAATGCCGCTCGCCGAATTCGGTCAGCACCTGCTCGCCGGGCTGGCGATGCTCGCGGTCGCGTTCACGCTGTTCGCGCTGGGCTGGATCGGCGGCGGCGATGCGAAGTTCTTTGCCGCGACCGCCACGTGGCTCGGCTGGTCGCACCTTATAGAATATGCGTTCTGGTTCTCGCTGCTCGGCGGCGGCCTGACGCTACTGATTCTGTTCGCCCGCCGGGTGCCCCTGCCGATGCCGCTGGGGGAAGTCGGCTGGGTTGCGCGGCTGCACGATGCCCGCCAGGGCATTCCCTATGGCATCGCGCTGGCGGCGGCGGGCCTGATCGTTTACCCCGCAACGCTCTGGATGACGGAATTCGGCGGGCCCTAGTTTCTAATCCTTTGACGGGCAACATGATTCAAATCGATACGTATCATTAACCATAAGTTGACCTTTCGCATCGCATGATTTGTCCGAACACCGCGTCATCGCGGGCGTTATTTCGGGGATGACAGGTCATGAAAGTTGCGCGTTTAGCCGTTTTGGGCGTTGCCGTTGTCGCCGGCTTCCTGGCGTGGCGCCTCGCAGGCAACATGGGAGCACCCGAAGCACCGGTGGTTGTGCGACAGGACGTCGAGACCGATCAGGTTCTCGTCGCGAATCGGGACATCGATCCGGGCGCAGTGGTCACCGCCGCGGACCTGACCTGGGAAGCCTGGCCCAAGGACAGCATTAACAACGCCTTCATTCGCCGCAGCAGCGATCCCAACGCGATGGACAAGGTGCCCGGCGCGGTCGCGCGGACCAGCTTCTTCTCCGGCGAACCGATCCGCAACACTAAGCTCGTGCGCTCCGGTGCCGGCGGATATCTCTCCGCCGTGCTTCCCCAGGGCATGCGTGCTGTCGCGACAAAGACCTCTCCGCAGACAGGCGCCGGCGGTTTCATTCTTCCGAACGACCGTGTCGATGTCGTCCTGACGCGGCAGGAGCAGAGCGGCCGGAACGCCAGCCGGGAAACCTATGTGAGCGAGACGGTTCTCGAGAACGTCCGTGTTCTCGCCATCGACCAGACGGTCGAGGAGAAAGACGGCCGCATGGTCGAGGTCGGCAACGTGGCGACTCTCGAGTTGCGCCCCGAACAAGTCGAGGTCCTGGCGCTCGCCGAGCAGCTCGGCGACATCTCGCTTGCCCTGCGCAGCATCATGGACGGCGGGTCCGACGAGGTCGCGCCGCTGGAGCCGGACGGGCTCGTCGCCGGCAAGCGTGGGTCGGTCAACGTGGTGAAGTTCGGCGTTCCGAACCAGGTCAACACGAATTGAGCGCGGATCAGTGAGGGATAGCAAGATGGCTGGTTGGAGCCTCCGTAGCCTGGTTCTGGGCACTGCGGCGCTGGTCTGTGCCGCCGCGTTCGACATGGGAGCCGCGGTCCCCGCCGGCGCCCAGCAGTCGGCTGGCCACATGACCATCAATCCCGCCGAACTGTCGGCCTCGCGTCAGGTCAAGATTGGTCTGGGCAAGTCGCTGGTCATCGATCTGCCGCGCGATGCCAAGGATGTCCTGGTCTCGAGCCCGACGGTCGCCGACGCGGTCATGCGCACAGCGCGCCGGGCCTATCTGATCGGCCAGGAGGTCGGACAGACCAACGTCTTCTTCTTCGACGTCGCCGGACGCCAGATCGCTGTCCTGGAACTTCAGGTCGAGCGCGACACCGCCGTCCTGTCGCAGTCGATCCGCCAGCTCGTGCCCGGCTCGTCGGTCCAGATCAGCTCGATGAACGACAATGTCGTCCTGACCGGCAGCGTACGCAGCCCGTCCGACGCCGAAAAGGCCTTCGACATCGCCGCCCGCTTTGCCGGAGACCCGGCCAAGGTGCTCAACATGATCGCCGCCGAGGGCAGCGAGCAGGTGTTCCTGAAGGTCACGGTCGCGGAAGTGAAGCGCACCGTGCTGAAGCAGTTCGGCGTCGACCTGAAGCTCGAGATCAACGCCAACAGCCTGCAGACAAATATCATTTCTAACCCGGTGTTCGGCCTCGGCCTGCCGGTTCAGCCGGCGCTGCGCGGCAGCACCGCGGGCGTGCCCAGCGCCGGCCCCGGCTGGGGCATCGGCTGGACCGACGGCAGCACGGTCATTGGCGCCAATGTCCGCGCGCTGGAGAAGCAGGGCCTGCTCAGGGTCCTCGCCGAGCCAACCCTGTCGGCGATCAGCGGCGAGACCGCGAACTTCCTGGCCGGCGGCGAGTTCCCGGTTCCCGTCGGCAACCAGTGCGACGCGCAGACCGGTCTCTGCCAGCTCAGGGTCGAATACAAGCCCTTCGGCGTCGGGCTGGCCTTCACGCCGGTCGTCATGTCGGCGGGTCGCATCAGCCTGAAGGTCAAGACCGAGGTCTCGGAACTCGACCGGCAGACCGAAGTGGAGTTGTCCGGGACCAGGATTCCCGGCATCAAGACCCGGCGCACCGACACCACGGTCGAACTCCCCAGCGGCGGATCGCTGGTGCTCGCCGGCCTGATCCAGCAGGACACCAAGCAGGTGCTCAACGCCGTGCCGGGCGTCAC
>Ga0207814_101129_pt1 | contig 10185 bp, 9 predicted proteins | sample TtaePargueraPR_7_FD_187755 | JGI IMG/M metagenome (GOLD analysis project Ga0207814, IMG submission 187755) | Aerobic enrichment media microbial communities from Bioluminiscent Bay, La Parguera, Puerto Rico - Tt and P1 (2) (SPAdes) | ecosystem: Environmental > Aquatic > Marine > Unclassified ... | reverse complement strand
ATCGCCTCGGTCCCCGAGCGCAGGGGATCCGGCTACCCGGATCCCTTCAAGGCGGCGTACGAGAACCGCATCAAGCAGCCGCTCGGCGATGCTGTCGGCCTGACCCAGTTCGGCGTCAACCTGACCCGGATCGTCCCGGGCTCGGGATCGGCGCTGCGCCACTGGCACGAGAACGAGGACGAACTCGTCTATGTGCTCGAGGGCGAGCTGGTACTGATCGAGGACGCGGGCGAGACGGTGTTGCGCGCCGGTGACGCGGCCGGCTTCAAGGCCGGTGTGCCGAACGGCCATTGTCTCGTCAATCGCAGCGACTCAGACGCCGTTCTCCTCGAAATCGGCACCCGCGCACCGACGGAACGTGCTCATTATCCCGACGACGATCTCGCGGTCGTCAAGGACGAGTCCGGATTCCGGTGGCTTCACAAATCCGGCGAACCGTACGCCTGAACCCAATTCACGGGGCCCGTCCCACGGGGCTCCAACCCACGGGGAAACGTCATGACCTACAAGAACTTCACGCTTGATATCGACGCCGACGGCATCGCGCTGGTCACCTGGGACATGCCGGGCAAGTCGATGAATGTCTTCGACGCGTCGGTGATGGACGAGATCGGCCAGATCATCGAGAAGGTCGCCGAAGACGACGCCATCAGGGGCGCGGTCGTCACGTCCGGCAAGGACACCTTTTCGGGTGGCGCCGACCTGACCATGCTGCAGGGCCTGCTCGGCGAGTTCCACCGGATGCGCGGCCAGGACGAGACGGCCGCGATGCAGCGCATGTTCGACGAGAGCCGGCGCATGTCGCAGCTCTGGCGCCGCCTCGAGACCTGCGGCAAGCCCTGGGTCGCCGCGATCAACGGCACCGCGATGGGTGGGTCGTTCGAACTGGCGCTGTCCTGCCATCACCGGGTCGCCGCCGACAACGACAAGGCGCGGCTGGGCCTGCCCGAAGTGAAGGTCGGCCTGTTCCCCGGCGCCGGCGGCACCCAGCGCGTGCCGCGCATGGTGCCGGTCGCTGACGCTCTGCAGTTCCTGCTGCAGGGACGCCAGCTCCGCGTCGGGCAGGCGAAGTCCATGCGACTCGTCGACAACGTCGTGCCGCAGGACGAACTGATCGAGACGGCCAAGGCGTGGATCCGCGACGGCGGCAAGCCGGTGCAGCCCTGGGACAAGGACGGCTTCAGGCTGCCCGGCGGCAAGGTCTATTCGCCGGCCGGCTTCCAGGTGTTCCCGCCCGCCAACGCCATCTACCGGCGCGAGACGTATGACAACTATCCCGCCGCCCGCGCGATCATGTCCTGCGTCTACGAGGGCCTGCAGCTTCCCATGGACCAGGCGCTGACGGTGGAATCGCGCTACTTCGCCAACGTCCTGCAGACCAAGGAAGCGGCCTCGATGATCCGCTCGCTGTTCGTCTCCATGCAGGAGCTGAACAAGGGCGCCCGGCGTCCGGCCGACGAGCCGGCCTCGCCGATCAGGAAGGTCGGCATCCTCGGTGCCGGCTTTATGGGCGCAGGCGTGGCCTATGTGACCGCCAGGGCCGGTATCGACGTGGTGCTGCTCGACCGCGACATGGAAAGCGCCGAGCGCGGCAAGGCCTATTCCGACACGCTGGTCTCGAAGGCCGTCAGCCGCGGCCGGTCGACGCCGGAGGCCAAGGAAGCGCTCCTGTCACGCATTCACACGACCGTCGACTACGCCGATCTCGAAGGATGCGACCTGGTCATCGAGGCGGTGTTCGAGGACAAGGACATCAAGGCCGACGCAACCCAGAAGGCCGAAGCCGTGATCCCGGCCTCGGCCGTGTTCGGCACCAACACCTCCACCCTGCCGATCACCGACCTGGCCAAGGCGAGCGCCCGGCCGAAGAATTTCATCGGCGTGCACTTCTTCTCACCCGTCGACAAGATGATGCTGGTCGAGATCATCATGGGCAAGAAGACCGGCAAGGCGGCGCTCGCAAAGGCGCTCGACTACTGCCGCGCGATCAAGAAGACGCCGATCGTGGTCAACGACTCGCGCGGCTTCTACACCTCGCGCGTGGTCGGCACCTACATCCGCGAAGGCCATCTGATGCTGATGGAAGGCGTGCCGGCGGCGATGATCGAGAATGTCGGCCGCATGGCGGGCATGCCGGTCGGCCCGCTGTCGCTCAATGACGAGGTCGCCGTCGATCTCGCCTGGAAGATCCTGCAGGCGACCAAGAAGGACCTCGGCGAGAAGGGCGTCGATCCGCGCCAGGAGGCGCTGCTCGAGGAGATGGTCGTCAAGCGCGGCCGCCTCGGCCGCAAGAACGGCAAGGGCTTCTACGACTATCCCGACAAGGGCAAGAAGCGCCTGTGGCCCGACCTCGCCGACCTGCAGCCCGAGCATCTCGATCCCGACACGATCGACGTGAAGGAGATCGAGCACCGCCTGCTGGTGATCCAGGCGCTGGAGACGGCGCGCTGCTTCGCCGAGGGCGTGCTGACCGATGTGCGCGAGGCCGATGTCGGCTCGATCCTCGGCTTCGGCTACGCGCCGTTCGCCGGCGGGACGCTCAGCTACATCGACAACATGGGGCTGAAAAATTTCGTCGACCTTTGCAACAGGCTCGCCCGCAAGCACGGCCCCCGCTTCCGGCCGAACAAGCTGCTCAAGGAGATGGCTGCCAACGGCGAGACCTTCTATGGCCGTTTCCCGCCGGAAGGCTCGGCGCAGAAGCAGGCGGCCTGACAGAGGCGGGCAGATACACCCGCCATTTAGAACGCCGGTTCGCCGGACGGTCCCCGACCGTCCGGTTTTCTTTGCCTTGAGCGCCGGTCCGCTCCATGTTGTAGCCGACAAGCCGGACCGCACCGGCGGCAGCACGAGGGGAGACCATGACGCCCAAGATCGAATATTTCTTCAGTTCCGTTTCGCCCTGGTCGTATCTCGGCCACGACCTTTTCATCGAGTCGGCCGCCCGGCACGGTGCCGAGATTGTCTACAAGCCCGTCAATCTCGGGCTGGTCTTTCCGGAAACCGGCGGCCTGCCGCTGCCCAAGCGCGCCCCGGCGCGCCAGAAATACCGGCTGGTGGAACTGAAGCGCTGGAAGGAAAAGCGCGGCCTGCCGCTCAACCTTCAGCCCGCCCACTTCCCGACCGACTGCACCCTGGCGGATTGCTGCGTTATCGCCATCGTCGAGGCCGGCGGCGATCCGGCCGGCTTCCTCGGACGCGCCTATCGCGCCGTCTGGACCTATGACCGCGACGTCGCCGACGAGCACGTCGTCGAGGGCCTGCTCGCCGATGCCGGCCAGGATGCGCACGCGATCCTCGCTGCCGCCAAGTCCGATGCCGTCAAGGCCATCTACGCGGCCAACGCCCGGGAAGCGATCGACAAGTCGGTGTTCGGCGCGCCGACCTACATTCTGGCCGGCGAGCCGTTCTGGGGACAGGACCGGCTCGACCTGCTCGAGGATGCATTGTCGAGCGGCCGCGCGCCTTATACGGCGTGAGGCCCGCGACACGCTGCCCGTTTGTGGGTCGTCGGCGGGGTCATTAGATTAAAGTGGAAACCGGGGGGCGCGGGGGGCGTGAAAGGAAGCCGAGCGATGTTTCGTATCCTGGCATTCATTGCCGTCCTGCTCCTGCCCCCCGCTGTTGCGGTTGCCCAGGAGACACTGCCCGACACCGAGGCGGAACGCTTCATCCTGCGGCGGGTCGACGGCGGGCTGATGCGCATCGACCGGGAGACCGGCGAGACATCTTTCTGCCGCAAGCGGAACAAGGCGTGGACCTGCGAGATTGTCGCCGACGACCGGGTCGCCCTCGAAGAGGAAATCGCCAGGCTGTCCGAGGACAACTCGGAACTCGCCCGGGAAATAGGACGGCTGAAGGAACGCATCGCCAGGCTGGAGACCGGCGCAGCACCGGCGGACAAGCCGAAGAAACCGGCACCGGGCGACGGGAATGCCGATGAAGAGCGGCCCGCGCTCGACCTGCCCAGCGACAAGGAAATCGATCAGGTCATGAAGACCTTCGAATCGATGATGCGGCGGTTCCTCGACATGGTCCGCGACCTTCGCGACGAGTACGAGCAGGACCGCACCTGAAGCCGGCCGGACAATGCGTCAGCCCATAAGACCTGTCAGGCGGAGCGGCGCTGGTCGGGATGAAGCGTCTTGCCCAGGATGTGCTCGCTCCGGCCGATGACGTCGTCGCTCGATCCCACGATCAGCGGATCGGGCCCATGCACCACATGCTTGTCCTTGCCCGGATAGGGTAGCGAGGAAAGGAAGTGCTGCATGCAGTTCAAACGGGCCCGCTTCTTGTCGTCGGACTTGATGATCGTCCAGGGCGCGTCGGCGGTGTCGGTATAGAAGAACATCGCTTCCTTCGCCTCGGTATAGTCTTCCCACTTGTCCAGGGACTCACGGTCGATCGGCGACAGCTTCCACTGTTTGAGCGGATCGTGCTCGCGCGACTTGAAGCGCCGGTGCTGTTCTTCCTGGGTGACCGAGAACCAGTACTTGAAGAGCCGGATCCCGCTCCGCACCATCATCTGCTCGATCTGCGGGCACTGGCGCATGAATTCCAGATAGTCGTTCGGCTTGCAGAAGCCCATCACCCGCTCGACGCCGGCCCGGTTGTACCAGGAGCGGTCGAACATGACGATTTCGCCCGCCGCCGGTAGGCGTTCGATATAGCGCTGGAAATACCACTGGGTCTGCTCGCGCTCGGACGGCTTCTCGAGCGCGACGACGCGCGCGCCGCGCGGATTGAGATGCTCCATGAACCGCTTGATCGTGCCGCCCTTGCCGGCAGCGTCGCGGCCCTCGAACAGCACGACGATCTTCTCGCCGGTCGCCTTCACCCAGTCCTGCACCTTGAGCAGTTCGACCTGCAGTTCGGCCTTGTGCTCCTCGTAGACGCACCGGCGGATCTTCTGCTTGTAAGGATACTCCCCGGTTTCGAACGCGCGCCGGATCGCTTCGGGATCATGGCGCATTTCCGCGATGTGGTGGGCTGCGTTCTCGACCGACTTGCTTTCGGCCGACCCGGCCTCGGCCGGCTTGGTTTCGGCTGGCTTGGATTCGGGGGCCGCGTCCACAGCGGCTTCGGCGACGGCGGCTCCGTTGCTGCCTTTGGCTGTCGCCGGTGCGGACGGGGCCTTCTTCGCAGCCGCGGCGCGGGGCTTCGCTGCGGCCGGCTTGCGGGCCGGAGCCTTTTTCGTCTCGCCAGGCGAGCTTTCGGATTTGGCGCTGGGTTCGCTGTCTGCCGTCAGAGTGCTCAATAGACCGGTTTCCCTTTTCCCGGAGTTTCGTGAGGAAAAAGGATATTAATAGCCGGGTTAAAAAAGGTGCGCATTGATCGGCGTCAACGCGCGGATGGTTTATTTTACCTTGCAGATCCGTCGCGATCAGGCTTGGCCGGCGATCCGGGATTCGGTACGCGTTTTCAGGTCTTCGGGCAACGGCTCCGCCCGCCGCGTGGACAGGTTCATGGTCAGTCCGGTCACCTCGATGATGGCGGCGACCTCATCGGTGTCCGTGCGGACGAACCGGTTCTCGAAGGTGATGGTCGAGCGCGCGACGGCGGTCGGCCGGCTGACGATGTGCAGAAGGTCGCCGAACGCGGCGCCGCGCACCCGGGTGAACTTCATCTCGACGGCGACGCGGCCCAGGTTGCGTTCGGTCAGCCACGGGCCGTTGACGCCGACGACGTCCCAGAAATGCGCGGCCGAATCCGAGTTGAAGCCGACGAAGGCGGACGCGAAGGCCGCGCCGTCCGCGTCGCAATGCTGCGCGCGGAGGCGGGTGCGCAGCACGAGTTCACCGCCCGGCGGCGACGCCCCGTGCGGTCCGGACGCCGCCGGTATGGCAGCGAGGCTGCGCGGCCTGGCGGCGTCGGGCAGGTCGGCACCGTTCCGGGCCAGGGCTTCGGCCAAAGCCTGCGGCGGATCTTCGTAAGTCTCCAGGCAGGTCGCGGAGAGCCGTCCGGTCGCCGCCTCGTAAAGCAGGTGGACCGCCTGCCGGTCGCCCACGCCATGGGTCTCGACGTGCAGCGCTTCATTCACCCGCAACTCGCTGTGATAGCGGACGTGGCGCACGTCCGGCTGCCGCCGGTCCGCCGCCGGCACGCCGGCGAGCGACTGGAAATGGGCGCCGGCATCCTCGAACGAACGCATGTAGAACTGGACGTTCTGGTGGTCGTTCTCGTCGCAGTCCCAGGTGTTGACGTAACCCTTGAGCGTCAGCAGCGACGTCATGCGGGGATGGCCTTCGACAGGAAGGAATCCATTCGCGCCAGGCTCTGCTCTGCGAGGTCTCCGGGGAACGCCATGAACACATGCGCGCCGCCGGGATAGACGGCAAGCTCGGTGTCGTTGCCCGCCGCCGCCCAGCGTGGCGCCAGGAACAGGGAATCGTCGAGAAGCGGGTCGCGGGTCCCCACCGAGATGAGCGCGGGCGGCAATCCGGCGAGGTCGGCGAAGATCGGCGAGATGTCGGGGTCGTCCGGCGCGTGCTCGTCCCGCAAGAAGCATTCGATGAACTTGCGCATGTCGCGGGTGTTGAGCACCAGCTTCTCCTCTCCCCAGGTTGCCGCGCTCGGCGTCAGCCGCAGGTCGAAACAGCCGGCAACGAGATTGGCGGCCCGGAAGGGCGTCAACCCGTGCCTGTCGCGCAATCGCAGCAGGGTAACGAGCGACAGATGCGCGCCGGCGGACTCGCCACCGATGGCGAAGCGATCGGTGCCGAACCGGTCCATCGCCGATTTCACCAGCCACAGCGCCGCGGCTTCGCAGTCGTCGGGGCCCTGCGGATAGGGATGTTCGGGCGCCAGCCGGTACTCGACGCTGACGACGGCCAGGTTGCAGTTGTCGGCGATGCGTTCGAGCCGCGGATCCTGCTCGTCGGCCGCCCCGATCGTCCACCCGCCGCCGTGGATATGCAGGTAGACGCCCGAGGGATTGTCCGGGGAAATGATGCGTAGAGGGATCGGCCCGTGCGGCCCTTCGATATCGAGCGTCGTTGCCCGTTCGGAGCGGGGCGCCAGCGGAAACGGCCCGTGTCCCTGGCGTCGGCGCGCCCGCCGGACCGCCGGGGCAAACGACCACTGGTCGGGCGCTTCGTCCAGAAGCTTGACGATTTCCGAATTGATCGCTCTGGTTTCCGGCGAAACCGAATCTTCGCTGAACACGTCCGGGGACGGAAAGACGATATGGGCCATCGATTTGTCCGCGTGGGGAAGAGAAAGGCGGGCCGGCATATCACCGCAGAATTCGCCGGTCGTCCAGAGCAGCGTGTCGGGGTGCAACGGCGATGACCGGACAATGCCAAGGCGCGCTGACGGTCCGGACCCGCGCCGCGGGATTTCTCGACATCACCCGCGACATCGCCCGCTGGCTCGACGAAGAGGGGGCCGGCGACGGCCTTCTCACGCTGTTCATCCGGCATACGTCGGCCTCGCTGACAATTCAGGAGAACGCCGATCCGGACGTGCTGCGTGACCTGTCCGACAGCCTCGACCGGATTGCGCCGCGCAGCCATCCCTACCGGCACGGCTCGGAGGGGCCGGACGACATGCCGGCGCATATCAGGTCAATGGTGACGTCGACGTCGTTCGGTATCCCGGTCCAGGCCGGCCGCATGCGGCTCGGAACCTGGCAGGGCATCTATCTGGTCGAACATCGCGACCGGCCGCACGAGCGCGAAATCGCCCTGCATTTTATCGGCGAAGTGCGCTCCTGAACGACGTATCGGGTCAAGCCGCGCCGGGCTGATGCAGGTCAGGACACGGTGAAATCCGTCATCATTCCGGAGTCCTCGTGTTCCAGGTTGTGGCAGTGCGCCATAAAGGGAAATTCTTTCGTCGCGGGATGCCTGAACCGCACCTGGATTTCGCAGGACCCGCCGTCGAGCACCGGCGCCATGTCCTTCCAGCCGGCCATGTGCTCCGGCGGTGCCTTGCCGTCGAGCTTCAGAATGCGGAATTGGCAGCCGTGGATATGAACCGGATGATACATCCGGTCGTCGCCCTCTGAGATGAGCCAGCGCAGGTCACGGTTGATGTCCGCGTGGATCGGCACGACACCGAGCTCGAACGGCGCGCCGTTGACATCGTTGGCGCCGAGCCTTTCGGCGATCGGTAGCGCCGGCTCGCCGACGATCAGCTTCACGACCTTCTCGACGACCGCCGGATCCATATGGCCCGACTTGTCCATATCCATGAGGCCGGCCGACCTGAACTGCGCCATGCCCTTGTCGTCAAGCCGCATACCCATCACGAGTTGCTGGCTGACCGGCGGCAGATCCGCAACGAGCGGGGGAAGCGTCACCAGAGTGTCGGGAAGCGTGCCCGACCCTTCGGCGCCGTCGGGGCGCAGGGTCAGGAGCGGAAGGTCCCGGTCGAATGGCGGCAGTTTCATCGCCATCTGATCGACCGGCCGCGTCACGAGATCGAACGCCGTGCCGTCGCGGCCGTCGACGAGGACCTCGTAGCGCTCGCCCGCATAGAGGACCAGTTCCTCGAGTTCGACCGGGTTGGCAAGCAGCCCGCCGTCGCTGCCGACGACGAACATCGGGCGGTTGTCAGACAACGCCAGCCGGAAGGTTCGCGCGTTCGAGCCGTTGAGAAGGCGCAGTCGCAGCCAGCCGCGCGCGGTGCGCGCCTGCGGATAGCGGGCGCCGTTGACCAGCACGGTGTCGCCCACATAGCCGGTCGTGACTGCTGGCAGGTTGAAGCGATGAAAGATCGTTCCGTCCGTATTAAACCGACGGTCCTGCAGCACGACCGGAATATCGTCGACACCCCACCGCTTCGGCAGCGGCAGGGCGTCGGCTTCCTCGTCGTCGATCAGGAACAGGCCGGCCAGTCCCTTGACGACGAGCTCCGCCGTCGTCGGATAGACATGCGGATGGAACCAGCAGGTCGCCGCCGGCTGGTCGATCGCAAGCTGCGCCTTCCAGGACGAGCCCGGCCTGATCAGGGAGTACGGGCCGCCGTCGACGTCGCCGGGGATTTCCAGGCCGTGCCAGTGCATCGTGATGTCCTGGTCGAGGGCGTTGGTGACGTCCATGACGACAGTGTCGCCGCGGCGCACGCGCACGGCCGGCCCGAGATAGGGTCCGTTGACGCCGAATGTCGGCGTCTTCACGCCGGGGCGGAACACCACCTCGCCGCGCTGGGCGCGCAGCCTGATCACGCCTTTGGAGTCGGCCCGCAATTCGACGGGTATCGGCAGGTCCGGGCGGTCGGCCGCGCGAACCGTACCGAACGAAAGGACATTTCCCATCGCCAGCCCGGCCAGCGATGCGCTGCCTGACAGGACCTGCCGCCTGGTCCAATTTGCCATCCTGCACCGGCTCCTTCTTTACCGTTGTCGTCCACCTGGATCTTCCCGCCGGGCGGAGCGTTTTGTGATTTCCGGTTAGCGGGACAGGCGGTGGATACCGTCGGGGCAACTCTAGACGGCGCGCGGTTTCAAATGCGTTGAGAAATCGAGATGATCAGCGCCACGACCCACAGGACGATGGACAGACCTGCGGCATACTGGGCGAACCACAGATAGGCGTCGCGAAGCACTGTCGCACCCGCCCATTGCGCATATTCAGGCGCGGGCCGGCGGTCCTCCTCCAGCATGATCCACATTTCGGTGTGGCGGATGTCCCTGGTCAGCGCCTGGCGCGCCTTCAAAAGCAGCACGACGGTTACCATCGTCATCAGGATGCCGCCGGACCTGACGGCGACGAGCGGGTCGTAGGTCAGGCCGATCATCACGCACAGTATGGCAAATCCGGCAAAGCCGCAGGCTCTGCCGATCGAGACGAACGCCATGCGCCGCAATTCGTCCATGACCGCCTGTCCGGGCAAGGGACATCACTTGGATGAACGGCAAGGATCGTGCGGAAACGCGCAGCGCGCAAGCAGGGCGCGAGCAAGTTCGCGTGAAGACGATGTCGTGCGCGGAAAGGCAATTGTGATCGGGCGGCTCAGGCCGGGGCGACCAGGGCCATTCCCAGGCTGACCATCGACAGGGCCGCGGTCCACTGGGCGAACCACAGATGCGCGCGGACCCGCGTTCCGATGCCGGTTCGCCGCCGGTCGCCGGACTGCCGCGGCTGCAGCGGCAGGATCTCCCCGACCTGGTCGGGGCTCGGCGATGCCCGCAGAACGAGGACGAGCGTCGAGACGAGGGCCAGTATGCCGCCGGCCTTGAGC
>Ga0207814_101128_pt1 | contig 10194 bp, 10 predicted proteins | sample TtaePargueraPR_7_FD_187755 | JGI IMG/M metagenome (GOLD analysis project Ga0207814, IMG submission 187755) | Aerobic enrichment media microbial communities from Bioluminiscent Bay, La Parguera, Puerto Rico - Tt and P1 (2) (SPAdes) | ecosystem: Environmental > Aquatic > Marine > Unclassified ... | reverse complement strand
CGGCGGGAGCCATCTCCAACTCCTCGGCCCGGCCCACGAGTTCCGCTGGTGAGCCCCCCGGGAGCGGCGAGGCCTCCAATCGAGACGCGCTCCACGATCCGCGCTCCGAACTTGCCTGCGGGCGAAACATCGCGTCAGGTCGCGTCGTTTTAACGCCCCAATCATGAGCAACAAGATCAGGATTCTCTGCGTCGGCGCCGGCCACATGGGCCGTTCCCACGCCCTCGCCTACCACCGCATCCCGGACTTCGAGATCTGCGGCATTGTCACCCGCTCCCCGGAGAGCCGGGGGCGCCTCAACGCCGAGCTGGGCGGTGGCTACGAGGAATTCGGCGACTACCACCAGGCCCTCGCGGCCACGCAGCCCGACGCGGTCAGCATTTCCACCTATCCGGACACCCACGCCCCCTATGCCGAGGCCGCGTTCGACGCCGGCTGCCACGTCTTCATCGAGAAGCCGCTGGCCGAGACCGTCGAGGCCGCCGAGGGCATCGTCGCCAAGGCACGGGGCAGCGGCCGCAAGCTCGTCATCGGCTACATCCTCCGCCATCACCCCAGCTGGGTGAAGTTCATCGAGATGGCCCGGGAGCTCGGCAAGCCGCTGGTGATGCGCATGAACCTCAACCAGCAGTCCTCGGGCGCCAACTGGAAGACCCACAAGGCCCTGATGTCGTCGATCTCGCCGATCGTCGACTGCGGCGTCCACTACGTCGACGTGATGTGCCAGATGACCCGCTCGAAGCCGGTCCGGGTGTCGGGCCTCGGCGCCCGCCTCAGCGACGAGCTGCCGGAGGGAAAGATCAACTACGGCCACCTCCAGGTGACCTTCGAGGACGGCTCGGTCGGCTGGTACGAGGCCGGCTGGGGCCCGATGATGTCGGAGTCCGCGTTCTTCGTGAAGGACGTCGTCGGCCCGAAGGGCTGCGTGACGATCGAGGCCCGCGACGCCGCCGGCGAGGGGGCCTCGGCGGAGGTCGACGCGCACACCAAGACCAACACGCTGCGCCGCCACTTCGCCGAGCTGGACGCCGAAGGCACCTTCGCCCGGCCCGACGAGTGGACCGAGACCGGCGACGAGCCCGACCACGACGCCCTCTGCCAGCGCGAGCAGGAGTTCTTCCTGCGCGCCATCCGCGAGGACCTCGACCTGGGCGACCACATGGAAGACGCCCTGAACTCGATGCGCATCGTGGCCGCCGCCGACGAGAGCTTCCGCACCGGGCGGACCATCGACCTGTGAGCGAATCCACCGAACTTTGCCTTGGCGTCCCCGACCTCTTGGCGATGAATGCCCCAGACCACCCATGAAAGCACTTCCCCTTGTTCTCACTCTCTCCCTGGCCGGGATCGCGCTCGCCGAGCAGGGCTCGCCCGACTTCCTCCCGATCTTCAACGGCAAGAACCTCGATGGCTGGAGCGGCGACGGGTACGTCGTCGAGGACGGCGCGATCGTCTGCACCCCGCAGGGCAAGAACCTGGTCACCAAGCAGACCTTCTCGAACTACATCCTCGACTTCGAGTTCCGGCTTCCCCCCGGCGGCAACAACGGCCTCGGCATCCACTACCCGGGCAGCGGCGACCCCGCCTACGCCGGCATCGAGCTGCAGGTCCTCGACAACACCGCCGAGAAGTACCAGGACCTCAAGCCCTACCAGTTCCACGGCTCCCTCTACACGCTGGTGGCGGCCAAGAAGGGCTTCCTCAAGCCGGTCGGCGAGTGGAACGTGCAGCGGGTCTCGGTCCTCGGCGACAAGGTCACGGTCGAACTCAACGGAACGGTCATCACCGAGGCCGACCTCGGCGAGCTCCGGCGGACCCATCCGGACCACCAGGGGGTGAAGCGCCGCTCGGGCCACCTCGCGCTGTGCGGGCACGGCGACCGCGTCGCCTTCCGCCGGCTCCGCATCGCCGAGCTGCCGCCCGCCGCCAACGCCGAGGGGGCCCGCCAGGCGGGGTTCGAGCCGATCTTCGACGGCAGCTCGCTCGGCGGCTGGAAGGTCGACGAGGGCAGCGAGGGCCACTGGGCCGCGGTCAACGGCATCATCAAATACGACGGACGCAGTACCGCAAAGGTCAAGGACCTGTGGACCGAGCGGTCCTACAAGGACTTCTCCCTCGCCTTCGACTGGCGCTGGGCGGCCCCCGGGCCGAAGCGCCAGCGCCCGATCATCGGGATCGACGGCAGCGAGACCGGCGAGACCGCCGAGGTCGAGGAACTCGACAGCGGAATCTACCTGCGCGGCAGCTCGAAGAGCCAGGTGAACCTGTGGAACTGGCCGGTCGGCTCGGGCGAGGTCTACGGCTACCGCACCGACGGCAGCCAGCCGGCCGAGGTCCGGGCCGCGGTGACGCCGCGGGCGAAGGCCGACCGCCCGCCCGGCGAGTGGAACCGGATGATGATCACCCTCAAGGGCGACCGGCTGACGGTGTCGCTCAACGGCAGCACGGTGATCGACGGCGCCCGCCTTCCCGAGGTTCCCGCCGAGGGCCCGATCGGGCTGCAGCACCACGGCAGCGCGATCGACTTCGCCAACCTCTGGATCAAGGAGCTGTGACCCAGGGGCCACCCACGATCACGTAGTTCCGGCCGGGGCGGAGGCTGCTAGTTTCGCGGCATCCCCCCAAGCCATGAAATCCGCATCCCCCCGGCGGACGAAGGCACCGAACGGACTGACCACGCTCGAGCTGACCGTGGTGATCGCCGTTCTGTTGACCCTCGCCGCGATCATGATGTTCGGCGCCCGAGCCTGGCGCCGAGGAATGGACCGCACGTCCTGCGTCCTCACCCTGCGCAACGTCCAGACCAGCGTCCGGGCCTACCAGAACCTCTACGGCTACGCCCCCGGCACCATGCCCGCCTCCGACGGAGGCACCCAGTCGATCATCGAGCACCTGATGCTGAAGGGCTACATCAGCGAGAGCACCCACCGCGCGGTGGCGATCGACCACGCCTGTCCGGGCTCCGGCGACTACCTGATCGCCCACGAGGATGTCTTCCCGCTCGACGGGGAGCTCTACCTGAGCTGCTCGCTGGAGCACTCCCAGGAGCACCAGCTCCCCCGGCGCGGGAGCTGGTGACCGCCCGGCGCGGGTGCCCCCACGGCGGGGCGCCCGGCGAATTCGCTTCTTGCCAGCCGGCGGAAATCCGACGAGCGTCCGCCTCCCCAAGCGCCCCCGGGGTCCCGCCCCCTTCCGTCCGGTCGCTTGCCGAGGCCCGCTCACGATGGACACTCCGCCCTTTTCCGACCTCGGCCTGCCGGCCGCCCTGCTCGCCGCCGTCGAGAACCTCGGCTTCGAACGACCCTCGCCGATCCAGGCGCTGACGATTCCCCCGGCGCTCGAGGGCCGCGACCTGTTCGGCCTCTCGCAGACCGGCTCGGGCAAGACCGCCGCCTTCACCCTGCCGCTGCTCGCCCACCTCGACCTCGACCACCGGGCCACCCAGGCGCTCGTCCTGTGCCCCACCCGGGAACTCGCCCACCAGGTCTGCGAGGAGGTCCACCGGCTCGGCAGCCGGCTCGACGGCCTGCGCGCGGTGCCGGTCTACGGCGGCGCCCCGATGGACCGCCAGTTCCGCGCGCTGAAGGCCGGGGCCCACGTGGTGGTCGGGACGCCCGGCCGGGTGCTCGACCACCTTCGCCGCGGCTCGCTCGATCCCGCCGAGGTCCGCACCGTGGTCCTCGACGAGGCCGACCGCATGCTCGACATGGGCTTCCGCGAGGAGATGGAGGAACTGCTCGCGGCGATGCCCTCGGAACGCCAGACGCTGTTCTTCTCGGCGACCATGAACCGCGGGGTCACCTCGCTCATCAAGGCCTACGGCCGCGACCCCGAGACGATCCAGGTCCAGCAGCAGGCACGCACCGTCTCCACCATCGACCAGTGCGCCTACGAGGTGCGCCAGCGCTCCAAGGTCGAGGTGCTCTCCCGCCTGCTCGACATCGAGCCCACCCGCCTGTCGATCGTCTTCTGCAACACCAAGCGCTCGGTCGACGAGTGCACCGAGGCGCTGCTGGCGCGCGGCTACGCCGTGGACCGGCTGCACGGCGACATCACCCAGCAGATGCGCGAACGGGTCCTGCGGCGCTTCCGCGAGGGCACCGTCGAGGTGCTCGTCGCCACCGACGTCGCCGCCCGCGGGCTCGACATCGACGAGATCGACCTGGTCATCAACTACGACCTCCCGCAGGACCCCGAGGACTACGTCCACCGGGTCGGCCGCACCGGCCGCGCCGGACGCAGCGGTCGCGCGGTGTCGTTCGTCTTCGGACGCGATCTCCACCGGCTCGAGATGATCGAGCGCTACACCCGCCAGGTGATCCGCCGCGAGCGGGTGCCTTCCCAGGAACAGGTCGAGGGACGGCTCGCCGACCGGCTCTTCGAGACCCTCAAGGACCGGCTTGCCGAGGGCCGCTTCGACTCCTACCAGGACCCTCTCGACCGGCTGCTCGAGCAGGGATTCACCCCGACCGACGTGGTCAGCGCCCTGTTCACGATGCTGCGCGAGGAAGGGGGACGCGAGTTCAGCGAGATTGTCGAGGACCGCGAGGAGCCCACGCCCCGGCGGGAACGGCGGAGCCGCGAGCCACGGGAACCGAGGTCCCGCGGGGATCGCGCGGCGACCCACGACAACGCCGAGATGGTCCCGCTTTTCTGCTCACTCGGAAAACTGCACCGGGTGAAGGTCGGGGACATCATCGGCATGTTCTATAACGAGGCCGACCTGCCCCAGGGAAGCATCGGCCACGTGAAGCTGTTCGCGAAGCACAGCCGCATCGACGTCGCCGCCGACGTGGCCGACGAACTGATCGAGCGGTCCAAGTCGATGTCGCTGCGCGGAAAGCGCTTCGTTCTCGACCACGACCGGGGGCCGCGCCACTGAGCTCCGCTTGCCGGCCCGCCGCCGGCTCATCCTTCGATCCGCCTGCGGAACATCTCCCGCCACCATCCCTTGACCGCCCCCCAGCCCCGGGCAAGCGGATGGTCGCGCACCCCGTGGAAGCCGAGCTTCTCGACCACCACGGCCTCCTGGCCACGATAGCGCGGCAGGAACACCAGGACCTTGGTGATCCGCTCCTCCTCGAGCGTGACCAGCGACGGGGAGAGCAGGCCCTTCGCCATCTCGCGACGGAGCACCGGCAGGGCAACCCTCCGCTCCGGCAGCAGGCACCACGGGCGGTAGCGGAACTCGATCTCCCCGACTTCGGTCCGGACCAGTCGCCCACCGGTTCGCGGCGGCAGACCCGCCAGTCGCCCCAGCGTGAACACATGCGGACGGTCCGGGTCGACCCGTCGCCGGCCGCGCCCCGGGAGCAGCACATCCAGCGCGAAGCGGGAACCGAAGATCATCAGCCGCATCGCGGAGGGGGCGAGCCACAGCGAGATCCCGAGGATCAGCACGCTCAGGGCCGCCCCGAGCCAGGGCGAGATGAGGTAGCTGAGGGCCACCGCGGAGAGCATCGCCGTCCGGCCAAGCTTGAGCAGGGTGTCGAGGGACGAGAAGGGCGACAGGATGATCAGCACGTTGACCGCATGGCTGCAGACCCAGACGACCGCGAAGGCGAGCACCGCCAGGGGCACCGTGATCCACGAGGGGTCGATGACCGCCACCCACACCGCCCCGATCGCCCCCGTGGGCACCTCGGCCGATCCGGCCGCGCGGGTCAGCTCGAGGGCGACCAACGGCACGAAGCCGACGCTTGCCACCAGCGCGCTCAGCTTGTTCTCGAACAACTCCGCCATGTCGAGGGGCTTCTTCAGCACCCCCGGGGCCGCCGCCCCGAGCGAGTCCTTCAGGAAACACAGCCCGAGAATCACGAACCCGGAACCCCAGGCCCAGGGCTGGCAGTACCAGGCAAGCTCCGCCCGGCGCTCCGGCTCGGTCCGGAAATAGGTCCAGCTGCCCACCGCCGACACCCCGAGCAGCGGCGAAATCGCCACCCCGGTGATCTCCGTGATGCCCTCCGCCAGCGCCACCCCGGGCGTCAGCGCCTCCTCCGCGACCAGGCGGTCCGCGATCGCGAAACAAACCAGCATCACCACAAGCAAGCCACGCATGACGCCTGCCATATCACCCACCGCCATCCACGGCGAGCCCCGTCGCGAGCCCGCCCACCCAGCCGTGGCCCCGGGCACCGCCTCCCCCGGCCGGTGAAGCCGCCGGATCATCTCGATCAATCCTCGCCTGACGGAGGTCAGCCACGGTCCGGGTCCTCCTCGATCGCCCGGAATCCGGACTCGGCCCCGCGAGCTGCCGCGACGAGCAACCACGAGAGCTCAACCTTCGTCCCGGATGAGGGCCGGAGTCCGCCCCTCCTGGAAGGAGATTCGAGGCTCCGGAAAGCACCCTCGGCTGGCGAGGGCAACTTCGTCTCGCGGACGGGATGAGCTTGATTCGCCACGTCCACGTCTAGTGGTTCGTTGTGGGACCCTTGAGGATCTCGACGATCCGTGATTCGACATCCTCCGCCACGGCCCCTTGCAGCAGGCCGTGAGCCGCGTCATACTCGAAAGCCCCGTACTCGAGTCCGCCCTCCCTGGCCTTCTTCTCCAGAAGCGCTGCCAGGTTCTCCGTCGACACCTTCTGGTCCCTGGAGCCGGACATCAGGAAAATGCCGCTCGCGACGCGGATCTGGTCGGGAGTGACCTCGTCCTGGAGGCGGAACATCTGCTGGGTGGAATTGACCTCGTGGAACGGATAGCGGAAACGACTCGTGTCCGCGTAGTCCTGTGGGTCAGAGAACTTGTAGGGCATCAGACCCCGAAGCGCCTGCGAGGCGACCGGGGTTTCCAGAATCGCCTTGTAGCGGGCGGCAGAGGGACCGGGAGAGAAGTTCGGAACCACCAACACGAGGTGCTCGACCTCTCTTCGGCCCGACAGCCAGGTCGCGACGAGCGCACCGGTCGATGTGCTGACAATGCTGATTCTCTCGGCGCACTGGGCAAGCACATCATACCCAACCAGGCCGTCCCTCAGCCAGTCTTCGGACGCCACGTGCGGAAGCAGGTTCAGCTCCGTATTTCCGAAGCCGGTGAGCATCGGCGCGAGAAACGGGATGCCCTCTCTCTCGAGCCGCTCGCAGAGCCCGGCGAAGGTCGAGCTTGAGGAGGGGATGCCATGGATCAAGAGAACCCCATGAGGCTTCTTCTCGACGCCGAAGTACACCCGCGGCATGGAGCGATCCGTCGCATTGGGAGCTCCCTCCTGGCAAAACTGCGCCGAGTACTCTTTCAACACGGCCCTGGCTCTTCGCTTCGTGACCTGGTTGACCACGACGAACGAAGCCACGAGTACCGCGGCGCCCAGCACGAGCACGCGTCCTTTTCGGCGGCGGAACATCTTCCGGTAAACGTAAGAGGATACCCGGCATTCCAACGGAGGCGCCGGACCGAGGCTCAGTCATTGTCCGGGTCCCCCGGGCGGGCGGAACTCGGGACGGGCGGGGCATTCGCCCCGCCGCCCTGTTGGGCGGGCTCCCGAAGGACTGTGATCTCGAGCCCGCCCTCGTCCTCGGCCTTCGGCGGATACATCAGCTTCACGCAGGTCACCACGACATCCACCACCTGCTCTACGGTGAAGGGGTAGCGTTCTGGCGCAGCGGCCGCGGAGGCGTCGACGATGACTCCCACATCCCGCGAGTTCTCCTTGAACGTACCCGTGACTTTGATGCCATACAGGGAGGCGAGGTTGACGTCATGTGGGTCCTGCCATGAGGCATCCCTGGAGGGCGTGAATGGCTGGCAGATCGCACTGAACCTCCACTCGGGATCCGCATAGAGCGTGACAAATGGGACATCGATGATCCGAATCTCGGTGTCTCCACCCGAGCCAAGCAGGTAGACCGGCTGCTTGACGGTCGTGAGTCCAAGCTCTGAAGCGGACGAGACGCCCGCCAAAAGCGAGGCGAAGAGAATCGCAGCGAAGAGTCGTTTCATTTGCCCAAGGTCGTGTGTGTCGAACTCGTGGTAGATCTCGCGAGGAAAGCAGGAGGGGCGACCGGTAACGTCGGGAGCATTCTTGCGGAATGCCCGGGGCAGGGCCCGGTCACCTTCCTACCTTCCCCAATTGGTTCGAATCGATGCATGAGCAGAATCGCCCATCCGCACTCGAACACAAGACCGAAGGACCTTCAGGCGGGGAGCTTCCCACCAACCCCAACCCCGCCATGAACCAATGCATCAACCGCCCTCGACGTCGGCGTCGACCTCGGCAAGCGGTCCTCCGACGCCTCCATCAACGGATCGCCCTCTGCGCGATCGCCGGAAAGCTCCTCGTCCACCTCAACACTCAGCTCAAAGTGACCCAAGCAACGACATAGTTGCTGAGACCTCCTACACCTGCCCGAGTGCGAGGCATCGACAGCGGACTGAAGGTGGAATGGCCATGACGAAATGAACTCGCGGCGGGGCAGGTGTTAGGAGCGCCGCCTTGTTCTCCGCTTGTAGTCTTGTGGTAGTTCGTCGCCGGAATCCGGATCCGAATCCGGAACGATTTTCAGGAGCTGATCAAAGTCCTTGAGCTTCGCTCTTTCTGCACGTTGGCGGAGGTAGTCGATTGTCTCCAAGGATGAAAGCTTCTCGGCGGCTGCCGTAATGAGGAATTGGTTCATCGAATACCCCTCCTTCGCGGCGAGATCCTTGATCGCACGATGAAGGGAGTCAGGAACACGAATGGACAACGTCGCCATGATCTAGATTAGGTTGAGGGCTTCTGCAGGTGTGATGGCTCTTACGCCGAGAGTGTCCGAGCGGACAAAGTCACTGATGTTGTGAGTGATGACGAAGGGCGCGGCCGCGGCCACCGCGAGCTCGAGCACGAGGTCGTCATCGGGATCAGGGAGGAACGGCCTCCAAGCAAAGAAAATCTCCTGATGCACTGCCAAGCGGCAAAGGGCGTCGATGAATCGACCGATCTCCTCCGGCCTGAATCCGGGGACAAGTCCTGGCCGGAGCAAAACCGCCTCGTACTCGAGGACCAGAGCGACCGAAACCGCAATCCGGATGTCGCTCCAGCGGACTGCCTGGAGAATCTGAAAGCTGGCACCCCGGTTCGAGCGGAGCCCGGCAACGAGTACTGACGTGTCCAGAACCACATACACCGGCGGTATTATCGGCGATACCGGCCGTGCCGCAAGATTTTTCCTGGAGAACGTCAGAGGAATGGCGTCGCGACTCGATGACGGCGGCAGCGAATCCGTTGAGGGTAGCGAACCATCAATCCGGCTTTCCAACAAGGCCGCTGTAGAGCGTCGCCATCTCCGGCTTTGTTCTCGCTTGTTCGCGTCGCCCTACAGGTCCATGGCAAACCTCAGCGCCCGCTTCAAATCATCCAGAACGGCTCCATAGAAAGTTCCGATCGGACCGCTCAGCTCGTGATCCTGAATGGCTTGGAGACCCTGGACGTTGGCGTAGCTCTTGGCTCGGAGAAACGGCCGCGAAGGAAGCTCCACCTCATAGTCGGATCCACGGTAGGCGCTGGTAACCGGGACACACAACGAAAGGGCCCGAGGCGAGTCGGGATCCTCCCGTGAAACCACGACCATCATTCGAACCTTGCCGCCCATGCCAAGGTCGACTCGATAGACCTCACCCGGCTTAGTCATCGTAAACGGAATCGAGTGCAGACTGCCTCATCGCTCCGCTGACCAGGAGATCGTCATTGTCGGTGTTCAGAGTGATCGAGAAGGGCATGCCCCGCCTCAGGCGAACCTGAGCCAAGAACATCCGGATCGCCTCAGTCGTCGTCAGGCCAAGCTCCTCAAAGACCTCTTCGGCCTCCTCCTTGAGGTCCGAGGCGACTCGCGCTCTCACAACTGCGTCCTTCATGGAAGCATTGTAGCACGCCCGGGCCACACGGCTAGCCCAATTTTTTGCGAGAACGTCTCAGTGGAGACGCGCGAACTCAAGGCCGCACGTCGGGAATACGGAGTGGGTGCGAAGCACCAGAACGGGTCGCAACAAGGCGGCGGTTAAGCGTCGATCTCCCACGGCTTGTTGTGCCTTTTGGTTTGTTCTCACGGCTCCTTATCGAGGTGAGACTTGATCCAAGCTGGATCTCGGCGGCAATCAACGACAGCGATCACCAGGGCTTGATTACTGCCGAACTCGTAGAAAATCGCATACGGAAATCTCCGACTCAGAAGGCGGTGCAGATGCTTATATGGTTGGCGATGGATCCCCGCCGTCACCTTGAGC
>Ga0207814_101126_pt1 | contig 10207 bp, 7 predicted proteins | sample TtaePargueraPR_7_FD_187755 | JGI IMG/M metagenome (GOLD analysis project Ga0207814, IMG submission 187755) | Aerobic enrichment media microbial communities from Bioluminiscent Bay, La Parguera, Puerto Rico - Tt and P1 (2) (SPAdes) | ecosystem: Environmental > Aquatic > Marine > Unclassified ... | reverse complement strand
AAAGCCGATGCCGTAGATCAGCGCCATATCCGCCTCTGCCGGCGAGTCGACAATGCCCTCTTCCAGACAGCGCGCCAGCTCGGTGGCCATCGGCACCATCATGCGCTCGATGATTTCGTCCTTGTCGAATTCGCGTCGCTCGGCCACGTGCGGCTTGAGCAGCTCGTACGCCTCCTCGGTAGCGACCTTCTTCGGGCGGCCTTTTTTGTCTTCTTCGTAGTTGTAGAAGCCCTTGCCGTTCTTCTGGCCGTAGCGCTCCGCTTCGTACATCACATCGGAAGCGGCCTTGAAGGTTTTACCCATACGATCCGGGAAGCCTTCCGCCATCACCTTTTCGGCGTGTACGCCGGTATCGATACCGACCACGTCCATCAGGTAAGCCGGGCCCATCGGCCAGCCCCAGCGCTCCATTACCTTGTCGACTTCCTGGAAGTCGGCGCCGTCGCGCACCAGCATGGAGAAGCCGGCGAAATACGGGAACAGCACGCGGTTTACCAGGAACCCAGGGCAATCGCGCACAACGATCGCTTTCTTGCCCATTTTGTTGGCATAGGCAACCACGCGGGCAACCGCGGTTTCGGAAGTCTTCTCACCGCGAATCACTTCCACCAGCGGCATTTTGTGTACCGGGTTGAAGAAGTGCATACCGAGGAAGTTTTCCGGGCGTGCCAGCGGCTCCGCCAGGGTGTCGATGGAGATGGTCGAGGTATTGGAGGCAATGACGGTATCGTCGCTGACCTTGGTCTCTACCTCTTTCAAAACCGCGTGCTTCACCTTCGGATTTTCGACCACGGCTTCCACCACGATATCGACATTGTCGAAACCGTCGTAACTCAGGGTCGGCTCGATGCGGTTGAGGGTCTCGGCCATTTTCGCCGGGGTCATGCGTCCGCGATCCACCAGCTTGGTGAGAAGCTTGCCAGCTTCCTTAAGGCCCAGGTCGATTCCCTTCTGATCGATATCCTTCATCTTGATCGGCGTGCCTTTGTAGGCGGACTGGTAGGCAATACCACCGCCCATGATGCCGGCACCGAGTACCGCAGCGCGCTCGATCTGCTTGTCGGATTTCTTCTCCCAGCCCTTGGCGACCTTGCTTACTTTCTGATCACTCAGAAACAGGCCCACCAGGGATTTGGCGGTACCGGTCTGGGCGCTGGCGATGAACTGCTGCTGTTCGATCTTGAGCGCTTCATCGCGGCCGACCTTGTAACCCTGCTCGATGGAGGTCACCGCATTGACCGGGGACGGGTAGTTTCTGCCCGCCTGCTGGCCAACAAATGCCTTGGTGGTAAAGAAGGCCATCAGTGCTTCGGTGTCGTTCAGCGGGATCGGGGACTTCTTCTTTTCCCGGCGCTCTTTGTAATCCAGTTCGCCGGCGATTGCGCGTCCCAGCACCTTCAGCGCTGCGTCTTTCAGCTGATCATTGGCCACAACCGCATCCACCGCGTGCGCGGTCAATGCTGCCGCTGGCTTCTGCTCTTTGCCCGCGGCAATCCACTCGGCCGCCACATCGACACCCACAACCCGCGGCAGGCGCACCGTGCCGCCCCAGCCCGGAATCAGGCCGAGCTTCACTTCCGGCAGGCCGACTTTGGCCTGGTCGCCCATCACGCGGAAATCACAGCCCAGGCAGACCTCGAAACCACCACCCAGTGCATAGCCATTGATGGCTACCGCAGTGGGGAATGGCAAGTCTTCCAGGCGATTGATGTTTTCGTTGTTCTTGTTCATCAGGTTGGCGATACCTTCATCTCCCGCGGAGAAGGCGTCACCGAACTCGGTGATGTCGGCGCCGACGATAAACACGCCCTTGCCGCTGGTCAGCAGCAGGCCCTTGATATCACCGGCTTTCTCGATTGCATCCAACGCCTGAGACAATTCTCCGACGGTCAGACGATTGAATTTGTTGACGGATTCGCCTTCCAGGTCGAACTTCAGTTCCGCGATGCCGTTGTCCAGCATCTGCACTGAAAGTGCTTTGCCACTAAATAACATTATTGACCTCGTTGTTTGGTGACCGGTTCTGACACCAGAGTATGCACCGGTCCGGGGGGTCGGGATTTAAGTTTGACTGACAATCTGGCAGCGCCACACATTACAGGACTCAATGACGATATCTGCGAGTACAGTCAACGAAACCTAGTATAGCCAGATTCAAACGTGCGTTTGAATACCATTTCTACCATATCCACTGTCCGCTTTGGCGCAGACAGGCCATATCCGATCAATCTTTACGCAAAATGACCACAGGGCGTGAGGTTCGGGGAAGTTCCCTGAGCCCCGCGGCTGCAGCAATAGTAGTTGCACCGGGCCACCGGCATGAACAATTAACCGTCGGGACCGGGGAACACTGGACGCGGCAAGCGCGGAGAGAACCCCACAGGGAAAGGTGCGGGCCGCCGCAGGCGCCCCGCACCGAGTGGGTATACAAAATCGGAATAAAAGGAAGGAAGCGGCAGGCGAAAGCCCTAAACCATATCGCTGAACGGGTTTTCTCCCGGCAGCACGACGTCGCCGCCGATGCCCGGCAGGGTTATCCGTTCGCCGTCGCAGGCAATACCGCTCTCATCGATCAACCCCTCCCCAAAGCGGTAGATAGCCTTCAGCTCCCCGCGGCTGGCACTGGCGTCGTATGCCGCCGCCTGCTCGGTGACCGCCTCATTGCGCTTGCGATAGGCGGTAAGGGTGTCCTCGCCGTGGCGCTTGCCCAGCATGCGCTCCACCACGTGGGGTGCCAGCACACTGGCAGTGGCATTGTTGCCGCCAAACCCTTTCGAGTTGAGGAATGCCACATCCAGGGACTCCGGCGCGCGCTCCACATGTTGCAGGGACAGCGCCAGGTGATCGTGATGGACATCATCGGCAATGCGATCGACCGTGGTAATCCCCGGCAGGATGCCGCGGGCAAAGATACCCAGACTGGTAATCAGCTGGTCGCCGCTAGCGGCAGCAACCGTGTGCCCCAGGAAGGCTTTTACCGCACACACCGGCCAGGCCTCGATACCGAATGCGGCGGCCAGGCGATCGAAAATCGCAGACTCCGTCACCCGGTTTTGCGGGGTGCTGGATCCGTGAGCCTGCACAAAGCTGCGCTGGCGCAGACTTTCCTCGCCGAGGATCGCCCGCACCTCAGACATGGCGCGGGCCACGGTCAGATAGTTGCCCGGGCCGGGAGCCGAAATCGACTTCTTGGGACCGTCCGCATTGACGAACACGTTGGCCACCGCGCCGTGGATGGGCGCACCCAGCTCCAGCGCCAGCTCATCATCCATCAGGATCACCCACTGGGTGCCCTCACCCAGGGTGAAACCGCAGTTCTCGCCAAACGGACGACTGGCGCGGCGGAAATCGATATCGCCGCCGAATACCTTGCGCAGACCATCGATATTCGCCAGCGCCCCCATGGTGGTGTAACCGTCCACCACTTCCGGCACCAGCGGTGCTTCCGCGGCACCGACCACCGCAACCCGGGCGCGACCGCAGCGAATGTCTTCCACCGCCGCGCGCAGGTTGTAAAGATAAGTGGCGCAGGCGCCGGCTACCGCACCGGTAGTGCCCACGCTACCGAGCACATAGGCGTTCACAAAGTCCGCCGGCATACTGGTAAGCCCCAGTGCCAGCTGCTTCGAGCTGACCCGGTTGCCGCGCAGGCGCGACTGCAGAAGACCACCGTTGCCGTTGGGGTCCAGCTGGCTCATGGCAGAGCTGGCGTACACGGAAATATTGTCCGGCCCCGCCTTGGCGACCACCTGTTCCCAATCGATACCCAGGGACTGGACCGCGTCCGAGGCGCCGAGAATGGCGAGCTGCAGGCCCCGCGGGTGAAAACGGGAGTTGTACAGTTCCCCCGGTTCGAACCCGGTAGGCAGCTGGCCGGCAGAGCCCACCGCGATTTCCCGGTAGCTGTCGAGCATCACCGACAGGGACTCGCAGCGCACGCGCACGCGGCCGTCTTCCAGGGAATCCACCGACCAGCCCTCGGGCAGTGGTGCCGGGAGCTGGCGCGCAGACATTTCGAAGGTAAACCCGCCCTCGCTCTGCAGCTGTGCAGGCTGGTGGAAGTGGCATTTGCGGTAATCGTAGAAGCGCGTCTCCAGCTCCCGCACCAGGGTGCCGTCGAGCACCTGCTGTTCGAGGGCGGCGTCCAGGGGCCCGCCAGCGGCGTCGCCGGTTCGCAGGCCCATCAGTGCGGCGAGATCGGAAAGCGTTGCGGTGCGCTCAGCGGCGGACAGACTATCCAACACCAGACGGCTATAACCGCGATGGAAAGAACTGCGACCTGCGGGGTTAAATCCCCCGAATGCGGTGATAACGGGTAGGCGCTGCATCCTGACCTCCAGCCTGTTCAACAAGAGCAAATTCGATGGTGCGCCAGTTTAGGGGCTGGCGATTCGGCCGGGTTATGGGCATACTGGCCAGCAATTTTGAGCATCTGGCCAATTTGTGCCCGGTCTCCGCAAGTGTGACAACTCGGTCACAGGGTTCGGCGACCGTTCAGGGAGTAGCTGTTACCCATGCGCACTGTCACCTTTATCCTAGTCGACCAAATGCTTTCAACCGGCACCGTGCTGCCGCTGGAAATGCTGCGGGGTGCCGAGAGCCGCGCGCGCGCCAATGGTGACAGTGCATCCCTCAAGCTGGTCACCGCCAGTATCGACGGCAAACCGGTCAAGTCGCGCTCGGGCTTCCAGCTGGCGCCGGATGTGGCACTGGCCGATGCGCCGGACAGCGACATCGTCTACCTACCTGCCCTGTGGCGAAACCCCCGCCCCGCCCTGCGCCGCAGCGGTGCGCTGCTGCAATGGCTGAAGCGCCAGGCGGAGCTGGGCGCGGCGATCAGTGCGGTGGGCACCGGCGTGTGCTTTATGGCGGAGGCCGGACTGCTCGACGGCAAGCCGGCAACCACCCACTGGCATTACTTCGACCAGTTTGCCGCGGATTACCCGCAGGTGAAGCTCAAGCGCCAGTACTTCATCACCCAGGCGGACAAGCTTTTCTGTGCCGCCAGCGTCAATGCGCTGGCCGATGTGACGGTGCACCTGATCCGCCAGCTCTACGGCCCCGCCATTGCCAGCCATGTGGAGCGCAACTTTTCCCACGAGATTCGCCGCCCGTTCGATGAAATCGCCTACTCGGAAGGGGCGGTCCACCTGCACCCGGACGAGGATATCGTGCAGGCGCAGACCTGGCTCAAACAGCATTGCAGTGAAGACGTGAAACTCAGTGAAGTGGCGAAGTATTTCGACATGAGCGTGCGTTCTTTCAACCGCCGCTTCAAACTGGCAACCGGCCAGACACCCCTGCAGTACCTGCAGAATGTGCGCGTGGATATGGCCCGAGAGCTGCTGCAATCCAGCAATCTTTCAGTGAATGAAATCGCGGAAAAAGTCGGCTATCAGGACATGGGGCACTTTACCGCCCTGTTCAAAAAGTTTCTCGCCACCACTCCCAGCGAATACCGCACCACGGTCAGGGCCAAGTTGTTCCGGGTGAACACCTGACCCTCAGCCAACACCTGCCGCCATTAGCGCTTGCGCAAAAAAATCACATCCGCAGCGGGAAACGTCAGTTCGGCGTCGAATTTCTGCGCCAGCCATTTGAACGTCACCGCACTGAAAAACACGATATGGGTGGGGTCGCGGATATAGTGCCAACTGGCAAACCGTTCCCGGGAAATCACCAGTTTGGTCATCAGCGCCAGCAGGCCGCCGCGATGCAGCAGGCTCCAGAGCCGCTCCAGCTCGGACAGGGGATCGCACAGGTGCTCCACCACCTCGGTACTGACAACAAAATCGTATTGCCGGTGGAGTGCGCCGGTGTCCGCGAAATAAAAATGATCGTACAGCGACACCCGATGTCCGGCCTCCGCGAGCATCCGCGCCAGCAGTGGCGCCGGCCCGCAGCCGAAATCAAGTCCCGAGGATGCCGGCGGCAGCGCGTCGATCAGCGGCACTGCACAGCGAGCGAGAAAACGCCGGTACCCGGCATCTTCCTCGCTGTTTTCGTGCAGGTCGTAATAGGCTTTCTCCTCTGCCGCGGAAAGCCAGTATTCAGAAGGCACGAAAACCAGTGCGCAATTAACGCACTGGTTGTAGGGGCGAAATTTATCGCGGTGAAAGGGCTGTGCCGGGTGGCGGCACAGCGGACAGCGATTACTGTCAGGCAGCTCTGTCACTCGACGCCTGCTCTTCAGCCGGGTTCACATCTTCGGCCTTTTGCGATTGCAGCAGCTTGCCGTTGGAAATTTCAATTTTGCGCGGTTTCATTGCCTCCGGAATTTCCCGCACCAGATCGATGTGCAACAGGCCATTTGCCAGCTGGGCTCCGGTGACTCGCACATGGTCTGCCAGCTGGAAGCGCCGTTCAAAATTGCGCGCGGCAATACCGCGATGCAGGAAATTGCGACTGGTTTCTTCCGCCGGCTTTTGACCGCTGACAGTCAGGCGGTTTTGTTCCATTTGGATATCCAGTTCGGAATCATCAAAGCCGGCAACCGCCATGGAAATTCGGTAGGCATCCTCTCCGGTCAACTCGATGTTGTAGGGGGGATACGCGGGCTGGTTCTGCTCGGCGGAACTCATCGAGTCCAGCAGGTTCGCCATACGATCGAAGCCGATTGCAGAACGGTACAGGGGAGAAAGATCTAAAGTACGCATTGTTATATCCTCAATTCAGAGCAATATTTACAGGGCCCGTCAAAGACCGGGCGTTTCAATATCCCGCCGCCATCAATCCGGCAGTCGGGGTTTCCGGAGAGGCACCTCTGTCGAGCCTGCCTCCCTCAAGAACAGAGATATGGCCTCGGAGAGGCTATTCAAGACCTTGCAAACATTTTTTTTGCGCACCTTGCAGTCACGGCAAATCAAATGAAACCACGAGCGGCTACGCGCGCTCCAACTTCTTCAGGGAGGATCGATGGCAGATGTAAACGGTGAGGTGCGGTTGTTTATCGGCGTGGAACCTGACAGGGCAACCCAGAAATTCCTCGATGCAACGGTCGAGCACTTGCGCCGATTGTCACTGCCGCGGGATGCGCGCTGGATCGGCCACAGCAACCGGCACCTGACCCTGGCATTTCTCGGTGAAGTTGCCTCGACACAGGTGGAAGACATCGAGTCGCGCTTGCAGGCAACAGCCTCGCGGCATCCAGCGCTGTTCGCCCAGGCCGTATGTACCCAGCCCTTCCCGAAACAGCGCTCCCGCTTGCTGGCCACCGAATTGCTGCCCAACCCGGAGCTGGACGCCCTGCACCGGGACTGCCGCCAGCTGATGCTGGATATTGGGATACCACCGGAAAGCGCCAGCTACCGGCCCCACTTCACCCTGGCGCGCTCGCGCCGGGGCTTCTCACGGCTGCAGCCCCTGCCCGCATCTCACCTCTGCCACCTGGACAACCTGGTGCTCTACCACAGCCTGCTGGCACCCGGCGGCAGCCAGTACAGCAAACTCTGCCAATACGCGCTCAGCGGATAGCGCCCACCGGGAAGCAGGCACAAAAAAGCCCGCTTGCGCGGGCCTTCTCTCCAGATTCGGGGCCTCACTTCAGCTGTGACAGCACATACTCCGGATACATCACCAGGCGCGGCCGGGACAGGCGCCGGGCATCAAATACAAAGACGTACCGGGTACCATCGTCGTCAGAGGGGATGGTGCGACGGAATTTCCAGTTGTTGATCTTGTACGTCTGGCGCCCCGACTCTACCGGTGTAACCAGGCGGTACTGGTTATGCCCGAGGAACTCAAAATCCAGGGATTCACCGCCCGACGTGCGCAGGGACAGGTGGCGGAAGGTATGCTTGCCCAGGTCATCGCCCTCTGTATCCGCCAGCAACTTATCCAAGCGCTCCCGCTCACCCTGCACATACTCCATCAGGTCGGGATCAATTTCGCGCTGCTGGACTGCCGGCTCAACCGCAGGCTTCGCGGACTCCAGAGACGCCAGTGAGGGTTTGGGCAGTTCCGGCTTGCTCAGCGGAGCAGCAGGTTCCGGCTTCGCCGGTGCAGGCGCCTTGCTCGCCGCCTTGGCCCTGGCTTTCTGCGCCTCGGCCTGCACCAGCATGGACTGGACCATGCCGTCCACGCGCTTCTGCTGATCCGCCAGGCGCCCCTTGCCCCGGGCGACAGCAGCCTGGGACTTCTCCAGGCGCGCCTGCAGCTCGCTGTAGGTGGACTGGATAAATTCTACTCGGCGATTGCGGCTGTCTACTCCACGTTCCGCCATCGCAAAACCGTGCTTGGCCTTGCGCAGCGCCCGCTCGGTGTCTGAGCTCGGCGCAGCCTGGTGCTCACGCTCAGCGGCCTTGAGCTCCTGCAGGCTGGTAGCGTAGTGCTTGCGGGCATCCGCGAGGGACTTTTCTGCACGCTCCAGCTTGTATTCGTAACCCAGAATTTCGTTCTCGACATCTTCCAGCTCAACCTGCCGGTTTTCCAGGCTTTGCTCAATTCGTGCAAGTTTGTTCTGCTCTACCGTCAATGATGAAGCCGACTGAGCCGCAACCCCAACACTCAACGCCCCCAACAAGCCCGCAAAAAGCAGCGAGCAACCACGGTTTACCGCCATAGCCAAAAGTCCATTGTTTGATTATTTACTTCGAAATTCGAGGAGTCTGTGCACTAAAACGGAGCCAGTTCGCTACCGGCATGGCACATAGCCACACAATTTACCCCAGACGAAATACCTCAGCAATGACCATGCCAAACAGAACGCATCACATAGAGTGACCCAGCCCGCAAAAGTGCGTATTCATCCGGGCGGAAAAAGTTCCACCGCTGCTAACAATTTTTTGTGACATTTAATAGTACAGAGCGCTTGATTTTTTTTCAGAGAATCGCATTATGGGTCATAGGGAGTTACTCCTGACCCAGTTGGAAAACCGACCCGGGCGCAAAACAACCGACGCTGAAATAGTCAGCACCCAATCTGCGACCTCTGGTGATTTGGTTTCCTTCTGAGCAGCACTCCCTAAAGGGCGCCCTACCTTTTTTACCAGCAAACCGCATTAGCGGCCTGCATGGACCCCTTATAACTGGAGGTAGTGCCCATGAAATCTGCGCCTTACGATAACATTGTGTTCCGCGACATCGACAAATCTGCAGCTCTGGCAGACACCGTCGCCAAGAAACTCAACAAGCTGGAACGTTATTGTGGCGATATCATACGAAGCCGTGTGGTCCTAGAAGCCCCCCACCAACACAAGCACAAAGGGAAGCAGTACAAGGCCTCTGTGGAACTGGCCCTGAGTGGCAACCCGGTAACCATTACCAACGAAAGCGAATCCATTCACCGTGCGGTCAACGCGGCCTTCAACTCTGCCGAACGCTGCCTGAAAGAGCGCGGCGGCCGCCGCAAAACACGGCGCCACCAGCTGCCCGAATTGGAACAGGAAACCGAATAGGGCCCCGTGAATCCGGGTCAGAGCACTGACCCGGCATAAAAAAGGCGATGCACTGATCAGATCGTGCATCGCCTTTTTTGTGGGTGATCCAGTTTGGACGAGTAATACCCCGCCCCCGGGGAACTAGCCCCCGACCGGGGTGCGCATGGTGACGAACTCTTCCGCCGCAGTGGGGTGAATACCAATGGTCTGGTCGAACACCGCCTTGGTGGCACCGGCCTTCATGGCGACGGCAATGCCCTGAATGATCTCTCCCGCGTCCGGCCCAACCATATGCGCGCCCACCACCTTGTCGCTCGCCCTGTCGACGATCAGTTTCATCAGGGTACGCTCGTCGCGGCCACTCACGGTGTGGCGCATGGCTCTGAAGTCGGATTTGAAGATAGCCACCTCGATCCCGGCCTGGCGCGCCTCTTCTTCTGTCAGTCCGACAGTGCCGATATTGGGCTGGCAGAACACCGCGGTGGGAATATTGTTGTAGTCAATTTCGGCGGTTTTACCGGTCTGCCAGTGTTTGACCAGCGCCATGGCTTCCGCCAGTGCCACCGGCGTCAGTTCCGGCCCCCCGGTAACATCGCCCAAGGCATAGATGGAGGTAACACTGCTGCGGAAGTTGTCATCCACGCCAATGGTACCGTCCTTATGCAGCACCACCCCCAGCTTTTCCAGGCCCAGCCCGGCAGTATTTGGCTTGCGTCCGGTCGCGAACAGCACCGCATCCACCACCAGGGTTTCGCCATCATCCTCCCGCACCAGCAGGCTGCCGTCCTGCTGCTTTTCAATGGCGACCACCTGGTGGTTGAAATGCAGGT
>Ga0207814_101123_pt1 | contig 10213 bp, 7 predicted proteins | sample TtaePargueraPR_7_FD_187755 | JGI IMG/M metagenome (GOLD analysis project Ga0207814, IMG submission 187755) | Aerobic enrichment media microbial communities from Bioluminiscent Bay, La Parguera, Puerto Rico - Tt and P1 (2) (SPAdes) | ecosystem: Environmental > Aquatic > Marine > Unclassified ... | reverse complement strand
CTTGCCATGCCACGCGAAAACCGACGCGAAATGCTTACCGTCAGTACAACCCGCGCCCAGCCCGAGAGTGTTGTCGTTTATCCCGGCAATACGGCATTGCCGATGTTAATGGCGGCAGTGACTGGAGGCTTCTTTCTTTCACTGCTGTTTAAAATGTATTGGTTAACGCCATTCGCGGTACTTGGTGTGGCCGCCCTCGCCTGGCGTTGGGCCTGGGGGCTGGGCAGCCAAACCGATGAAGCGGATCAAGATATAGGGCTTGGCGAGACGGTACCACATTCGATGCAGATCGACCGATCTCAAGGGTGGTGGGGCAGCGTGTTCTTGATGATCGCAGATGCAACCCTGTTCGGCTCTTTGATCTTTGGCTATGCCTTTCTTTGGACCATTGCACCTAACTGGCCGCCACCAGAATGGCTGACATTCTCGATCTGGGAACCGCTGATTGGGGTCGCGGGTACGGGGCTGGCTATGATTGCCGCGCGTCAGATAACCAACCAGGTTGGGCAGGGCAAATACTCTACCGCAGGCGCAACCAGTTTATTGTCTACCTGGCTTTCTCTAGCCGGTCTGACCGCCCTCGCCACCGTTTTTGTTGGACTTTTATTGCGCGCTCCATTACCGACGGAACACGCTTATGGCGCAGTTCTGTGTGTCATCGGCGCTTACGGCCTGTTTCATGTGCTGTTGGCGATGCTGATGCTAATCTTTTTCGTTTTCCGCATCCGTCATGGCTTTATTTCCGCCCGCCGCCGTGCCGAGGCGGCAATTGTCCGACTCTGGATCGACTACGCGGCGCTCATCGGCCTCATCAGTATTGCGCTTATCGCCAGCCCGGTATTGTTCACATGAGAGACCTGCTGCGCATACTCATTGCACCGCTTGTCTGGCTCGCCGCCTTTAGCGCTGTCTACGCCCTGCAGGGGTTCGGCTGTGCAATCGGTCTGAACGAAGCAACCCTTGCGGGCTTACCGCTTCTACGCGCAGGGCTGATTCTAGCCTGGGCCCTTACCATCGCCACTCTTGTTGGGATCTATATTTGGCTTGAGCGAACCTCGCCCACACTTGACTGGACTTCGAGAATCAGCCGCATCACCGCCTGTGTAGCCATAGTGGCGTCGATATGGGCGCTGTTTCCCGTCACATTCACAAGTATTTGCAGTTAAGACGTATTGGTAGTTCGAGCCTGAGGAATCTCAGATCGTAATGAAAAAACAAAGCGGGTTAAGGCCCCGCGAATCCGCAGAGCGCGGCATAAGAACTAATGGGCACTGACGTCGGAAAACAGATTAATCACCGCCACCCCGGCGACGATCAGCACCATGCCGATCACGCTGGCCATATCAAGCTTCTGCCCGAAAATCAACCAGCCCACCAAGGTGATCAACACGATTCCCAGCCCGGCCCAAACGGCGTAGGCTATCCCCACCGGAATGAATTTCAGGGTCAGCGACAGCAGGTAGAACGCGACCACGTAACCCAGCACAACCAGCACACTCGGCCAGAACCTGGTAAAGCCCGCACTCGCCTTCAGGCTCGAGGTTGCTATCACCTCAGCAATAATCGCAGCACCAAGTAAAAGCCAACTTTTCAATAAAACCTCCAAGACTACAGACGCCGCAACCGTAGTTGTCATGAATTTACATGATCTGGTTGAGCACGATAATATCATTCAAAATCAGGTGGCTAAATTTAATGTTCCACTACACTGCCTAGTAGAACCAACGTGAGGATGATATCGTACACGACTGGCTACTTATTTCTTTCTTCGTATTTCTCTGAACAATATACGTTTTGCGGCCTACAGGTTTCTCTCGTTACTTTTTTTCCGACGGCATCAAATACTGTGTCAATCAAAAACGTACAAGACTGCAATGAAAAAGATAAAAGAAGCAACACTAGGATCAGGATCGTATTTTTCATAGATTTCTTATCCGAAGATAGATAGACCTAAAACTCGGCTCAATCGGTAATTCGGTAGCCTAACAGTTTATTCAAAGGCCTGTGGCTTTATATTTCCTTCGCCACTATTTATCTACCTTTAGCCGCAGGCCGCAACCGTTTCCTTCTTAAAATCAATGACTTCCACCGAACAAGGCGAACCGCGTAACACCTGAGATTCCGCCACTTCTATGACGCCGGTAAGGTGTCTCGCGCCGTGTCACGTGAGCACCATTCCGGAAGTCAGCGGTAGGCGCTGGCCCGCCCAACTCCCCTGCCCCTCAACATCCCAAACAACAACGGAATATCCCGCGAAAACATCAGGTAAAGGCAAGGCACCAGCAACAGGGAAATCGTGGTCGCCGCCAGAATCCCGTAACCCAGCGAGATCGCCATCGGAATCATAAACTTCGCCTGCACAGAGGTTTCAAAGATCATCGGCATCAGGCCGCAGAAGGTAGTGACCGTGGTGAGGATGATGGGGCGGAAGCGGCGGGCGGCGGCGGCTTTGATGGCGTCGGTGATGGGCATGCCGTCGGCGCGCAGGCGGTTGCCGTATTCGATCATTACCAGCGTATCGTTGATCACCACCCCCGCCAGCGCCACCATCCCCAGCAGACTGACCATACTGAGCCCGTAGCCCATCACCAGATGCCCGAGAATGGCGCCGATCACGCCGAAGGGAATGGCCACCATCACCGTGAGCGGCTGGATATAGCTTTTCAGGGGAATGGCCAGCAGGAAGTACAGCACCGCCAGGGTCAGGGTAAACGTGAGACTGAGGGAAGACAGCCCCTCGCGCTCATCGGCCTGGCGGCCCTCGTAGGACAGTGACAGCCCCGGGTATTGCGCACGCAGTTGTGGCATTACCGACTGGTCCAGCGCGTTGATCACCAGTGCGGCCTGGTCGGCGGGCTCCACGCTTGCGGTAACCGTCATTACCCGCCGGCCCTCGCGGCGATTGATGCTGGCGTAGGCGCGACCCGGGTCGATTTCCACCAGGTCGGGCAGTGGCAGCCAGAGGCCGTTGCCGGCGCGGATCATGATGTTGTTGACGTCATCCAGGGTGACCCGCTCCTCTTCCGGCAGGCGCACCATCACCTTTACCTGGTCGCGCCCGCGCTGCTGTCGGAAGGCTTCCGCACCGTAGAGGGAGGCGCGCAGCTGGCGGCCGATATCCTCCGCGCTCAGGCCGAGACTCTTGGCAGTATCCGTGAGGGTCAGGTCCAGCTGTCGCTTGCCCTGGGATACGCCAGCGTCGATATCCCCCACCGCCGGGAATCCGCGCAGGGCTTCAGACAACTGCACCGCCGCCTGTTCGAGCAGGTCGGTATCGGTGTGGCGCAATTCAACGGTCAGTGCGGGGCCCGCGCCGGGGCCGCCGCGATCGCTGGCAAAGCTGGAGCTGAGCGCGCCCGGCACCGGCCCTACCTCGCGGCGCCAGCGCCGCACGAATTCCCCGGTGGACATCTCGCGCTGGTCGCCCGGTGTGAGATACACATCCACCTGCACCGAGTCGTCACGGATCAGGCCGCGCATACCGATAAAGAACCCCTCGCGGCCGGTTTCCTCCAGAATCTTGTCCGCGGCGCCCATGATCTGCTGGCGCGCGCGATCCAGCTGCCCCTCGGCAGTGCCCGGTGGAAAGGTCACCTGCACACGCCCGGAATCTCGCTCCACCTTGGGCATCAGGGTAAAACCCATCCGCCCGCTGGCGGCGTAGCCGCTCATCACGATGAGGATAGCCACGGAAATGGCGATGGTGATGTAGCGGTGGCGCACGCACAGATCCAGAAACGGCTTGAAGCGGTGTTCCACAAACCGGTCGAGGCTGCGTGCGAGCATTTTCTGGCGGGCGGCCAGGCGGCGTGCGGAGCGGCTTTTATAGCCCCGCTTGGAGTGCGCCAGGTGCGCGGGAAGAATAAACAGGGCTTCCACCCAGGAGATGATAAACACCGCCCCCACCACAAACGGAATCACGCCGAAGATCTTGCCCATAAACCCGGGCAATTCGGTGAGCGGCAGGAAGGCGACGATATTGGTGAGGATGGCGAAGGTGAGCGGCACCGCCACCTGCTTGGCGCCGGCCACGGCGGCATCGAAGTTGCTGTAGCCCCGCTGCCGCCATTCGTAAATATTTTCCCCGGCGATGATCGCGTCGTCCACCACGATACCGAGGGCAATGATGAACGCGAACATGCTCACCATATTGATGGAGATATCCATCGCCGGCAGGAACAGCAGCGCACCGAGGAAACTGATGGGAATGCCGAGAGTGACCCAGAAGGCGAGGCGCAACTCCAGGAAGGCACCGAGCACCACAAAGACGAGCAGCAGACCAATAAAGCCGTTCTTCAGCAGCAGCGACAGGCGCTCCTTGAAGATCTCCGAGTCGTCGTCGCGCACACTGACATGAATACCGGGCGGCAGGTTCGGGCGCAGCTCGGCCAGCACCGCATGGGTGGCATCGCTCACGCTCATCGGGGTCTGGTCGCCGATGCGGAATACATCGATACCCGCCGCCGCTTCGCCGTTGAACACCATGTTGCGGGGCTCATCCACCAGCGCATCGCGGATGCTGGCAATGTCCTTCAGGCGCACGGTGCCGCCATTGTCGGTGCGGGCGATGGCGATTTCGCCAAACTGCCGCGCCCAGTCCTTGCGCTCGGTGACGCGCACCAGAATTTCCCCGGCCTCGGACTTCACCCCGCCTGCGGGCACATCCACCGCGTCGTTGCGCACCAGCTGGGCAATATCCGGCAGGGACAGGTTGTAGCGGCGCAGGTCGTCGCGGTTTACCTCAATCGCGACCTCGTAATCCTTTACCCCGTAGGCCTCCAGCTGGGTGATATCCGGGTGGGCTTCCAGTTTGTCGTACACCTGCATGACGAATTCGCGCAGGGTGCGCTCGTCTACATTGCCGTGTACCACCAGGTCCAGCACATCGCGCTTGCGCTCCGCCAGGCTGACCTGCGGCCGCTCGATATCCGAGGGAAACGTACTGACGCGATCGATCGCCGCCTGCACGTCCTGGAACACCTTGTTGCCATCGGCATCCTCGTCCAGCTCCAGAGTCAGGCTTGCGCGCCCCTCCCCCGCATTGCCGCGCAGTTCCTTGATGCCCACGAGGCCGGTCACCGCCTGTTCGGCGGGTACCAGTACCCCGCGTTCCACTTCCTCCGGGCTGGCGCCGGGGTAGGAAATGTTCACAGTCACCAGGTCGAGGCTGAATTCCGGGAAGACTTCTTTTTTGATCGAAAGCGAAAAAATCAGACCGCCGATCAGGAACACCAGCATCAGCAGATTGGCGGTGACGTGGTTGTGGGTCATCCAGGCGATGGCACCGCTCCCGGTATCAATCGGTGGGCGCTTGCGGACTGAATTGGCGTTTTGCTCGCTCATTCGCGCTCACCATTCGCGCGCTGCGCGCGGTCCGCGCCGGCGGTGCGCACCGGCATGTTTTCGGTGACACTGGTCAAACGCGTGATCACCAGGGCTTCGCCCCCGCGCAGGCCGCTTTCCAGCACCGCGTGCTCATCGTCGAGATGGGAAACCTGCACCGGCTGGATCTGGAGTTTTCCGTCGCGCACTGTCCACACTTCGTTGCCATCGTGCAGCGCGGTGAGGGGGATGCGCACCCGCTGGCCATCGGCGCGGCCGGTGATTTCCACCCGCGCCAGATCATTCAGCAACAGTTGTGGCTGTGATGGGTCGGCAATGCCCAGCGGATCATCCAGCTCCACCAGTACCCGCGCCAGTCGGCCCTGCTCTTCCAGTACCGGGATCACCCGTACAAAACGGCCTTCGCGAAACTTGTCCTGCGGCCACTGACTGCCGCGGATGCGCACTTTCGCTTTCGGCGTATTGAGTTTTGGCAGCTGGCTCGCCGGCACCTCCACTTCGATCTGGAAACGGTCGGCGCCCGCCAGGGTGTACATCACGGTGCCCGGCGCGACCCGATCGCCAATATCCACGGTGCGGGATACCAGCAGCGCATTGAACGGGGAGGAAATGGTAGTCAGGCGCAGGTCGCGCTCCGCCAGTGCGACCTGTGCCTGGGCCGCGTCCATCCGCGCCCGGGCCGCCGCAAGTTGCGGCTCACGCATCACCAGGGACTGGTCCGCGTCGGGCAGCGAGGCACCGAGCAGTTCGTATTCCTCTTTTGCCACCAGGCGCTGCCCCTGCTCCTGTTGCAGTTCCGCGCGGCGCTCCGCCAGGGTGCTGCGCGCGGTCTGCAGGGCCAGCTGGTAGGGCTCGCGTTCGATGCGCAACAGCTGCTCGCCCTTGGCCAGGGTAGAACCGGGCCCCAGGTCGTAGTTCAGCCATTCCACCCGGCCATCTACCTGCGGCTGCAGCTCCACCAGTTCCCGCGCGGTGACCTTGCCCAGGGCCTTGATGGTCAGGGGAAACTGACCGTATTCCGCGGTGGCCACTTCCACTGTCAGCGGTGGTGCTTTGCGCTCACCGCGCTGCATGGTGGGTTTTTCCCGCAGTAGCCAGTTGGAAATCATTACTGCCAGTGCGATCAGCAGCACCGGAATGGCAATGCTCCAGTTGATTTTGCTCAGTAGCGGATGCTTGGCCATCATTGATTCTCCACCCGGTAAACATCCAGCTCCTGCGCCGTCGGTTGCGGGAGATCCTGCTCCGGCAGTCCGCCCGACAGTGCGCGATAGAGTGTCACCCGGTTTTCCAGTAATTCGCGGCGCGCGGTGAGCAGCTGCCGCTCCAGTGATTGTTGGTTGTCGGTGGCCGACAGGACGTTGAGGAAGTCGACCGAGCCCTGTCCGTAGGCGCGCCGCTGGCGCAGGGTAATCTGATCCGCCAGCTGTGTACGGGATTCCAGAAACTGCAGCCGCTCGCGAATGGCGCGCTCGTTGATCAGCGCCTGCTCCACTTCCGCCAGTGCCTGCATGACCGTGTTGCGGAACGCGGCCCAGCGCTCCTGCTCGACCGCTAGTTGCTGGCGCTCGGCCGCGGCCAGGTTGCCGCCGTCGAAGATGACCCCTTCCAGCGCGGTGCTGAAATTGAGCAGCCAGTCGTCGGCAATATCCGAGAGGGAACGGCCACCGCCGCTGAAAAACAGGCCGAGTGTGAGCGCCGGCAGCCGTTCGGCCCAGGCCTGATTGGCGAGATAGTGGCCCTGCAATAGGGCGCGCTGTGCCGATCGGACATCCGGCCGCCGCAACAGCAATTGCGACGGCACGCCGGTGGCTGGCAGCGCCGGAAGCGCTGGCAATCCGGTGACCGTCTGCGCAAAGGAAGGGAGCTGATCCGGGCTCAACCCGAGCAGTGCCGCGAGCTGCACCTGCAGTATCTGTATGTCCGCGCGGCTCTGCGCTAGTTCTTGCTCGGACTGTTCGGCCAGCTGACGCTGCTGAAGAACATCTGCCGCCCCACTCACACCGCCACCGAAGCGCAGCTCCAGCACCCGCAGGGTCTTGCGGTTGGTGTCCAGTTGCTGCTGGAGTAGCTGCTGCTGGCCCCAGGCCTCCTGCAGTTGCAGCCAGACATTGGTGACCTCCGCGGCGAGCGTCAGTGCCGCCACCTGAAGATTGTCTTCCTGCGCCAGGCGCCCGGCCTCGGCCGCGCGCGCGCCACTGCGTACACGCCCCCACAGATCCACCTCGTACCCGGCGGCGAGACTGCCGCTCCAGCTGTTGCCCTCATTTTCCGCGCCGGAGAAGTCGAAATCGTTACTGGTGCCCCGCCGCTGCTCGGTGTTTTCCAGCCCGCCGGTCAGCCGCGGCCAGAAACCGCTGCGCGCCTGGGCGGCGGCCGCGTCGGCCTGCTGCAGCCGCCAGTAGGTCGCCTGAAGATCGGGATTGGTGGAGAGCGCCAGGGCCAGCAGCTGGTCGAGTTCGGGATTCCCGAAACTCTGCCACCAGCGCAGCTCGGGCACCTCGCTGCCACTGGCATTAAAGCGCTCCGGCAGGCCGAGAGACTGCGCGGGTAATTCTGGCGGCAGTGGCGGCGTGGTCGAGCAGGCCGTCAGCGACAGCGCCAGCAGGCAGCCGGAGAGCCGCGGCCGCAGCCAGGTGGAAGGTGATTTAGACAGAAGCCCCATAAAACCGTATCGACATTAAGGCATTTATTTTGATTATCGAAATTTCTATCAGCCGGGCCAAGGTGATTTACGTTTGTTTACCGACCAGTCACAAGAGTCGCATAATGTGATCACAAATAGTGAACTCTCGATGAAGGTTCGCTATGATGACCACTATTGGAACCACAAGTACGGATCAAACCATGAGCAAGAACCAGCCACTGGCCCACTGGGACGATATTCTGCTGCTGGACCGCCAGCTGAGCGACGAGGAGCGGATGATCCGCGATACCGCGCGGGAGTACTGCCAGTCAAAACTGATGCCGCGGGTCCTTGAAGCCAACCGCAACGAGATTTTCGACCGCGACATCATGCGCGAAATGGGTGAGCTGGGCCTGCTCGGCTCCACCATCGAAGGTTACGACTGCGCCGGCCTGAACTACGTCTCCTACGGTCTGGTGGCGCGGGAAGTCGAGCGCGTCGACTCCGGTTATCGCTCCGCCATGAGCGTACAGTCCAGCCTGGTGATGCACCCTATCTACGCATACGGCAGCGAAGAGCAGAAGCAGAAATACCTGCCCAAACTCGCCAGCGGCGAATGGGTCGGCTGCTTTGGCCTCACCGAGCCGGATGCCGGCTCCGATCCCGGCGGTATGAAGACCCGGGCGAAAAAGGTTGACGGCGGCTACCGCCTTACCGGTTCCAAAATGTGGATTACCAACAGCCCCATCGCCGATGTATTTGTGGTGTGGGCGAAAGACGACGAGGGCGATATTCGCGGCTTCGTGCTGGAAAAAGGCATGGAAGGGCTGAGCGCACCCAAGATTGAAGGCAAGTTCTCCCTGCGCGCGTCCATCACCGGCGAAATCGTGATGGACAATGTCTTTGTACCGGAGGAAAACCGCTTCCCGGACATCAAAGGCCTGAGCGGCCCCTTCGGCTGCCTCAACCGCGCCCGCTACGGTATCTCCTGGGGTGCCATGGGTGCCGCGGAGTTCTGCTGGCACGCCGCGCGCCAGTACGGTCTCGACCGCAAGCAGTTCAACAAGCCCCTGGCCCAGACCCAGCTGTTCCAGAAAAAGCTCGCCGACATGCAGACCGAAATCACCCTCGGCCTGCAGGGCTCGCTGCGGGTAGGCCGCCTGATGGACGAACAGAAAAACCACTTTGACCCCACCATGATCTCCCTGGTGAAGCGCAACAACTGCGGCAAGGCCCTGGACATCGCCCGCACCGCGCGCGACATGCACGGCGGCAATGGTGTGGCGGACGAGTTCCATGTGATCCGCCATGTGATGAACCTGGAAGCGGTCAATACCTACGAAGGCACCCACGATGTACACGCCCTGATTCTGGGCCGTGCACAGACCGGCCTGCAGGCGTTTTTCTAAGCACAGACCGCATTCGGCTGTACCGGAGCCCCGCGGGGCTCCATAATTCCCCGCACTCCGCGACAAAGTGGCAAACGGGAATTCATGGAACAACTACTGCACTGGTTCGACCTGATCGGCATCGCGGTCTTCGCCTTTACCGGCGTGCTGGCCGCCGGCCACAAGCAGATGGACCTGTTTGGTGCGGTGGTACTGGCCTGCGTCACCGCCACGGGCGGTGGCACCCTCCGGGACATGATCCTCAACGTCCCCGTATTCTGGCTCTCCGACAGCTATTACCTCTGGATCGCCGTCGTCACTGGCGTACTCAGCTTTTACCTTATCCGCTACCTGCAGGTTCCCATGCGCCTGCTGATGATCGCCGACGCCGCCGGCCTGGCGGTATTCGTGGTCATCGGCACCCAGAAAGTCCTCGATCTCGGGCACACCCCCGCCATCGCGATTGTCATGGGCGTGATGACCGGCACCTTCGGCGGCCTGATACGCGACATCCTGTGCGGGGATATCCCCCTGCTGTTGCGCCGCGAAATTTATGCCACCGCAGCCTTGAGTGGCGCCGCCGCTCTGGTGATACTGGACGACATCCCCGCACTACCCGGCGAGGCCGTGGTGGCCATCGCGGTACTGGTGACACTCGGGTTCAGACTGGCGGCACTGCGCTGGAATATATCCGCCCCCATCGCACGTATGCGCCCCCACGAGTGACTCTCGCGGACAGAATTACACTGCAGACTTATCGACTATGCCCTCACCAATTTTTCGCATTCACGCTACCGCCGGCCACCTGCGCTTCACTCTGCTGGCAGTACTGGCGGCGGCGGTGTTCACGGCGGGG
>Ga0207814_101120_pt1 | contig 10238 bp, 8 predicted proteins | sample TtaePargueraPR_7_FD_187755 | JGI IMG/M metagenome (GOLD analysis project Ga0207814, IMG submission 187755) | Aerobic enrichment media microbial communities from Bioluminiscent Bay, La Parguera, Puerto Rico - Tt and P1 (2) (SPAdes) | ecosystem: Environmental > Aquatic > Marine > Unclassified ... | reverse complement strand
CCCCGCCCCAATCGCCGCCTATTACTCCGCAAAGACGCCGGACGGCGTCGCGCAGTGCTTCACCCAAGACGGCATTGCCGTCGACGAGCGCAGTACGCATCGCGGGCGCGACGAAATCCGGCAATGGCGCGAAGAAGTCGCGAAGATCAGCTTCAGCCACGAGATTATCTCGGTCCGGTGCGACGGCAACCGCGTGATAGTGGCGACCCGCATCTCCGGCGCTTTCAAGGGAAGCCCGGTGGAACTGGAGAACGTTTTCGACCTGGAAGGCGACCTGATCGCCCGGCTGGAGATTTCGTGAAGCAATTCGATCCCGGCCCTGCCGGCAGCGGCCGGAAGGGCCTTGCCTGATCCACGCGTGACGCTAGGGTCGATTTTCCATACGCCCTATCCGTGACGGAGCCGCCATGTGGATTCGCCTGATTGCCGCCTTCTTAGCGGCGCTGCTGCTGCCCGCGGCCGCCCATGCCGACATCAAGGACACGATCGCCAAGCTGGCGCCCAACGGGCTGGTGCTGGTTCTCGATGAAGACGGAAACGACCTGGTGGCACAGAATGCCGACAAGCCGTTCGTGCCGGCCTCCGTCGCCAAGATCGTTACCGCGTGGCTCGCCATGGAGGTCCTCGGCGGCGATTACCGGTTCGAGACCCGCTTTTATGTCGACGACAAACGGGTGCTTTATGTGCGCGGCGGCGGCGACCCGATGCTGGTTTCCGAGGAACTGGACCTGCTGGCGCCGGAACTTCTCGCCGCGACGGGCAAGGAACCGTTCACCGGCATGGTGCTCGACGGCAGCTATTATCCCGCCGATCTCGAAATCCCGGGCATCGAGGGCAGCGACGAGGCCTATGACGCGCTCAACTCCGCGCTTGCGGTCAATTTCAACACGATCAATGCAAGACGCAGCGGCGACACCGTAACGTCCGCCGAAGCACAGACCCCGATCACGCCGCTGGCGATCAGCCAGTTCAAAGCGCGCGGGCCGAAGGGCAAGGGCCGCATCAGCCTGGCACAGGAGGATCCGAGCATCAGCGTCCTCTATGCGGGCGAATTGATTGCCGCCTTCATCGAGAAGGCCGGCGGCAAGATCGATGGCGGAATATCGCTGGGCTCCGTGCCGGACGGACTGAAGCCCGCCTATGTGCACCGCCAGTCGCGCGACCTCGCGGAAATCTTGCGGCTGCTGCTGCTGGGCTCCAACAATTACATCGCCAACCAGGTGTTCCTGGAAATCGGCACCGACCTCCTCGGCGGTCCGGTCAGCCTCGACAAGTCGCTGCGGGTGGCCAATCAGATCCTCGCCAGGCACGGCCTCGCCAGGGCGATCCATCTGGAGGAAGGCTCGGGTATCAGCCGCGACAACCGTTTCACGGCGCGCGGGCTCGCGAAAGTGCTCGACCTGTTCGCGCCGCATGCGGAACTAATGCGGCGGACCAAGAGCGGCTCGCGCTACAAGACCGGTACATTCTCAGGCGTGCGCACACTGGCGGGCATTGCGAAGACGAAGGAGCATGGCGACGTTCGCTTCGTGATATCGCTGAGCGGCGGAGGCAAGCTGCGCTTCCGGCTGCTCGAGGCGATCGAGCGGGAGCTGTAGGGACCTTCAGCGGCCAGTCACCAAAAAGTCTCTCCCGGGCGCACGGGAGAGACGTCCGGGAGGAAAGGCTGCGTTCAGGCGGCTTTTTGCTGCGCGATGCGGAGCGTCTTGCCGTCGCCGTCGAAGAGATGCAGGACATGCGACGCCGCCGCCAGATCGACCTTGTCGCCGCGGTCGACCTTGGCGTCACCGGCGAGCTTGGCGATGATCGGCTCCTCGTGACCCTCCATGCGCACATAGAGCAATGTCACCTCGCCGAGCGCTTCGACGATTTCGACCTCGCCGGACAGAAGCGGCGTCTCGCCCTCGCCGGCAATGTGCAGGTCCTCCGGCCGGACGCCGAGGCTGACCGGCTTGCCGTTGAGCGCGGCATCGCCTCCGAAGGGCACGGAGGCCTTGCCGGCATGGGCAACGTCGACCTCGATGGCGCCGTCGGAGACGGAGGTCACGGTCGAAGACAGGATGTTCATGGCCGGCGAGCCGATGAACTGGGCGACGAAGAGGTTTGCGGGCTCGTGGTAGAGCTGCATCGGCGAGCCGACCTGCTCGATATAGCCGCCGCGCAGCACGACGATCCGGTCGGCCAATGTCATCGCCTCGACCTGGTCGTGGGTGACGTAGATCATCGTCGTGTCGGGCATCGACTCGTTGAGCTTGGCGATCTCGATGCGGGTGGCGACGCGTAGCGCGGCGTCGAGGTTCGACAGCGGCTCGTCGAACAGGAAGACCTTGGGATCGCGGCAGATCGAGCGGCCGATGGCGACGCGCTGACGCTGGCCGCCGGAAAGCGCCTTCGGCAGGCGGTCCAGATAGGGCGTGAGCTGCAGGATCTCGGCGGCGTTCTTGACGCGCTTTTCGATCTCGTCGCGGGAGAATTTCGCCAGACGCAGGCCGAAGGCCATGTTGTCGTAGACGGTCATGTGCGGATAGAGCGCGTAGGTCTGGAACACCATGGCGATGCCGCGCTGCGACGGCGGTACGTCATTGACCACCATGCCGTCGATCTCCAGCGTGCCGCCGGTGATCTGCTCCAGGCCGGCAATGCAGCGCAAGAGCGTGGACTTGCCGCAACCGGACGGGCCGACGAAGACGATGAACTCGCCTTTCGCGATGTGGAGGTCGATGCCGTGCAGCACCTTCACATGGCCGTAGGCCTTTTCCAGCTTTGTCAGTTTCAGTTCAGCCATGGTGTCTCCTCCCTAACCGACGCGGCCGACATATCCGCCGAGCGCTTTCAGTTTCACGACCCCGTCTTCCCCGGCCTGTCCGTCGAGCGGCGCATCGAGCCGGGTCAATTCCAGCCCCGTGCCGAATTCCGCCGGCCCGTGGCCGAGATTGAACGCGCACAGGATCTTCGTCTCGCCGTCGTCGCGGATATAGGCGACGACATCCTCCGGCGTGTCGATGAACGAGATGCCGCCCTTAACGAGCGCCGGGTTTGCGCGGCGGAACTCCAGGAAGTCGCGGTAGAATTCGAAGATGCTGCCGTCGCGGCCCTGCTGCGTGTCGACGGCCATGGCGCGGTGGATGTCCGGCACGGGAAGCCACGGCTTGCCGGTGGTGAACCCGCCATTCGGCAGGTTGGACGACCAGACCATCGGCGTGCGCGCACCGTCGCGGCCTTTGAATTTCGGCCAGAAGCGGATGCCGTAGGGATCCTGCAGGTCCTCGTAGGAAATGTCGGCCTCGGGCAGGCCGAGTTCCTCGCCCTGATAAATGCTGACCGAACCGCGCAGGGTGAAGAGAATTCCGGCGATGACGGCGAGATAGCGCTCCGGATCGCGCTCGAAGGCGCCCCAGCGCGATGCGTGGCGCACCACGTCGTGGTTGGAGAAGGCCCAGCAGGACCAGCCGTCCGGTGCGCCCGTCTCGAATTTCTCGGCGACCTCGCGCACCTTTTCCGCGGTGATCGGGTCGGGCGCGAGGAAGTCGAAGGCGTAGCACATGTGGATGCGGTCATCGCCGCGGGTGTATTCGGCGAGGATCTCCATGTCGCGCTGGCTGTCGCCGACCTCACCTACCGCGGCCGCGGCCGGGAACTCGTCGAGGACGGCGCGGAAGCGCTTCAGGAAATCGACGTTCTCCGGCTGGCTCTTGTCGTAGAGATGGTCCTGATAGTTGTAGGGATTGACCGCCGGCGCCGTCTTGGCGTTGCGCTGGTCGGGCGGCAGCGGCGGATTGTCCTTCAGCGTCTGCGAGTGGAAGTAGAAATTGATCGTGTCGAGGCGGAAGCCGTCGACGCCGAGTTCCAGCCAGAATCGCACCATGTCGAGCAGCTCGTTTTGAACGTCCGGATTGTGGAAGTTCAGGTCCGGCTGGCTCGTCAGGAAATTGTGCATGTAATATTGCAGGCGGTTGGAATCCCACTCCCAAGCCGAGCCGCCGAAGATCGACAGCCAGTTGTTGGGTGGCGAGCCGTCCGGCTTCGCGTCCGCCCAGACATACCAGTCGGCCTTGTGGTTCTCGCGGTTCGAGCGGCTTTCCGTGAACCACGGATGCTGGTCGGAGGTATGCGACATGACGAGGTCGATCATCACCTTGAGACCGAGATGATGCGCGTCATCCACCAGAACCCGGAAATCCTCGACGCTGCCGAACATCGGATCGACGCCGCGATAATCGGTCACGTCATAGCCGAAATCCTTCATCGGCGACGGGAAGAAGGGCGAGATCCAGATCGCGTCTGCGCCGAGGCCGGCAATGTAGGGCAGACGCTGGCGGATGCCCGCCAGGTCGCCAATGCCGTCGCCGTTGGAGTCCTGGTAGGAGCGCGGATAGATCTGATAGATCACCGCGCCGCGCCACCAGTCTGGATCCGGCTTGACCTGTTCCTCAGTTCTCTGGGCCGCGGATGCAAACACGCTCATTTATGCTGACAGTCCTTATTTCACCGAGCCGGCCAACAGGCCGCGCACAAGATATCGCTGCATCGCGAAGAAGACGACGAGCGGAACGGCAATCGACACGAAGGCCGCTGTCGCCAGGATTTCCCAGTTGCCGCCGCGCGTGCCAAGCAGTTCGACGATCTGGCGGGTCATCACCGTCGTCTCGCCGGTCGCGTCGATCAGGAAGACCAGCGCCACAAGGAGATCGTTCCAGGTCCACAGGAACTGGAAGATCGCGAAAGAGGCTAGTGCCGGGAACGACAATGGCAAGACGATGCGGGTGAAGATCTGGAAGTCGGTCGCGCCGTCGACCTTGGCGCATTCGATGATGTCGCGCGGCAGGCCAACCATGTAGTTGCGCAGCAGGTAGACCGCGAGCGGCAGGCCGAAACCGGTATGGGCGAGCCAGACGCCGAGATAGCCCTTGCCGATGCCGATCTCGTTATGCAGGCGCAGAAGCGGGATCAGCGCCAGCTGCAACGGCACGACGAGCAGCGCGACAACGGCCGCGATCAGCAGCGCGCGCCCCGGAAACCGCATCCAGGCAAGCGCGTAGGCCGCGAAGGCGGCGATGACGATCGGAATGACCGTGGCCGGGATCGTCACCGTCAGCGTGTTGAAGAAGGCCTTGGCCATGGAGTCCGTCGTCGAGCCCGAGAACAACACCCTCTCATAGTTGGCGAGGGTGAATTTGGGCGGCGCTGTCGCGGTGACGAAGACGCGTTCGCCGCGCCGGCCCTGCAGCTCGACATCGTTTTCCCAGCGATAGTCGCCATTTTCCTCGACCGTGATGCGTCCGTCGTCTCCCATGTCGGCGGTGGCGCCCGGCTCGTATTCGCTGATGGCGCGCGAGGAGGTGCCCCAGGCCGAGATATTGGCCTCGGTGCTCTCGCCGTTATCGGCGAAGATATTGCCGGAGACGACGTAGAGCGCGCCGTCCTGTTTCTGCGTATCAGGATCGGCGGTGCGCAGGACCAGGTTCTGCTCCTGCGGGAACAACGCATCCCACCAGCCGCTCGACGAAATCTGGTCGGCGGTGCGGAAGGACGAAACGAACAGACCGACGGTCGGGAAGAGCCAGAGCAGGACCAGCGCGACGACGGAAATGTGGACGGCCCAGGTCAGGCCGGATTTTGTGCCTGCGATCGATGACATGGTCCCGGCCTCCCTACTTCATTTCCTTGCGCGCGTTGTAGACGTTCCAGATCAGGATCGGCGACACGAGCAGCATGATGACGATGGCGCTGGCGGAACCGACGCCCCAGTCATTGGCGCGGAACAGCTTGTCGTACATGTAGTTGGCGAGGACCTGGGTCTCCCACTGGCCGTTGGTCATGGCGAAGACGATGTCGAAGATCTTCAAGACGACCAGCGTGATGGTCGTCCAGACGACGACGATGGTGCCCATGATCTGCGGCACCTTGATCTTGAAGAAGATGTCGAACGGATTGGCGCCGTCGATCACGGCGGCCTCGATGGTTTCCTCCGGAATGCCGCGAAGCGCGGCCGACAGGATGACCATGGCAAAGCCGGTCTGGATCCAGATCAGGACGACCATCAGGAAGAAGTTGTTCCAGAACAGTATCGTCAGCCAGTTCTGCGGTTCGCCGAAGGGGAGCGTCGCGGTGAAGACGGAATAGACCGACTTGAGCGCGAGATAGCCGAGCCAGACCGCGCCGATGACGGCGATGCCGCGCAGCAGGATGCCCCAGACCGAAAGGCCGCCGCGCGTTGCGTTGCGATCGACGATCGGCCGGCCCGCATTGTAAACAACGTAAAGCATCAAGGCGGCGAAGACGAGCAGGATGGCGGCGGGAAGAATGCGGAGGAATATGATCGACCACACGCCGCCGTCGAAGTTCATCCACACCGCATTGAGCACGCCGATCTGGCCCTGCCCCGCGGGGCGCGCATCATAAACGAGCTTGAAGATGACCGAGGCGCCGACAAAGGAGATCGCCATCGGCATGAAGATCAGCGACTTGGCGATGTTGCCCCACTTGATGCGGTCGGTGAGCTGCGCCGCGAGAAGACCGAAGGCTGTCGAGGCGGCCGGCACGACGATCAGCCAGAGCATGTTGTTGCTCATCGCCTCCCAGAATTTCGGTTCGGAGGCCATCTGGCGGTAATTCGCCAGGCCGACGAAGGCGCCGCCGGCGCTTCGATCCGTCAGGGACAGGCGCAGGGTTTCGAGAACCGGGTAGGCCAGATAGAGGCCCAGCGCGAAGATCGCGGGAAACAGGAACAGCCAGGGGCGAACCATGTTGGCGCGGTTGATGTTGCGGCCGGCGTTCTTGCCGGTGGCGGGAAACAACACCCGATCGATGAACGTGTTGGACAGGTAGAAATACCCGATACAACCACCCACACCGATGATGATGGTGATCAGTCCCTGCAAGGCTGGATGCATGGCTCCCTCCCAAAAACCGCTGCGACCTCAAGGTGCCGTTCGGGACAGTATGCCCCGAACGGTATGATTTGACAGCCTGGAAGCGCGCTTACTTGAGCGCGTCCCAACTCGCCTGGATTTCCGAAGCGACTTTCTTGGCGTCCTCGCCGCCGGCATAGTCGACCATGCCGGTCCAGAAGGACCCTGCGCCGACACCGCCGGGCATCAGGTCCGAGCCGTCGAAGCGGAAAGTGGTCGCCGAGGTGAGGATCTCGCCGAGCGACCGCTTGGTGTCGTCCGAATAGGTTGCCGGATTGGCCGACTTGAGCGGCGTCAGGAAGCCCTGACCCGGGATCGCCATCCAGACCTCATGCGCGATGTCGGTCTCGAGGAACTCGATCAGCGCCTTCGCACCGGGGCTGTCCTTGGTGATGGCGAACAGCGTGCCGGCACCGAGCACCGGAGAGCCCAGATCCTTGTCGGCATAGGCAGGGAAGTAGAAGAAATCCGCGTCGAGGCCGATTTCCGTACCTTCCGGGAAGAAGGCCGGGATGAAGGACGCCTGCTTGTGCATGTAGCACTGCGGCGGCGAATCGAAGAGGCCCTTCGGCGAATCGCGGAAGTCGGTCGAGGCAACGGCGCCGCGGCCGCCCGCGACGAAATTGTCCTGCAGGAACCAGCCGAACTCGTCGATGGCGGCGACGACGCGGTCGTCATCGAACGGGATCTCGTTGGTGACCCACTGATCGTAGACGTCCGGCGTCTGGGTGCGCAGCATCATGTCCTCGACCCAGTCGGTGGCGGGCCAGCCGGTCGCGCCGCCCGAACCGAGACCGATGCACCAGGGCGTTTCCCCGTCGGCGACGATCTGCTCGGTCAACGCCTTCAGCTCTTCCATGGTCTTCGGGATTTCGTAGCCGGCGTCCTCGAAGTTCTCCGGCACGTACCAGACAAGCGACTTCACGTCGGCCTTGTAGGGGAATGCGTAGAAGTGGTCGGAACCGTCCTCGCCGGCATAGGTGCCAAGATCGACCCAGGAGTCGCCGGCGGCGTAGTTTTCCGCCATCCAGGTCGAAGCCTCATCGCCGAGCGGCGTCAGGAAGCCGCGCTTGGCGAGGTCGGAGGCGAGGCCCGGCTGCGGGAACACCGAGACGTTCGGTGCGGAGCCGGCCTCGGCGTCGACGACGATCTGCTGCTCGAAGGAATCCGAGCCGGTGTAACGCACGTCGGCGCCGGTCGCCTCGGCGAAATAAGCGAGAACCGCTTCGATCGCTTCCTGGTCCGGGCCGAGCCACGGGCCGAAAACCGTTACCTGCTCGCCGGCGAGATCATGATCGGCGCTGTAGGCCTCGAAGCTGTCCCAGTTGAAGTCTCCTTCCCCGACGGGGAACATGAGCTCCTGCGCTTGTGCCGAAACGGCAGTCAGGGCAAAGGCGGCAACACCCGCCATCAATATCTTTTTCATCGAAAATCCTCCCAGGATCGGTTTTTCAAACGAGCCATCAGACTCATAGAGCATTCGCATGCGCATAGCCAGTCAAAGCGCTTTGGCTGGGTTCGAGCTTTGGCATGGAGCCACTCCGAGTCAAGCGAAATATTTGTCACGCCGCCTTGTCAACCATCAAGGCCGGGGCATGATTTGCGCTTTTCCCGGCGATTTCGATTTTTCACATGAATCGAAAAGAACTGGCGTTTTTCACCGGAATTATGCACTATCCAAAGCCCTTTGAATGCCTTTGGGAGGAGGGCATCCAATGAATCTGAAGGAATTATCCGACAAATTGGGCCTGTCCCAAACGACGGTGAGCCGCGCCCTGAACGGCTATCCCGAGGTCAGCGAGGAAACCCGCAAGCGCGTCCAGGCCTTTGCACGCGAGATGAACTACCAGCCGAACTCCAATGCCCGGCGGCTGGCGACCGGGAAGTCCAACACGATCGGCCACGTGGTGCCCTTGTCGAACCACGACATGATCAATCCGCACTTCTCGGATTTCATCGCCGGCGCCGGCGAGATCTACAACCGGCGCGGCTACGACATGCTGATCTCGGTGGTCAATGCGGGTTCCGAGAAGTCCGTCTACGAGAGCCTGCGCCGCAACCGGCGCGTCGACGGCGTGATCGTGCACGGTCCGCGCGTCGAGGACGAGCGGATGGAACTCTTGCGCAAGCTGAAACTGCCCTTCGTGGTGCATGGACGCACCAACGATCCCGAGGACAGCTATTCCTGGGTCGACGTGAACAACCGGAGAGCCTTCCACACCGCCGCCAGGCATCTGCTCGAGGCCGGCCACCGGCGCATCGCGCTGATCAATGGCTGGGAATACATGACGTTTGCCGCCAAGCGCCGCGAAGGGCTCGAAAATGCGATGCGCGAATATGGCGCCGAGCCCGATCCCGCGATCATGGTCTCCTCCGAGATGATCGAGCCGGTGGGACACGACACGATGAAGCGGTTTCTCAATCTCGACAATCCGCCGACCGCGGTCCTGTGCTCCAGCGTGCTGAACGCGATGGGTGCGATGCGGGCAATGCACGAGCACGGATGCAAGCCGGGACGCGATGTCTCGCTGATCGCCTATGACGACTGCCTGTCCTTCCTGCCGTCGACCGGGGAACGCCCGGCGATCACCGCCTTGCGGTCGAGCATCCGGCTCGCCGGAAAGCATTGCGCCGAGATGCTGATCGACCTGATCGAGAAAAAGACCGGGCCACGCAATCTGCTGCTGGAAGCGGAATTCGTCGTCGGCGCGTCCACAGGTCCCGTGCGGCAGACAGACAGCGCTTAACCGTCTCCTTCCAAAGTTCCGGTCTGTGCGATTGCGCACAGACAGCGAGTGCGATTATGAAAGGATTCGCCCGTGGCGAACCGCTCAGTCGCCGCTGGAAGGGGTCAATCAAAGTCGCATGCCAATAATTTTCCTGATGTTCTCCGGTCTGCTGGTCAAACACTACCTGGCGGACTTCGTCCTGCAACCGCACTGGATGTTATCCGCAAAGGGCAGGCTGGACGCACCGGGTGGCTACGCGCATGCGGCCGTTCATGCGGTGGGCAGCGGTATCGTACTTCTCGCCTGCGGCATCGGCGCCGCGATGATCCTGGCCGTCATGGCCGCCGAACTCGTGGTGCATTTCGCGATCGATTTCGCCAAGGACCGCTATACCAGGGTCTCCGACGTGGACCGCAATCCGGCCCGCTACTGGCAGCTGCACGGGCTCGACCAGCTCGCCCACCAGATGACCTATGTGGTGATCGCCTGGGTCACGCTCGGGGCCATGATCACCGGCTGACGCCGTTCAGGTCGAGCAATTCCAGATAAAGCGCGCAGTGATCGAGATCGGCGCCGCCGAGTTCGGTGCATAGCCGGG
>Ga0207814_101119_pt1 | contig 10240 bp, 5 predicted proteins | sample TtaePargueraPR_7_FD_187755 | JGI IMG/M metagenome (GOLD analysis project Ga0207814, IMG submission 187755) | Aerobic enrichment media microbial communities from Bioluminiscent Bay, La Parguera, Puerto Rico - Tt and P1 (2) (SPAdes) | ecosystem: Environmental > Aquatic > Marine > Unclassified ... | reverse complement strand
GAGCCGATCCCGCTGGAGAGCCTCCGGGCCACCACGGTGTGGACCGTCGGCCTGGGGGAAGGCCCGGCCTTCGCCGACCGCAGCCACGCCGAGGCCTTCCTGCGGGGCTCCGACCCGCGGCCGGACGACCGGGTCCGGGCCAAGCGGGGCGCCTTGTTCCTCGCCCGCGAACTGACCCTGGCCCCGGGTGAGTCGCGGGAGTGGACCATGGTGGCCGAGATCGACCAGGACCAGGCGCAGGTCAGCGCCCTGCTCGGGCGGCTGGCCCGGCCCGAGGAGCTCCTGGCGGAGGTCGAGGCCGACATCGCGCGCGGCCAGGCCCGCCTGCACGCGCTGGTGGCCTCGGCCGACGGCTTCCAGCAGACCGCGGACCGCGACGCCGCGCTCTACCACTATCACAACACGCTCTCGAACATCCTCCGGGGCGGCGTGCCCGCGCACGGCTACCGGTTCACCCGCTCGCAGTTCGCCCGCCACCTGCAGGTCCACCACCGCCCGCTCTCCTCCGCCTTCGCCGACTGGCTCGAGGCCCTCCCCGAATCGCTCGAACGGCACGAGTTGCTCGACCTCGCCCGTGGCACCGGCGACCCCGACCTCCTGCGAATCGCCGAGGAATACCTCCCGCTGGTGCTGAGCCGCCGGCACGGCGACCCGACCCGGCCCTGGAACCGCTTCTTCATCCGGACCGAGGACGAGTCGGGCGAACCGGTCCACCACTACGAGGGCAACTGGCGGGACATCTTCCAGAACTGGGAGGCGCTCGCCTGGAGCTTCCCCGACTACCTCGACGCCTTCATCTCGAAGTTCCTCAATGCCTCGACCGTCGACGGCTTCAACCCCTACCGGATCAGCTCCGAGGGCGTCGACTGGGAGGTCCCGGATCCCGACGACCCGTGGGCCTCGATCGGCTACTGGGGCGACCATCAGATCGTCTACCTGCTCAAGCTGCTCGAACTCGAGTCGCAGCTGCGGCCGCAGGAACTCTCGGCCCGGCTCGACGCCGAGTGCCACGTGTATGTCGACGTCCCCTACCGGCTGGCGTCATGGGAACGCACCCTCGAGGACCCCCGCGACACCGTCGCCTTCGACCGCGAGCGACACGAGCTTCTGATGGCCCGAAAGGCGGAGATCGGCGCCGACGGGCTGCTGCTGAGGGATGCCGAGGGCGCGCCGGTCCGTGCCAACCTGGCGGAGAAGCTCCTGCTTCCCGCCGCGGTCAAGCTGGCCAACCTGGTCCCCGACGGCGGTATCTGGATGAACACCCAGCGCCCCGAGTGGAACGACGCCAACAACGCGCTGGCCGGCTGCGGCCTGTCGGTGGTCACCGGCGCCTACCTCTACCGCTACCTCGGACGGCTGGAATCCCTGTTCTCCAGCCACCCGGGCTCCGCCCTGCGGCTCTCCCCGCCGCTCCGGCAGCTGCTCGAGACCCTCTCCGACCTGTTCGACGATCCCCGCTGGCATGCCGCTTCGGGAATCGGCGATGCCGACCGCTTCGAGCTGGTCGAAATGGCGGGGACCGCCCTCGAGCGCCACCGTCGGAGCGTCTACGGGGAGGCCCCCGGCACGGCGGTCGCCGTCGAGCGCACCGAGCTGATGACCTTCCTCGCCCGGGCCCGCGACGCCCTCGAGCACACGCTCCGGCAGGCACGCCGGACCGACGGCCTCTGGCACTCCTATCAGGTCCTCGACATCGGCCGCGAGTCCCGCACCCTCAGCATCGAGCAGCTGCCGCTGATGCTGGAAGGCCAGGTCGCCATCCTGAGTTCGGGCATCCTCTCGCCCGAGGAGGCCGCGAGCCTGCTCGAGGCGCTGCCCAAGAGCCCGCTGTGGTCCGAGCGGCACCAGTCCTACCTGCTGTATCCCGACCGGGAGGTGCGCTCGTTCCTCGACTTCAACCGCGTCGCACCCGACCAGCTCGCCTCGATCGGAACCCTCGCCGCGATGGCCGAGCGCCACGACACCCGGCTGCTGGTGCCCGATCCGGACGGCGGCTACCGGTTCCACGCCGACCTCACCAACGGCTACGCGCTGCGCGACCGGCTCGACCAACTCGCCCGCGATCCCGAACTCGCCGCGCCGGTCGCCAGCGACCGGGCGCGGATCGAGGAGCTCTACGAGGCGACCTTCAACCACCGCTCCTTCACCGGCCGCAGCGGCACCATGTTCGGCTACGAGGGGCTCGGCTGCATCTACTGGCACATGGTCTCCAAGCTGATGCTGGCCGCCCAGGAGGTCACCCTCGAGGCGATCCGGGACGGGGCGTCGCCCCGGACGACCGCCTCGCTGACGGCGTCCTACTTCGCCATCCAGCGCGGTCTCGGCTTCCGCAAGGGGCCCGGGGACTACGGCGCCTTTCCCGCCGAGCCCTACTCCCACAGCCCGGCCCACGCCGGCGCCCAGCAACCCGGCCTGACCGGCCAGGTCAAGGAGGGCATCCTGTGCCGCCTCGGCGAGCTGGGCGTCGCGTTCCACGGCGGCCGCCTGCAGTTTCACCCGCGGCTCCTTCGCCGCGCCGAGTTCGCGGGCCTGCCCGCCGGCCCCGAGCGGCCCGCCCTGGCCGAGGGCACCCTCGCCTTCACCCTGGCCGAGACCCCGGTGCGCTACCGGCGACGCGAGGACCTTCCCGCCCCGCTGGCCCGCGTCCGCCTGCACGACGGCTCGGTGATCGAGGCCCCGGACGCCCGCCTCGACCTCGCCACCACGCGCGAGATCGCCGGACGGACCGGCCGCGTCGCCGCGGTCGAGGTCGAGATTCCTTCCCACTGGCTCGTCTCCTGACCAACCTGCGATCCCGTGTCGGAAAAACCCACGCCACTGCCGCTCCGGGAGAAGATCGGCTACGGACTCGGCGACACCGCGTCCAACATCTTCTTCCAGTTCGTCAACATCTTCCTGCTCTACTACTACACCGACGTCTTCGGGCTTGCCCCCGCGGCGGTGGGCACCCTGTTCGCGGTGTCGCGGCTGGTCGACGCGGTGAGCGACCCGACGATGGGGGTGATCGCCGACCGCACCCACACCCGCTTCGGCAAGTACCGGCCCTACCTGCTGTGGATGGCGCTGCCCTTCGGCCTGATCGGCTACCTCGCCTTCGCCAATCCCGACTTCGACGAGACCGGCAAGCAGGTCTACGCCTACGCCACCTACATCGCGCTGATGCTCGCCTACACCGCGATCAACGTGCCGTACTCCGCGCTGATGGGGGTGATGACACCCGACCCCGCCCAGCGCACCTCGCTGGCGAGTTTCCGCTTCGTCGGCGCCTTCTCCGGGATGCTGCTGATCTCGCTCTGCGTCCGTCCGATGGTGCGCCTGCTGGGCGGCGAGGACGAGGCGCTCGGCTTCAAGCTGACGATGGCGCTGCTGGCCGGCTGCGCGGTGGTCATGTTCCTGATCACCTTCGCCACCACCCGCGAGCGGATCCGCCCGCAGGTCGACACCGGCAGCAGCGTGCTCGGCGACTTCAAGTTCCTGTTCCGCAACCGCCCGTGGGTGGTGATGGTGGTGGCCGCCGTCCTCACCCTGTCCAGCGTGGCGGTGCGCAGCGCGGTGACCGCCCACTTCTTCAAGTACTACGTCGGCGACGACGGCAGCGCCCACTGGTGGTTCCTCGACAAGACCTCGCTGGTGCTTTCCTCCGGCTCGCTGGCCTTCATCGCCGGCATCTTCTTCACCGGCATGCTCAGCCGTCGCTTCGGCAAGCGCAACGCGCTGATCGGCCTCACGCTGCTCAACGGCCTCACCCTGTTCTCGTTCTTCTTCATCCCGGCGGAGTCGTACGGCCTGATGCTCGCCGTCAACGCGCTCGGCAACTTCTTCGCCGGCCCGACCCCCGCCCTGGTGTGGGCGATCTACACCGACGTCGTCGACTACGGCGAGTGGAAGTTCGGCCGCCGCACCACCGGCCTCGCGTTCGCCGGCGCGATGTTCGCCCAGAAGGTCGGACTGACCATCGGCGGCGGTCTCTGTGGCTGGCTGCTGCAGCTCATCGGCTTCGTCGCCAACATGCCCCAGTCGGACTCGACCCTGGGCGGGATCCGCGTGCTGTTCTCGATCGTCCCCGGGGCCTTCGCGGTCGCCAATGCGATCGTCCTGCTCGGCTACGGCCTCGGCGAGGAGGAGGTCCGACGGATCACCCGCGAGCTCGGACAACGGCGCCGGCGCGACGAGGCGGCCCCGGCCTGAGCCAGCGGCCCGGGTCCGGGAGCGGAACTGGCGGGCGGAACGGCCGCAGCGGCCTGCACGGGATCAAGGCGCGATGGGGACGCGGTGCGCTTCTCCACGAGGGGGCTTCAGGCGCCCCGCTCAGGCGACGGGCCGACCGTCTTGCCGGCCCGCAGCGGACCCGAGATGTAGATGTGCTGCTTGCCGTGGAAACGCTTCCGCACCCGCGCCGCCAGCCGCTCCGCGCCGGTCATCCCGATCTCCCGGAAGGGGATCTGCACCGTCGTCAGCGCCGGGTTCGACCCCGCCCGCTCGATCCCGTCGAAGCCGGTCACCGACACGTCCCTCGGCACCCGCAGGCCGGCCCGCTTGAGCCCCCGGATCAGGTCGTAGGCCTGGTGGTCGGCCGCGCACACCCAGGCCGTCACCCCCTTGCGGGTCCGCCGGGCGGCCTCCTCGATGCTGGCCGGCACCGACTCGAACAGGTTCGGGAACATCCCGACGACGTCCTTGGACACCACCCCGAGACGCAGCCGGGCCATCTTCTCGATGAACGCGCTGTAGCGCCGGAACGACCAGCTCGCCTCGACGGTGTAGCCCCTGGTGTAGAACCCGATCCGGCGATGCCCGGCGGCGACCAGGTGGTCGAGCACCGAGGAAATGCCGTGGTAGTGGTCGACGTCCACGCAGTCGATCGACACGTGTTCCAGCTGGTCGACCAGCGAGACGAGCGGGAAGCGCAGCGCGAGCTGGTCGATCACCACCGCCGGGAACGGGTAGATCAGCAGCACCCCGGTCAGGTTCCGCTGGGTGAGGGCCTCGACCTCGGCGAAGGCCGGATCGTCCAGGCTCCCGACGTCGGGCGGAATCAGGTGCACGTCGACCCGCGCCCCCTGGCTTTGCGCGAACTCCGAGACGCCGGCGAGGATCTGCTCGCCCGGGCTCTCGTAGCCGCCGCGGAAGTACTCCTCGGTGTCGCTGCAGATCAGCACGCAGAAGCGCATCTTGCGCGGCGCCCGCTTGGCGGCCGGGCTGCGGCTCTCCATGTGGGTGTAGCCGATCTCGGCGGCCACCTGGAAGACCTTGGCCCGCGTCACCGGGCTGATGCCCGCATGGTTCGTGAAGCAGCGAGAAACCGTCGCCCGGGAAATCCCGAGTCGATCCGCGATGACCTGCTGGTTGGCGTCCGGCATGTTCCGGGCCATCCTGCCCGCTTCCCCCGGGTCGGGCAAGGCCCGGACCTCCAAATGTACTTTCCTGCACGTCGGGCCGGATGCCGCGGGCCCCGCCGCGAATCGGATTGTCCCGCGGGCCGGCCTGCCCTAGGGCAAGGATCGACTCCCGGAGCCGATGCCCTCACCCGCCACCCCGCCCCCGTCGCTCTCCCTCGCCCGGATCCTGACGATCCTCGGGACCTTCGCCGTCCTCGGATGGCTGGTCGGGGCGCTGGTCGCCTACCTGATGCCGCGGGTTTTCGAGTCCCGCGCCCTGCTCGCCGACGCCGACCGGAGCCCGCACTCGATGCAGGTCGCCCCGGTGCACGCGGCGGCGACCGTCCACGATCTCGATCTCGCCGCCCGCTGGGGAACCGATTGGCACGAGGCCATCCGCCGGGTCCGCGAGGACACCCGCCTGGTCGGTTCCCCCGACGGCACCTGGATCGTGGCCGAGGCCTCCAGCCCCCATGACGCGATGGCCCTCGCCGCGAACCTCGCCGAGCACTTCTATGGCAGGGAGGTCGAGGTCGCCTGGTCCGGCGTCCTCGCCCCGGATCCGCCCGACGACCCGCTGCTCGAGGGCTGGCAGGAGGCCCGGACCCTCGTGGGCCTGATCCGCGAGGCGCTCGACAAGGCCGGCGTGGCGGCCGCGGATCAGTCGCTGGAGAGCGCCCGCCAGCTCGCCGGGACCGACGACGATGTCGCCCGCCAGCTGGCGATGCTCGAGGACCTGAAGCAAGGCATGCCCTTGCCGCTCCCCGAAGACCCCCTGCGGCACCCGGCCGAGCTGCGGGTCGCCCCCGCCGCGATGGACCTGCCGGTGTCGCCCAACCACGAGGCGATCCTCCAGGGCGGCCTGTGGAGTGGGATCGTCGCCGGACTCCTGGTGCTGGCGGCGCTGGGTCTCTGGAGGCCCGACAAGCTCCGGCCCCGGGGTTCCGCCGTGGTGGATCCCCCGGATTGGGCCGCCGAGAAGTCGGCCGGGGACCCGGCCGGGGATTGGTGACTCCCCCATCGTTCCCGCTTGCCCTTCGGGGGGATCTGCCGGTTTTTTAGTTGAGAAACGACAAACCCAACATGGATAGCCCGCAACCCATCCGCTCGGTCCTCGTCCTCGGCGGCGGCAGCGCCGGCCTGCTGGCGGCGCTCTCGCTCAAGCGCATGCTGCCCGAGCTTGAGGTCGAACTCGTCCGCAGCACCGCCATCGGCGTGATCGGCGTCGGCGAAGGCACCACCGCGGTGTTTCCCACCTACCTCTTCGACCTGCTCGGCATCCCGCGCGAGGAGTTCTACCGCGAGGCCGCGCCGACCTGGAAGCAGGGCATCAAGTTCGTCTGGGGGCCGCGCGACCACTTCTTCTACGACTTCGAGTTCCAGTACGACCGGCGACTCGACGGGCTGCCGAAGGCGAACGGCTACTACGCCGCCGCCGAGTGCGGCGACCTCTCGCTTCCCTGCGCCCTGATGGCCCGCGGCAAGGCCTTCACCTCCGGGCCGCTCGGCAGGCCGGTCATCAAGGGCCAGTTCGGCTTCCACATCGAGAATCACAAGCTCGTCTCCTACCTCGAGAGCGCCGCGGAACGGGCCGGCGTGGTGCTGGTCGACGACACCCTCGACCACGCCGAGGGCGGCGACGGCCGCATCGACGCGCTGGTCTTCAAGGACTCGGGCCGCCGGACCGCCGACCTCTACATCGACGCCTCCGGGTTCCGCGCCGAGCTGATCGGCAAGCAACTCGACGAGCCCTTCCGAAGCTTCCGCCCCGGACTCTTCTGCGACCGCGCGGTGATCGGCGGCTGGGAGCGCGAGGACGAGCCGGTGCTCGCCTACACCACCGCCGAGACCATGGACCACGGCTGGTGCTGGCAGATCGAGCACGAGCACTTCATCAACCGCGGCTACGTCTACTCCTCCGAGTTCGTCTCCGACGAGGAGGCCCACCGGGAGTTCCTCGACAAGAACCCGAAGGCACCCCGCGAGCCGCGGCTGGTGAAGTTCCGCAGCGGCCGCCACGAGCGCGGCTGGGTCGGCAACGTGGTCGCGGTCGGCAACGCGTCGGGCTTCGTCGAGCCGCTCGAGGCCACCGCCCTGGCGCAGATCCTCTACGAGATCCGCTGGCTCAAGGAGCTGCTCGCCCTCAGCGCCTGCCGGCCCGGCGACACCGAGCGCGCGTTCTTCAACGAGACCATCGCGCGGGCCTGGGACGAGATCCGCGACTTCCTCGCCTTCCACTACAAGTTCAACACCCGGCTCGACACGCCGTTCTGGAAGCACTGCCGCGAGGAAACGAGCCTCGGGGACTACGAGGACTTCTACCGCAGCTACGTCGAACTCGGCCCCTCGCCGCTGCTCGTCGAGAGCCTGCCGCATCGCCCGAACATCTATGGCATCGAGGGTTTCCTCGCGATGCTGGTGGGCATGCAGGTGCCCCATCGCAACCCGCACCCGGCGCCACCCGGGGAGTTCGAGCGCTGGTGCCAGGCCCGTCACAAGACCGGACGACTCGCCGCCGGCGGCGTGACCGTGCGCGAGGCCCTCGCCGCCATCCGTCAACCCAACTGGCAATGGACATGAACGCGCCGATCCAGTCCGTGCTCGTCGTCGGCCCCGCGCCCGACGCCCCGCTCGCCGCCCTCACCCTCAAGCGCCGCCACCCGGAGCTGGCGGTCCGCCAGTTGCTGCTGCCCGGCTCGCCGGACCCGGCCGGCGAGGCGACCACGCCGCTGTTCCTCCAGCACCTGTCCGGCGCGCTCGGCCTCGGCCGGGCCGACATCCACCGCTTCGCCAAGCCGCTCTGGACCCTCGGCTTCCGCATGCTCTGGGGCCGGCGCGGCTCGTTCGTCCGGGCCTTCGACAGCAGGCTGTCGACCCCGCCCGCCGAGGGCTTTCGCCACAACGCCGGCTTCCACGCGATCGCCGACGGCCCCGACCTCGCCAGCCTCGGCGGCGCCCTGATCGCCGCCGGTCACGTGTTCCCGAAGGATCGCAGCCGCTCGGTTCGCCTGCTGGAAAACATCACCGGGCTGCAACTGCGCCCCGGGCCGCTCCACGAGTTGCTCATGAGAGGGTGCCGGGCGGTCGGCGTCGAGACCACCCACGGCTCCATCGCCTCGGTCGAGGCCTCCGCGGCCGGGGTCGACGCGATCGTCCTCGAGGACGGCACGAGGCTCGAAGCCGACCTCTACGGCGACCTGAGCGGCCCGGACGCGCGGATCCTCGCGGCCACGGACGGCTCCCGTTTCGAGCCCGAGTCCTCCGCCGCCTTCTGCACGCGGGCCTGGACCGCGATCCGCCGGCGCGGCAGCGAGAAGATCCGGCCGTGCACCACGATCGAGACGGTCGACGCCGGCTGGCGGTGGCGCGTCGAGCACGACGACACCATCGGCTTCGGCCTCGCCTACCATCCCGACACGACCTCCGACGACGACGCGCTCCAGCTGCTGCTCGACAAGGTCGGGGAGCCCCTGGCGGAGCCGGTCCGCCACCAATGGACGCACGGCCGGCAGTCGCGGCCGTGGTCGGCCAACGTGGTCGCGCTGGGCGACGCCGCCGGATGCCTGCCCCCGCTGGCGGGAATGCGGCTTCCGGGGATCGTCTTCCAGCTGCACTGGCTGAGCCGGCTCCTCGGCGAAACCAACGGCCGGCCCGGCGAGCAATCGCGCGCCCTCTACCACCGGACCCAGTCCTCGGCCTGGCACGAGATGCGCGACTTCCTCTCGATTCACCACCGCTTCAACACCGTGTCCGGGTCCCCCTACTGGACCGCTGCGAGGGAAGCGGCCGACCCCGGGAGTTGTCGTACTTTCCTCGGCCTCTTCGAAACCGGCGGTCCCAGCGGCCTGCTCGAACAGGCGCTGCCGGTCTACCCGAGCACCCTCGGCTTCGACACCTGGCTGTCGGCGCTCGTCGGCCTCGGGGTTCCCTGTGCCCACCTGCCCGAGCTTGCCGGCGGGGAAGTCCGCGAGTGGCAGGCCCTCGCCGCACGCTGGGCCGAGCAGGCCAGGGCCGGCGCCACGCCGGAGACCTGCCTCGAGGCCATCCGCAAGCAGGTCGCGCCCCAGGGCCGCGCGCCGGATCCGATCTTCTGACTCCCACCCCACACGGCCCATGAAATTCGGCATCCACTCGCTGCTCTTCAGCGAAACCTTCGGCGAACGCGACCTGCCCCTGCTCGACCGGGCCCGGGAGATGGGCTTCGACGCCCTGGAGGTCATCCCCTTCGATGCCGACGCCTTTCCCGCGGCCAAGGTCCGCCAGCGCGCCGACGAGCTGGGGCTGGACATCTACCTCGGCATCGGCCTGCCGGGCCATGCCAACCCGATCTCGCCGGAGGCGGGCATCCGACGCGACGCGCTGGCCTACTCGAGGCGCCTGGTCGACCTCTGCGCCGAGTCCGGCGCGAAGGGTTACGGCGGGGTCACCTACTGCGGCTGGGGCTACCTCACCGGCACCATGCGCAGCGCCGACGAGTGGGCCTGGGCGCTGGAGCACTTCCGCGCACTCGCCGAGCATGCCGCCGAGGTCACCCCCGGAATGAACCTGGCGGTCGAACCGGTCAACCGCTTCGAATCGCACTTCATCAACACCGCCGCCGATGCGGTGGCGTTCTGCCGCGAGGTCGGCATGCCCAACGTCCGGGTCCACCTCGACTCCTTCCACATGATCCGCGAGGAGGACGACTTCGTCGGCGCGGTGCACACCTGCGGCCCCCTGCTCGGCTACGTCCACGCCTGCGAGAACCAGCGGGGCGTCCCGGGTCGCGGCCAGGTTCCGTGGCTGGAGTTCTTCCGCGCGCTGAAGGCGATCGACTACCAGGGTTGCGTGACCATCGAGTCCTTCGACCCCAACATGGCCGA
>Ga0207814_101118_pt1 | contig 10241 bp, 5 predicted proteins | sample TtaePargueraPR_7_FD_187755 | JGI IMG/M metagenome (GOLD analysis project Ga0207814, IMG submission 187755) | Aerobic enrichment media microbial communities from Bioluminiscent Bay, La Parguera, Puerto Rico - Tt and P1 (2) (SPAdes) | ecosystem: Environmental > Aquatic > Marine > Unclassified ... | reverse complement strand
CCCAGCGCAACCCCATAATTACTCTCCTAAAAGAACCTTGGGACATTGGGAGAGCTCATGAAACGGTAGAGGCCGGCGAGACAATACTGCCCTGGAACGTTAGAGCTGCCCGGACATTCAGAATATCGTGACCACGTCGAGCGCGGGAAGGAATGGACGGTACGTTAGTGGGATCAATACCGGCATCAGCCTGAGAAGGGGGTTGCTCTGCTTGCTGCACCAGTATGTAAAACTAGTCAGCAGGAGATCGCGTAGACACTAGCAATTTTTTGAGCAATAACAAATCTTCAGGCTGGGACAGCGTGTACTGACACACTCTCCGGGCGGTTGAGGCCAGAAATTACTTTAGTCATTGATGCCGCTACTTTCTGACTGTACGGTGGGGTAAGCAAGGTTGAATGGCCCGCAGCAATGGGGATAATTGTGAGTGATCGCCTGTGAAAATCACTCCACCCGAGACCATCACTCCCAAATATTTCACGATATGGCGTATCGTCAATTTTTAAATAATCCAGTGTCGATAACTTCTTAGTTGCCAAATACAAATAGACATCACCATCAAAGGAAGGCCGTTCCGTATAGTTTTTTTCTGAATACCTTAAAACAGTATCCACAGAAGGAAACGGGAGCCTCTGGGACATCAACCAAGGGTATTTTTTTGCTGCCCTCAACAGAAAAATCTGCAGCTTTTTACCGAAACTCATACATCGAGAAGCAGTCTCGTAACTCAAGAATCGATAACCTTTCTTCAAGAAAACAATAGGCAAAGCCAAAGCATCTAGTTTTCGAGCTCGACTTCCAGAAAGAGCGGCCACCAGATTTTCTTTTCTTTTTTTATTGAACAATGCCCCATGATCTTTGGAGGGAGCCGCATCAATGTAGTGAGAGTCATACAAAAAAACACTCTCCACTTTCCTCCCCTGCAACTGAAGCTTCGCTGCCACACAATACGCCAAGTAACCACCAATACACAACCCGCCCAGGCTAATTCTTCCTTCAACGTTCAAATTTATAATTTTGTCTACATAAACGTCAATTAACTCACCAAAGTCAACTTCTGGCATTGGCACATTTTTACTTACATTCGATGGCACCGCGAAGACATTATGATCGACATCAATCTCGCGACTGATCGAATAGTAAGGCATAACATCGCCATTACCATCATGAATAAAAATTAGAGCGTCTCTGCTCGATGTTCGCCTAATAGGGATAACCTGAGCAGGCGAGACACCATTCATATCAACAAATTCAGCGAGGCGACGAACCGTGCGGTTCGCCATCAATACGTTAAGATCTAAATTTATACCCAGCTCTACATCAATTTTCTGCAGAAGATAAACACTGAGGATAGAGGTTCCCCCCGAATGGAAGAAATCGTCATCAACACCGATAGAATTTACACCGAGCACAACTTTCCAAACCTGAAGCAACTGAAGCTGAGTCTTTGTTTCTGGTTTTCCGTACTCCGATTCTCGCAACCACAAAGAATCTTCAGGTCTAGGCAAAGACTTCCTATCGACTTTCAGATTGATGTTTAACGGCAAGCTTTCAACAAAAAGAAATTTTTTTGGTAGCATCTGCTCGATCAGATGCGCCCCTAAATACTTACGAACATCAGAAATCTCATTAGCATTTAGCTTCTTAGTCAAATAAGCGTAAATTTTGGCAATATTATTCTTTTCATGCCAGAACATGGTCACAACTTGAGCGCCACTCATATGAGGAGCTTTGCGCAGCCAGTAATCAATCTCCGCCAATTCTATCCGCACACCACTAATTTTAACTTGGAAATCTTCTCGACCCAGCATTTCTAGTTTTCCATCACTAGAAACTCGACCCACATCTCCGGTCTTATAATAATTACCACCTTCGATTTTTATTATTTTCTGGTCAAACTGTTTCTGCTGACCAAGATAACCAATTGCCACTCCATCTCCTGAGAAACAAATTTCACCCTTCTCACCAACAGGCACAGGAATATTCGTAATTGGATGGACAACTGCAACAGAGGTATTTGAGAAAGGCACTCCAACATATGTTTTTTTTACAAATTTTCCATGCTCAACAATATTGTTGGTACCCATACAGGCTATTTCCGTACAACCATATAAAACATAAACTTCGGCGGAGGGAAATACACTTACAAGCTTGCTTAACAGCTCGGGAGGGACAAGATCACCACCAGTGGAAGCATGCATCACATGCGCCAGAGATTGAATTGGAAACTCCCTGTTCTGAATCTCGTCCAATACTCTCAACCAAAGAGCTGGCCCCATGTGAACCATAGTACATTGCTGAACAGCACGGAGCATTTCCGCCGGAGCAAGAACGGTTTCCCGCGGCAATATTCGTACCGAGCCTCCAGATGCCAGGGGTGCTAAAACTTCGAAATGACTGATACTAAAGGTGAACTTAGCTACGGCCAACATATGAATGCCTTCACTCATACGAAACTGCTGTACTGCTACATTTATATAATGTCTAAGCCCAGAATATGTCGTAAGAACGCCTTTAGGGTTGCCTGTTGTACCGGACGTATAAATGATATTCGCTATATTGGCTTTCGGATGATTAACCGCAGCTAAAAACTGACCATCAGCCTCTGTGGCACCCAAATTTGAATTTAGATTCAGACCATCTAGCTCAATAATTTTACCGCACAACTCTTCCAGACCTTCAAATTTTGCATTCCTGCTAATGAGCAGCTTGGGTTTGGCATCACTGAGAATATAGTGCATTCGCTCAATAGGACTATCTGGATCGAGGGGAAGATAAATTGCTCCGACTTTATAAATCGCAAGAACAGCGACAACAAAATCTGAGTGAGGCCGGATACTTATTGCACATACTACACCTGGTTCCGCACCATTCTCGACGAGGATAGCAGCTAGCGAATCTGCTCTTGAATTTAATTCACCGTAACTTAGAGAGTCATTGAGAAAATGTAAGGCCGTCCGAAAAGGATCGGATTTAGCAATAATTTCAAAACGCTGGTGTGGAAGCAGCTGTCCTAGCTCATTCTGGTCACCGTGCAGCACGGCCTTTCGGAAATCAGGCATGATCGTTATTTCCCCAAAAACTACCGCCAATCAAAGTTCTCGCACTCAAAGCGCGACGAATACCGCATACTGGACAAGCACTTTAAATGCGCTAAATGTATCTAAGCCGCCTACGTTATAAAAACAGTCATAGACTCCCGAGAGATAACTTTAAGACCCCCTTCTACTGAAAAAATCGAAGAACCCCAAATTTCAGAGTATCCCTAACGGTGCCGTCATTTAAATTATTTTCTTTCGGTGTAATCAGGCACACGAGCTTTCCAATAGTGCAGCCCAGCAAATACGAAAAATCAGTCAAAACCGCATATGTCTTACCAAAATTTTTCGCAAAAAAGTACGCACGAGATTCGTAAACGTAGCTAGGAAGTCGCCCTTTATTTCTAGATTTTTCGGACGTTACCCCGGTGCTTCTTCCAACCTTATGAAAAACCACACTGTCGCTTACGTGCCAAGTCTGCCATCCAGCCCTACTAGCATTTAGACAAAAATCCGTTTCTTCATAATATAAGAAAAAATTCTCATCCATAAGCCCGACGGAGTCTATAACCTCTCTACGTATAGCCATACTGGCACCGCTAACCCAATCTACCTGCTCTGGCTTATCCCCCATATTCCTGGCCACTTCGTATGCCGACAAGGTTCTGGAAATCAAACCAAGATTAACAGCCCTTGAAAACTCACTTGCAATTCCAGGAAACCGGAATGCCTTATTCCAATCTCCAGACTCTGTAACCTGCCTACTGCCAACTATCCCTACACCTTCATGCGCTGCAAAAAAAAGCTTTATCGCTTTCAGAGAATTTGGCCGAACCTCTGTATCAGGGTTTAGTAAATGAAATACTTTTGCAGGTCTATCACTCGCAAGCGAAAGTTTGATGGCTACGTTATTTCCGTATGAAAACCCCCCATTGCGCCCTGAAGAAATCACCTTTACCCAGGAACGCCAGCCTTCACGCTCAATAAAACCACTAATAATTTCGACCGACCCATCCTCGGAAAAATTATCAACAACAACCACCTTTACATCACCGACAAATTCAACTTCAGAAGCCAAACTTCTCAAGCATCCCACCACATCCAAAGGCGTTCGATAATTTACTATCACAACTAAATATTCGCACTCAATCCACTTCATAAGATTAAAGCACCCTTTAATAGTTGACCTCCACCTATATTACACCACGCCGCTCCTGATCGAGCTCAATGGACTCAAACAACGCCTGAAAATTACCCTCCCCAAAACCTTTATTTCCTTTGCGCTGAATATACTCAAAAAATATTGGACCTATGCTATTTTTTGTAAATATCTGCAGTAAATATCCACCGCCTTGACGCTCACCACCATCCACCAAGATTCGATTCTTCCGCAATGCTCCCAGCGATTCACCATGTTTAGGCAACCGCTGATCCAACAACTCATAATACGTATCCGGAGTATCTTGAAATTCAATACCGTTGTCTTGAAGCTTATTTACTGTCTTATATAAATCATTTGTTCTCAAAGCAATATGCTGTATACCCTCACCGTTGTACTCCTCCAAGTACTCAGCAATTTGAGATTTTTCATCCTTCGTTTCATTCAATGGAATAATGACTCGACCACAAGGACTAGCAATAACCTCACTTAGCAACCCCGTTTTCTTTCCCTCGATATCAAATGACCGAACACTGCAAAACCCAAATAACCTTCCATAAAACTCCTTGTATTTCTCAATGCCCCCAGGGAAAAGATTGTGTGTAAGGTGGTCAACCTCGATTAACAGGTCTGAAGACTGAGGAATATCACTTTTTTGATAACCAAACTTATCAAAAAGAACTTTTTCATCTTCGGGATCAACAAAATAAATAAGGCTTTCGCCTATTCCTCGAATGGCCGGAATCGGATAGTTGAGATTCACAACCTTTTCAGCTCCTTTTTCTACCGCGGACTCTAACGCGATCTTCGAATTTTCGACTTTAAAACCTATTGCCGAAGCGCCACGCTTATGCACTTCCCGAAAAGATTTTACGTTACCGTATTCAGATGGGTTTGAAATGAAATGAATATCTCCCTGATGATGTAAAGTAATATTCTCATCATCAACATGAACATATTGTCGTAACCCCATGTTATTAAATAGTGCGCGCAACAGCTGAGGCTTACTGCCACTAAACTCAATAAATGAAACCCCTTGAACACTTATGATATCCATTCCAAATCTCCTTTTTTAGAAGCGAAACTAAGCCTCTTTATAATTAACCCAAAAATTTAGCGATTAACCATCCATACAGCACAACCTTCACGACACACAAATATCTTCCCCAGAAAAATCGTGAAAATTATCCATTTAACCCGCTCACACTATTAGACCCCTGAAGCTAATAGTGAAAGCACGAACATCAACAACCCAAACCCCGAACTAGATATTTCTAGCCGAAACTCCGGACCACCTTGTGAAAAACCTGTTCGATCGAAACTCCTTCCATATGTAGCTATGTAGCTTGAGTCGATCTTTGAACCAACTGCTATATTCCATTGTGATGGTGTGAAAAGAGCATACGCTTGGCTGACGTACGAGAGGGAAGGCAAAAGATAAGTACCTACTAGTTAGTAGGCATTCTTAAGCGAACTTCATGCGTTCGCGCCTGTGAAGTTGCTAAGATAAGGCTTCCGTTGCCTCTACTCCCCCAATAACGGGGCCAGCTAGATTCCTTTTCAAAAAAATTGATCAATTGCAGTCAAGTAGGCGATAAATCACCTGCTTCAAAAGCTCAGTTTTATATCAACCCCAATACCTTGGGAGTTTAAACTAATATATTTACGCCCCACCGACCATGTCAGGACGAATTTTGCGTTACCATTTTGGCGTAAGTAGCTTTAATAGTGTGGAATACTGTGATGTGTGTCAAGGATAAATATCCGAACAAGTAACATTTCCAACTATCGTACACGTAAGACGCGTGCGGATTTCCTAATGCATAACTAAATCATGCTCCACTGGTGGCTGTAGGCCGCAAATAGAAATACAAAAAAGTTAGTAGAAGCATGCGCCAAAATGGCATCGCCTATATGCTGCGAACGCAGGCGCACCAAGGCATAGATAATTCCAGCAACCGTGCCCGCGACCCAGGCACCATGCAACGCGCCAAACGCGAGCGAAGAAACCATTATGGCTATAACCGAGAAGAGAACGGGACCACGAGTGTAGTTTTGCGAGTGACTGAGCTTACATAGCAGATACCCCCGAAAAGCCAGCTCTTCGACAATAGGTACAGTGAGCACGGCACCGGTAAAACGAAACACTAACCACAACCCCGACCACAGCGGAGGTGCAGCCTGAAGCGCTTCAGAAAAGACCTTATCTGCTTCCGGATCCGCATTAAACAACATCAGTATCCAGATCAGAGCCACACATAAACCTGCGCCAAGCGCAACTGGGCTGGGTCGATACGGAATCAGGCGCATTTCGGGCCAATACCAAACGAGCGCGAGCAGCGCAGCTATCACTCGCAGCGGATACAACCAGATAAACTCGAACGATACTGCCGCGGTCAGTAATACCATTGCGAGCAGTATCACCAGAGGCATTAGCATTGCGACAGCCTGCGCACTTCCATCATTGACAGTAGGTACAGTACCGTCAGGCACTCGTCGTGCCACATCGCCATCGTCAGCCTGCACAAATCCCCAACGACTAGCAAACCAAAGCAGTCCCAATGAGGTTGCTATAAATGCAACCCACCCGGCTTGGGAGTGGAAGCCTCCGATTGCAATATCCGTAGACCAGTAATAACCCAGCGCCACCAGTACTGCGATGCGAACCACGTTGAGCAGCCAAATGATCGCTATTCCCAGTGGGAACAGGATAAAAGCGCGAGGAAAACGAAACTCTTTGTGATTGATATACAGGTATAGCGTCAGAAAGGCTGTAACCAACCCAATACCTTCATATCCGGAGCACGCGGGCGCGACACTGACGATAAAACTTCCCAAACCCAGTATTTTCTCACTCTGCTCCACCACCACAAGCTCCGGGTTAATCAGAGCTAGCAAATTTGAAGACAGGATAAACGTTAAGGTGCTCAGTGGACCCCAAAGACGGCCGGCCAATCCGGTAAAAAACCAGACCGATGCCGCTATCAGCCCGGCGATAACTACAGCCTTCCAAAAACGCGCCAGGATATTTTGCCAGATACGCATAGGCGCACACATAAGTGCCCAACTTCCCAGGTTAATCACCAATGCGAAGCACCAGAGCCAATATTCATACGCGTCGATCTGATCCGCCTCGCTGGCGTGATCAAAAATTGTGCTTGAGCTTTGCAGAAGAACCCCAAAACTCAGTAATTGCGGCAACAAATATATAAGCGCGCGCTTGATATCCGCCTCGGAATGAATTAAGCGCCACAATGAACGCAGCTCTTTTTGCAACAGCACGCCCAACAACACGACGAATAACACCACGATTTTAGCGGCCTTCCCCAAATACCCGAACAGTGCACGCCAACCGTCAACGGCACCCTCCATCACCAGGGTATATGCATCAAAGCGCTGGCTGATATACAACATTTGTAGCGCCAATAATAATACAGCGACCACTGGCAATAACGCCCTAAGATGTATAAACAAAGGGACTCCTTGCTGATGAAGATAAATAATTAATTCGATATAAAAAAACCCCGGTGGAGATACCGGGGCTTTTTAAGATCTTAAACTGAGGGGAAAGGACTTCAATCCCCAGATTATTTGGAAGCGCGCCTTTCACGACGAACCGCAACCACCCCGGCCAACAGCGCAAATGCGATGGCCGCGCCTGCAGCGTCAATCTCAGGAACGGCGTGTGTTTTTTTGCGGTCCTTGTCACCGTGCCTGTCACCGTGCCTGTCACCGTGCCTGTCACCGTGCCTGTCACCGTGCCTGTCACCATAGCGCCCGTCCCTATCGCCACCGGCAAATACTGAGGACGAAGAAAGCAATAACATAACCAGACTCGCATACATATATTTTTTCATTAATAAGCTCCATTTAAATACCAAAGTTTCCTGAGGTGTAGCCATTTAGGTTCTGCTCCATGAACCCATTCAACAGCCATGCAAACTGTATTGACAACTCACTACAACGCCAGCCAAATCAACTAACTGCGAACTATTCAGAAAGGAGACTTCCTTTGCCCTACATAATGCATCATCCCAAAAACTAACTGAAAAATAATGCGGGCACCCTGAAATAGAGCCGGAAGTAACCCGATCACAACCCCGAAAACAATCTGGTTAAATTTCACCCAGTCATGGAGGTGGGATGTAGGGCATGCACACAGACATAAGGTCGCAGAACGCACATACAAACTGTGACACACACCTAATTTCTGAGTGAACCGGCAGAATAAACACCATTTTCACTCAGGTCTAGTAGCGATAATCGTCAGGAAATCATTCGACAAAAAAAAGGCGCTTAATTCTACATGAACTACCTTCAGGCCTATTTTTTAGGCGTCACAAGCTCTACTGGAAGTACGCAGGGTTAGCCATAACGAGAAGGTAAAGAGAGGAAAGGAAAGTAAGAGGAAGGACAGCAAGGAGCCCCGCCGGCAAGATGCCGGACGGGGCCAAAGAGATCACTCCCACTCAATAGTGGCGGGAGGCTTGCTGGAAACATCGTAGGCCACCCGTGAGATATGCTCGATCTCATTGATGATCCGGTTAGAGACTTTCTCGATCAACTCGTAAGGCAGGTGTGCCCAGCGTGCGGTCATGAAATCCACGGTCTCTACTGCGCGCAATGCCACCACATATTCATAGCGGCGACCATCGCCGACAACGCCGACGGACTTCACCGGCAGGAACACAACAAACGCCTGGCTGGTCTTGTGGTACCAGTCCGCGTTGTGCAGCTCCTCAATGAAAATCGCATCCGCTTCCCGCAGGATATCCGCGTACTCTTTTTTCACCTCACCGAGAATACGCACCCCGAGTCCTGGGCCCGGGAACGGGTGGCGGTAGACCATGTCATACGGCAAGCCCAGCTCCAGGCCAATCTTGCGCACTTCATCTTTGAACAGCTCACGCAGAGGTTCAACCAGCTCAAACGCCATATCTTCCGGCAGACCACCCACATTGTGGTGGGATTTGATCACGTGCGCCTTGCCGGTTTTGGCCGCGGCGGATTCGATCACGTCCGGATAGATGGTGCCCTGGGCGAGGAACTTCACCTCTTTCAGCTTGGTGGCTTCCTTGTCGAAAATCTCGATAAAGGTGTTGCCGATAATCTTGCGCTTGGCTTCCGGCTCATCGACACCGGCGAGGCGGGACAGGAACTCTTCCTCCGCGTCAGAGCGGATGACACGGACACCCATATTGTCGGCGAACATCTGCATGACCTGATCGCCTTCGTTTTTACGCAGCAGACCGTTGTCCACAAACACACAGGTCAGCTGATCGCCGATGGCCTTATGCAACAGCGCTGCGACCACAGAGCTGTCGACACCGCCGGACAGGCCCAATAGTACCTTGTTGTCACCCACCTGCTCGCGCACTTTGGCGATGGAGTCTTCAATAATGTTTTCCGGAGTCCACAGCTTCTCACAGCCACACAGTTCGATAACGAAATGCTCGTAGATGCGTGTGCCCTGCAGGGTATGCGTGACTTCCGGGTGGAATTGCACACCGAAGAAATTCTTCTCCGCGTTGTACATGCCGGCAATGGGGCAGCTCGGCGTGGACGCCATCAGCTCGAAGCCTTCCGGCATTTTGACGACTTTGTCGCCGTGGCTCATCCACACATCCAGCAGTGCCGCTCCGCTGTCGTCCAGGTGATCCTTGATATCGTGCAGCAGAGCGGACTGCCCTTCCACTTTCACCTGTGCGTACCCGAACTCGCGTACGTCACTCCCCTGTACCGCGCCGCCCAGCTGGTGTGCCATGGTCTGCATGCCGTAACAGATACCCAGCACCGGCACACCCAGTTCAAATACCGCTTGCGGCGCGCGAGGCGAGCCCTCTTCCGGCACGGACTCCGGACCGCCGGCAAGGATGATGCCCTGCGGGTTGTACTCGCGGATTTCCTCATCGCCCATATCAAATGCGCGGATCTCGGAAAACACGCCCAACTCACGCACACGACGAGCGATCAGCTGGGTGTACTGGGAACCGAAGTCGAGAATCAGAATTCGGCTGGAATGGATATCTTGGCTCATGGCTAAC
>Ga0207814_101115_pt1 | contig 10271 bp, 7 predicted proteins | sample TtaePargueraPR_7_FD_187755 | JGI IMG/M metagenome (GOLD analysis project Ga0207814, IMG submission 187755) | Aerobic enrichment media microbial communities from Bioluminiscent Bay, La Parguera, Puerto Rico - Tt and P1 (2) (SPAdes) | ecosystem: Environmental > Aquatic > Marine > Unclassified ... | reverse complement strand
GCCGCGAACCAAGCAGAATCAACCCGCCGATTGCGAGCAGCGAAACCGCGGGCTCAGGAACGGGCTCGACCGTGAACTCAGCCGGGCGAACCGGATCCACTCCCGTAAACTCGTAATAGGGGACGTTGGTGTCACCCTGCGCGGGGAGTTGGAAGTTGGGGTGGGTCAGCAGGCCGTAGGGATCTCCCGCCTCGAGGGCATCATCCTCGGCGAGGGGCACGCCACCATCCAAGCCGAACCAGATCAGCGCGAAGTTGCTCCCGGTGGGATCACCGGTGCCGGCGTCCTTCGAGAGAACGATTCCTCCCTCGCTACTTGGGTCGAAGGTTCTCGTCGTGGTGATGGTCCCGGCACCAGGCGAGTCGCTTCCGAAGGGCTGATTGACCGTCGTGCCACCGATCCAGAAAAAGTAGCCGGGGCTGAGCTCCACTCCGTCACTCAGGTTCAGACCGACATCCTCGGTGATTTCTAAACCGCCGAAGCCGCCGTTGTCACGATCGACCAGCACCCCCCAGAGCAGACCGTTGGAGACCGTACTGAATTGGTCGGCGATATTGTTGAGGGACGACGTTCCGGTGGAGAACTGGAGACTGATTGCTGCGGGAGCGAGCTGGAGTGTCGCGGCGAGGCACGCGAGCGAGAGATGAGAAGCCTTGAACATGGGGAGATGGCGCAGAGAGTGTAGAAGCAAGAGTCCGGACGCGCGGCGGGAAGTCAAGGAGCCGGTTCGGTCCACTCTTCCGATGCCGGGGCGGTGTCGGCGCGGCGATAGTTGAAGCCCGTGCCCGGAAAGATGGTGATCGAGTCGGTCACGTCCGCGAAGGAAATGTCGTCGTACCAACGACCGCCGAAGAAGATCATCGCCTGCTGCTTGTCCTTGTTGATGCCCGCGGCGGCATTGTTGTAGAGGATCATCAAATCGTTGTCGGCCGCTGGAATCGAGAGGGAGGCCAGGGGCACCGGCACCGGGGACATGTTCGCCAAGTGCAGGTCTTCGGTCCCTGCACCATCGCGAACGAGTTCGTTGCGGAGCGGAGTGGTCGGAACATCGCCGAAGACCGTCAGGGTGCTGATAGGAGTGGCGTCCGAGCGAAGACGGAAGCTCTCACCCGGGTACAGGATGACATGGTTGGCTGGGTCGAAGGTCAGGTTGTCATACCAGTCTCCGCCGAAGTAGATGTAGGTGTTCTTCGCCGCTTGGTTGATGAGGGTGTCCGTGGGCTCCCACAGAAGAACCTGGCAGTTGTCGGTGAGGGCCGAATCGGCGAAGAAGGTGCTCAGGGTCCAGCAGGGGCGGATGAGCACCGGCTCACCCTGGGCGACCTGTGTCAGGTCACCGGGTGTGGTGACGGAGACGGTCAGGGTATCGGCCGTGTTGGCGGTAATCAGTGCCCGGAGGCCGCTCTCGGAACCTGAGCCTCCGATGATCGCAGTGAATGGAGTCGCGTCGGCGGGCGCCCAGGCGTTGGCCGTGAAGCCGGGATTGTTGGCAATGGTGATCGAATTCGCCGAGGTCGAGTCAACGACACCGGAGAAGGCGATCTCTTGCTCGAGGGGAATCGCGATCCGCACATCCGTATTCGCCGGGACGGCGGGGATGGTGGCACCGTCGGCGGCGGTGTTGCCGAGTTTGACGAAGCCGACGGGGTCGGAATAAACCGGATCGACGGCGTGGGACACCGAGACAGCAGCCAACGCTGCCGTGAGGGACAGAGCTTTTCTCATGACACGAACAATCGGGACTGGTGAAAAAATGACAGCTTCGGCGCCATTGGACAACAAGGAATTTTACAAAAGTTGATCGCTTCGAAAGACCGCGGACTTGAGCCGGACGTCCCGGAAATGGAAGCTTTGGGGGCCGATGGACGCATTTCAAGAGCTGGGGATCGAGAGAAAACTCGTCGTTTCGAGCGAGGAAGTTCGTGAGGCCTTCCGCGCGGCGGGAAAGGACCGGCACCCGGATGCCGGGGGCTGTCCCGACGATTTCGCGCGCCTGAGGGAGGCCTCCGAGCGGCTCTCGGAGCCCTCCCGGCGACTGGTGCACTGGCTCGAGACCGGGGGGATCGAGGGGACGATGAGGGGCTCGGTGTCGAGTGCCCTGATGGAGTGGTTCGGGGAGATCGGGCCGTTGTTGCAGGAGGCCGACGCTCTGATCCGCGAGCGCGGCCGGGCGTCGACGGCGCTCGCCCGGGCGATGCTGGAGGGGCGGGTGCAGTCGCTTCGGGAGTCGCTCGAGGCGCTCCAGGACCGGCTCGAGGTGGCCGAGGGCGAGCGGGTGGAGCGGTTTCCGGAGGTCGAGCAGGGCCGGGCGGACGGCTGGGAACTGGCCCGGGAGCTGGCCTTTCTCGGCAAGTGGCGGGCGCAGGTGCGGGAGCGCTACGCGGCACTCTGGTGAATTCGGGCTTGGAACCCGGGGCCGGGCAGCTCATCGCGGAGCGATGCGCGAGGTGATTGTCGGAATCGACCTGGGAACCACCAACTCCGCCGTCGGGGTGGTGGAGTCGGGCTTTCCGATCCTGCTGGCCAATGAGGACGGCCGCCGGGTGATGCCCAGCGCGGTGGCCTACGCGGACGACGGCAGCCCGGCCGCCGTGGGGGAGCGGGCGCTGCGGCTCCGCGGCGTGCAGCCGGTGGTGACCAGCGTGAAGCGGCTGATGGGGCGGCGCCCCGGCGAGGTCGGCGACTATCCGCTGCCGCTGGAGACGGATGCCTCGGGCGGACTGCGGGTGGCGGGGCGCTCCCCGGAGGAGGTCAGTGGCGAGATCCTCCGCGAGCTCAAGCGGGTGGCCGAGTGGCGACTCGGGGCGCCGGTGACCAAGGCGGTGATCACCGTGCCGGCCTACTTCCACGACGCCCAGCGGGCGGCCACCAAGCGGGCCGGCGAGGAGGCCGGGCTCGAGGTGGTGAGGATCGTCAACGAGCCGACCGCCGCGGCGCTGGCCTACGGGCTCGACAAGCTGGGGGACAAGGCGCGGGTGGCGGTCTACGACCTCGGCGGCGGCACCTTCGACCTGTCGGTGCTGGAGATGCAGGACGGGGTGTTCCAGGTGCTGTCGACGCGGGGCGACACGCGGCTCGGGGGCGACGACCTCGACCGGGCGCTGGCCGGGTGGTGTGCGGAGCGGGCCGGGGTGGACCCGGACGATCCCCGGCTCCTCGCGGAGGCGGAGCGGGTCAAGCGGGTGCTCTCCGAGCGGGACGAGGCGGTGTTCCGCGTGCCCTTCCTCGGGGACGGGGGCAGCGCGGAGGTGCCGGTGAGCCGCGAGGACTTCGAGCGGCTGGCCCGCCCCTTCGTCGAGCGGACGATCCGCTGCTGCCGGCAGGCGATGGAGGATGCGGGGACGACGCCCGGCGAGCTGGATGCGGTGGTGCTGGTCGGCGGCAGCACGCGGATCCCGGCGGTGCGACGCGCGGTGGCGGAGTGCTTCGGCAGGGAACCGGACCTTTCCCAGCATCCCGACGAGGCAGTCGCGCTCGGCGCGGCGATCCAGGCCGGGGTGCTGAGCGGGGCGCTGCGCCAGATGGTCCTGCTCGACGTCACCCCGCTGAGTCTCGGGGTCGAGACCTTCGGCGGGCTGATGAACGTGCTGATCCCCCGCAACACCACGATCCCCTGCAAGGCCGGGGAGATGTTCACCAACGCGGCGGCCGGGCAGCGGTCGATGCGCATCCGGGTGCTCCAGGGCGAGCGGGAAATGGCGCGCGACAACTGGCAGCTGGGCGAGTTCGAGGTCGCCTTCGAGCCGGCCGAGAAGGGCCGGGCGCGGGTCGGGGTGCAGTTCCGGATCGACGAGAACGGGATCCTCGAGGTGCTGGCGCGCGACGTCGACACCGGCCGCGACACCGTGGTCGAGATCCGCAGCGCCGCGGTCGACGTCGACGACGAGCAGGTCGAGCAGATGGTCAGCGAGTCGGTCGAGCACGCCTTCGAGGACATGGCGGAGCGGGTCTTCACCGAGGCGCGGCTGAAGGCCGAGGAATTGCTGCCGGCGGTCGACCAGGTGCTGGCGCAGGGCGGGGACCTGGTGTCGACCGAGGAAGCGGCCGCGATCCGGGGCTCGGTGGCCGAGGTCCGCGGCGCGATGGAGGCGGGCGAGGCGAAGCGGCTGAAGGCGGCGGTGCAGGCCCTGGACCAGGCGACCGAGGGGGTGGCGGCGAGGATCGTCGAGCGGGCGATGGAGGAGGCGCTGTCGCGGCGCCTCGGCGAGTGAGGCGGCGGTGCAGTTCGCAGTTGCGGAACCCGCGGCCATGGGATGGGTTGGGCGGTGAGCGGGATGACAGAGGAAGCGAAGACCGGCTGGTTTCACTGCGGGCGCTGTGGCGCCCTGTTCGGAGCGGCCGTGGGTGGCGGGGTCCCCGGGAGTTGTCCCGAGTGCGGCCGCGACCCGGTGGTCGAGGAGGCGGAGCTCGCCTTCCACCAGGCATCGGGCGGTGGCGGCCCGGCGGAGATGGCGGCCTCGCAGCCGCAGCGCCGGCGCAAGCCCGCCAACCCGGCCCCGGTGACGGCCGCGCGTGCGGGCTCGCGGGTGCTCCTCGCGGTGGTGGTCGGCTGGGCGCTGCTGCTCCTCGGGATCGCGGGGCTGGTGGCCTTCATGAGGGACGACGAGAAGGTCCCGGTGGCGGACGCGATCCCGGAGGGGGCCGAGAACCGCCGCGTCTTCCAGCAGGGCTACGAGGAAGTCTACCGGACGATGGTGGCCTTCCTGAGGGAGGGCCTTCCGGAGTCCCGGGCGAAGTACGTGAAGGATCCGGGCGAGACCCTCGGCAAGATGGTGCGATGGGACGAGGAGATCGAGAACCTGGACGAGGACCAGGAGCTCGAGCCGCTGATCAGCCACGTCATCGACACCCCGCAGGGCCGCGCGATCGAGTGCGTGTGGGAGCTCGACGGCGGCCGCAAGGTCGAGGGGGTCTTCTTTCCCGAGATGCGCGACGGCGAGGAGGTGTGGCTGCTCGACTGGGAGCTATTTTCCCGCTACTCGGAGAAGGACTGGTCGCTGTTCGTGACCGGATCGGGCGAGGAGGTGGCCGAGTTCCGCCTGCTGGCGCGACGTCGGGCGATCTACGACGACGAGGCGGCCGACAGCCACCTCGGGGTCGTGCTGCTGGCGCCCAACCCAATCTTCCCGGAGAAGTCGGGTGCCCCGTCCCCGGAGATCCGGGTGCTGAAGCACTCGATCGAGGGCCGCCTGATCGAGAAGGCCTTCGACCGGCTGGAGTCGGGCGAGGGGGCCTACGGCTCGGAATCGCAGCGCTTCGACCCCCAGAGCATGGTGCGGCTGCGGGTGAAGGTCCGGCGCCTCGCCGGTCCCGAGAAGCAGTTCGAGATCGAGGAGGTCGTGGCGGTCCACTGGCTGGGCATCGACGACCCGGGGATCGAGTGAGGCTCAGGTCCCGCTGGCGAGTCCGCGACGCATGGCGGCGGTGGGTTCGGTGCCCGGGAACCAGAAGCGGAAGGCGGCCACGCCCTGGTGGAGCAGCATGCCCGACCCGTTCGCGGTGCGGGCGCCGGCGGCCTCCGCGGCCGCCAGGAACGGGGTGCGGGGCGGCTGGTAGATCGAGTCGAAGACGCAGTGGTGGGCCGCGAAGCAGCGCGGCGGGAGGGGCGAGGGGTCGTCGGGGCCGAGGCCGAGGGAGCTGGCGTTGACGAGCAGGGTGCAGGAGCGGGCGAGGTCCGGAAGCTCGGCGGCGTCGAGCGCGGTGGTCACCACTTCCGCTCCCATGTCACGCAGTCGCCGGGCGAGGGCGTCGAGCTTGGACACGGTGCGGTTGGCGAGGACCAGGCGTCGCACGCCGCGCGACGCGCAGTGGGCCGCGACCGCCCCGCCGGCACCACCGCCGGCGCCGACGATCATGACCGCCTGCCCGGCGAGCTCCAGGCCGAGCGCCTCGTCGAGGGCGTGCTCGAACCCGTAGCCGTCGGTATTGGTCCCGCGGGTGGCGTCCGGGTCGAAGCGCACGGTGTTCACGGCGCCGAGCGCGCGGGCGGCATCATCGACCTCGTCGCAGGCCTCGAGCGCGTCGAGCTTGTGGGGCACGGTGACATTGCAGCCGATGAAGCCGAGCTCCCGCATGCGGGCGAAGGCCCCGCCGACCTGCCCCGGCTCCACCTCGAGGGCGATGTATCGGGCGTCGATGCCCGCCTCGTCGAGGGCCGGCTGGTGCATGCGCGGGGAGGCCGAGTGGGCGACCGGGTGACCGATCACGGCGAGCCGCGCGGGCTTCGGGCCGGTGGTGGCCTCGGCGAGGTTGCTGAGCTTGAAGACGGTCATGGCTCGGCGCTCCACTTGCTGGCGCTCCCTTCAGAGTTTGGCGGTGAAGTCCTTGAGGCGCGCGACGCAGGTCTCGCGGCCGAGGATCGCGAGGATGTCGCCGAGATCGGGGCCGCCGCCCTTGCCACTGAGGGCGACCCGGGTCGGGAACATGAGCTGGCCGGGCTTGGCGCCATGCGCCTTGGCGGTCTCGGCGATGGCCTGCTTCGCGGCGTCGGCCGACCAGGCGTCGAGCGACCCGAAGGCGTCGGCGAGCGCGCCGAGGAGTTCCTTCGCGGCGTCGTTCTTCCGCACCTTCTCCAGCGGCTCGGCGTCGATCTCGATCTCGTCGACGAGCAGGAAGCCCAGTGCGTCGGGCACCTCCGAGAGCAATCGGACCTTCTCCCGCACCGCGGCGGCGGCGGCGGGGTAGCGTCCGTCGACGGGGAGGCCCGCGGCCTCGACGAAGGGCGCCGCCGATCCGGCGAAGGACTCGGGCGTCAGCTTGAGGAGATGCTGCTGGTTGAGCCAGGCGCACTTCTCGGCGTCGAAGCGGGCGGGCGCCCGGTTGACGTTCTCCAGCGAGAAGCGGTCGACGAGCTCGCCGAGGGTGAAGGCCTCCTCCTCGGTCTTCGGGTTCCAGCCGAGGAGGGCGAGGAAGTTGACGACGGCCTCGGGCAGGAAGCCCTGCCTCGGGTAGTCGCCGACGGCGGCCCCGGCGTCGCGCTTGGACATCTTCGAGCCGTCGGCATTCAGGATCAGCGGGATGTGCGCGTACTGCGGCGGCTCGACCCCGAAGGCCTCGAACAGCTGGAGGTGCTTCGGCGTGTTCATGAGGTGATCCTCGCCGCGGATCACGTGGCTGATCCCCATCTCGAGGTCGTCGACCACGTTGACGAAGTGGAACACGTACGATCCGTCCGAGCGCCGGACGACCATGTCCGGGGTGTTCTCGGTGTTGCGGTAGTCGATGGTGACCTCGCCGCAGACCAGGTCGGTCATGGTGACCGGCCGGCGTTCGAAGCGGAAGCGCCACGCGCCGTCGTCCTCGTAGACCCGACCGTTGTCGTGCAGCAGCTCGAACCACTTGTCGTAGAGGGCGCTGCGCTGGGACTGGTTGTAGGGGCCGAAGTCGCCGCCCTTGCCCTCTCCCTCGTCCCATTCGAGGCCGAGCCAGCGCATGCCGTCGAAGATCGCCGCGCGGGCCTCGTCGGTGTTCCGCGCCTGGTCGGTGTCCTCGACGCGGAGGACGAAGGCCCCGCCGTGCTGCCGGGCGAAGAGGAAGTTGAAGAGTGCCGTGCGGGCACCGCCGACGTGGAGGTACCCGGTCGGCGAGGGAGCGAAGCGGGTGCGGATCTGCATGGGCACAGGCAAACAGCTATCGCCCGTTTGCCAATGCCCAATCCGCCCGTCGCCGGGGGAGTTTCGAGCGGACGGGGACGAGGACGAGAAGAAGGGGGAGGAAGGCATCCGGTGTGGACGGGGATTGCGCTCGAGGGGGGCGTGGCCGAGGATGGCGCGGACGATGGTGACTGGGCGCTTCGAGACCCGCGGGAGCGTGATGCTGGGGGCATCGCTGGCGCTGGCGGCGGCGGGACTGCTGCGGGTCGACGGCGTGCTGATGTCGATCGGCAGCGCGGGCCTGCTGTTCCTGGGGCTGGCCCGGATCCTCGGGACGATCAACCTGACGAGGGTCGGGGCGGGGGTCGAGGGCCCGGCGGTGGCCTGCGCGGGGGTGCCGGTGCGCTTCCGGCTGTCGGTGCGGAACTGCCGGCGGGTGGTGGATGCCTTCGGGGTGGAAATGGTGCTGGAGGCACCGGGCGGGCTGCAGGCGGAGTGCCGGGTGCCGTGGGTGCCGGCGCGCGACGTCGCGGAGTCGGAGGTGAGGGTCACGATCCCGCAACGGGGCGAGGGGGAGAGCGTGGTCTGTCGCCTGGGTTCGCGCTTTCCGCTCGGCTTGTTCCACTTCGGGCGCCGGGTCGAGGTCGAGCACCCGATGCGGGTGGTGCCGAGGCCGGTGGTTCCGGTGGAACTGCTGGCCGCCGGCAGCGCGCTCGAGGCGACCCCCCGGGCGTCGTCGGGCCCGGCGGAGGCGATGGGCGAGCCCCGGGGACTTCGGGGGTACCGCTCCGGCGACCCGCCGAAGGCGATCGTGTGGCCGGCCACCCTGCGCTCGCAGGGGCGCGGCGGCGGGGTGCTGGTCCGGGAGGTGGACCCGCCCGGCTTCCACCCGCGGCGCGCGGTGCTGGTCTTCCACTCCCTCGGGGGCGGGGGTGCCCTGATCCGCCCGGATCGCTTCGAGCGGGCGGTGTCGCTGCTGTGGGGGGCGATCCGGCACTTCCACGCGATGGGGGTGCCGGTGCGCCTGCTGGCCGACTTCGAGGAATGGGTGCCGCGGCGGATCGCCACCCGGCGGCAGCTGGCCCGCGCGGGCGAGATGCTGGCCGGGGCGCGTCGGGCGGCGGGCACCGAGCTTCACGAGCTTGCCGGCCGGCTCTTCGAGGTGGACAGGGACGACGCGGTGGTCGTCGTTTCGGACATGGATCCCGCGCTCTGGCAACCGCAGCTCCCGAAGCGAGCCCGGATGGTGGCGGTCGACGTCGCGCGCTACGAGCCCGGCCGGTCGTCCAGGGAAGGGAGGGTCGGTGCGTAGCGCCGCGATGCTGGTGGCGGTGGCCGCGGCCTACGTGCTGCTTCGGGGTCATCCGGAGCCGTGGCCCGGGGTGGTGCGGGCGTGCCTGGCGGTGCTGGCGCTGGTGGCCGGGCTGGGCCTCTGGGGCCGGCGCGGGTCCGGCCGCGGCGCGTCGCTCGAGAGCCGCCGGCCGGTCTCGTGGCTCGACTACGGGGCGATCGGCCTGGCGGTGCTGGCCTGCGAGTGCGGGTTCCTGGTCTTCCTCAGCGCGGCGCCGAAGCCGCTGGAGTCGGTGGCGCTCCGCTTCGAGGAATGGCTGCGACCGGCGGTGGCGCTGGAGCGCCGGCAGCAGCGGCCGGCGGGCGAGGCGCGGCCGGGCAACTGGCTGTTCCAGGGTGACAAGAAGTTCCGCCGGCTGCCGATGCGGACCGACCTCCGCCAGGGCAACCGGCCCGAGATCTTCCTCCAGCCTGCCTCCGAGGCCGACGTGCGGACGCTGCTGGACTCCCGGGTCTACGTGCAGGCCTTCGCGCTGAGCCAGTACGGCGACGGGACCTGGTCGGCCTTTCCCGGCGGGGCGGAGGGCCTCGAGGCGGACAAGGACGGCTGGCTGCGCTTCGCCGGCCGGGGCGGACCGGTGGTGGCGTGCCGGGTGTTCCAGGGGCTCGAGAGCAGCGGGCAGAACCCATTGGTCGGCCTGCAGGGAATGGTCGCCGCGCGGGTGCCGGAGGTGACCCGCTTCGACGACGGCCTGGCACTGCTTCCCGAGGGGATGGCCCGCTTCGGGGGCTTCAGGTACGACACCCTCTCGAGCCCGCTGTCGCTGGACGAACTGGATGCCGGTGCCGTGGCCGCCGGGGTCGCGGAGCCGGAGGTGCCCGCCGAGTGGCTCGCGCTGCCGGGAGGTCCGCTGGGCCGGGAGCTGGCCGCGCTGGCGGAGCTGGCCTCGGGCGAGGGGCCCGTGGTCGAGCGCCTGCGCGGCATCCGCAACCACCTGCGGACGACGCACGAGTACTCGCTGACCACCGAGAACCCGGAGGGGCGGGACCCGCTCGAGAACTTCCTGCTCCACGAGCAGAAGGGGCACTGCGAGCACTTCGCGACCGCCGGGGCGCTGATGGCCCGGGCCTGCGGGGTGCCGTCCCGGATCGCCTACGGCTGGGTCGGCGGGACTTACTACGAAAGCAGTAGAACCTTCGTTTTCCGGGCCCGCGAGGCGCACGCGTGGGCCGAGGTGTGGATCCGGGGCCGGGGCTGGGTGGTGCTCGACCCGACGCCGGCCGCGACGCCGCGATGGACGCAGCCCGAGGTGGCGCCGCCGGACGCGCCGGCGCCGGGGGCCGGGGATCCGTCCGTCGCCGAGGCTCCGGCGGCCGGCGAGCGGCCGG
>Ga0207814_101113_pt1 | contig 10294 bp, 6 predicted proteins | sample TtaePargueraPR_7_FD_187755 | JGI IMG/M metagenome (GOLD analysis project Ga0207814, IMG submission 187755) | Aerobic enrichment media microbial communities from Bioluminiscent Bay, La Parguera, Puerto Rico - Tt and P1 (2) (SPAdes) | ecosystem: Environmental > Aquatic > Marine > Unclassified ... | reverse complement strand
AAGTAGCAGAAGTGGCAGCGCTTCCGGCAGAAGGGGATGTGGTGGTACAGCCCGAGGTGGGGCGGGGTGCCCGGGTGCGGGGCGGCGTAGGCCTCCTCGACGATCGCCTCCTGGTCCTCCTTCCAGAAGGAGAAGGGCGGGTAGTTCGAGATGAAGTAGTTGCCGGCGCGGGTGGCCTTCTGCGGAGCTGGGGCGGTGTCGGGCATAACGGGAAACTTGCGATGGAGAACCGCGGGAAACGCGAGGGTATGCGGAATTGGGAGCAATTCCGCGCGGGACCTATTCCTACGGCGAGCGGGGCGGCTTCGTTCAGCCGCTACCGGTCCCTACCACGAAAAGCGTGCCGTCGCCACCGGCGATGACGATCCGGCCGCCGGCGAAGATCGGGGCGGCGGTGAGGCTTTCCCCGAGGTCGAGGCGCCAGATCTCGCCGCCATCGGCCGGATCGGCGGCATAGAGCCGGCCGTCGCTCGAGCCGAACACGACGGCATCGTCGAAGACGATCGGGGCGCTCTCGACCCGGGCCCCGGTCGGAAAGGTCCAGGCCGGGCCGCCGTCGCCGCGGTTCACCGCGTGGAGCGCCTTGTCGCGGCAGCCGATGTAGACGTGGCGGTCGTCCACGGCCGGGGCGCTGAAGAAGGGGAACTCGCCCCCCTCGTGGACCCACAGCAGCTGCTCCCCGGTCGCCTCGGCGGCGATCAGCTGGTTGGCGTAGTTCCCCGAGTAGATCGTGGTGCCGGCGGTGGCGACCGAGTGGGTGATCTGGGAGTCGGTGGCCAGTTCGTTGGCGAGCGTGCCATCCTCGAAGCGGAGGACGTGGACCACGTTGTCGCAGCCGCCGAAGGCGACGAAGCGGCCGTCGATGAGCGCCGGCGTGCCGTTGATCGGGCTCCCGGCGTCGTAGGTCCAGACCTCCGACCCGTCCGCCGGCGACAGGCAGCGGGTGATGCCGTCGAAGCCGTTCACCAGCAGCCAGGTCGCGGAGCCGTCCGGCGACGGAACGAGGTTGGGTGCGGAGGAGAACTTGTCGCCGCCCTCGATCGACCACAGCTTGTCGCCGGTCGCGAGGTCGAGCGCGTAGAAGAAGCCGTCGTTGGAGCCGACGAAGGCGCGGCCGTCCTCCAGCGCGGGGGCCGCCTCGATGCTGTCACCGGTCTCGAACTTCCAGCGGAGCCCGCGGGTCTCGACGTCGATGCAGTAGACCCAGCCCATCGCGTCGCCGACGACGATCACCCCCTCGGCCGCGGCCGCCTCGGCCATCGCGGGGGACTCGAGGGGAAAGGTCCACTCGACCTCCGGGCTCGCGGGGGCCGGGCCGGCAACGCGGCCGGACAGTGTCGGTCCGCCGCGGGTGACGGGCCAGGTGGTGGCCGGCGCCGGGGGAGCGGGGGAATCGGCCGCGTCGGCCGGGGGCGTGGATCGGTCGCGGCAGGCGGCAAGAAGCAGGAAGAGGCAGGAGCAGGATGCTCCCGCCACCGACGGGAGCGGGACGCTCCAGCCACGCCTGCGGGGCGGGAGGAGCTTCATGCGACCGGGGTGGACAGGGCGGAGGCGTAGAGGGCGCGGATCGCCTCGGGCGTCAGCGGCCGGGGGTTGAAGCGGCCGGTCCACTGCCCGGCCGCGTCGGCGGCGAGGCCGTCGATCGCGTCCGCGGGGATCGGGGCCGGGGGAAGGTCGGCGAGGCCGAGGACGTGCTCGATCCAGTCGGCCAGCGGCCGGCCGAGGTGGCCACTAAAGTCATCGTAGATCGCGGCGGCGGCGGGATCCTCCCGGTTGAAGCGGACGACGTGGGGCAGCATCGTCCACACCGCGTGCCCGTGGGCGAGGTCGAAGCGTGCGGTCAGCGGGTTGGCGGTGGCGTGGGCGGCGCCGAGCATGCTGTTCTCGATCGCCGATCCGGCCATCGCCGCGCCGAGCAGCATGCGGCCGCGGTCGGCGGCGTCGGCGGTGCCCGCCAGCACCGGCTCGATCGCCGCGGCGATGAGCTTGAAGGCCTGGCGCGAGTAGGCGGCGGAAATCGGGTTGCGCTTGGTGCAGACGGCGGACTCGAGCGCGTGCGAGAGCGCGTCGAGGGCGGTCAGGTTGGCCACCGCCGGAGGCTGCGACTCGGTCAGCTCGGGATCGAGCAGCGCGATTCGGGCCAGCGCCTTGGGGTCGCCGCAGGCCATCTTCTCGTGGGTGTCGTCGCGGGAGACGACCGCATACGACTGGCACTCGCTGCCGGTGCCGGCGGTGGTCGGCACGGCGAGGAAGGGGAGCATCGGCCGCGTGGCGTGGCCGTAGCCGCGGTAGTCGGCCATGCGGCCGCCGTTGTGCAGGAGGAAGTTGCAGCCCTTGGCGGTGTCCATGCTGCTGCCGCCGCCGAGGCCGATGATGGAGTCGGGCCCGAGCTCCGAGGCGAAGGCCCGGCAGGCCTCGATGTCGGACTCGGTCGGGTTCACGTGCGCACCCTCGAAGACCGTGACCTCGATTCCCGCCGCCCGGAGGCCGTCGACCGCACGGCCGACGTGGCCGGCGGCGACGATGCCGGGGTCGGTGACGAGCAGCGGCTTCCCCGCCCCGAGCGAGCGGACGCACTCGGCGAGCTCGGCCAGGCGGCCGGGACCGAAGAGCAGTCGTGGGCTGGGTCGGGTGTCGAAGGAAGTCATGGGAGGCCGCTGGGCGGCAGTGTCGGGTGGAGCGTGAAGGAGGAAGCGGGGGAACTTGCTCAGGCGAGGGCGGCGTCGCCCTGGATGGCGCGGCGGTGGTAAAGGAACTCGAACAGGTTGCCCTCGTGCGGCTGTTCCCACTGGACGCGGTTGGTCGGGTAGGGGCCGAGGTTGAGCCGCTCGATGTCGGGGCTGAGGAGGAGCTGGCCGATGAATTCCGGGTCCTCGGTGAAGGCGCTCACGACCAGGGTCTGGCCGATGTTCCCGAGCATTTCGGCCTGCGGCACCTCGACGATGCTGGCGTAGGGGAACATGAACTCGGTGTTGGCCAGCGGGTGGGCGGGGTCGCTGCAGGCGACGAGGGTCGGCTGGAGGTAGACCTGCCCGAAGGCCTCGACCCTGCGCGGGCCGTCGCGGTGGCGGGCGGTGAAGTCCTCGGCGCCGGGCTCCTTGAGCTGGGCGGTGATCATCCCGTCGATTCCCTCGGCGAGGGCGGGGTTGGCGAAGCCGCACAGCAGGGCCTCCGGGTGGTCGCGGGGATGGGGAACGATCCGGGCGAGCTCGGCGGCGAGGGCATCGACCCGCCCTCCGAGGCTGGCATCGGCGAACTCGCCGCGACGCAGCCCCTGCCAGCGGTCGATCCATGCCTGCATGAAGTCGGGGTCGTCGAACAGCCGGCCCCAGTAGTCGTACTCGAAGTACTCCGCGGACTCGACGCTGGACTGCCAGCCTTCGGGATCCGCGGCCCGGCCGTCGTCGTCGGGGCCCATCGCCCGGTCGAAGTCCCACAGCGGGCCGTAGGCGAGCTTGCCGCCGCGCGGCTTGTGGAGGTAGGTGCTGAGGCGGAGCCCGTCGGGGTCCTTGCTGAAGGTGACCAGCAGGTGGTGGTCGACCGCGGCGGCGGTGTCGAGCCAGGCGCGGTAGCCGAGGTCGGGGTCGGTGAAGTCCGGCCCGTAGAGGGCGGCCTCGAGCTCGTCGATGTAGCCGCGGATGTAGGCCGACTGCTCCGGGGTGATGTTCTGCTCCTTCGGGTAGATGTGGTTGTAGTAGGGCTGGGGCGAGGCGTTCGCGGGGTCCGCCGGATGGTTCATCGCGCTGCGGAAGCCCTGGTCCGAGGGGTCGCGACGGTCGATGCTGAGGATGTATCCGCCGCTGACCTCGGGTTCCTCCGCATGCCACGGATCGAGCCGCTCGACATCGACGCGGTCGCCGTCGCGACTGATCCGCTCCATCAGCACGTAGACGCCCTGGTAATCGGCGGTGTCGAGGCTGCCGCCGTCGGTGTTGAGGTAGACCTCGCAGAAGCGGGTGCGCGGCGCGTAGCGGCCGATCGCGTTGCTGAGGCCGAAGAGAAAGGAGTTGCGGACCAGCGCCCGGTCGAAGTTGTAGGGGGCGAAGAGGATCCACTCGTCGTGCTTCGACATGCCGAGCAGGCTCACGTCCTTGTCCCTCTCGTCGCCGTCGCGCCAGAACTCGACGCGGTAGTTGCCCTTCGGGTTGTTGATCGTGGACGACCCGCGGCGCTTGATGCCCGCCCGGTCGGCGACGGTCGGCGGCCCGGCGAGCGAGGTGCGGCCGGTGGCGGGGTCGGGCTCGAAGAGGCTGAAGTACGACGCCTGGAGCTGCTGTTGCGAGGGGACGGACCCGGCGTTGAAGTTCTCGAGCACGACCACCGGGAGGTCGGAGCTCTCCCCGGCCAGCGCCGGCGTGATCCTGAGATAGGCCTCGGACCCGACCTCACCGGGCGCCCGGCCGGACTGGAACGAGCGGGCGCGGACGATGGTGGTGGCGCTGATGCCGATCGGCCCGAGGTAGAGGGGCGAGCCCTCGGTCGGGATCGAGCCGTCGGTGGTGTAGCGGATCTGGGCCGGGAACTCGGTCGAGATCCGGACCTGCAGGCTGCCGGTGAAGGTGCCCGGGGGCGTGAGAAAGGTCACCGGGGCCCCGGGAGCGCCGGGCGGCGTGTCGTTCTCCTGGCCCGGGGTCGGGTCGGTGAAATGGTCGAGCCCCCCCGCGGGAAGCAGCCCGTAGGAGACGTCGTCGTACTGTTCCGGGTAGGCGGGCGAGAAGGCATCGACGGGGCTGCCGTCCGGCCCGAGCAGGGCGAGGTACTCGCCCTCCTTCGCCAGGGAGAAGTCGGTGTGCAGTTCCTGGCCGGCGGTGGCGCGGTCCTTGCCGGAGGCGAACACCACCAGGAACGCGCCGGCGTCGAGATGGGCCTCGTCGGGAAAGGTCCACGCCGTGGACAGGTCGGCGGCATCGGTGAGTTGGTAGCCCGCGAGCGGGATGGCGAACTCATTCGGGTTGCGGAGCTCGATCCAGTCGGACGGCTCGCGGTCCTCGTCGAGGTGGGCGAGGTCCTCGTCGTCGGGCCTGGCCATGAACTCGTTGAGGCGCGGAGGGAGGACGGAGGGGTCGACATGAACGGTGAGGGTGTGGACCGCGGCCCCCGCCGCATTGGTCGCGGTGAGGGTGTAGTCGCGGGTGGTGGCGGGAGACACCGCAAGGGCGCCGCTGGAAGCGGTGGCGACCCCCCCGGTGCCGTCATCCAGCGAGACGCTGTCCGCGCCCGAGACCTGCCACTCGAGGGTGGCGGTTTCCCCCGAATCGATGGCGACCGCCTTGGCCGACTCGACCGGTCCGGCGGTGGCGGTGAACTCGAGAGTCGGCAGCTGGGGCGCCTGGTTGAGGGTGAACTCGTAGCTGGCGAAGCGGGTGGTCGGGTACTCGACGGTCGACTGGGATCGGTCGTCGAGGAGCACCCAGTCGAAGCCGTTGTCGCTGCCCTCGAAGGTCCATCGGTCGGGATCACGCTCGGGAACGTCGTTGGCGGTGGTGAAGCCGTAGTGGTCGATCGTGACCGGCGCCCCGAAGTCGAAGACGACCGGGTTGCGGTTGAAGTCGAGCCACTTGGTCGCGGGGTTCGAGTCGACCAGGTTTCCGGGCCCCTCGCCGTCCGGATTGCTGCCGCCCGGGTTGGAGACGAGCGGGGTCTCGGCGATCGGCCCGGACGGCGAGTAGAAGGTGAGCTCGGACAGCTGGACCGGGGTTCGACGGCCTCCCTGGCGCAGGCTCTCCGTGGTGAAGCGGTAGAATCGATGGGTGGCTGCGGAGGCGGGCGGAGAGGTCGGAAACGCCAGGAGTGCGAGGACCAGGGCCCGGACAAGGGTGCGGGGTGCCATGCAAGATCGTTAACGTCCGAGGGACGCCGAAAGTGTAGTGCCCTCGGCGAAATACCCGCGGTTGCGCTAAAGTTTCGCGGAATTTCGGGCCTTTTGAGTCATCGCCCGCAACCTTGGCAGGTGCGGGTGATTATAAGAGACGCGCAAACTAACAGAATAGGCGCGTAGTGCCAAGAAGGGCAAGGGCTGAATCGTTACAAGGCCGTAACCTGAGTCCTGCCGCCGCCGACTTTCCCCCAACCATGGACGCCACCCAAGACCGCCGCGAGTTCAAGTTCCTGCTTCCCAGCGAGTTGGTCGGTGCGGTGCGTGCGCAGGTGTCCGAACACCTCGAAGCGGACCGCGACGCCGCCGGAGGCTATCGAATCCGCTCGGACTACTTCGACTCCGAGGACCGCGAGAGCTACTGGCAGAAGATCCTCGGGCAGTCGAACCGGCGCCGGGTGCGGACCCGCACCTACGGCGAGCCGGGAACCGGGCGCGCTCCGACGCGGTTTGTCGAGATCAAGCACAAGCAGGGTAACCTCACGGTGAAGCGGCGACTCCTCGTCGACGGGGAGGAGATGGCGGCGCTCCTCGGCGGGCGCGTGCCCACCTTCCGGTCGGCGGAGGACGAGCGGTTCCCCAGCGAGTTGTGCGACCTGATCCTCGATCCCCCGTGGCGGCCGGTGGTGCGCATCCAGTATCACCGCTGGGCGTATGACAGCGGAGCGGACGGCACCATCCGGATCACCTTCGACACCCGGGTGCGCTGCTGTTTCCCGGACTACCGGGCGGGCGAGGATCCGGAGCCCGATCTCGACCTGCTCGGTCCCGGCGGGGCGATCATGGAGGTGAAGACGATCGGGCCGGTGCCCTACTGGTTCCGCTGCCTGCTCGGCCACTTCGCCCTCGTACCCCGCGGCTTCAGCAAGTACACCGTGGCGCTCGGCCGCTTCGAGTTCGGCCGTTCCGATTTCCATGAACCTCGACACCCTGTTCAACGACATCCTCTCCTCCCGCGCTGACGGCGTTCCCGGCCCCCTCGGGGTGGCCTTCGCCATGGTCGTCAGCCTCGGACTCAACCTGCTGATCGCGTATCTCTACCGGAAGACCTACAAGGGCACGCGCTACTCCCAGGACTTCGTCCAGACGCTGATCATCATCGGCGTGGTGACGACCATCCTGATCATGGTCGTCAGCGGCAACGGGGCGATCGCCTTCGGCATGTTCGCGGCCTTCTCGGTGATTCGCTTCCGCCGCACGCTGGGACAGTCGCGCGACCTGGCCTTCGTGTTCTTCGCGATGGCGATCGGGATGGTCGTCGGGGCGGGCTTCTACCTGATGGCGGCGATCATCACCGGGATCGTGGGAGTGGCGATCTACGTGCTGACCCAGACCAACGCCTTCGCGGCGCGGCGGGCCTCGCACCTGCTGACGATGCGGATGACCAACGACCTCGACTTCGAGGAGCGGATGGCGCCGATCTTCGAGCGTTTCGCCGAGCGGGCCCAGCTGCTGCAGGTCTCGACGGTGCAGGCGGGAATGATGACCGAGCTGCGCTACGGACTGCAGCTCAAGGAGGAGGCCAAGACGCCGGAACTGCTCGAGGCGCTCCAGATGGCGACCGGGAACAATCGCGTGGTCCTCGCGCCGACCGAACAGGAGTTCGACGCATGAGGGCTCGGGCGGGAGAGTGGTGGGGTGGCTGCCTGGCGGCGGTGGTCGCGGTCGTCGCGATGGCGCGTGCGGGCGAGCCGGAGCCGGGAAAGGAGCCCGGCAAGGCGCCGAAGAACCGGGGCGACTGGTGCGAGTTCCTGCGGGACGATCCGGGGCTGCTCTACGAGTCGAAGAAGAACCCGGTGATCCAGCGCTTCGAGGTCGGCGGCCGCTTCCAGTACCAGGCGGCCTACGTCGCCGGCAAGGACGTGAACGGGCGCCATTTCCACGACACCTACGACGAGTTCCGCAGGGTGCGGCTCGAGACGGAGACGGAGTTCCTCCGCTTCCTGACCGCCGAGATCAACGTCAACCTCGTCGACGACCGCCGCTTCCGCGACAACTACCCCTACGACCTCGGCTGGGGATACGACACCTTCGACACCCTGACGCTCGAGCTGGACATCGACAAGGCGCTGGACCTGGAGGTCGTCGACAAGCTCGAGCTGACCTATGGTCGAATGAAGGTCAAGATGGGTGCCGAGGCCCACCAGTCCTCGCGGGAGATCCTGACCATCGAGCGCTCGGCGATTTCCGACCGGATCGGGACCGAGGAGGGGCGCCCCACCGGCGGGGTGCTGTCGGTCGGGAAGGGGGACTGGGAGCTCGCGCTCGGTGCCTTCAGCTCCGAGGACGACGCCGACGCGCTCGGCGGGTGGAACGACGGCCGCTTCTACTATGCCAGCCTCGAATGGAAGCCGGACAAGGACCTGCGCTTCCTCTACGACCACATCGTCAACAGCCACAGCGGCCGCGACGCGGCCCTCGGCTACGCCTGGGCGGGATCCTTGTCCGGGATCTACGAGTCGGACCGCTGGGGCCTGATGGTCAACGGCGTGTACGGCGACAACGGCGGCTTCGACGAGGGCAACATCCGGCCCCGCCGACAGGGCGACTTCTGGGGGGCGGTGGTGATGCCGTGGTGCTGGATCGTCGAGGACCGGCTGCAGATGGTCGTCAGCTTCGAGTACCAGGGGGCCGAGGAGTCCGAGGGCATCCGTCTCAACAGCCGCTATGTCCGCGCCCGCCACGACGACCCGCTGGTCGACGTCGACGGCGGACGGGGCAGTCGGAGCAGGGTCTGGTATGCCGGGCTCAACTACTACCTCTGCGGGGATCGGGCCAAGGTCATGGCGGGGGTCAGCCACACGAAGCTGCGGGCGCGGAGCGGCGACGTGCGGGCGATGAGCTATCTGGTCGCGCTCCGAAGCTACTTCTGAGGGCCGAGCCCATGATTCCCGCCGCTTCCCTATTCCGAGGATGCTTCCGACTCCAGGGCCCGGATCGCCGGGTGCGCGAGGAGGTAGCGCCGGCGTTCCTCGGCGACCGACCCGAGCCGCACCCAGGCTTTCGAATCTATCCGGGCCCGCTGGCCGTGCTGCTCCTGGCGCAACTGTCGGCCGAGGTGGTCATCAACGAGGTCCACTACGCCCCCGCCGACGAGACCCGTGCCGAGGAGTTCATCGAGCTCCACAACAGCGGTTCCACGCCGGTGAATCTGTCCGGCTGGGAACTTGCCGGTGCCGTCGATTACGAGTTCCCCTTTCGCTCGATCCCGGCCGGCGGCTACCTCGTGATCGGCGAGGATCCGGCGACCCTGGGCGCGAGCTTCGGGGTCACGGCGCTGGGGCCGTGGGAAAAGGTGCTCAGCAACGAGGGGGAGACGATCGAGCTGCTCGACGCCTCCGGGGTGCTGGTCGACCGCGTCGACTACCGGTCCGGGTTCCCGTGGCCGACCGGGGCGCGGGGCGGCGGCGGTTCGATGGAGCTGGTCCATCCCGCGCTCGACAACGACCTGGCGGGCTCGTGGCGGACCTCGGGGACCCCGCCGGTCGCGCCGGAGCCGGTGGTCCTCGTGCCGGCGGCGAGCGCCCAGTGGCGCTACCGCAAGGGGACCTCCGAGGCGTCGAGCCCGGCCGGCGCGTGGCGCGCGGAGGCGTTCGTCGAGGACGGCTCGTGGCTGACCGGCGTGGCGCCGATCGGCTACGGCGATGGCGACGACGCGACGGTGCTCGGCGACATGGAGGATCTGTATTCGACGGTCTACCTCCGGCACCGCTTCGAGCTGGATCCCGGGGCGCTGCCGCCGGCGCTGCTGCTGAGGATCTACGTCGACGACGGGGCGGTCGTCTGGATCAACGGAACCGAGGTCGCCCGGGTCCACGCCCCGCCGGGCGAGATCCCGCACGACGGCACCGGCCAGAATCACGAGGCCGCGTGGGAGGAGGTCCTGATCGCCGATGCGGCGAGCCTTCTCGTCGGCGGCGCGAACCTCCTCGCCGTCCATGCCCTCAACGGCACCCTCTCGAGTTCGGACTTCTCGATCGACGTCGAGCTGCGGACCCCGGAGGCGGACGACGTGGCGGGCACGCCGACGCCCGGCGAGGCGAACTCGTCCTTCGCGACCGAGGTCCCGCCGCAGGTCCGCCAGGTGGCGCATTCGCCGGAGTCGCCGACCGGTGGCACCCCGGTGGTGGTGTCGGCGAAGGTCACCGACCCCGACGGGGTGGCGTCGGTGACGCTGCACTACCAGACGGTGGACCCGGGTGGCTACATCCGGCTCGGCGACCCCGCCTACGAGACCGGCTGGGCCACGCTGCCGATGGTCGACGACGGGACCGGTGGCGACGCGGTGGCGGGGGACGACGTGTACGCGGTGACCCTGCCGGGAGCGCTCCAGAGCCACCGCCGGCTCGTCCGCTACCGGATCGAGACCGCGGACTTCGCGGGCAACGTCCTCACCGTGCCCTATCCCGACGACGGCCA
>Ga0207814_101112_pt1 | contig 10296 bp, 7 predicted proteins | sample TtaePargueraPR_7_FD_187755 | JGI IMG/M metagenome (GOLD analysis project Ga0207814, IMG submission 187755) | Aerobic enrichment media microbial communities from Bioluminiscent Bay, La Parguera, Puerto Rico - Tt and P1 (2) (SPAdes) | ecosystem: Environmental > Aquatic > Marine > Unclassified ... | reverse complement strand
TACCAGAACGGCTCCTCGCAGTCCTTCGCGAACATCATCCTCGCCTGCTTCGTGGTCGGGATCATCGGCTTCTTCCTCGACCGCATCATGATCTTCCTCCAGCGCCTCGTCTCCTTCGACGACGGCAGCGCCACCGCCTGATCCATGTCCTTTCTCGAACTAGACAAGGTGTCGGTCGGCTTCGGGCCGGCCGGCAACCGCACCGAGGTCCTCTCCGACATCGACCTCTCGGTCGAGGAGAACGAGTTCGTCGCCGTGATCGGCTTCTCCGGCTCGGGCAAGTCGACGCTGATGAACCTGCTCTCCGGCCTGCTGCCGCCGAGCTCCGGCGAGGTCCGGATGGACGGCGGCAGGGTCACCGAGCCCGGGCCGGACCGCGGCCTGATGTTCCAGAACTACTCGCTGCTGCCCTGGCTCTCGGTCGAGGAGAACGTCGCGCTCGCGGTGAAGTCCGCCTTTCCCCGGCTCTCGAAGGGGGAGGTCAGCGACAAGGTCCGACACTTCGTCGAGATGGTGAAGCTCGGCCACGCCGGCGACAAGAAGCCCCACGAGCTCTCCGGCGGCATGCGCCAGCGCGCCTCGCTCGCCCGCACGCTCTCGCTCGACCCCAAGGTGCTGCTGCTCGACGAGCCGCTCTCGGCCCTCGACGCCCTCACCCGCTCCGAGCTCCAGGACCAGATCCTCAACATCTGGGAAACCGACCGCCGGACGGTGGTGATGATCACCAACGACGTCGACGAGGCGGTGCTCATGGCCGACCGGATCGTGCCGCTGACGATGGGGCCGAAGGCGACGCTCGCCGAGGAGTTCGTCGTCAACATGGCGCGCCCGCGCGACCGGCACACCCTCAACGACCACCCCGAGTACATGCGACTCAAGTCCGAGATCACCAGCTTCATGATGCACCTCAACGGGGAGACCAAGGAGCTGTCGGCCGGCAAGCTCGTCCCGATGCCGGACATCCGGCCCAAGGACTTCTCGCTCCCCAGCATCGGCCCGCGCCTCAAGCACCAGCCCACCCAGCCGTCGTCCGCCGCATGAGCCTTCACGTCTACGAGCCCATGGAAGCCAAGCCGAACTCGAAGTTCGTCGAGATCTTCAACCTCGTTAAGGAGTACCCCAATCCCTACGGCGAGGACTTCCGGGTCGTCGAGAACTTCAACCTCAATGTCCGCCAGGGCGAGTTCATCTCGCTGATCGGCCACTCGGGCTGCGGGAAGTCGACGGTCCTCACGATGCTGGCCGGCCTCAACGAGATCTCCGATGGCGGCATCATCGTCGGAAACAAGGAGATCTCCGGGCCCGGACCCGACCGGGCGGTGGTCTTCCAGTCCCCCTGCCTGATGCCCTGGCTCACCGCCGCCGGCAACGTCATGCTCGGGGTGAAGAGCGTCTACCCCCACGCCGACAAGGCCACCCAGAGGCAGATCGTCGAACACTCGCTCTCGGTGGTCGGACTGGCCGACTCGATGAAGAAGCACCCCGGCGAACTGTCCGGCGGCATGCAGCAGCGCGTCGGGATCGCCCGCGCCATCGCCCTGCAACCCAAGGTCCTGCTGCTCGACGAGCCCTTCGGCCGCCTCGACTCGCTGACCCGCATGGAGCTCCAGGACGTCATCCTCGACATCCTCGCGCGTGAGAAGCTGACCGCCATGATCGTCACCCACGACGTCGACGAGGCGGTCTTCATGGCCGACCGCTGCGTCATGATGTCCAACGGCCCCAAGGCGACCTGCGCCGAGATCCTCGAGATCGACTTCCCCCGTCCCCGTGACCGCGACGAGGTCTTCCACGACCCGATGTTCTTCCACTACCGCGAGCACCTCCTCGCCTTCCTCGAGCAGCGCTCGCACATCAAGGGCGAGACCCGGGTCCACAACCGGGACAACCTCATCGGCTACCTCGACAAGAAGGAGATCGAGGACCTGTCACAGAAGGTCCACGTGGCCTGAACCCGCGCCCACGCGACCGGATCCGCTCCGCTCGGCCCGACAACCGAGAAGCGCGACTCATCAAGCCTCGCCTGATGAATGAGCCCCGCTCATGTCCGGAATGATCCGCTTTCCGGCGCGGAATCTCCGTCGGTGCCGACGGTCGCATGCCAACTGCTTGTCTCCCCGGAAGCAAACCGTCCAAGAGCCATGGTCAGCATCAGCGAATCCGGTTTCACCAACGAGCAAACCACCTTCATCAAGGCCTTCGTCTCGGGCTTCGTCCAGGGTCGCGACTCCCTGCCCCACCTCGGGCAGGACGCCGAGGGGCGCTTCACCCACGAGGAGGAGGAAACGGTCCACGGAACCCCCGTCGACGAACTCTGCAAGGAGGAGCGGATCAAGCACCAGAAGAACGGCCTCGACTGCTACGACACGATCCTCGCCAACGCGCTGGAGAACAAGTTCCCCGAGGCCGAGGATGTCTTCCGCTTCAAGTTCCACGGGCTCTTCCACGTCGCCCCGGCGCAGGACAGCTTCATGCTCCGCTGCCGCATCGCCGGCGGCGCGCTGAGCACCTACCAGTTCCGCGGCCTGGCCGAGATCGCCCAGGACTGGGGCCCGGGCCACGCCGACCTGACGACCCGCGCCAACGTCCAGGTCCGAGAGATCGAACCGAAGGACTGCCCCGACGTGCTGATGAAGCTCGCCGACCTCGGGCTCACCTCGCAGGGCTCCGGCGCCGACAACCTGCGCAACATCACCGCCACGCCCACCACCGGCTTCGACCCGACCGAGTTGATCGACGTGATGCCCTACGCCCGCGCGATGCATCACTACATCCTCAAGAACCGCGACCTCTACGGCCTGCCGCGGAAGTTCAACATCTCCTACGACTCCGGCGGCTGCGTCTCGGTCTGCGCCGACACCAACGACATCGGCTTCTACGCCGTGCGGGTGCCGGAGGGCGACCACGGCGTCGAGCCCGGCGTGTACTTCCGCATGCAGCTGTGCGGCATCACCGGCCACAAGCAGTTCGCCACCGACTGCGGCGTGCTGCTCACCCCGGCCGAGACCATCCCGGTCGCCGCCGCGCTCATCCGCGTGTTCATCGAGAACGGCAACCGCACCAACCGCAACAAGGCCCGGCTCAAGTACCTGGTCGACGAGTGGGGCTTCGAGAAGACCCTCGAGGAGACCCAGAAGAAGCTCGCCTTCCCACTGCGCCGCCTCCCCGTGGAGCAGTGCGAGGTGCCCGCACCGAAGGACAAGCAGGGCTACCTCGGCATCCACCCGCAGAGCGACGGCCGCAACTACATCGGCATCTGCACCCCGGTCGGCCGCATGACCGTGAGCCAGATGCACGCGCTGGCCGACATCGCCGACGAGTTCGGCCGCGGCGAGATCCGGCTCACGGTCTGGCAGAACCTGATCCTCCCCGGGATCCCCGACGACAAGCTCCAGGACGCCATCACCGCGATCCAGGCGACCGGCCTCGACCACCGCAACCACAACATCACCGGCGGCCTGATCGCCTGCACCGGAAGCGCCGGCTGCAAGTACGCCGCGGCCGCCACCAAGGCCCAGGCGGTCGAGCTCGGCCGGCACCTCGCCAGCAAGATGATCCTCGACCTCCCCCTCAACCTGCACCTGACCGGCTGCAAGCACTCCTGCGCCCAGCACTACATCGGCGACATCGGAATGATGGGCAACCGCGTGAAGGTCGAGGACGGCTCGACGGTCGACGGCTACAACATCGTCCTCGGCGGAGGGGTCGACGACCAGCAGGCGATCGCCCGCGAGGTCTGGAGCGGCATCAAGGCCACCGAGCTCAACAGCCTCGTCGAGCAACTCCTCTGCGCCTACCTCGGCCAGCGCGAGGGCGACGAGTCCTTCGCCGCCTTCACCCGCCGGCTCTCCGTCGAGCAACTCCAGGGGCTCGTCGACGCCTCCAAACTCACGGAAGCCGCCGCCTGATTCCCCACTTTTCACTTTCCACTCGGCACTCACGGCGTGGTCACCACCCTCCAGCCCGCTCCCCCGGACAAGCCGCCCGCCCCGCCGGCCGGGCTGCGCACCCTGATCGACGACCTGATCGCCGAGCAGGCCACCCTCCAGACCCCGGTCGCCCGCTTCTCCGAGATCCACGACCGCGAGCCGGATCTGGCCGACCACTACCGCAACCTGATCCCGCTCTCGAATCCCGGAGCGGATGAGCAGTACGCCTTCGAGGTCGCGCTCGACCGCTGCACCGGCTGCAAGGCCTGCGTCTCCGCCTGCCACAACCTCAACGGCCTCGACGACCACGAGGTCTGGCGCGACACCGGCACGCTCGTCGGTGGGGGAGACGCGCCGGGTTGGCAGCAGACCGTCACCACGGCCTGTCACCACTGCGAGTCGCCCGAGTGCCTCCATGGCTGCCCGGTCGCCGCCTACGAGAAGATGGAGGACACCGGCATCGTCCGGCACCTCGACGACCAGTGCATCGGCTGCTCGTACTGCATCCTCAAGTGCCCCTTCGATGTCCCGAAGTACTCGAAGACGCGTGGGATCGTCCGCAAGTGCGACATGTGCCACCAGCGCCTCGCCGAGGGCGAGGCGCCGGCCTGCGTGCAGGCCTGCCCGACCGAGGCGATCCGGATCGTCAAGGTCGCCCGCCGCCAGCAGCGGGTCGCCGCGGATTTCCTGAACTCCGGGATCCTCGGGTCCGCCATCCCCGACATCGCCGTCACGCGGCCCACCACCCGCTACGTCGGACGCGAGGTCCCCGCATCGGTCCACGCAGCCGACCGCGAGCGACTGGTCCCCCAGCACGCCCACTGGCCGCTGGTGTTCATGCTGGTGCTCACCCAGGCCGGCATCGGCCTTCTGGCCGGGGCGCCGGCCTCCCCGCCGGCATCCGTCGCGATCCTCGGTGCGGTCCTCTTCAATCTCGGGATGGCCGCCGCCACCCTCCACCTCGGCCAGCCGCTCAAGGCCTGGCGCTTCTTCCTCGGCCTGAAGACCAGCTGGCTTTCCCGGGAGATCCTCGCCTTCTCGCTCTTCGCCCCGATTCCCCTGATCCTCGCCGCCGCCCCCTTCCTTCCGGATTTCCCGTTCAAAGACCACTTCCTGCTTCTTGCTTCCTGCTCGGCACTCCCCGCTGGAATGGCGGCGGTCTTCACCAGCGTGATGATCTACCACGACACCCGTAGGTCACTGTGGCGCCTGCCGCTCACCGCCGTCCGCTTCTTCGGCACGGTGGCGGCCTTCCTCTTACTCGGCCTCGCCCTGACCCACCCCTGGGCCCGGCCGCTGGCCGCCCTCGCGATCGCCGCCAAGGCCGTTCCGGAGGCCTGGCTCCTGCGGCTTGCCCTGACCGATGGGGCGTGGACGCCCGACCGGCACAGCGCCCGCCTGATGCTCGCCCCCCTCGAGCCCGTCACCCTGGCGCGATTCGCCACCGCCGGCCTGGCGATGGCCGCCGTGCTCCTCGTTCCCTGGCTGGCCCTCCCGGTCCTGCTCGCCTCCGAGATCCTCGAGCGCCAGCTGTTCTTCCAATCCGTTCATGCTCCGAAAATGCCAGGGCACTTCGGCCCCCACCTCCATTGAGGTGAGCCATGTCGGCGATCGGCTCTGGAGCTTCCACCTCCGCGCGTCGCGACCCGATCCGACCCCCTCCCCACGCGGGAAGGCGGCCGCCTCACGACCCGGTTCGATCGGGAGACGGGCCCCCGCCGGCCTCGCCCGATGGGGCGCCGCCTGAGCGCGCGCGGCGGATTTCGGGCCCGAATGCCCCTCTCTTCATCTTCCCTAAAGGTCGCCGCTGGCAGCCTCGCGGCATGAAGTCCTGCGCGCTCGGCCTGGTCCCGATGCTCCTGCTGGCCGGCTGTGCCACCGGTCCCCTCGAGATCCCGGCGACCAAGCCGATCCCCGCCTCGTGGCGGAATGCCGCCGATTTCCCGGTGGCCGCGCCGGACCGCGACCTCGCGCGCTGGTGGCAGTCCTTCGGCGATCCCACCCTCAACCGCCTGATCGCGCGGGGACTTGCCCAGAGCCCCGACGTCGCGATCGCGATCGCCCGCGTGCGGGAGTCCCGGGCCGCCCGCGACGCGACGGCCGCCTCGCTCTTCCCCACCCTCTCCGGCTCCACGTCCGGCCGGGCGGGCTTTGCCGACATCCGGGGCACGGGCTACTCGACCAGCGAGTCGTATTCCGCCGGGCTCAGCGCCTCCTGGGAGGTCGACCTCTACGGACGGAACCGCAACAACGTGCTCGCCGCCTCGGCCCAGGTCGGAGCCAGCGAGGAGGCCTTCCACTCGGTCCAGGCCTCCCTCGCGGCCGAGATCGCCAGCACCTACGTCCGCCTACGCTCCAGCGAGGCCGCCCTCGACGTCCTCCGCCGCAACCTCGAGACCCAGCAGGAAACCTTCCAGTTCGTCAGCTGGCGGACCCAGGCCGGCGAGGCCGACCAGTACGAGGAGATCCAGGCCCGCACCAATCTCGAGCAGGCGCAGGGCGCCATCCCCTCCATCCTGCAGAGCATCGAGCAGACGCGCAACCAGCTCAACCGGCTGTGCGGGGCCGACCCGGGGACCCTCGACGGGATGCTCGGCGACCGCACCGCCGACGTCCCGGTGCCGTCGAGCAAGCTGGCGATCGGTGTCCCGGCGGACACGGTCCGCCAACGGCCCGACGTCCGCATCGCCGGCTACCAGCTCCTGGCCTCCGCCGCCCGCAACGAGGCCGCCTACACCGAGCGCTTTCCCTCGCTGGCCCTGTCGGGCTCGCTCGGCCTCAGCTCGCTCAGGGCGGGCAAGATCTTCGATCCCCAGTCGATCACCGGGAGCATCGTCGCGGGCCTCGCCGGCCCGATCTTCGACGCCGGCCGCATCCGCGCCAACATCGAGGCCAGCGACGCCGCGACCGACCAGGCGCTCGAGGCCTACCGGTCCTCGATCCTGCTCGCGCTGTCGGAGGTCGAGGACGCCCTGATCGCCGCCAGGCGCTCCGCGGAGCGCCTCGAGATCATCCGCAACGCCACGGTGCTCGCCCGCGAGTCCGACCGCATCGCCCGCCTTCAGTTCGAGGCCGGCGAGCTCGACTTCCTGTCGGTGCTCGACTCCCAGCGCACGCTGCTGAGCCTCGAGGACAGCCTGCTTTCGACCCAGGCGGACCGCAGCAACGCCTACATCGGCCTCTACCAGGCCCTCGGCGGCGGCTGGTCCGCCGCGACCGGTTCCTGAGCGCGCCCCTTCATCCGTTTCCCATCGCCCGATCCATGCCCGCATCCCACCAGGAAGAAAACCTCGCCGAGATCGTCGGCAAGGGAGCCTCGAAGCCCTTCAGGAAAGTCGCGCTGACCCTCGTCGCCGTCGCCCTCGCGGGCGCCGGGACCTGGTATTGGCTCGGCCGCAAGTCCCCCGAGGAACTCGGCACCCAGTACGTCACCCGCACGGCGGAGAAGACCGACATCTCGATCATCGTCACCGCCTCCGGCAACCTCGCGCCGACCAACCAGATCGTCATCGGAAGCGAGCTGTCCGGCATCGTCACCGAGGTCTACGTCGACACCAACGACCCGGTCGAGAAGGGCCAGGAGTTGCTCCGGCTCGACGTCAGCAAGCTCGAGCAGCAGACCGAACGCGCCCGCGCCTCGCTGCTCTCGTCGAAGGCCCGCCTCCGCCAGACCGTCGCCACCCTCGACGAGGCCCAGGCCGCCCTCGCCCGCCAGCAGGAACTCCTCGAACTCAGCGGCGGCAAGACGCCCTCGAAGGCCGTGATGGAAACCTCCCGCGCCGCCGTCGCCCGCGCCGAGGCCGATGTCGCCAGCGCCGAGGCCGCCATCTCCGCGTCCGAGGCCGAGATCGGCTCGTTCGAGAGCGACCTCGGCAAGGCGATCATCCGCTCGCCCGTCGACGGCGTCGTGCTCGCCCGCACGATCGAGGTCGGCCAGACCGTCGCCGCCTCCTTCACCGCGCCGACCCTCTTCACCATCGCCGAGGACCTCAAGACCATGGAGCTCGTCGTCTCGGTCTCCGAGGCCGACATCGGTCGCGTCGAGGCCGGCCAGACCGCCACCTTCAACGTCGACGCCTACCCCGGCCGCACCTACGAGGCCACGGTGAAGAAGGTCGCCTTCGCCTCCGCCGGCAGCACCGCCGCCGCCGGGGGCAACGCCGCCGGCGCAACCTCCGGCGTGGTCACCTACGACACCGAACTCTCGGTCGGGAACGAGGACCTTTCCCTGCGCCCCGGCATGACCGCCACCGTCGACATCCAGGTCGTCGACCGCCAGGACGTCCTCGCCGTGCCCAACTCCGCCCTGCGCTTCAACCCGCAGGTCTACGAGGACCTCGACAAGCCGGACGACGCGGACGAGACCCTCGTCGAGAGCCTCGGCCCCGGCCGCCGCCGCTGGCGCCGCGACGGCCCGCGCAGCCTCGAGGGACCGCCCGCCGTGTGGATCCTCCGCGACAACGAGCCGGTCAGGATCGAGGTCGAGACCGGCATCTCCGATGGCAGCGTCACCGAGATCACCCGCGGCGACCTCCAGCCCGGCGACGAACTCATCACCAGCATCGAGCCCGCCGCCTCATGACCGCGGAGACGCTCATCGAGCTGACCGGCCTGACCAAGGTCTACGGCACCGGACCCGCCGCGTTCCGGGCCCTGCGCGGCGTCGACCTGACCATCACCCGGGGCGACTTCGTCGCGGTCATGGGGCCCAGCGGCTCGGGCAAGTCGACCCTGATGAACCTGCTCGGCTGCCTCGACACGCCGACCTCCGGGTCCTACCGCTTCAAGGGCATCGAGGTCGAGGACCTCAACAAGGACCAGCGCTCGCTGATCCGCCGCCACGCGCTCGGCTTCATCTTCCAGGGGTTCAATCTGCTCGCCCGCACCTCGGCGCTGGAGAACGTCGAACTGCCCCTCCTCTACCGCGGCTACTCGCGCAGGAAGCGCCACCAGCTCGCCCGCGCCGCCCTCGCCAGCGTCGGGCTGGCCGACAAGGAAAGGAACACCCCCGCCGAACTCTCGGGCGGCCAGCAGCAGCGCGTCGCCATCGCCCGCGCCATCGTCACCAACCCGGAAACCCTCTTCGCCGACGAGCCGACCGGCAACCTCGACTCGAAGACCACCGTCGAGATCATGGAACTGCTGCGCAAGCTCAACGCCGACCAGGGCATCACCATCATCATGGTCACCCACGAGGACGACGTCGCCGCCTCCGCCCGCCGCGTGATCCAGGTCAACGACGGGCGGATCTCCAGCGACGAGAGGAAACCCGAGCCCGCCGCCGTCTGACCATGTTCTTCATGTTCCTCAACGCCCTGCTCATCGCCGTCCGCGAGATCCGGCGCAACCTGACGCGCTCGTTCCTGACGGTCATCGGCATCGTCATCGGCGTCGCCGCCGTCGTCACCATGGTCACCCTCGGCCGCGGCGCGACCGAGACGATCAAGAGCGAGATCTCCAAGATGGGCAGCAACCTGCTCATCGTCCGGCCCGGCCAGGGGTGGTGGAACCGCGGCTCGGACAACTTCTCCATGGACGACATGGCCGTCATCCGCCGGCAGATCAACGGCGTCGCCGACCTCGCGCCGATGGTCCAGTCGAACGCGACCGTCGCCTACCAGGAGAACAACTCCAGCTTCGACATCCAGGGCACCACCCCGAACTACTTCGACATCGCCAACTGGGAGATCTCCCACGGCCGCATCTTCACCGAGGCGGAGGTCGAGGACACCGCGTCGGTCTGCGTGATCGGCGAAACCGTCCGCCAGCAGATCTTCGGCCCCGTCGACCCGGTCGGCAGGCGGATCCGCATCGGCAGCACCTCCGCCCAGGTGATCGGCGTGACCGAGGCCAAGGGCCAGGGCGGATTCGGCGACGACCTCGACGACAACGTGCTCGTCCCCTACACCTCGGTCGTCCTCCGCCAGACCGGCAGCCAGGGCGGCAAGTTCATCAATCAGATCATGGTCTCCGGCGAGGACGGCTTCCCCAGCAACCAGATCGTCGCCGAGATCACTCTGCTGATGCGCGAGCGCCGCAACATCACCGCCAACGAGCGCGACGACTTCAACGTCTTCGACTCCCAGCAGCTCGCCGACGTGGTCACCTCCAGCACCCAGGTCATGACCTCGCTGCTCGGCGCGGTCGCCGGCGTCAGCCTGCTGGTCGGCGGCATCGGCATCATGAACATCATGCTGGTCTCAGTCACCGAGCGGACCCGCGAGATCGGCATCCGCCTCGCCATCGGCGCCCGCGCCCGCGAGGTGCTGCTGCAGTTCCTCGTCGAGGCGGTCACCCTCTCCTGCATCGGCGGCCTCACCGGCATCATCCTCGCCTACGGCTTGTGCCACGCCTTGGTGAAGGTCGT
>Ga0207814_101111_pt1 | contig 10302 bp, 10 predicted proteins | sample TtaePargueraPR_7_FD_187755 | JGI IMG/M metagenome (GOLD analysis project Ga0207814, IMG submission 187755) | Aerobic enrichment media microbial communities from Bioluminiscent Bay, La Parguera, Puerto Rico - Tt and P1 (2) (SPAdes) | ecosystem: Environmental > Aquatic > Marine > Unclassified ... | reverse complement strand
CATCGCCTGGAAGGCCGCAGTCTGGTCGATATCGGTATCCGGCGCGACGCCGAATTCGACGGCGCTTCGCGTGCCGCGCAAACCCGATCCGAGGAGAGGGCGCGTCTGGGCACGCACCGGAAAGGGTGTCGTCGCGCTCAGGGCGGCAGCGCCGGCATGGGCGAGAAAAAGGCGTCGCTTCATCGATTCGCTCCTGCGCGAAGGATGGAAGCAATGGTCCGGCAGCGCAAAAGAAAAAGCCCGGCCGTTTGAAGCCGGGCTTTTTCAGAGAGCTGGGGAACCGGTCAGACGAACTGGCTCAGGCCGGGAATGGCGGCGACGACATCGTCGACAGGGCCGTCGCCGGCCTTTTCCTTGGCGAAGGACACGGTCTGCTTGGACACGCCGCTGATCTCGCCCATGCCGAGACCGAGGCCCATCAGGGCGGAGCCAAGCCCCATGACGCCGCCGCCGAACATACCGCCTCCGGCTTCCGGGGCGTTGTCGATCAGGTCCTGCGCGCCGGGCATCGCCGCAAGCATCTCGCTGATCTTGTCGGCGGGGCCTTCCTTCTGAAGGAAGCCGAGGATCATGCCGACAGCCTTTTTGGCCACGTCGGCGTCGATTCCGACGGAGTCGGTGATGCGGGAGATGAGTTCGTCCATGTCTTTCTCCGAAATTTTGACGTTTACGTAATATGCATTACTGTCGAGCCCGTAAAGCCGATTGTTCCGGGCCGGCCGTCTTTTTCGCGGCATTGCCGATCTCCGCCTCGCCGACTATACGCGATAGAACCGACGCAATGGAACGAGGCCGCCAATGTGGGACGTAGTCGATCGTATCTTTCTTGGCGCCAGCCGCAATCCGGATGACAGTTTCCGCGAGCAGGAATTCATGTCGCTGCGCTACGCGAACCGGCACGGTCTGATCACCGGCGCGACCGGCACCGGCAAGACGGTATCCCTTCAAATCCTGGCAGAGGCCTTTTCGAATGCCGGGGTTCCGGTCTTCTGCGCCGATGTCAAAGGCGATCTTTCCGGCATCGCGGCCAAGGGCGAGGCGAAGGACTTCCTGCTCAAGCGGGCCGAAACGATCAAGCTCGATCCCTACGAGTTCCAGGAATTTCCCGTCATCTTCTGGGATTTGTTCGGCGAGAAGGGCCATCCGATTCGCACGACGATCTCCGAGATGGGGCCGTTGCTTCTCTCCCGCCTGATGGATTTGTCGGATGCGCAGGAAGGCGTTCTCAACATCGCCTTCGAAATCGCCGATGACGAGGGACTGCTTCTGCTCGATCTGAAGGATCTGCGGTCCATGCTCGTCCACCTCGGCGAAAACGCCAAGGAGATATCGACGCGTTACGGCAATGTCCATTCCTCGTCGCTCGGCGCTATACAGCGCTCGCTTCTGGTTCTTGAAAGGGAAGGGGCGGAGCATTTCTTCGGCGAGCCCGCCCTCGACATCAAGGACCTGATGCGGACGACGCGCGACGGGCTTGGAGCGATCAACGTGCTTGCCGCCGACAAGCTGATGATGAACCCGCGCCTATACGCCACTTTCCTGCTCTGGCTCCTTTCGGAGCTCTTCGAGGAACTCCCGGAAGTTGGCGATCCGGAAAAGCCGAAGCTGGTCTTCTTCTTCGACGAGGCGCACCTTCTCTTCGACGAAGCGCCCAAGATACTGATCGAACGCGTCGAACAGGTCGTCAGGCTGATCCGGTCAAAGGGCGTCGGCGTGTTTTTCGTAACGCAGAACCCGCTCGATGTGCCGGACACGGTTCTTTCCCAGCTCGGCAACCGCGTCCAGCACGCCTTGCGCGCCTACACCCCGCGTGAACAGAAGGCGGTGAAGGTTGCCGCCGAGACGTTCCGGCCCAATCCGGACTTCGACTGCTACGAAGCGATCACCCAGCTGGGCGTCGGCGAAGCGCTGGTTTCCACGCTTGAAGCCAAGGGCGTCCCCGGCATCGTCCAGCGCACCCTGATCCGTCCGCCGTCGTCGCGCCTCGGTCCGCTCGAGGACGACGAGCGCAAGGAAGTGATAAAGCTCAGCCCTGTCGCCGGACTGTATGATGAGACGGTCGATCGCGAATCCGCCTCGGAAATGCTCAAGGCCCGCGCCGAAAAGGCCGCCGAGGTGGCAGAACGCGAGAAACTCCAGGAGGAGAAAGAGGAGCGTGCGGAAAGCGGCTCGCGCTGGACATTGCCGGATTTCGATAATGACGATCGCCGCACCACGTCGTCGCGCAGCCGCTCCAGCTCTTCGACGAAACGCAGGTCATCGAACCGGCAGACGGTCGGCGAGGCCGCGATGAAGTCGCTGGCGCGCTCGGTCTCGACCCAACTCGGCCGGGCGCTCGTGCGCGGCATACTCGGCAGTCTGAAGAAGAGCCTGAGATAAAAAAACGCCGGCGCGAGGCCGGCGTCTGTCCATCTGACCCAAATAGGCCTCAGGCCTTAACGCACCAATACAGGCGTGCCCTCCGGCACCCGGGCGTAGAGATCGATAATGTCCTGGTTCATCAGGCGCACGCAGCCGGATGAAACGGATTTGCCGATCGAGTTCCACTCCGGCGAACCGTGCAGGCGGTAGAGCGTGTCCTTGCCGCCTTCATAGAGGTAAAGCGCTCGGGCGCCGAGCGGATTGCTGATACCGGGCTCCATTCCGCCATTATAGATGTCGTTCTTCTTGTCGTAGCTCATTCGGTATTTCTCGAGCTTGGGATCGCGATCGATCATTTCGTCCGGCGGGAACCATTTCGGCCATACCCGTCGCGCCCCGACTTCGGCGCGTCCCGCCCATTCGAAACCGGCGCGTCCGAGGCCGACGCCGTAACGGATCGCGCGTCCCCCGCCGATCACAAGGTAGAGATGGTGGGAATTCGTGTCGACGACGATGGTGCCGCGGGACTCTCCTGTCGGATCTTTCACGACCTGGCGCAGATAGCGTTCTGGGATCTTCGTGTAGGGCACCGCCGGGACGGTAAAGCCGCCATCCTCGACGGACGCATACATGGTTGCGTAGTCGGGGAAATCCGGCGCTCTGCTCGATACGCTGACCGGTTCGCCGTTTTCGTCCACCGTGGTGCAGGCGGAAAGGGCGAGGCCGGCCGAAAGCGTGGCGGTGGCGGAAAGGAAACTGCGGCGCGAAATATCTTTCATCATGGTTCCGTGAGAAAATTGCTGCGCAAGGCGCATGGCGCAGCCGGAGAAGGGCGACAGATTGCCATTACCCGTGTTCGTACGAACTTTTGAGCGGAAAATGTTGGCATGAGGCCCGAAGTGCGCGCCCTGGCCTCAAATCCCCGTGCATCGTTGCAGCGCCGCAACACTTTGCGATTGCTACAGGTTCTTGAGATCGCCGATTTCCCGGGACGGGCCGTAATTCTGATATTCGTTCGGCAGCCCGGCGCGATTGATCCACACCGTGTGAAAACCGAATTTGTGCGCGCCGGCGATATCCCACCGGTTCGACGACTGGAACGAAACCTCCGCGGGCGCAACGTCGAACGTGTCCGTGACCATGCGATAGACCTGCGGCGCGGTCTTGAACGTCTTCACGGCTTCCACCGAGAGAACGGCGTCGAAAAAGCCGGCGAGCCCGGCCGAATCGACTGCGGCGGACAACATGTCGGGCGAGCCGTTCGACAGGATCGCGATTCGGGCGTCCTTCTCGCGAAGCCGGGCCAACGCCTCCGGAACCTCCGGGTAACAGTCGAGCGTCCAATAGGCTTCCAGCAGCTTGTCGCGGCAGGACACGTCGACGCCGGGCGTGGCGCTGAGCGCGTAATCGAGCGCTTCCTCGGTCAGCCGCCAGAAATCCGCATAGGAGCCCATCAGGGTGCGGATCCATGAATATTCGAGTTGCTTGGTGCGCCAGATTTCCGAAAGCCGCGGACCGTCCGGACCGAGCGAATCGGCATGTTTGCGGACGGCCGCGTGAACATCGAACAACGTGCCGTAGGCGTCGAAAACGTAAGTCCTGACCTGCATCGTCCCTTTCCGGTTGCCGAGACTTTGGTCAAAGAGGTTTGACGGGTCAATAGCGTCATATGGCCCGCATATTGCGCCCGGTCATTGACGGCTCCGTGGAAATCCGGTTTCCGTGCTCCCAAAAAAACCGTGCGGAGGCAAATAATGGCGGTCGATACGACAGCGCAGACCCTGACCTGGACCTATGTCGATGGCGACTGGCACGAAGGCAACGTACCGATCATCGGTCCGCGCACCCATGCCATGTGGCTGGGCTCTTCCGTCTTTGACGGGGCGCGCTGGTTCGAGGGCGTTGCTCCGGATCTCGACCGGCATGCCGCCCGGGTCAATGCGTCGGCGGAGGCGCTCGGCCTGAAACCGACCATGAGCGCCGACGAGATCATCGGACTGACATGGGAGGGATTGAGGAAGTTCGACGGAAAGACCGCCGTTTACATCCGGCCGATGTACTGGGCCGAGCATGGCGGCTACATGTCCGTGCCGGCCGATCCGGAATCGACGCGCTTTTGCCTGTGCCTCCACGAGGCGCCGATGTTGCCGGCGAAGGGCTTTTCGGTGACCGTCTCTCCGTTCCGCCGGCCGACCATCGAATCCATGCCGACCAATGCCAAGGCGGGATGCCTCTATCCGAACAACGGGCGTGCGATCCTGGAAGCCAAGAGCCGCGGTTTCGACAATTGCCTCGTGCGCGACATGCTCGGCAATGTCGCCGAGACGGGCGCGTCGAATGTCTTCATGGTCAAGGACGCCCAGGTCTTCACGCCGGCCGCGAACCGAACCTTTCTGACCGGCATCACGAGGGCGCGCACGATCGACCTTCTGGCGCAGTACGGCTTCTCGACGGTCGAGACGACATTGACGATCGACGACTTCATGGACGCCGACGAAATATTTTCGACGGGGAACCATTCCAAGGTCGTTCCGATTATCCGAATAGAAGACCGCGAATTGCAGCCCGGCCCCGTGGCCGCCAAAGCGCGCGAACTCTACTGGGAGTGGGCGCACTCCTGATTTGGCGCAGAAAAAGTCCGCCGATTTTGTTGCCGTTACCGCGCTGCAATTCTATGTGTCATGCGGACCGGACGGCGAAGCCGCCCGCCGCGCGTGTTTCAACACGAATTCGTTTGAAAAGGAGATCCCAAATGGCCTTTACACTTCCCGAGCTTCCCTATGACTACGAGGCGCTCGCGCCTTACATGTCCAAGGAAACGCTCGAATATCATCATGATAAACACCACAAGGCCTATGTCGACAAGGGCAATGACCTGACGGCGGAGGCCGGCATGGACGGGTTGTCGCTCGAAGAGATCGTCAAGCAGTCGCACGGCAAGAATCCGGGCCTCTTCAACAATGCCGCCCAGCATTACAACCACCTCCATTTCTGGAAGTGGATGAAGAAGGGCGGCGGCGGCACGTCGCTGCCGGGCAAACTTTCTTCCGCGATCGATTCCGACCTCGGCGGCTACGACAAGTTCAAGGCCGACTTCATCGCCGCCGGCGTCGGCCAGTTCGGTTCGGGCTGGGCCTGGATCGCCGTCAAGGACGGCAAGCTGGAGATCATGAAGACGCCGAACGGCGAGAACCCGCTCGTCCACGGCGCGACCCCGATCCTTGGCGTCGATGTCTGGGAACATTCCTATTACATCGACTACCGCAACGCCCGCCCGAAATATCTCGAGGCCTTCGTCGACAGCCTGATCAACTGGGATTACGTGCTCGAGCTCTACGAAGCCGCGGCCTGATTCCGGCAGGGTTTTCTCGCGAATTCCAAGGCACGGCCCCGCATGGTTCGGGGCCGTGTTTCGTCTGCGTTGACACTGTGTCGCACGCGAAATCCTGCAATCTCACGCAAGCGTGATCGCAGAGGACGGAATAAATATCGCAGTCTTGGTGTCTAACCTGCGCGTAACCAGCCCTCAGGAGGATCTTGTGAAAAAGACGTTGCTTACCCTTTCCCTTATCGCGGTCACCGCCACGGCGGCATTCGCGGCCGACGATCCGATCGCCGTCCGCAAGGCGCTGATGCAGTCGAACGGCGCGGCCGCCGGCCTGTCCGCCGGCATGATGAAAAAGGAAATCGACTACAGCCCCGCCGCAGGCAAGGCCGCTATCGCGGCGCTTCACGGCACGGCGGAAGCGTTTGGCGACTTCTTCCCGGAAGGCAGCGACATGGGCGCCGACACCAAGGCCTCCGCGGCCATCTGGGAAGACTCCGAAGGCTGGCAGGCCGAACTGGACAAGTTCAAGTCGGCCGCCGCCGCAGCAGTGGAAGCTTCCGGTCGCGCCGGCCCCGCCGATCTCGAAGCCTTCCAAGCCGCCGTCGGGCCGATCCTCGGCACCTGCAAGAGCTGCCACGAGAAGTTCCAGACCCGATAACCCGGCATGATACGCAAGCTCGCCCTTCTTGTTGCGCTCGCCGCGATCGCGGGCGGGCTTGCCTTCTGGTTCCTGAGCGCCCCGAAGACGCTCGACGCCGAAACGCTCGCGGCCTTGCCGGAAGGCGATGCGGCGCGCGGTGAAATGGTTTTCTGGGCCGGCGGCTGTGAGTCCTGCCACGCCGCGGACGGCGCCGAAGGCGACGAGAAGCTGATGCTCGGCGGCGGCCACGTGCTGGCCAGCGATTTCGGCGATTTCGTCGTTCCCAACATCTCCACGGATGAACAGCACGGCATCGGTGCATGGTCGAAGGAAGACTTCGCCAATGCGGTGCTGCGTGGCGTGTCGCCGGACGGCGCGCATTTCTACCCGTCCTTTCCCTACACATCCTATGCCCGCATGAGCGATCAGGATCTCGCCGACCTGTGGGCCTTCATGCAGACCCTGCCGGCGGTCGACAACGATCCCGGCCCGCACAAGCTCGGTTTCCCGTTCAATGTGCGGCGCGGCGTCGGCCTGTGGAAGCTGCTCTATGCGGGTGAGGGGTGGATCGAGGAGATCGACGGGGCGGACGAAAAGCTCCTTCGCGGCCGCTACCTCGTCGAGGGGCTAGGCCATTGCGGCGAATGCCACACGCCGCGCGATTTCGCCGGCGGTTTGAAGCGCGACATGTGGCTTGCCGGCGCGCCCAACCCGGACGGGAAGGGCAGGATTCCCAACATCACGCCCGGCGGCACGATCGCCGACTGGTCGGAAACCGACATCGCCTATTATCTCGAAAGCGGCTTCACCCCGGATTTCGATTCCGTCGGCGGCTCGATGGTCGACGTGCAGGAAAACATGGCGAAACTGCCCGCCGAGGACCGCGAAGCGATCGCGGCCTATCTCAAGGCCATCCCCGCACATCAGAGCGAATAGGCATGGCTTTCGAGCCGGATTTGCGAACGAACGACGATATTGACTATCGGGTTTGGGATCGGAAATAGCCGGCACGTACTGATGCGCCGATCAGGTTCGTTATGAGTCGGCCGGCCGTTATGGATGTGATGTCGTTGACATCCTTGCTCGGGGTGATTTCCACTATGTCCATTCCGACAACTCTGCCCTTGTTCACCAGGCCATGGATGAGCTTGTGCATCTGGGTGTAGGTCACGCCTCCGGGTGCGGGCACGAGGACACCCGGCATGATCCCTGGCTCCATCCCGTCCGCGTCGACCGTGATATAGTACCGTTCGCCATCGGGTATCCGCGCAAGGACCGCGTCCATGCCTTTGTCGTGAAGCTCGTGGGCTGTTGTCAGGTCAGCGCCATACGCTTGTGCGGCCTCGAATTCCTCTCTGCGCGCGCTTCCCTGGCAGCGCAGTCCAATCTGGAAAATCCGGTCGACATGGGGCATTTCGGAGGCTCGTCGCATTGGGCTTGAATAGCCTTCTGGTTCGCCATTCAGGTGATCGCGCCAATCGAGGTGGGCGTCGATCTGTATCAGGTGTATCGGCCCATGATCTTCGAAAGCCCTGAATATGGGGATCGGGACGCCATGATCTCCGCCAATCGAGATTGGCAAAGCGCCGGCCGCCAGGATTTTTCGGACTGCCGCCTCGGCCCGAAGATAATGCGCATCGAGGTCTCGGGGGGTGGCGGGGACATCGCCACAGTCTATGATGCGTATATCCTGACCATCAAAAAGCGTGCCTCCCAGATCAAAGTCCCAACGTTCCAGGCCTTCGCAGGCAATGTCAGAGACCTGCCGGACGGCGGTTGGGGCATTCGACTGATCGTTCGTCACTTCCTCCATCGCGTAAGGGCGCCCGTAGGGCAATCCGAGGATGGCGACGTCAGCCTGAAGCGCATCGAGGTCGAGTTCCAGCGGGAAATGGCAGAAGGTTTTGCAGCCTGACCTTGGCGCTACGGTGAGTGGATCCGACATGTGCTGGTTTCCTACCGGTCAAATCGCGCCGATATCTAGAGCGCGGCCTTGATCGCGGACAATCCCCGATCAATATCGTCGATGTTGTTGTAGTAATGCGGCGAGAAACGAATGAAATCGCGCCGCAAAGACGCGATGACATTGGCGTCTTTCAGGGTTTTGGCAAAATCGCGGCTGTTCTTGCCGGGAAAGCGAGCAGCCACGGTTGCGGAGCGGTCCGCGTCGGATTTTGGGCCGAGCACTTCGGCGCCCAACGCATTCAGCCCGGCGATGAGGTGTTTCGCTATGCGGCGATTGTGTGCGACGACCTTGTCCATCCCTGTATCAAGTAGGTGGCGCACGGATTGTGTCGCACCGAAAGCCGTCCCATAGGCCATGGTCCCGAACTCATAGCGTTTGGCATTGCCCGGCAAGTCCAGCCGGTCTGCCTGAAAGTCCCACATGTCCTTGTGACTGCGCCAGCCCAGGATGCCCGGGGTCAGCTTTTGCAACTGTGGCGAGACATACATCACACCCGTGCCAAACGGGCCGCACAGCCATTTGTAAGTCGAGGTCAAAACCGCATCGACACCCGTTTCTGCATCGACGTGAACCTGCCCCGCGGATTGCGTGGCATCGACAATCAGGATTGCGCCGTGTCGGTGTGCTTTCTCGGCAAATCGTTTGAGATCGTATTTCTGGCCGGTGCCGTACTCGACCTGGCTGAGACACACGACAGAGGTGGCGTCATCGATTGCGGCTTCCAGCGCATCGGGGTCGATGGTCAGCGTTTCATCAGCCCGCACCCAATGCACCTCTGCACCGGTATGATCGGCAACGCGCATCCAGGGGTAAACGGTCGAGGGATGCGTGATGTCGGTGGCGATGATCTTGCTCCCCGCTTCGGGCATGACCGCCCAGGCCAGTGACTGCATCAGCACTGTTTCGCTCGAAGCCACCGCGATGTCGTCGACAGTCGCGTTGAACAGGCGCGCTGTCGCCGCGCCGAGATTGTCCAGACACTCGACTTCCGCCTGTTCGTCGAAGGCAATTGTTCCTTCCTCCGCAAGCGTGTCCTGCCAGGCGGATATGGCGGCAGCGCCACCCTTGTGGCTCAAGCCAACCGATGCGGCATCAAGATAGACATGCCGGTCGGCAGGTGGGAAAGCTGAAACTGGTCCAAGTCGGAAGGCCGTATCAAGCGTCATTTGGAACTCCGGATGGCGGGCGAGGGTCCGCTTTTGCCTGCCCCTTGTTGCAGCTTCGACGATGAAGCCACGCAATGCATTGCCGAAAATGGAAAGTTGAGGTGACGGCCCAGAAACCTTCCGAAACCACGATGACGCCGCATCCTTTCAGGAAGAGGTGTCGCGAACGGCCCGGAGGAAAGCCGATACCAGTGGCGTGCCGGCGGTCTCCGTCTGGTACAGAATTCGAATGTCTGTGGTCTTCTTGATCTGATCGCTGAGCAGGGCCCGCATATGCCCCGCGTCTACCCAGCTCTGCGCGTAATGGTCCGGCAGATAGCCGATGAATCTGCCTGTCAGAATAAGCGCGGCGATATTTTCGGTAAAATGGCCAATGGCGGATGGTGTGAGACCGATTTCATCATCGCGCAACTCGGCCTCGGAATAGGCATGTTGCGCAAAGCGTTGGCTGTTCAGCTGCTTCAGCGAAAGTTCGGTGTCGGCCACGTTGAACAAAGGGTGGGCCGAACCGCAATACAGATAGCCGTGTTCGGTGAACAGCGGTATTGACTGCGTTCCTCTTATCTTGCCGCGATCTGTCGTTACGCCGATGTGCAGGCGTCTTACCGAAACTGCCTGATCGATTTCAGCCGCGGATGCGGTGAGCATTCTAATCTCCACATCGGGATAGTCTTCCGCAAGTCTGGATAGCGTTCCAATGAGGGGCGAGGACCGGTTTGTGATGATGGAGTCGATGCAGCCGACGTGCAGCACCCCGCTTGGTGCCTTCTGCAAGGCGTTGAGATCGGATCGAAACCCCTCAAGCGCACCGAGCAGGCTTGTGCTCTTGTCGTAGACGAAC
>Ga0207814_101109_pt1 | contig 10324 bp, 6 predicted proteins | sample TtaePargueraPR_7_FD_187755 | JGI IMG/M metagenome (GOLD analysis project Ga0207814, IMG submission 187755) | Aerobic enrichment media microbial communities from Bioluminiscent Bay, La Parguera, Puerto Rico - Tt and P1 (2) (SPAdes) | ecosystem: Environmental > Aquatic > Marine > Unclassified ... | reverse complement strand
GCCCACCTGCAGTTCCACTTCACCCTTGTCGTTCTTGAACTGGTCCGCAGGGATAACGCCTTCAGACTTCAGGCCCGCGTGTACGGTTACCCAGTCTTTGTCCACGTCGATAACAACACCAGTGACGATAGCGCCAGGTGCCATTTCTACGCTTTTCAGGCTCTCTTCAAATAGTTCAGCAAAGCTCTCGCTCATTACATTACCTATATAAATGGATCCCACCGATGACAACTTTACAGTCTAGTTAGCCGCCAGTAGAGATCCCACCGCGCTGCCAGTACGCGGGTCGGATTACAACAACGGCCGGGCGATTCTGGCTGATCCCGGCCGTTGCTGTTAAAAATCTGTTGCTGGAAAACTGGTTCCAGTGTGGCTCAACTGATGCGTTTTTGTACCAGTTCGAGCACTTTTTGCAGAACACCGTCTATATCGATGTCGGTGCTGTCCAGCACCACGGCGTCTTCTGCCGGTGCCAGCGGGGAGGCTGCGCGGTTCATATCCCGGTCGTCCCGGGCGCGGATGTCCTCCAGCAGGTCGCGGAGGCTAACAGAAACCCCCCTGCCCTGCAACTGATCGAAGCGCCGCCGGGCGCGCTCTTCCGCACTCGCCGTCAGGAAGATTTTGACCGGCGCGTCGGGGAACACGGTGGTGCCCATATCACGCCCGTCCGCCACCAGCCCCGGTGCCGCACGGAAATCGCGCTGGCGCTGCAGCAGCGCCTCGCGCACGGCGGGCACCGCCGCCACTTTCGACGCCGCCATGCTCACTCGCTCCATCCGGATATCCCGACTGACGTCCTTACCGGCAAGCACCGCCGCCACCTCGCCATCGGCGATGGCGAAACGGATATCCAGATTGGCGGCGATCTCCGCCAGACGATCTTCATCCGCCAGGTCCACCCCCGCGTCGAGGGCCGCCAGGGCGGTCAGCCGGTAGAGCGCGCCGGAATCCAGCAAAGCGTAGCCAAGCCGGTCCGCCAGCAACTTAGCAATGGTGCCCTTGCCGGAGCCGCTGGGGCCGTCGATGGTGACCACGGGGGCCTTGGTGGTTGCATCTGTCATAACTAATCGATACTGCTGAAGTTAGTTGTGTGAGGGTGGTGGCGCGCTCAGCGCACCACCAGCTTCATTCCGGCGCCAGTTGCCAGTTCGGCGAAGTTGGGAAAGGAAGTGGCCACATTGGCGCAGTGGCGGATTTCGATATCCGCACCGGCGCGCAGCGCCGCCACGGCGAACGACATGGCGATCCGGTGGTCGCCGAGGCTGTCCACTACACCACCGCCAAATACCGCACCTTCCCCATTGCCGCCCTTGCCCTGGATTACAATGCCATCCGGGGTCGGCTCGGCGTCGATACCGAGAATCTTGAGGCCATCGGCCATGGCCTGGATACGGTCGCTCTCTTTCACGCGCAGCTCTTCCGCACCGGTGAGCACCGTCTCCCCTTCCGCGCAGGACGCCGCCACGAAAATGGCCGGGAACTCGTCGATGGCGAGCGGCACCTGATCTTCCGGAATTTTGATGCCTTTCAGGGGCGCGTAGCGCACGCGGATATCCGCCACCGGCTCGCCGCCGACCTCGCGCTGATTCTCAAGGGTAATGTCGGCACCCATGGCTCGCAGGATATTGATGGCACCGTCACGGGTGGGATTGATCCCCACATGCTGCAGCAGCACGTCGGAACCCGGGGCGATGGACGCCGCCACCATAAAGAAGGTGGCCGAAGAGATGTCGGCGGGCACGTCGATATGACAGGCAGAGAGCTTGCCGCCCCCCTTGAGGCTGGCACGGGGACCGTCGCGCAGCACCTCGTACCCGAAGCCGGACAGCATACGCTCGGTGTGGTCGCGGGTCGGGGCCGGCTCGGTGGTGTTGGTCTCGCCGTCGGCGTAGAGGCCCGCCAGCAGCACACAGGATTTCACCTGGGCGCTGGCCATGGGCAGGGTGTAATCAATGGCCTTCAACTGGCGACCACCGAGGATCTTGAGCGGCGGACGGCCGTCTTCCCCGGTTTCCACACTGGCACCCATTTCCCGCAGCGGATTGGCTACCCGGTTCATGGGTCGCTTGGACAGGGATTCGTCCCCGGTCAGCACCGCATCGAACGCCTGCCCGGCGAGCAGGCCCGCCAGCAGGCGCATGGACGTACCGGAGTTGCCCACGTACAGCGGCCCGGGCGGTGCCTGCAGGCCGTGCATACCAACACCGTGGATGGTGACGCGACCGTTGACCGGCCCCTCGATCACCACGCCCATATCGCGGAACGACTGCAGTGTGGCCAGGGCATCCTCCCCCTCCAGGAATCCTTCCACCTCGGTCACCCCTTCGGCCAGGGAGCCCAGCATGATTGAACGGTGGGACATGGATTTGTCACCGGGCACCCGCAGGTCACCGTTTACCGCGCCGCCCGGCTGGGCGATAAAAGTTACTTCCTTCGCTTCCATAGTTTCCGTATACGCTTTTTTGGCCAGCATTTTTGTGAAGTGATCCCGCGCCGCCTTGGCCCGGGTAAATACCCCCATCAGGTGCTCGCTGTCGCCGCTGGCAATGGCACTGCGCAGGGAACCCAGATTGGAGGTGTATAGATCGATGGATTTCAGAATCGCATCGCGGTTGGCGAGCATGATGTCCCGCCACATGACCGGATCGCTGGAAGCGATACGGGTAAAGTCGCGGAAGCCGCCGGCCGCATAGCGAAAAATATTTTCGTTTTCCGCATCGTGGGCCAGGGTATCCACCAGCCCGAAGGCAATGACGTGTGGGAGATGACTGGTGGCCGCGAGCACTTCGTCGTGCTCCGCCACCGGCATGTCCAGCACTTCCGCGCCGACCGCCTGCCACATGGCCCGGATCCGCTGTGTATGCACCTCGCCGGTGCTTTCGCAAGGAGTGAGGATAATACGGTGTGCGATGTAGAGATCATCCCGCGCGGCGGTCACACCGCTCTGTTCAGAGCCGGCGATCGGATGCCCGGGAACCAGAAATTCCGGCACCGCACCCCAGACGTTTTGCGCAGCCGCAATCACACTACCTTTGACGCTGGCGCCGTCGGTGACGGTGACACCCGCGGGCAGGCGATCCTTCAACTGGGCGAAAACGGCTTCGACAGTGAGCGTGGGAACGGACACGAACACCACGTCCCCCGCTTCCAGCTCGGGTAATACCTCACCGATATCCGTGACCGCGCGATCCACCACGCCGAGCGCCACCGCCTGCTCACAGGTCTGCGCACGGCGCGCCACACCGATCACTTCCCGGCAACCGCTGGCGGCCTTCAACCCCAGCGCGAGACTGCCGCCAATCAGACCGATCCCGACAATCACCAATCGTCCGATGACCACCTCCGAGGCATCCTGCCCAGCCTGCTTCCCTTCAAACGCCATTTACAGAACCCCGCGCGGGTAGGAACCCAGCACTTTCATGTCCGACGCACAGGCCCCGACATCTTTCAGCGCCGCGGCAACATTTTCAGTATCGCGATGGCCGACAAAATCAATAAAAAACACGTAGGTCCAGTTGCCGCTCTGGGACGGACGGGTTTCCACCCGCGTGAGATCGATCTTGTGGGTCTGGAAAGGCACCAGCAGATCGTGCAGCGCACCCGGCTCATTGCGCATGGATACCATCAGCGAGGTCTTGTCATCGCCACTCGCCGGCACCGCCTGGGATCCAATAATCAGGAAGCGGGTGGAGTTGTCCGGGCGATCCTCGATTTTTTCATTGAGGATTTTCAGTCCGTACATATCTGCCGCCATATCGCCGGCAATGGCGGCGGCATTCCACTCACCCTTGACGCGCTTGGCCGCCTCCGCATTACTGGCCACCGCCACGCGCTCTACATTCGGGTAGTAGGAGTCCAGCCACTTGCGGCACTGCGCCAGGCTCTGCGCGTGGGAGTAAATCCGGGTGATGGATTCCTTGCGGGTAATATCAGAAATCATCAGGTGCTGGTGAATCCGCAACTCCACTTCCCCACAGATTTTCAGGTTGGAGGTCATGAAATTATCCAGGGTGTGATTGACCACACCCTCGGTGGAATTTTCCACTGGCACCACGCCGTAATTGACCGCACCCGCCTCCACTTCGCGGAACACCTCGTCGATGGCCGCCAGCGGTTTGGACACCGCGGAGTGCCCGAAATGCTTCAGCGCCGCCTGCTGGGTAAAGGTCCCTTCCGGCCCCAGGTAGGCCACCTTGATGGGCTCCTCGAGCGCCAGGCAGGCGGACATGATCTCGCGGAACAGCCGCGCCATCTCTTCATTGGTCAGCGGCCCCTGGTTGCGCGCCATGGCCCGTCGCAGCACTTGCGCCTCGCGCTCGGGGCGGTAATACAGGGCATTTTCGCCGTTACTTTTTTTGACTTCCGCCACTTCCAGTGCGCAGTTGGCGCGCTCGGAAATCAGCCGCGCGATTTCGCTATCGAGGCTGTCGATACGATCGCGGAGCTCCAGCAGCCGCGGATCCTGCGTTGGCTTTTCTTCAGACATAACTCTTGCCTAGCTCTTCCAATTTGCTTCTCTACCCAATCAACCGTGACGCTGCTCGAAATCGGCCATAAACGCCACCAGCGCCTGCACCGCCTCCAGCGGCACCGCGTTGTACAGGGAGGCACGCATACCGCCCACGGAACGATGCCCCTTGAGCGCCAGCAGCCCCGCCTCTTCCGACTCTTTCAGGAACAGCTTGTCCAGACTGTCATCCGCCAATACAAACGGCACATTCATACGCGAGCGGCTCTCTACCGCAACCGGACTGGAGTAGAAATCACTGCGGTCGAGGAAGCTGTACAGCAGTTGCGATTTTTTCAGGCTGACCTCAGCCATCGCCTCGACACCACCCTGGGCTTTCAGCCACTTGAACACCAGGCCCGAGAGATACCAGGCAAAGGTGGGTGGCGTGTTATCCATGGACTGGCCTTCCGCGGCAATCTTCCAGCTCAGGCTGCGCGGGATTTCCGGCAAGGCGCGATCCAGCAGGTCGTCGCGCACAATGCCCACGGCGATACCGGACGGGCCGATATTCTTCTGCGCCCCGGCATAGATAAACCCGAATTTTTCCACCGGGATCGGCTGTGACAGGATGGTCGAGGACATGTCCGCAACCAGTGGGCTCTTCACCTCCGGAATATACGGAAATTCCACACCACCGATGGTTTCATTGGGCGTGTAGTGGAAGTACGCGGCGTCCGCGCTTTCCTGCCAGCTGTCCGCCGCCGGCGCGTAGGAAAAGTTGCGATCCTCTGAGGAGGCCACGATATTCACCTCACCGTAGCGGCGCGCCTCCTTGATTGCCTTGTCCGCCCACTGGCCCGTATGGATGTAATCGGCCTGCTTGCTGCTGGCGCCAAACAGATTCCAGGGTATGGCACTGAACTGGCCGGTAGCGCCCCCCTGCAGAAACAGCACCTTGTAGTTGTCGGGAATTGACAGCAGGTCTCGCAGATCCTGTTCCGCCTGTTCGGCGACCTCGGTAAATTCCGGCGAGCGGTGACTGATCTCCATCACCGAGCAGCCAAGTCCCTGCCAATCCAGCAACTCCTCCTGTGCCTGCTGCAATACCGGCTCCGGCAATGCCGCAGGCCCCGCACAGAAATTAAACTTTCTCATTGATTCACTTCCACAGAGAAAACTGGATTAAATCCAGACGGATTCAATCGCGTTGAACTAAAACTTTGGTCTCAGGGGAGAAGTCGAGATATGCAAACCCCGTTTTCATCCCTCACGGTTACAAATCTTTCGGTGAGACGCCGGTAGCGGCGCCTTAAGCCAAAAAAGGCCGCGATAATTCGCAGCCTTTTGGGGGATCACCAGAGATCAGAGCTTACTCCTCGGCGGCGCCGTCTTCGGCCGCCGGACCGCTTTCAGCTGCGCTGTCAGTACCCCCACCGACGCTCTCGATCGCACCTTCTGCCTCGGGGTCTTCCGTTTCCTGAATACGTGCGAGACCCACCAGGTTTTCGCCGTCTTTCAAGCGGATTACCCGCACGCCCTGGGTATTGCGGCCAAGCACGGAAACCTCGTCGACGCGGGTACGCACCAGGGTACCCTGATCGGAAATCAGCATGATCTCCTCACCCGGGTGCACCTGACAGGCACCGACCAGTGATCCATTGCGTTCGCTTTCGGCAATCGCAATCACGCCCTGGGTACCGCGCCCCTTGGTGGGGAAGTCTGCGGTATCGGTGCGCTTGCCGTAACCGTTTTCGGTCACCATCATCACCGAGCCACCCTCTTCGGGGATGACCATGGCGATCACATAGACGCCGTCGGCCATGCGGATACCGCGCACACCGCGGGAGACACGCCCCATGGAGCGCACATTTTCTTCCGCAAAACGGGCAGCCTTGCCGGCACTGGTGAGCAGCAATACATCGCGACTGCCGTCGGTAATGGCGGTCGCCACCAGACGGTCACCCTCTTCCAGCTCGATCGCACGCAGGCCTACGCTGCGCGGACGGGCAAAAGCGGTCAGCGGGGTTTTCTTCACGGTGCCGTTGGCAGTGGCGAAGAAAATAAAGTGGTCTTCATCGTACTCGGACACCGGCATCAGGCTGCTGATGCGCTCGTCGTCTTCTAGCGGCAGCATATTGACCATGGGTCGGCCACGGGAAGCGCGCCCGGCGGTGGGCACCTCGTACACTTTCAGCCAGTACACCTTACCCTTGTTGGAGAAGCACAGAATGGTGTCGTGGGAGTTGGCGATCAACAGGTGCTCGACAAAGTCCTCGTCTTTCACCTGGGTGGCGGATTTACCCATACCACCGCGGCGCTGGGCCTGGTAGTCCGCCAGCGGCTGGCTCTTGGCGTAGCCGCCGTGGGAGATAGTCACCACCTTGTCTTCCGGGGTGATCAGGTCTTCTACGGAGAGGTCCTGGCGGGAGGCGACAATATCGGTGCGGCGCTCATCGCCGTACTCTTTTTCCAGCACTTCCAGCTCTTCGCGGATCACCTGCATCAGGCGCTCCGGGCTGCCCAGGATTTCCAGGTATTCGGCGATCTGCTCGAGGCGCTCGCTGTATTCCGCCAGCAGCTTGTCGTGCTCCATACCGGTGAGGCGGTGCAGGCGCAGTTCGAGAATCGCCTGGGCCTGGGCCGGCGACAGATAATAGCTGCCGTCGCGCAGACCGAACTCTTTCGGCAGGTCGTCCGGGCGGCAGGCGTCGGCACCGGCACGCTCCAGGAACTGCTGCACTTCGCCCACCGGCCAGCCCTTCGCCAGCAGCGCTTCGCGCGCGTCGGCGGGGGTGGCAGAGGCCTTGATCAGCTCGATCACCGGATCGATATTGGAGATGGCGATCGCCAGACCTTCCAGAATGTGGCCGCGCTCGCGCGCCTTGCGCAGCAGGTAGACGGTGCGGCGGGTCACTACTTCCTGGCGGTGACGGATAAAGTATTCGAGCAGCTGCTTCAGGTTCAGCAGCTTCGGCTGGCCGTCGACAAGCGCCACCATATTGATGCCAAAAACACTTTCCAGCTGGGTCTGCGCGTAGAGGTTGTTCAGCACCACGTCGCCCAGCTCACCGCGCTTGAGCTCGATCACTACCCGCAGGCCGTCTTTGTCCGACTCGTCGCGCAGCTCGGAAATACCCTCGATTTTCTTTTCTTTCACCAGCTCGGCAATGCGCTCGATCAGGCGCGCCTTGTTCAGCTGGTAGGGAATTTCGTGAATAACGATGGTTTCGCGATTGGTCTTGTCATCGCGCAGCACTTCCGCCTTGGCGCGGATGTAAATGCGCCCGCGGCCAGTGCGGTAGGCCATCAGGATACCGGCGCGGCCATTGATGATGGCGCCGGTGGGGAAATCCGGACCCGGGATATACTCCATCAGGTCGTCGATGGACAACTCGCTGTTGTCGATCAGCGCCAGGCAGCCGCGCACCACTTCGCTCATGTTGTGCGGCGGAATATTGGTGGCCATACCCACGGCAATACCGGAAGAACCGTTTACCAGCAGGTTCGGCACCCGCGATGGCAGCACTTCCGGCATCTGCTCGGAGCCATCGTAGTTGTCGATAAAGTTGACGGTTTCCTTGTCCAGATCCGACAGCAGCTCGTGGGCGAGCTTGTCCATGCGAATCTCGGTGTAACGCATGGCAGCCGCGCTGTCGCCGTCGATGGAACCGAAGTTACCCTGACCGTCTACCAGCATATAGCGCAGGGAGAACGGCTGCGCCATACGCACGATGGTGTCGTACACCGCACTATCGCCGTGCGGGTGGTATTTACCGATCACGTCACCCACCACACGGGCGGATTTCTTGTAGGGCTTGTTCCAGTCGTTCTTGAGTTCGTTCATGGCGAAGAGCACGCGGCGGTGCACCGGCTTCAGACCGTCGCGCACATCTGGCAACGCGCGGCCCACAATCACGCTCATCGCATAGTCGAGGTAGGATTGCTTCAGCTCTTCTTCGATATTGATCGGAGAAATTTCTTTGGCTAATTCGCCCATATTTTCAGGCATTCCTTATCGTTAACGCCGCCAGCAGGGCTGGCCCCTCAACGCCACCGGCAGTACACCCCTCGTCGGGCGGCACAGCCAAAGGCCGGGAAACAGGTGGGGCTCACTGGTCACAGCCCCGATCAAGCGGGCGATTCTACCACATTCGACGCCAAGTGCGGACTTGTTCACGCACCTTCGCGCAGTTAAAGTCTGCGCCTTTCCAATGGAGCAAAAAACACACAGCAGCCATGGCAAACAGCAACGCGCACGCGGAAAAAACGCACAAAAAACAACCGGTCGACACCCTGATTCACGCCCGCTGGATAATCCCGGTAGTCCCCGAAAACCGCCTGTATGAAAATTGCTCACTGGCAATCACCGACGGCACCATCACCGCCATTCTTCCCAGCTGCGAGGCACGCCACCGTTTCGACGCAAAGGAAGAGCATCAGCTGGACAACCAACTGCTGATCCCCGGCCTGGTCAACACCCACAACCATGCCGCCATGAGCCTGCTGCGCGGCTACGCCGACGACCTGCCGCTGATGACCTGGCTGGAAAAACACATCTGGCCCGCAGAACGGCAGTGGGTAAGCCACGAGTTCGTCGCCGACGGCACCCGCCTGGCCATGGCCGAGATGCTCCGCAGCGGCACCACCACCTTCTCCGACCAGTACTTCTTCCCGGAAGCCACCGCCGCCGCGGCACGGGAAGCCGGTATGCGCGCCCAGATCGCCTTCCCGATCATCGACTTCCCCAACAACTGGTCCAGAAACGGCGACGACGCCATCGAGAAAGGCCTCGCCCTGCGCGACGACTACCGCTCCCACAGCCGCATCGGCCTCGCCTTCGCCCCCCACGCGCCCTACACCGTGGGCGACGACACCCTGCGGAAAATCGCCATCTACGCCGACGAGCTGGGCATGGCGGTGCAGATGCACCTGCACGAAACCGCCGGCGAAGTGGAAAGGGCCCTTGCGGAAACCGGTACCCGCCCGACTCAGAGACTGCACGACCTCGGCCTGCTGTCCCCGCAGATGCTCTGCGTCCACATGACCGCCGTGGACGACAGCGACATCGCCCTGCTGCAGAAAACCGGCGCCCATATCGCCCACTGCCCCCGCTCCAACCTCAAGCTGGCCTCCGGATTCACCCCCGTCGCCAGGCTGCTCGACGCCGGTATCAATGTCGCCATCGGTACCGACGGCGCCGCCAGCAACAACGGCCTCGACATGCTTACCGAAACCAACACCGCCGCCCTCCTCGCCAAGGCCGTCTCCGGCCAGGCAGACGCGGTGCCCGCCCACCGGGCGCTGGCCATGGCCACCATCAACGGCGCCCGCGCCCTCGGCATCGACGACGTGACCGGCAGCCTTGAAGTGGGCAAGGCCGCCGACCTGTGTGCCATAGACCTCGGCGAGCTGGAACAGCACCCGCTGCACGACCCACTGTCACAACTGATCTACACCGCCAACGGCCACCATGTGCGCAATGTGTGGGTGGCGGGGAAACTATTATTGAAAGATCGCGGACTAATGACCCTGAATGAGCAGGAAGTGCGGCAACGGGCCGGGGTTTGGCGTGATAGAATCGCCGGTCGCGCAAACTAGGCTTCTGACGAAGCCATAGACTAAGAATTGAAGCTGGCGCTCCCGGTAACCATTTCCGGGAGCGACGGCGCCAGTGAAGGTGGGAAAAACGGACCCCACAACTAAATCAAGGCCCAAATGACCAACGTAGATCCGGCGGAAATCGCCAAATTTGAACAACTGGCCAGCCGCTGGTGGGACCAGCAGGGTGAATTCAAGCCCCTGCACGAGATCAACCCCCTGCGCGCCAACTATATCGACCAGCGTGCCCCCGTCGCCAGCAAGAAGCTGCTCGAC
>Ga0207814_101108_pt1 | contig 10324 bp, 8 predicted proteins | sample TtaePargueraPR_7_FD_187755 | JGI IMG/M metagenome (GOLD analysis project Ga0207814, IMG submission 187755) | Aerobic enrichment media microbial communities from Bioluminiscent Bay, La Parguera, Puerto Rico - Tt and P1 (2) (SPAdes) | ecosystem: Environmental > Aquatic > Marine > Unclassified ... | reverse complement strand
CCGGCGCTTCCACCACCGCTTCGGCGTCGCTGGCGGCCTGCGTGTCCCGCTCGCCGATGAACGCCGGCGCCTCCGCCGGCTCGGAGGCCTGGTCGGGAGACGTCCGGACGAAACCGCGGTCCCCCGCCTGGTCCGGGTCCGGCGGCGCCTCGGCCGGCGCGCTCGGCACAATCTCGATGAGCCGCTCCTCCTCGGGCGGGCTCGCCGCCACCTCCGGCTCCGGCACCACGAAGATCAGGGAATGCACCACCATCAGGGCAAGCACCAGCACCACCGCGACATTCAGCCCCAGCGAAAGAAGGATCGCCGTGAGCCACAGCCGGGCATCGGAGCGGGGCGTGACGGGGGTTGCGCTCATGAGCGGGACGGGCGCAGCTTCGACCCTGCCGCGCCGTCCTGCAATCCGGGAAATGCGGCCCCGCAAGGGACGCCGCCCGGCCCCGTCACCAACTCTCCGCGGACGGCGGCAGGTGATCGTGGCTCAGCTCCAGCGAGCAACTCATGTAGAGCGATCCCTCCACCGGGATGGTGTCCCCTCCCAGCGTGTAGGCCCCGCCCCCCGGGCAGTTCGGCAGCGACTCGAAGAAGGTCCCCGGGCCCACCACCATCGCCTCGAGGCCGGGAACCGTGTCACCCGGCGTGTAGCCCGACATGTTCGAGAAGCCCCGGACACCCTTCTGCACCGCGTTGATGTTGACGATGCAACTCGTCCGGTCGACGCCCCTCTTCCACGCCCTGGCGCCCGTCAGCAGGATGAAGGCGAGCAGAATCAGGGAAAAGATGACCACCGACAGCTCGACCACGGTCAGGCCACGTCGGACGCCCCGAGGTCGTTCTCGTAGAGAAAACCGGAACGCTGCTTCGGGAATTCCGGCCGTCTGGACGGAGGATCTCATGGCTGGTTTGCGGGGACAGGGGACTCGGGGAAAGCACCAAAGTCTAAGAAATTAAGAGAATTGGACAAGAAGTTTTTAAAAACTAATTCCCATCCCCTTGCCTCTCCCCCGCTCAGTCGCGCCCGCGCGCGGCCCTCCAGCACTCGAGGAAGCCGCTGGCGAAGTCCTGCGGGCGCGCCGAGCTCCACGCGTCGACCTCCTCGGCCGGCAGCCACATCACGGCTTCGACCTCGGCCGACGGGAAGCGGGGCCGGCCTTCCCAGCGGGTCATGTAGAGCCGCACATGCTCCCAGCCGGTCGCCTCGCTCGGCGGAATCCGGGCCACCTCCTCGAGCCCGGCGTCCTCGATCCCCATTTCCTCCTCCATCTCGCGGACGGCGGCGGTCGGATAATCCTCCCCGGCATCGAGATGACCCGCCACGCTCGAGTCCCACACCCCCGGATGCGCGTCCTTCAGCCGCGATCGCTTCTGGAGCAGCAGTTCCCCCCTCCGGTTGATCACGAACACATGCACCGCACGGTGCAGCAGGCCGTCACGATGGACCTCGGCGCGGCTCGCCGTTCCCACCACGCGGTCGTCCTCGTCGACCACGTCGAAGCGCTCCTCCCCGCACTGCGGGACATGCTTCAGCGGGTGGTCGTCGTAGCGCCGGGCCAGCTCCACCCACTGCTCCAGCGACAACTCCTCGGCCCGCGCGGTGACCGCCACCCCGAGGGACGCGGCGACCTCCTCCCACGGGGGCTCGGACGGCATCTGGCGGCCCATCTGCTTGCGACGCTGGGCAAAGCCGCGCCGGACCAACTCGTCGAAACGGCGCGAGTCGAACACCGGCAGGTCGCTGCGCGGTTCGAGCACCGCGACCATCGAGTCGATCTGCGGCCGCGGATGGAAGGACTCGGGGGGGACCGTCCGCAGGGGGGTCACCTCCCATCCGCTTTGGCTCCGCAGCGTCAGCACGCCGTAGTCCTTGGTCCGCGGGCCCGCCGCGAGCCGCTGGATCACCTCCTTCTGGAGCATGATCACCGCGCGGGAGAAGGGATGGGGGCGCGACAGGAAATTGCGCAGGATCGCTCCGCCGGCCGAATACGGCAGGTTTCCCAGGAACTTCAGCGGTCGGTGCTTCCACAAGCCCCGCGGATCGAAGCGGGCGGCGTCGGCGTGGTGGACCTCGACGCTCGCCTCGCCGGCAAAGCGCTCGCGCAGCCAGGCCGCCAGGCGCGAGTCGAACTCGATCAGGATCAAGCGCCGGACCCGGCCCACCAGCTGGGAACTCAGGGCCCCGGTCCCCGGACCCACCTCGACCACGGCATCGTCGGGATCGATCTCCAGCTGCTCGACGATCCAGCGGGCGGTGTTCGGATCGCAGAGGAAATTCTGGCCCAGCTGGCGGCTGGGACGCACGCCCGCCGCCTCCAGCGCTTCCCGGATCTCGCGTCCCGTCACCCCGCCAACGACACCTTTCCCCAGGCCCCCGGCAAGCCCCCAATTCCGACGACCCGGAATTTTCTTCGGGAAACTTTGAACGAATTCGAACACCGCCGGTCGGACCCCATGAAAACCGCGCGCAAGTGCAGTTTTCATGTAAGGGTGAACAGCAGTTGTCAGCTCGTTGGTCTTCGGACCGCAGGCTGGTCAACTTGGCCGCCGGGGAGTGGGTGCTCCCCGGCGGCTTCATTTTTGGCCGGCGGTTGGGATTGCAATGCCCACCCTCGCCCGGCCGGGCCCCGCAGGCGCCGCCGGGCCGCCCCTTTCTCGGACACCCCGTGCGCGGCGCTTGCCATTCCGCGCATTTTCGCGGTGATCGCGGACGGGTTCCTGAGCCCGGGCGTCGTTCCTGCCCCGGATTCCCCGAGGGGAGGCCCCCCGGAGACCCGGCGAATAAGGGTTGATGGCCGCGCAGGTGCTCCCTTTACTTCCGCCCCCGCACCGAAGCGGCTCCGCTTTCCATGATCGAGAATCTGCGCAAGTACACCGGCCTGATCATTGTCGCCGTCGCCCTGGTCTTCGTCGGCCTGGTCTTCCTGGCCGACACCGGACTGACCAACCGAAGCGCCGGCGGCGGAACCTACGTCACGGTCGACGGCCGGGGCTACTCGCAGACCGACGTCACCAAGCTCGGCAGCTCGGCGATGCAGCTCGCCACCGCCCGCGAGCTCGGTGCCTATGAACTGATGGGCTTCGCCTACGGCCTCCTCGGCGGAGCCTCGCAGGAAGGGGCGCCGGTGCAGTTCTTCGCCTCGCGCATGATCCTCCGCGACGCCCGCGAGCAGTTCGGCGTGCATCCGTCCGACCAGGAGGTGCAGGACTATGTCCGCGGCATGAGCGCCTTCCAGACCCCGCCCGCGGTCCCCAGCCCCGGCGCCACCGGGGAGTTCGACCAGCAGCGCTACAACAAGTTCATCCACGACGTGCTGGGAGGCTTCGGCATGGTCGAGCGCGACTTCCACGAGCTGATCCGCGACATGCTCGCCACCGACAAGCTGCGCGAGATCATCGGCGGCGGGCTGAGCATCGACCGCGAGCTCGCCGAGGCGATGCTGGTCCTCAACGCCCAGCAGGTGGCCGTCGGCGTCGCCCCCCTCGACCTGAACGCCATCCGCGAGGGCATCCAGCCGGACGACGAGACCCTCAAGACCTACTGGGAGACCATCAAGGAGGCCTACCAGACCGAGCAACGGATCAAGGTGAGCTACCTGCTCATCGGCCCCGACTACCCCGAGGAGGAACCGCCCGCCGAGGAGGCGGACGAGACAGACGAGACGGACGAGGAGGACTCGGAGGACAGCGACGAGGCGACGGACGAGGAGGAGAAGGCCGCCGAGGAGGAGGAGAAGGCCGAGCGACGGACCCAGGCCGAGCGCGAGTTCAAGATCGCCGTCGACGAGTTCCTCACCCGCCTCCGCGAACAAGAGGGCGCCAACCTCGAGAGCCTGCTGGAACCCCATGGCTGGACCCTCGCCTCGACCGACTGGTTCACCGCCACCACCCTTCCCGAGGCGCTGGAGCCCCTCAAGACGCGCGGCACCTCGGCCCGCCGGCAGGTCGCGGACTACCTCTTCGCCCTCCGCACCGGGCCCGACCCCCTCGCCCCCTTCACCAGCGCCATCGCCGTCGGCGAGGACCAGTACCTGATCGCCCGCCTCGACGAGCTGGAGGAGGCCCGTGAGAAGACCTTCGAGGAGGCCCGCGAGACGGTGCTCGAGCGCTACGTCGACGAGAAGACCCGCGAGGCCGCCGAGCAGAAGGTCGAGGAGACGACCGCCGCCCTCAAGGCCTCGATCGAGGCCGGCAAGTCCTTCAGCGAGGCCGCCACCGAGGCCGGGCTCGAGCCGCGGGAACTGGGCCCCTTCGCCGTCTCGGACAGCCTCGACGACGAGCCCAACGCCCGCCAGATCTTCCAGGCCGCCGCGATCGCCAACCCCGGCGAGTTCGCCGAGCCGATCTACCTCGAGGACAAGGTTCTGCTGGTCCGCGTCGAGTCCCGCCAGATCATCAAGGACGACAACCGCGGCCAGCAGGTCGACAGCTACGGCAACCGCTACCGCGACAACCACCGCAACGACGCCTTCGCCGCCTGGCTCGCCCAGCGCGTCGCCGAGGCCCAGGTCACGGTCGCGGGCGGACGCTGAGCCGATGTCGGAGCGCGACGACTGGTTCGACGAGGCCAACGGCGAGCTCGCGCTCGGCAACCTCGCCGAGGCGGCGGCCCTCTACCGCCGCTGCCTCGAGGCCGACCCGGAGTTCTTCGACGGCTGGCACGCCCTCGGCATGAGCCTGCTCAAGCTCGGGGAGCTGCGCGAGGCGATCGGCTGCGGCCTCAAGGCGGTCACCCTGCGCCCCAACGACCTGCTCGCCTGGACCGCGCTCTCGCAGATGTACGTGCAGGACGGCAACATCCCCGAGGCCGAGGCCGCCAAGGCCAACGCCCGGATCCTCTCGCTCGGCGGAAAGGTCGACCGCGAGGCCCCCTGACGCCCCCGGCCCTGGATCTTCGAGGTTGGACCTTCGAGGCCCGCCGTTCACTCTCCCGCCATGCTCCTGACCACCGCCATCGACTACACCAACGGCGCCCCGCACATCGGCCACGCCTACGAGAAGGTCCTTGCCGACGTGCTGGCCCGATACCGGCGCCTCCGGGGCGACGAGTGCTACTTCCTCACCGGCGTCGACCAGCATGGCCAGAAGGTCCAGCAGACCGCGGAGAAGGAGGGGATCCACCCGGCGACCTTCGCCGCCAAGAAGACCAAGCTCTTCCTCAACCTGTGGAAGAAGCTCGAGGTCGACTACGACGGCTGGGCCGCCACCACCGACGACCGCCACAAGGCCTGCGTCCAGCGGATCCTCACCGCCCTCCGGGAGCAGGGCGAGCTCTACAAGAAGGGCTACCGGGGCTTCTACTCGGTGCGCCAGGAGCAGTTCCTCACCGACCGTGACCGCAACGACGACGGCGAGTTCGGCCCCGACTGGGGCGAGGTCGTCGAGATCGAGGAGGAGAACTGGTACTTCCGGCTCTCCGCCCACGCCGCCTGGCTCCGCGACTTCGTCGAGGGCCACGACGACTGCGTCATCCCCTCGTTCCGCCGCAACGAGCTCCTCGGGGCGCTCGAACGCGCCGGCGACCAGGACCTCTGCATCTCCCGGCCGAAGGAGCGCCTCCGCTGGGGCATCGAGATCCCCTTCGACACCGACTACGTCACCTACGTCTGGTTCGACGCGCTCATCAACTACGTCTCCTTCGCCGGCTACCTGGCCGACGCCGACGCCGGGCTTCCCGACTTCGCCGGGCTGTGGCCCGCGGACGGCTCCCCGACGCCCCTCCACATCATCGGCAAGGACATCCTGGTGCCCGCCCACGGCATCTACTGGCTGTGCATGCTCCACGCGATGGGCTTCCCCGACGCGCAGATCCCCCGCCTGCTGGTCCACGGATGGTGGAACATCCGCGGCGAGAAGATGTCGAAGTCGCTCGGCAACGTGGTCGACCCCGACCAGCTCGCCGACCGCTTCGGCGTCGACGCGGTCCGCTACTACCTGGTCCGCGACATCGTCACCGGCAAGGACTCCGACTTCGACCCGGAGCGCCTGGTCATGCTCTACAACCAGGAGCTCGCCAACGAGCTCGGAAACCTGTGCAACCGCGCGCTGAACATGACCGCGCGGTTCTGCAACGGCGTGTGTCGTACTTCCCACGAGCCCGACGCCCAGGACACCGGGCTCCGCGCCTCGCTGGAGCGGAGCACCGCCGGCTACCGGGCCGCGATGGACGCCTGCGACACCGCCGCGGCGATGAAGGCGATCAACGACCACGTCACCCGCTGCAACGCCTACGCGGAGCGCAACAAGCCCTGGGAACTCGCCAAGGACCCGGACGGCAGGGAGCGGCTCGAGACGGTGCTCGCCCACATGGTCGAGAGCCTCGCCCACCTCACCGTGCTGCTCTCCCCGGTGCTGCCCGAGCCGGCATCGCGCCTGGCGCGCCAGCTGCGCATGGAGGACCTGCTCTCGCTCAAGCTCGGCGAGCTCGCCTGGGGCCTGGTGCCCGACGGCCACGAGACCGGCAAGCCGAAGCCGGTGTTCCCCCGCATCGTCATCGAGGAGGAGTAGCCGGGGCGCGCCGCCCCCCGTGCCCTCACGAGGCCAGGGCCATTCCCCCGAAGATGAACTCGTCGGTGATCGACCCGATGTCCTCGACCACGATGTCGGGGCGGTACGCGAACCCCGCGAGGTCGTCGCGGCGGGTTCCGCCGCTGAGCACCAGCACGCTGCGGTAGCCGAGCTGGACGGCCCCCAGGATGTCGGTGTCCATGGTGTCGCCGACCATGATCGTCTGGGCCGCCGTCAGGCCCATCTCCTTGCGGGCCGCCCGCATCATCACCGGGCTCGGCTTGCCCACCGAAAAGGCGGTCACCCCGGTCGCACGCTCGATCATCGCGACGATCGCGCCGCAGCCGGGCCGGATCCCGTGCTCCGTCGGGCAGTTCGGATCGAGATTGGTGGCGATCAGCCGAGCCCCCTTCTCCACCAGCCGCACCCCCCGCTCGATCATCTCGAAGGTGAGGGTGCGCCCCTCGCCGACCACCACGTAGTCCGCGTCCTCGTCGACGATCGAGTAGCCGTTGCGGTGGAGGGCGTTCGCCAGCCCGTTCTCGCCGATGACGTAGGCCGTGCCGCCCGGCTGCTGGGCGGCGAGGAAGCGGGCCGTCGCCATCGCGCAGGTGAAGATGTCCTCCTCGGTCGCGGGTATCCCCAGCCGGCGCAACTTAAGGGCCACGTCGCGCCGGGTGCGCTGGGAATTGTTGGTCAGGAAGCGGAACGGGATCTTGTGGCGCCGGATGCGGGCGATGAAGTCCGCCGCGCCGGGGATCAGGCGCGAGCCCCGGTAGATGACGCCGTCCATGTCGAGCAGGAAGCCTGTGGGATCTTGCATGTGGTCCGGCCGAGCGCCCGCCGTGCCAGATCGCCCGGGACCCCGACCGACACCCCCTGAAGCTGTCTCATGCAGGGCGCTCCCGGCCCGGACGCGGATTCACTTGCCCGACCCTGTTTGGCGCCGGGGCGAGCGATCGCTTCCCTTTCGGCGGCGAGGCCGCTTCCGGCCCGTCCGGGCCCGCCTCCTGCTGCGGGATGCGTCGGTATTTACATCAGCGTGGCTCCGGCCTCCGCCAGTTCCGAGCGCTCGCCGCGGCTCAGCGGGACGTGCGCCACGAAGGGCTGCCCCTTGAGGCGGTTGCGGGTGTAGACCAGGCCGTTGCTACGGCTGTCGACGTAGGGGTTGTCGATCTGCGCCGGGTCGCCGACCATCACCAGCTTCGAGCCGCGGGACATCCGCGTGACCACCGTCTTGGCCTCCTGCGGCGTCAGCTGCTGGGCCTCGTCGAGCACGAAGAAGCGGTTCGGGATCGAGCGCCCGCGGATGTAGGCCAGCGCCTCGATCTCGATCACTCCCTGCTCGAGCAGCAGCTCGTAGGGCTTCTTCGCGGACGGGTCGGCGCTCTTCTGCTTGCGGCGCGGGCCGAGCGGCGCCGGCGGCCGCATCAGCAGGTCGAGCGCGTCGTGGATCGGCTGCAGCCAGGGCCGCATCTTCTCCTCCAGGGTGCCCGGCAGGAAGCCGAGCTGGTCGCCCATCGCGACCACCGGCCGGCTGACCGTCAGGCCGTTGTAGCGGCGGTTGAACATCTCGTGCAGGCCCGCCGCCACCGCCACCAGCGTCTTGCCGGTCCCGGCGTGGCCGTAGCAGGTCAGCAGCGTGATCTCGGGGTTGAGCAGGGCGTCGATCAGGCAGCGCTGGCCGAGGTTGAGCGGCTTGAGCGCCACCCCGTCGGGGATCTTCAGCGCGTCGGGCACCTGCAGCCGGACCAGTCGGCCCTCGCTCGCCAGCCGCGCCGGCATCGTCTGCTTCTCGCCCGCCTCGAGCAGCACGTACTGGTTGAGCACCACCTCCGGGCGCCGCTCGTGGGGGATCTCCAGCTCGCCGGAGCTCGCGAAACGCTGCAGCTCGCTGGGATCCACCTGGATACGACGGATGTCGTAGGTGCTGACCTCGCGGGGGTCGACCTTGTCGTTGAGGTAGTCCTGGCAGTCGATCCCCACCGCCCGGGCCTTGAGCTGCATGTTGATGTCCTTGGTCACCAGCACGACCGGCGCCTTGTTGTGCTGCATCAGCAGCAGCGCCGCCGCCATGATCCGGTGGTCGACCCGCTCCTTGTCCGGGAAGATCCGGTAGAAGCGGTTCAGCAGCTCCGAGTTCTTGGGGCAGCTCGCGGGGTCGTAGACCACCATCCGCAGCGTGCCGCCACCCTCGGTCGCCACGCCCTGGGTGATCGTCGACGAGCAGGAGAACAGCTCGGTCAGGCGGCGGTGGACCTTGCGCGCGTTGGCCCCACGCTCGGATTGCTCCGACTTGAACCGGTCGAGCTCGGCGAGCACGTCGACGGGGATGCACAGGTGGTGCTCCTGGAAGCGCTCGATGCAGGCGGGGTCGTGCAGCAGCACGTTGGTATCCAGCACGAAGTTCTTCACCACCTGCGACGGGGCCTTCAGGCCGAGGTCGGACGGGACCGCTCGGTTCGAGGCACGGCTCTTGCGACGGGCACCTCCCTTGGCCGTGGTCTGTTCCTCGAAGAGGCGGGCTTGGGAGTCGTCGGCACGTTGGATCATGGAGAGTCCGGGGGTTCGTAAGGGTTCAGGCGGCTGAGCTTGGACGAAACCCCGGGCCGCCTCCGGGTTCCGCCAATCCGCGCTCACGCGGAGGATCCGATATCGAACTTATCAAGACATCCGAAGTATTCCGATCTGCGTCGAATTGGCAATCTTCAATTTGGTCGCCCGCCCAGCAATCGCGTCAACTCGGCCCGGCGGACCTTGCCCAGCTCGCTTCGTGGAATCGCCGCCACCCGCACGATCTCGTCGATTCGGCGGAAGCCCTCGCAGCGTCGGTGGTAGGCGGCGAGCCGCCGCCCGACGGCCCGCGCATCCGATCCCTGCTCGACCACCGCCACCAGGCGGTGCTCCCGGCGCGGGTCGGGCAGCGCGACGACGACCACCCCGTCGACGCCGAGCTCGCGCTCGACCGACTCGGGGTCGACGAGTTCCCCCAGCACCTTGACCTGCAAGTCGGCCCGCCCGAGCATCTCGAGCTCGCGGCCCTCGAGCCGCCCGAGGTCCGAGGTCGCGAACCACTCGCCGCCCCGCTCCCGGAAGACCCAGCCCCCCGCCGCTTCCTCGAGCACCCCGTCGTGGAGCGAGGGCCCCTGCAGCTCGATCCGGCCGGGATCGCCGTCGACGCGGGCCTTCCAGTGCGGCAGCAGCGGGAGCGGGCCGGTTTGGTACGGCTGCTCCAGTAATTCGAGGCCCTGGGTGGCCACCTGCGACCCCGCCTCGGTCATTCCGTAGCTCGCCAGCACCGGCCAGCCGAGTCGCCGCGCCTCCGAGCCCGCGGACGGCGCGAGCACGCCGCCGCCCACGACCACCGCCCTCAGGCGGGACGGGGACCGCAGCCCCGCCGCGACCAGGTCGTGGACCTGGGTCGGCACCAGCGAGGTGTGCGTCACGCCCCCGCCCTCCAGCCAGGCCGCGAACGCGGCGGCGTCCCATCGCCCGGGGAACACCGACATCCGGCAGCCGCCCTCGTAGGCCCGGGCGACCACCCCGAAGCCGCCGACGTGATGGAGCGGGAGCGCCAGCCCCCAAGCGTCGTCCGCGCCGACGCCCAGGTAACGGTTCACCACCGCGGCCGAGAGCAGCAGGGCCTCGCGGCGGAGGCCGATCCACCGCGACCGGCCGGTCGTCCCGGAACTTTGGAAGAACAGCAGGCCCGGCGCCGCCGCGAGCGCCGCGGGGTCGATCGAGGCGCCCGGCGTCACCGCCTCGCCGGAGGCCCAGAAGCCGGGGTCCGTCAGGCGAGTCGCTTCCATGGCAGCCGCTCCAG
>Ga0207814_101107_pt1 | contig 10325 bp, 7 predicted proteins | sample TtaePargueraPR_7_FD_187755 | JGI IMG/M metagenome (GOLD analysis project Ga0207814, IMG submission 187755) | Aerobic enrichment media microbial communities from Bioluminiscent Bay, La Parguera, Puerto Rico - Tt and P1 (2) (SPAdes) | ecosystem: Environmental > Aquatic > Marine > Unclassified ... | reverse complement strand
TCGCCTGGCGCGATCAGGTGGTTCGCCTTCAGGGTCTGGAACAGGTAGGTCATTCCGGCCGTCCCGCCTTCGGTGGCGAATAACGAGAACGCCCCGCCGCGCGGATGGGGGCCATACATTTCCTGAGCCAGATAGGCCTTCACGATCTCTTCGGCGTTGTGCAGCATGCGCGGCGGCACCGGGTAGTTGCAGCCCAGGAACGCGCCGACCATCTCGGCCAGGAACGCGTTGACGTCGAGACCCAGTTGATCTTTCACGTAGGCGATCGCGCGACGCAGGAAGCCGACGCCCTCGGTGTCGGCATGGCGGTGTGCAAAGACCTCGAAGCGCTGATCGATACCATTGGCATCCGGCAGGCCACCGAAACCGGCTTCGAGATAGGAGTAGGATCTCTCGGCCTCTTCGACGGCGAAGTCGCCGAGCCGCAGGAAGGCCCGGCGCGGCAGCGTCGCCAGGAAGTTGGGATTGCCGCGACCGGCGTTCAGCATCATCCGGTCGGCGCCCGACTGCGCCAGAGCGATCAGCTTGTCCTTCAGCTCGAAGGGGCTCAGGTCGGCATATTCGCTGTAGTCCTGCTCGGGCATGGAGATCTCCCCTGGGCCGCGGTTGCGGTCACGGATTCTTGGTGATGACGCCGACGATGATCGGTCCCCAGAGCGTCAGGAAGACGTTGGCGACCGCATAAGTGACAGTAAAGGCCACCACCGGCGTGGCGTTGCCGGCCTTGTCGAGCAGCGCCGCGAAGCCGGGGTTGGCACTGCGGCCGCCGACCAGGCAGGCCAGTGCCTCGATCGGGTTCCTGATCCGCAGCACGTAGTAGGAAAAGAAGAAGCCGAGGATCTGCGGGACGATTGTCACCGCGACGCCCAGGAAGAACAGAGTCACGCCGTATTGCTGGATGGTCGTCAGCGCCTGCGGTCCCGCCGATATGCCGACGACGCCGACGAACACCGCCAGCCCGAAATCGCGCAGGAAGTTCGATGCGCCTGTCGGCAGGGCGGCGAAACGCGGATGGGTACTGCGCAGCCAGCCGAACAGCAGGCCCGATAGCAGACATCCGCCGCCCGTCCCTATCGTCACGGGTATGCCGGCGATCTTGAACTGGATCAGTCCGATCAGCATGCCGAGAGCCATGCCGATGCCAAAAAAGATGAAGTCTGTGACCGCCGCCGCGGTGATCTTGTAGCCGATCAGTGATTGTGCCCGGTCGAGGTCCTTCGGAGCGCCGGTGAACAACAGTTCGTCGCCGCGGTGGAGTTCGACATCGGGCAGCACCGGCATATCCCGACCGAGCCGCTTCGCCCCGATCAGGTAGGCGCCGAAGCGGGCCTCCCTGTTGAGTTCTTCATGCAGCGCCTGGACCGTGGTGCCGACGAACCGCTTGTCGGTCAAAATGATTTCTCGATTCTCCTCGACCACCGCAAAGCCGGGAGGCGCAACGACTTCCGGTCCGAAATACCGCGAGGCCGTCTCCAGAACACCGATCTCGCCGGTGACCACGACTTCGTCACCCGGCTGAACCGTCACACCGTCGGCGGCGACGAGGGTTTTGCCATCGCGAAGGATCGCCTCGATGTCGGCCCCGGCCAGTTCGCGATCGACGTCGAGCGGCGCACGGCTGACGGCCTTGCTGTCCGTCGCAACACTGAAGACGCGGGTATCGACCGGCCGCACGGCGTTGAACTGGCCCGGCTCCAGTTCCGCGCGCCCGCCGGACATCTGCTTCGCGAGCTTCACCGCCTCGGCGCGGATGTCCCATCCCATGACGGTGGGAAAGAACCACGTAACCATGATGATGGGGCCGAGCGAGCCGAAGATGTAGCAAACCGCATATCCAACCGCGACGTTGGTCTCCATCTGCTTGATCTCGGCAGCGGACACGTCGAGCCGCGCGATGGCATCGCCGGCCGTACCGATGATCGCGGACTGGGTAAGCCCGCCGGCCGCCAGACCGGCCGCCGTGCCGCGATCAAGCCCGAACAGCCATGCCGCCACGATCACGCAGACGAGGCCGAGCAGGCACATGACGAAGGCGGATACGAGCTGGTTCAGCGAGCGCAGTTTCAGCGCGTGGAAAAACTGGGGTCCGCCCTGATAGCCGACCGCATAGATGAACAGCGCGAAGAAGACGGTCTTGATGCCGGTGTCGAGATGGATGCCGAGCTGGCCGATCAACACCCCGACGATCAGCGTGCCGGCGATGCCGCCGAGCACGAACCGACCGATGGTCAACTTGCCGACGAAATAGCCGAGCGCCACCGTGACGAACAGCGCCATCAGCGGGGCGGCATCGAAGAGTTTGTCGACAACGTCCATGGCGCTCAACGTTAGGCCGGCGTATCGGGCTCGCCTTGACCTAGGTCACGGTCCACCACAGGAAACCGCTTTCGCGTGAATCACATTCTACAGGGATCCGCCCGACAGCCGGGACACGGCGGACCGCGGTACGCACGACGGTCCGGCCCGATCGCCGTAGCCCCAGCCCGGCACCGGTAACATTCACCTGCCGCATTGACAGGCGGTAAAGCCACCGCCACTAGCTTGTCGGCGCTAGAGGCATCGACGGTGGTGACATGATCGCTCAGTTTCGGGTTTTCGGTCGGACATTTCTGTTTTTCGCGGCGCTTGCGTCTATCGCCGCATCGGATCCGGTCTCCGCGGAGCCGGCTCTGGCGGCGCCCGAGGCGACGCGCGCCCTGGACCTGACGCGCGCCTTGAACTCTCTCGTGACCCGGCCCGACGGACCGCCGGGCGCTATCGCGATCATCCAGCGCGGGGCCAAGCGCGACATCTTTACCGCCGGCGATGCCGTCGCCTGCGATTTTCCCGACAAGCGGCGTTGCGGACGGGCCCGATCGCCGCGGCCAGGCGACGCCATGCGGATCGCCAGCGTCTCGAAGACATTTTCCGGCGCCGCCGCGCTGGCGCTGGTCAGCACCGGAGACCTGACGCTCGACGATACGATCGGCGACGTGCTGCCGGATCTGCCGGCCCGGTGGCATTCGGTAAGTCTCGGTAACCTGCTCAATCACACGAGCGGCGTGCCGGACTTTGCGCACAGCCCCGATTTCGGCAAGGCCGTTGCCGCCTCGCCACACAAGGCGCCGCCGCCAATCGTGCTGCTGTCGTTCGTCGAGGACGAGCCCCTCGCCTTCGCACCCGGATCGGCCTACGCGTATTCGAACTCCGACAACATCATCGTGGGCCTGATGGTCGAGGCGGCATCGGGCAAGCCCTATACGACGGTATTGCGCGAGAAGGTCTACAGACCGTTGCGGCTGAACCGCACACAGTTGAAGAACACGTCCCGCATGCCGAAGCCGTTCATCCACGGCTACGGGATCGGAGAATACGGCTCTCTCTTCGACGTCAGCACGCAAATAGCGTTCGGCGGCTACGCCTGGGCATCAGGCGGGATCGTTTCCACCCCCGCCAACCTCAGTTCCTTCGTCCGCGGATATGTGGGCGGCGCGCTGTTCGGCAAATCCGCGCGCGACGCGCAGTTCGACTTCCGCAATGGCGACAAATCGAGCCCGCCCGGTCCGGGCAAGAACGCAGCCGGCCTGGCGCTCTATCGCTACAAGACCCGGTGCGGCACGGTCTTCGGCCACACCGGCTCGATCCTCGGCTATACGCAGTTCGTCGCTTCGACACGCGACGGCCGGAAATCCGTCACCTTCACGATCAACACGCAGGCCGGCGAGGATCTGATCCCAGCCCTGCGTCGCGCTCAGGTACAGGCCGTTTGCCTGGCGCTTGGAAAGTGAGCCGGGTCGGACAAAGGCCCGCGCATATGCCGTCCTGACAGCAGTATCGATTGCGCGCGGGTGCCCTGCGGTCTTCCGCAGCGAGGATCTCCGAATCCTACCCGGGCCGACCGGTTTAGAATCATTGCCCTAGCGGTAGATTAAACCAATGATTGTCGTTTGACAGACATTCGTTACAAGAAGCCACTATCCATGGACATGCCCGCCGCAGCGCCGGCCGCTGCCGTTGGCGAGGCTCTACGGCCACCAAGCAAAGAGGGACGGTTATGCGAGCTTGTAAGCTGTTTGTCCTCGGAGGATTGATGCTGGCGGTCAGCGCTACGCATGCGTTGGCGCAAGCATCCGATCTCATCGGCACCTGGACGACCGAAACGACCATCCTTTTGAAGTCGGGGGGCGAGATCGTCGAAGCGCCGAGGAAGTTGTCGGTCGTCATCGAAGACGTCGACGGCAAATTTGTCAGAGGATACCGGACCTGGCAGGCCAAGGCCCCGGTCAAACCCGGCTACGTCGGCGATATCGTGCTATCCGAGGCCCGGGAGCCGTTTATCGGCACCGTCACCGCCGACGGCAAATCCATACACCTAGTCTAGACCGAAGACAGGGGCATGATGTTCTGCGAACGGATGGGAGCCGACGAAATCGAGCTTACCTACATGGAATCGGCGCCACACCCCGTCGCCTTTTCCGCCGGTTTTCGCCGGGCGGAGTGATGCCGTTCGACACGATGTCGAGCTGCCCGATCAGAGAGCCTGGCGCCTCCGTGTCGAACAGCGCTATCAGCAGCCCCGGGTCTCGGATCTGACCGGGTAAAAAAATGAAAACGCCCGGACGATACCGGGCGTTTTCGGATGCGCTAAAAACGCGCCGTGTCTATTCGATCCGGATGTCGACCATCTTGCCTTCGGTCAACTCGACCGGGACCTTCTGGTCTTCAATGACGAGGGCGTATTTACCGGGCGGCAGGATGGCCTTCTTGCCGACGGGCGACAGCGACGCGGCCTCCTCGCCATTCTCGAAAAGGACCTTGTAGAAGCCGCCGGGCGTTACCGAAATACCGCCCGGATTGAGGGTCAGCTCCTGGCCCTCGGCAAGCTCGACGGGCCATTCGGCGGCGCCGAAGGTCACCACATACCGTCCCGGCGGCAGCGCCACGAACTTCGTCACCGGAGCGAAGGATTTGACGGCCTCGCGTGTCTCGGGATCCAGCACATCGTGCGACTTGCGATTGGCGATCTTCAGGACGCCGGGCCGCAGCGTCGTCGTCTCGCCGGCCTTGAGCTCGACGCTCTTCCAGATCAGGCCGTCGCCGAAGTCGACGTTGTAGATGCCGGCCGGCAGCTCGATCTGCTTCGTGACGGGGGCAAACGATCCGACCTTCTCTTCCGTCTCGGCATCGAAGACGTCGTGGAACTGGCCGTTCTCGATCCTTAGAATGCCCGGTTCCTTCTTCTTGAGCGTTATCACGATGGTTTCGGTCTGCGGCTCCTCGGTCGCCGCCGACATCATGGAATCGACAAGGCCGGACGCGGAGTCGGCATCGAAATAGGTTCCGCCGCCGGCGCTCGCGATGCACTGCAGCTGCCCTCGTGTCGTGGGATCGACGCCGAAACCGACGGTATGGATCGTCAGATCGGCGTCGGCTTCCTTCAGCTTGCGGGCCAGGACACACGGATCGCCGGCGCAGGTTTCCTTGCCGTCCGAAACCAGCACGATCGTCTTCTCACCCGACAGCTGCTTCAGATCGTCGGCGGCGAGGCCAAGCACATAGGTGATCGGCGTGTAGCCCTGTGCCGTCAGGCCGGACGACTTTCCAACGACATCCGGGGAGACGTCGGACGCCTTTCCGAACGGGACGAGCATCGCTGTATCCGTGCAGTTCTTTTCCGACCTCGGCGACTGGTGGCCATAGGCGCGCAGGGACAGGTTGATATCTTCCGGCATCTTGCCGGTCAGATCGGCGACCGCGCTCTTTGCCGCGTCGATCTTGGGCGTTCCGTCGGTGAGGCGGCCGTTCATGCTGCCGGACGCGTCGATAACCAGCGCGATGTTCCGCGCCTCGTTGCCTGCGGCGGGCACCGCCCACATGCCGCAAATCGCGACGACCGCAAGCGTTGCGGCAGAGTGCAATCGGAAATTCATGAAAAATCTCCCGAGATCTATCTTTGAAACAATTCGGACAGGACGGGCACAAAAATGCGCCTGCCCTTGCGGCAGGCATTCACCGATAACTCAGCCGGTTTAAAATGAATTCTGCTGAATGCTTAAAATTGTTTCGATTTTCGCCAGTTTTCATTAGCAACCGGCGAAACGCGTTGAATGCGGGAAAGAAACCGCCATGACGCGCCGCGTTTAACGCGTCATGCGAGAAATTCGGGGCATCGGACGGCGGCAAAAGGCGGCCCAGATCCCAGGCCCGCCCTTCGCTGCAGATCGGGTCAGGCCAGCGTGTAGGCCGTCTTGACGGTCGTATAGAACTCGCGGGCATAGGCGCCCTGTTCGCGCGGGCCATGCGAGGAGCCCTTGCGGCCGCCGAAAGGCACATGGAAGTCGACACCGGCCGTCGGCAGGTTGACCATCACCATGCCTGCATCCGCGTTGCGCTTGAAATCCGTCGCATGCTTGAGCGAGGTCGTGCAGATGCCCGATGAAAGACCGAACTCGGTGTCGTTGGCGACGGCCAGGGCTTCGCCATAGTCGGCGACCTTGATGACGCTTGCGACCGGCCCGAAGATTTCCTCGCGGCTGGTACGCATGTCGTTGTTGGCCCCGAGCAGAAGCGCTGGCGACAGATAGAAGCCCTCGGTTTCCCGGTTCAGCCGCTCACCGCCGATCACTTCGCAGCCTTCTTCCTTCGCCAGCGCGATGTAGCGCATGTCCTGGTCAAGCTGGCTCTGGTCGACGACCGGGCCGATCTCGGTCCCTGCCTTGAGCGCATTGTCGACCTTGAGCGACTTCACTTTCTCGGTCATCGCCTCGACGAAGGCGTCATGGATCTTCTCCGTCACGATCAGACGGGAGGACGCCGTGCAGCGCTGGCCGGTCGAGAAGAAGGCACCGTTGACGGCGCTGCCAACGGCGGTATCGAGATCGGCATCGTCGAGCACCACCAGCGGGTTCTTGCCGCCCATCTCCATCTGCAGCTTCTTGCCGGATTCGACACAGGCCAGCGCGATGCGCTTGCCGGTCGCGACCGAGCCGGTGAAGCTGATGGCATTGACGTCGCGCGAGCCGAGCATCGCCTCGCCGACGATCGAGCCGCGCCCCATGACAAGATTGAACACGCCGGCGGGGATGCCCGCGTCGTGGAGGATCTCGGCCAGCGCGTGGCCGCAACCGGGCACGAGATCGGCCGGCTTGAACACCACCGTGTTGCCGTAGGCAAGCGCCGGGGCGATCTTCCAGGCCGGAATCGCGATCGGGAAGTTCCAGGGCGTGATCAGGCCGACGACCCCGACCGGTTCGCGCGTCATTTCGACGCCGACACCGGGACGCACCGAAGGCACCACTTCACCGGCAAGCCTGAGCGTCTCGCCTGCAAAGAACTTGAAGATCTGGCCGGCCCGCATGGCCTCGCCGACACCTTCGGGAAGCGTCTTGCCCTCCTCCTGCGAGAGCAGCGTGCCGAGCCGGTTGCTGTCGGCAAGGATCTTCGTGCCGGCGGCATCCAGAATCTCGAAGCGCTGCTGCGGCGTGGTGCGGGCCCAGCCGTGAAGCGCTTCCTTCGCTGCCGCGATCGCCTGGTCCGCCTCTGCGGCAGTGGCGCGGGCGTATTCGCCAACGACGTCGCTGAGGTCGGAGGGATTGATATTGGGCGCGTATTCGCCGCCCTTCACCCATTCCCCGTTGATCAGATTGTCGTGTCTGTCCGTCACCCCGGTCTCCCTTGGCACTACTTACGTTTCGTCAATTCGGATCGCAGCAAGACCCAACAAGGCCGCGCGGTCAATGGAGCGGACCGGATAATCGCTTTTAATCAGCCGCAGTGAAACATCCACGATCCGCATTTCCCCTTCTGGGCGAGCGAAAAGGGACTGTCTCCGGCTTCCATGCTCTATCGCGCTGTTGCGCGCAGGGCACGCAGGAAGCTCGAATACCAGGTCTTGATGTCTTCGGTCTGAACCTTGTCGTAGAGCTGCCGCCAACGGTCCTTGCGCTCGTCGAACGGCATGATAACCGCCTTCTGGATCCCCTCGGCGACTTCCTCAACATCGTAGGGATTGACGATGATCGCGGCATCCAGCGCTTCGGCCGCACCGGCAAAGCGCGACAAGACCAGCACGCCCGGATCGTACTCGTTCTGAGCGGCGACATATTCCTTGGCGACAAGGTTCATGCCGTCACGCAACGGCGTCACGAGCCCGACGCGGCAGGCCCGGTAGAGCCCGGCCAGGCTGCGCCGCTGCAGCGCCCGGGTGATGAGACGGATCGGCGTCCAGTCCAGATCTGAGAAACGCCCGTTGACGTTGCCGGAAATCCTTTCCAGCTCTTCGCGAATGTCGATATAGGCATCGACGTCGCTGCGGGACGCCGGTGCGACCTGGATCAGGCTGACGTGATTGCGGTTCTCGGGATAGGTCTCGAGCAGGCGGGAAAACGCCCGGAACCTTTCGACGAGCCCCTTCGTATAGTCGATCCGGTCGACGCCGATGACGTAGCAACGATCGCCCGGCAGCGTCTCGAGCCGGTCGCCCTGGCGCCTGCCTTCCGGTGACAGCGAGAACTTGCGAATGGTCTCGGTGTCGATGCCGATCGGAAAGGCGGCGACACGAACCGTGCGTCCCGCCACCGTCAGCAGGCCATCCTCGGTGACCGTCGCCCCATGCTCTTCGACGAAGTAGCGGACAAAGGCGCGGGCATCCCGGTTCGTCTGGAAGCCAATCACGTCGTAGGCCAGCATGGCGCGTACGAGCGACTGGTGATTGGGCAGCGCTGCCAGCACCTCGGGGACCGGGAACGGGATATGCAGGAAAAACCCGATCGGCTGCCTGGCGCCCATCGACCTCAGCTTCGAGCCGAGTGCCAGGAAGTGATAGTCATGCACCCAGACGATGTCATCGTCCTCGAGAAGCGGGTAGAGCCGCGTCGCAAAGCGATCGTTGACGCCCCAGTAGCCGCGCTCCAGCTCATGGTCGAACTGGGCGAGGTCGAGCCGGTAGTGGAAGATCGGCCACAGTGTGCGGTTGGAAAATCCGGCGTAGTAGGTGTCGTAGTCGCCCTGATCGATATCGAGCGTCACCAGCGATATCTTGCCGGCCTGCTCGGTCTTGATGCTGCCGTGTGTCCCCTCCTCGCTGACCTCGCCGGACCAGCCGAACCAGAGACCGCCCTCGGACCGCATCGCCTCGACGATCGCCACCGCCAGACCGCCGGCCTTGGCGGTCTCGCGGACCGGGCCGACACGGTTGGAAACGACGACCAGTCTGCTCATGTCACCGAATCCCAGCGCCGGCTGAGCCGAACCGCTCCGTTGATGATCCCGACCATCGAGTAGGTCTGCGGATAATTGCCCCAGAGTTCGCCGCTCGCCGGGTCTGTATCCTCCGACAGCAGACCGAGATGGTTGCGGGAGGCCAGCATCGTCTCGAAGATCTCTCGCGCCTCATCGGTGCGGCCGATCCTGGCGAGTGCGTCGATGTACCAGAAGGTGCAGATGTTGAAGGCCGTATGCGGGCGGCCGAAATCGTCCGGCGCAACATAGCGGTACAAATGGTTGCCATTCTTCAGTTCCCGGCCGATGCGGTCGACGGTCGCGACAAACCGCTTGTCGCCCGGTGCGACGAACCCAACTTCGGCCATCAGGAGCAGTCCGGCGTCTATGTCTGTGCCGCCGAAACTTTCAACGAACGAGTCCGCTTCCGGGTTCCAACCCTTTTCCAGAATGACCGCATGGATCGTGTCGGCGCGCTCGCGCCAGTATCCGGCACGATCCTCGAGGCGGAAGCGGATCGCGATCTTGGCGAGACGGTCGCAGGCCGCCCAGCACATCAGGCTCGAGGCTGTATGGACCCGTGCGCGGGTGCGCAGCTCCCACATACCGGCGTCCGGCTCGGCATGCAGGGCAAAGGCTCGCTCGCCGACCCGTTCCAGCAGATGGAAGTCATCCAGCGTCGCGGGCCGGAACAGCCGTTCGTCGAAGAACGCCTGGCTCGCCCCGAGGATGACGTTTCCGTAGACGTCGTGCTGGAAGTGCTCGTAGGCCTGGTTGCCGACACGGACCGGGCCCATCCCCCTGTAGCCGGGCAGATGCTCGACGATCCGCTCGGTCAGGTGCGCCTCCCGGCCGATCCCGTAGACCGGCTGGAGGTGATCTCCGTCGACCTCGCGGACGATGTTGTAGAGATAGCGGAGATAGGTCTCCATCGTCTCCACTTCAGCAAGGCTGTTCAACGCCCGCACGACGAAGAAGGCGTCACGCAGCCAGCAGTAGCGGTAGTCCCAGTTGCGCCCGGTGTCGGCCGCTTCCGGGACGCTTGTCGTCATGGCGGCGATGATCGCGCCGGTTTCCTCATAGGTGCACAGCTTCAGCGTGATCGCGGCACGGATTACCGCCTCCTG
>Ga0207814_101106_pt1 | contig 10333 bp, 9 predicted proteins | sample TtaePargueraPR_7_FD_187755 | JGI IMG/M metagenome (GOLD analysis project Ga0207814, IMG submission 187755) | Aerobic enrichment media microbial communities from Bioluminiscent Bay, La Parguera, Puerto Rico - Tt and P1 (2) (SPAdes) | ecosystem: Environmental > Aquatic > Marine > Unclassified ... | reverse complement strand
CCTGTTCACCCATTTCCATCTGGATCATATCTGCGGGCTGCCGTTCTTCGGTCCCGCCTACAATCCCGCCGCGACCATCCGGCTGTGGTCGGGCCATCTGAACGGCGACGACGATCCCAAGGAAGTGCTGTGTCGCATGATGTCGCCGCCGATCTTTCCGGTGGCCTTCGATCATCTGGCAGCTTGCGAATGCCTGACCTTCCGGCCGCCCGAGGTGCTGGAGCTGAACGGCGGGATCCGGGTCGAGACGCTGGCGCTCAACCATCCCAACGGAGCCGTCGGCTACCGGTTCCGGTCCGGCGGAAAGACATTGGTCACCGTAACGGACCATGAACACGGCGATCCCGATTACGATTCAGCGGTCGAGGACTTCGTGCGCGGTGCCGATGTGATGATCTACGACGGGATGTTCGACGATTCCGAGTACAACGCCCATGTCGGATGGGGCCACTCGACGTGGCAGGAAGGGCTGAAGCTCGCCGGGCGCGCAGGTGTCAGAATCCCGGTGATCTTCCATCATCATCCCGACCGGACCGACAGCCAGCTCGACGCGTATGCGGCGGAAGCCGAACGCCTGCACCCCGGCGCGGTGTTCGCCCGTCAGGGGGCCGAAATCCGGCTCTGAACAACCGGGTCCGGCATTTCCAGCCGACCGGCGGCCGGCGGGATGTCCACCGGATTGAAAACACGCTGAGGCTGCTGCACGCCGCGTAGCGTGAAGGTGCCGACCTCGCCGAAAGCCGCATCCGTGTATTCGACGAAATCCTCGCTTGCCAGGATCGTATGCTCCAGGTCGCGGGTCAGTTCGTTGATGCGGCTGCCGATATTCACCGCTTCGCCGATGACCGTGAAATCGAGCCGCTCGCGGCCGCCGACATTCCCGTAGAACACGGCGCCCATATGCAGGGAAATGCCGACCTTCAGCCGGTCGATGCAGCAGGAGAAGGTGGAGTCGCTGACCCGGTCGAGACTGGCGACCGCCTCGTGCGCGGCTTCCAGCGCGTTCCTGGCCGCGTCCCGCGCTTCCGATTCATTGGAGAAGGTGAAGATCGCCAGAACGGCGTCGCCGATGAACTTCAGCACCTCGCCGCCATGCGCCTCGACCGCGTCGGTCATGCTCTCGAAGTAGAAGTCGAGCACGTCGACGAGCTCGCGGGGCGTGAACTGCGACGACAGCTCGGTGAAGCCGCGCAGGTCGGAGAACCATATGATCGATTCGATCTGTTGACCGTCGCCGCGCAGGATCTCACCGGCCAGCACGCGCGGGGCCGTGGAGCGGCCGAGATAGGTACCCAGCAGAGTTTCCGCGGAGCGGCGCTGGGTGTGGATCTCGAAGACTAGCGCGATGGGCTTCAGGATCGATTCGAGGATTTCAATCTGTTCGGCGGAGAATCCTTCGGGATGGCGCGTGGCGAGCGTCAGCGACTTGTAGGTCGAATCGGAATAGGTCAGCGGGAAGGCGACATAGTCCGTCGCCCCGTCGGCGCGCAGGTCGGCGAGAATGCCGAACTCGTTCGGCTCGGGTCGAGGCGTCACGGCCACGCGCACCGTCTCGCCCTTCTCGTAGACATGGTAGAGCGGGCTGTTGGTGAACATCTCGCTCTTGGCCAGCGACTGCGGGAACTGGCGCCAGATGACACCCTCGCCCTCCATCCAGATCGCAGATTCGGCGCGGATCAGCGGATGCAGGATCGGAATGCCGCTGGTCAGCCGGTAGACGGGAATGCCCGCATAGACCAGCTTGTCTGCCAGCCGGCCGATGAAGTCGCCGAGGTCGGTGCTGATATGCCCCTTGTCGAGGATCCAGTCCCTGAGATCGCGGGTGACGGGCCGGGTGGGCGACTCGACTGTCGGGGTTGCGGGGGCCTTCGCGGCCGCTGCTGTGTCCGGGCTCGTGGTCATGGCCGACCTTTCCTGCGAAACGGTGCTGCGTACCGGCTGTTTGACCGGCCGGTCCGATCGGGCTAGCACCGCATCCGGAAACTCAACCGGCGCGGTCCCGCGAACTCCATGCCCAATCTCGTTCTTGTTCACTGGCCCGAGCGGCAATCCCTCGAGGATTTCGAGGAGATCGCCCGCCGCGTCGAAGCCCGTGCGCCCGAAATAGGGGTGCTGATTGCCGAGAACAAGGAAGAGAACCCCGAAATCGTTGAAAAGACGGCCGGTCAGCCGACCGTCGTCGTGTCGATGATGGAGATCCGGCGCTTCCGCCTGGAGCACAGCACCGTCTTCGAAGGTCACGATCTGCCCAAGAGCGAACAGTATCGGCGCTACCGCGCCGCCGGCATCCCGGTGCCGGATTGGGAGGTGATCGGCCCGGACACGAAGCTCGACCCGAAGGATTGGGGCGCCTACGTTATCGTCAAGCCGGACCTGGCCCGCAAGGCCGCCGGCATCGTCATCAAGAAGACCGGCCGGGTCCGCTATGCGGCGCCGGAGACCTATCCGGAGGATCATCCCGGCCGCAAGGCGCCGATGATCGCCCAGAAGTTCGTCTATACCGGCCGCTGGGCGAACCACTACCGCATAACCACCCTGTTCGGCCGCACCCTGTTCGCGATCCGCTGCGAGGCCGACCGTGGTTTCCGTCCGCTCGAATCCCGCGACGGTTTCAAGGGCGCGGCGGGCGTCGGCGGCGCTCCGGTGGTGTCGAACAAGAAGACTTCGCACTACACGCTGGCCTCCGACGAGGACATCATCGCGCTGGGCGAGAAGGCCCATTCCGCCTTTCCGGATATACCACTGCTCGGCCACGACATCGTACGCGACGCCGACACCGGCGAATTGTTCGTGCTGGAAAGCAATACCCGCGGCGACGTCTGGCTGCTGTCGTCGGGGACCGGCCGCAGCCTGCAGGTGACCAACGGTTTCGATCTCTACAGCCAGTTCGACGCGCTCGAGATCGCCACGCAGGCGCTGGTCGACAAGGTCCGCGAAGTCGTCGGCTGAGCGGCAGCGTTTCTCCCGCTTCGCAGACGGGCGCCCGCGTCATAACCTTCTCACAGGAGTCCGCCGGCGATTCGCCGCGGGAGGAGGAGCAGATGAACAAGCTGAGTATCGCCCTGGCGGCGCTGTCGACGGTCGTGCTGGCCGCGTCGGGGCATGCGCAAGACGATCCCGCGGCCGGCTACGCGATCGTTTCGGAGAACTGCGCCGGCTGCCATGCGATCGAGGTCGAAGGCGACAGCCCCGATCCGGATGCACCGCCATTCCGCACGTTCAAGTCGAAATGGCCGCTCGAATATCTTGAAGAGGCGCTGGCCGAAGGCATTGTCGTCGGTCACGAGGGAATGGAGATGCCGGAGTTCGTGTTCGAACCCGTGCAGATTTCCGACATCATCGCCTATCTCGACCAGGTCGGGGGAAGCTGAGCGTCAGCCATGGGCAACACGGGATGATCGGGTTCGACCCGGCCGACCTCCTCTCCGACGGACGCCAGTCGGAGACAGCCTTGTCGGTGCAGCGCGGCACCGGCCGGCTGCTGCGGACGCTGGGTTTTTCGCTCGTCACCGAGATGCCGCTCGCCTCGGGCCGGCGCGCCGACATCGTCGCCTTGTCGCCAGCGGGCGAGTTCTGGATCGTCGAGATCAAGTCGAGCCTTGCCGACCTGCGGGCGGACGCCAAGTGGCCGGACTATCGGCAGCACTGCGACCGGCTCTACTTCGCCGCGCCGCCGGAGCTGGGACGCGAGATCTTCCCCGATGAGGCCGGCTTCATCGCCGCCGATTCCTACGGCGCGGAAATACTCGACGAGGCGCCGCACCACAAGCTTCCCGGCGCAACGCGCAAGGCGATGACACTGCGGTTCGCGCGCCTCGCCGCCCTGCGCCTGCACAGCCTCGCCGATCCCGCGGCCCGCTTCGACGAAGGCAGCCTTTAGCCCTTTACGGTAGGCTCCGCCTCGACTACGAAGCGCGACGTTTCCGCTGGAGCTCCACTGAAAATGTCCCAGTCAGCCGATGAGGCGCACCAGTTTCTGGCCGCCAATCCCGATGTCCGCCAGATCGAAGTCGTCGTGACCGATGCGAGCGGGGCTGCGCGCGGCAAGATCCTGCAGCGCGAGGAGCTGGAGGCCGCGTTTGCCGACGGCCGGCCGCTGCCCAGTTCGATCTTCGCGCTCGACATTACCGGCCTCGACGTGGAGGAGGCGGGGCTTCTGTGGGAGGAGGGCGACAAGGACCGTGTGGTGTGGCCGGTTTCCGGTACGCTGACGCGGGCGCCCTGGCGGACGACACCGTCCGGCGTCGTGCTGGCGTGCGCCCGCGAACGCGATGGCAGGCCGTTCCATGCCGATCCGCGCCAGGCGCTGCGGCGCGTCGTCGACCGTTTCGACGGTCTCGGGCTCACGCCGGTCGCGGCGATCGAGTTCGAGTTCTATCTTGTCGACCGTGCCAGCGCGCAGGCGGGCAGGCCGGTGCATCCCACCGCGCCGGGCGGGTGGCGGCAGCATCAGTACCAAGCCTGCGGCCTCGACGATCTTTCCGACTTCGCGGCGGTCCTCGACGACATCTATGCTGGCGCCGAGACGATGGGACTGCCGGCGCGCACGCTGATTTCCGAATATGCGCCGGGCCAGTTCGAGATCGTGCTGAAGCATCGCCCCGACGCCATACGCGCGGCCGACGACGCCATCCTGTTCAAGCGGCTGGTCAAGGGAATGGCGGAGAAGCACGGCTATGCGGCGACCTTCATGGCCAAGCCGTTCACCGAGCACGCCGGGTCCGGCATGCATGTCCACGCAAGTCTGGCGGACGCGGGCGGGCGTAACGTCTTTGCCGGCGAAGACGAACCGCCCGCCGGTTTGCTCCTTCATGCGATCGGCGGCCAGCTCGCGACCATGCGGGAATCGATGGCGATCTTCGCGCCGAACGGCAATTCCTGGCGGCGGTTCCGGGAAGGCAGCTATGCGCCGGTCGGTCCGGGCTGGGGGATCGACAACCGCACCGTGCCGCTGAGGGTCACACGCGGAAATCCGGACACGCGGCATTTCGAGCATCGTGTTGCCGGGGCCGACGCCAACCCGTATCTCGCGCTCGCCGCCGTGCTGGCCGGGGTCCACAAGGGGTTGAGCGAGAAGATTGATCCCGGCGCGCCGGTCTCCGGCAACGGCTACGATCAGATCGCCCCGGACTTCCCGCGCGGCTGGGCGGCGGCGGTCGAGGAGACCGCGGCGTCGGCGTTCCTCGCAGACTACCTTGGCGCCGAGTTCCTGTGTGTGTTCTCGGCAATCAAGCGCATCGAGGCGGACCGGTTCAACGCGCTTGTTTCGGATATCGACTACGCATGGTATCTCCGGGCGACGTAGGGAGAGCTCCATGTCGAAGACGATTCTGGTGACCGGGGGAAGCCGCGGCATCGGCGCGGCGACCGCGCGGCTCGCCGGCGCGCGCGGCTGGTCGGTCGGCGTCAACTATGCCGGCAACGCCGAAGCCGCCGCCGAGACCGTGAAGGCCGTCGAAGCGGCCGGCGGCAGGGCGATCGCCATCCAGGGCGATGTCGCGAACGAGGCAGACGTGATCGCGATGTTCGACGCCACGGAGACGGCGTTCGGCAAGCTCGACGGCGTCTTCAACAATGCGGGCATCGTGCGAAAAGGCGCGAAGATCGCCGACATGGATACGCAAAGCACGAAAAGGCTTTTCGATACCAACGTGTTCGGCGCCTTCCTCGTCGCCCGCGAGGCCGCGCGGCGGATGTCGACATCGCGGGGCGGCAACGGCGGATCGCTGGTTATCATGTCGTCAGCGGCAGCGCGGCTGGGCGGCGGTGGCGAGATGGTGGATTACGCCGCCTCCAAGGGCGCGATGGACACGCTGACTGTCGGCCTGTCGAAGGAACTCGCGCCCGAGGGCATCCGCGTCAACGCCATCCGACCGGGCCTGATCGCGACCGATATCCATGACGATTCCGGCGACCTGAACCGGCTGAGCAGGCTGGTTCCCGGCGTGCCGATGGGGCGTGCGGGGACAGCGGAAGAGGTCGGCGAGACCGTGATCTGGCTTCTCGACGACCAGTCGTCCTATGTGGACGGCGCGATCATCGATGTCACCGGCGGGCGCTGACCCGCCGCTCCGCCCGAACCCGGAGAGCGCAATGCGCCGTTTCGCCCTGGCTGCCGTATTTGTGGCTCTCGGCATTGCCTTTACCGTCTCCTCCGCATCGGCGCAGACCGACGCGAAGTTTTCCGGCTGGCTTGAAACGCGCGTCTGGCCGGATGCGAGCCGCCAGGGCGTGTCGCGAGCGACCTTCGATCAGGCGATTGCCGGGCTGACGCCCGACTGGAAGCTGCCCGACCTCGGCCAGCCGGGCCAGGCGCCGAAGATAAACTGGCAGTCGGAATTCTCGGCCCCGGGGCGCTATCTGTCCGAAAACAACATCGCGCCGCTGGTCAGCATCGGCCGCGGCAAGATGAACGAGTGGCGCAGCGTGCTCGATGCGGTCGAGAAGCGTTACGGCGTTCCCAAGGAGATCGTGGTGGCGATCTGGGGCCGGGAATCGGCCTTCGGCCGCGCCGCGATCCCGAAATCGGCGATCCGCACGCTGGCGACGCAGGCCTATGCGGGCACGCGGCGCGACCTGTTCTATCCCGAGCTGATCGCGGCGCTGAAGATTCTCGAAGGCGACCACATTCCGCTGTCCGGGATGAAGAGCTCGGTGGCCGGCGCGCTGGGCCAGCCGCAGTTCCTGCCGTCGAAATACCTTGCCTATGCGGTCGATTTCGACGGAGACGGGCGGCGCGACATCTGGAGTTCGGTGCCGGACACGCTGGCCTCGATCGCCAACTACCTGCGCCAGCACGGTTGGCAGACGGGCCAGCACTGGGGCCACGAGGCGCGCGTGCCCGAGACGGTGAACTGCGCGGTCGAAGGACCCGAGCAGCCTTATCCGCTGAGCGAGTGGCAGAAGGCCGGCGTGACCCATGCAAACGGGTCGGCGCTGCCTGGCAACGGCCGCGATATACGGCACCTGATGATGCCGGCCGGCCGGCTCGGGCCCGCCTTCATCGTCTCGAAGAACTTCTACGTGCTGAAGGAATACAACGAGTCCGATCTCTACGCTCTGTTCGTCGGCCATGTGGCCGACCGGCTCGCCGGCGGCGCAAAGATCGCCGGAACTTGGGGCACCACGGCCGGCTTCAAACGCGGTGACGTGCGCGCCATGCAGGAGCGGCTGGTCGCCAAGGGCTACGATGTCGGCGGCGCCGACGGACTGGTCGGGTTCAAGACGCGGACCGCCATCGGAATGTGGCAGCGCCAGGCCGGCCAGACGCCGACCTGCTTTCCGGACGCGAACCTGATCCGCACGATCCGCTAGGCAGGGCGACCCGTAGGCAAGGAGGCGGGGCGGTGCGCAAGACCCCGGCAGCAGCGACACCCCTTCTGACGCCGGCCCGTCTCGCATCGGCGACCCTGACGGTCGCCATCGCCATCGTCAGCCTGTTCCTGGTCGCCGGCAGGTGGGACTGGGTCGGCGGCTGGGCCTATGTCGCGGCGATTATTCTGGGCAGCGCGGCGAGCGAATTCGCTGTCTGGCGCCACGACCCCGACGTCCTTCGCGCCCGGGCGCAGATCGGCGCGGGGACGAAGACCTGGGACAAAATCTGCCTGTCGCTGTACCTGATCTTTTACGTAGCGATCCTGGTCGTCGGTGCACTGGATGCGGGGCGCTATGGCTCGTCGGACATGCCGGGCTGGCTGATGCCGGTCGGCATTGTACTGGTCTGGCTGAGCCAGGCGGTGCTCGCCTGGTGCATGATCGTCAACCGATATTTCGAGAAAACCGCAAGGCTGCAGACCGACCGCGGCCACCAAGTGATCCGGTCCGGCCCCTACGGCTACGTGCGCCATCCAGGTTACGCGGCAGCGAGTGCCGGCTACATCGCGGGCGTACCCTTCATCCTCGGCTCGTGGTGGGCGTTCGCTCCCGCGCTGGCGGCCGCAATCGTCCTCGTTGTGCGGACTGTTCTCGAAGACCGGATGCTACACGCGGAACTTGCCGGCTACGACGACTATGCAGCCACGGTCCGGTACCGGCTCGTTCCGGGGGTGTGGTAAGCGGATCATTCGATTTCGTAAGCCCGGTATTCACCCGTGAAGGGGTGTTTCGCGCGGTGGCGGCGTTAAATTGTGTCGCGTGCCCTGCGGCCCGAAGGGGGCGCCAAACGGGAATGGAGCTGATCGCGTGACGAACACCAACACGCCTACACTCGCATCGATTCTCGAATCCTTCAGGCGCTACGAGGACGCCACCGGAGAAAATGAGCCGGACCGGTTCGTCGCCGAAGCGTTGGAGCGCAACAAGCGCGAGGGAATGGTGCTGGCGGTCAAGGCGCGCTGGATCGCGCTGGCGGTGATCGGCGTCCTGCTCCTGGTGCTGAACCGGGGCTGGGACCAGCTCTACTATGAGGCGCTGCTTGTCGGTTTCGCGCTGATTGGCTGGGCGCAGCTGCGGCTCGGCCGCGTCGGCGTCTCCCGTGTCGAGCTATTACTGATGTTCTGCGACCTGGCGCTGATGACGTTCACGCTGCTGGTGCCCAACCCGTTTGCGCCGGACAAGGGGCCGCTGGCGGTCCAGTACAGCTATGGCGGATTCATCTTCTTCTTCGTGCTTCTGGCCGGCGCGACGCTGTCCTACTCGTGGCGGACCATCGTCGCCATGGGCACCTGGACAGCGGGCCTGTGGATGCTTGGCCTCGGCATCATGTATCTGCAGCCGCTCCGCTATCCCGAACTCAGCGAGCGGGCGGCGGCCGCGTTCGCCGGCTTTCCGGACGTGATCGAGCATTTCGACCCGAACTCCTTCGCCATTCCGACGCGCATCCAGGAGGCGGTCGTCTTCGTGATCGTCGCCGCGATCCTCGCGCTCAGCGTCCGCCGGGCCAATTACCTCGTCATGCAGCAGGCGTCGGTCGAGCGCGAGCGCGCAAACCTCGCGCGCTACTTCTCGCCGAATGTGGTCGACCAGCTCGCCCACAACGACCAACCGCTGAAGGAAGTGCGCGCCCAGAAGGTCGCGGTGCTGTTCGTCGATATCGTCGGTTTCAGCGCCTTCGCCGACGGCCGCGATCCGGCCGCCATCATCGCAACGCTGCGCGACTTCCATGCGCTGATGGAAAACGAGGTGTTCCGCCACAACGGGACGCTCGACAAGTATCTGGGTGACGGGCTGATGGCGACATTCGGCACGCCGACGGCGGGCGAGGCGGATGCCGGCAACGCGCTGAAATGCGCCCGCGCGATGATGCGGGTCGGTATCGAATGGAACGCGGCCAGAGTGGCGCGTGGCGAGGCACCCGTCCAGGTCAGCTTCGGCCTGCACTACGGCGATGCGGTGCTCGGCGATATCGGCGCGACCCGGCTCGAATTCGCGGTGATCGGTTCCACCGTCAATGTGGCAAGCCGGCTGGAGGCCATGACCCGCAGCCTCGGTGCGCCACTGGTGGTCAGCGATGAGCTGCTGCGCCGGGCCAGGGAAGAGGCAAGCTGCGGACCCTCAGATCTCGATGGCTTCGAGAGCCGGCCGGGGCAGGCGGTTCGCGGTCTCAACCAGCCGCTGGATGTATGGACGCTGGGACCCGAGACGCCGACGATGGGGACGGCTTAAGACGGCGATCCGGATTCCAGCGAGAGCCAGTACCTCCGGCGGTGGAGACGGTGGCGATGTCGACCGGTCTGGCCGCAGTTACACCCTACCCCTCCCCGGACCGCATTCGTTCCCGGAGCGCTTCGGGCGCGTAGTTCTCGCCGATCGACATGGCGCAGATGCGGGACATCTCGTTGTAGGAGCGACCGCTTTCTTTCGCCCAGGCGTTGAGCTGTTCCTGGATCTTGCGCAGATCCTTCTTCGAGGTCGGGCTTTCGGCGATGTCGAGGCCGACGTCGCGCAGGCAGGTGGCCATGTCCTTGGAGACGATGAAGCTGTCCCTGCCGAGGAAGCGCAGCAGATACTGGCCGGTGTTGCCGCCGAGCCGTTTGCCGTGCTTGGCGAGAAACTCCATCAGGCCGATCTGGTCATCGGCCGGCCAGTCGCTCAGGAACTGCGCGAAGCCGCCGTGCTCGGCGGAGACGTCCGCGACGAATTTCGCATTCTCTCGCACGGCCATGATCTTCTGGCCGTTGCGCACGATGCGGGTGTCGGAGGTCAGATCGTGCCAGTAGTCCTCGGGCTGAAACAGGAGGCGCTTCGGCTCGAAGCCGAGAAAGGCCTCCTCGAAGCCCGGCCACTTGGTCTCGATGACGCTCCACACGAAACCGGCCGAGAAGATGCGTTTGGCCATCTCGGCCAGAACCCGGTCGTCGGGGATCACGGCGAGCTTCTTCGGGCTCAGCGGCTT
>Ga0207814_101104_pt1 | contig 10354 bp, 7 predicted proteins | sample TtaePargueraPR_7_FD_187755 | JGI IMG/M metagenome (GOLD analysis project Ga0207814, IMG submission 187755) | Aerobic enrichment media microbial communities from Bioluminiscent Bay, La Parguera, Puerto Rico - Tt and P1 (2) (SPAdes) | ecosystem: Environmental > Aquatic > Marine > Unclassified ... | reverse complement strand
ACCCGCCGGACCGTTGGGGATCTGAGGGTCCATAGAAGATGAGCTGCTGCCATCGAATGTGGGCTCTCTGCGTTGCATGTTGTAGTCCTGCGTTGGGATGCGGCCTCGAAGGACCGGCAATCGGTAGAAATCTGCGGCAGTTATACCAAAAATTGACGAAAAAGTAATCGGGTCCAGTTATCAGAATAGGACAGTAAACGTGGCCGACCATTCCATCATTGATAATCATTCTCGAAATTACCGGCACATCGCAGCACGTTTTACCGCAATTGGGGCGTCTCCGGTCTGTCCAATGGCTTAATAATGCCATTCAGCAGGTGTAGAATGCCTGCCACCAATAACTGACCTGCTGCCGTTCTTGGGTCGGAGCAGGTCCCGGAAAAGGAAGGATTGATACATGGCACATGTTCTCCCCGAACTCCCCTATGCTATGGACGCGCTGCAGCCGCACATCTCTCAGGAAACCCTGGAGTACCACTACGGCAAGCACCACAAGACCTACGTCGACAAGCTGAACGGTCTGCTGGAAGGCACCCCGGAAGCCGACAAGACTCTGGAAGAAGTCATCAAGTCCTCTTCCGGCGGCGTATTCAATAACGCAGCCCAGATCTGGAACCACACCTTCTACTGGAACTGCCTGAGCCCCAACGGCGGCGGCGAAGCGACCGGTGCCGTGGCCGACGCCATCAGCAGCGCCTTCGGTTCCTTCGACAAATTCAAGGAAGAGTTCACCGCGAGCGCCGTGAACAACTTCGGTTCCGGCTGGACCTGGCTGGTGAAGAAATCCGACGGCTCCGTAGCCATCGTCAACACCTCCAACGCCGAAACCCCGCTGACCGACGACAGCGTTACCCCGCTGCTGACCTGCGACGTATGGGAACACGCCTACTACATCGACTACCGCAACGCGCGTCCGAAGTACATGGAAGCGTTCTGGGCGCTGGTCAACTGGGAGTTCGTGAACAAGAACTTCGCCTGATAACCCATCGGGCAAGCGTTACCAGACGCAATAAGCGGGCCACAGGCCCGCTTTTTTTATGCCATCATTTTGCTCCCGCCACCGCAACCGGCTGTCATGCACGGAATTTGCATCAGTTTCCGATTATGGTTACAACACTCACCGCTGAAACTTATCCTTTCCATCAAAAGCTGAGAACACAATATGAAGCTGAAGATTACCCTGCTGGCCGCGGCCATAAGCACGCTGGCCGTGACAGGATGCGACCGGGAACAGAAGCCGAGCGAACAGCAGCAGGCTCCCACCACAACCGAAAGTGCACAGGCCGGTGCACAGTCACAGGATGAAACGCTAGCCTCCACCACGGGTAACGCAGAAGTAATCGCCAGTACCAACGAACTCTTCGAAGAGCAGTTTCAGACCCATGTCCAGCGCAGCCCGGAGTTCAAAACCTTCCTCGGCATCAAAGAGGACTACGGCAAGTGGGACGACATCTCGCCGGAATTCCAAAAAGAAACCCACGAGATCAACAAGCGCCAACTGGAAGCCCTGAAGGCCATCGACCCTGCGCAACTGGACGATGCCACCCGCCTGTCGCTGGAACTGGCTATTCGCAACCTGGAGCAGGATATTGAGGGGTGGAAGTGGCGGCTCCACACCTATCCTGTCAACCAGATGTATGCCACGCATACCGGCATTGCCTCGCTGCTGATCAACCAGCACAGGGTCGACGACGTCTCCGATGCCGAAGCCTACATCTCCCGTCTGCAGGCGCTTCCCGCCCACTTCGACCAGCTGATCGAAAACCTGCAGGCCCGCGCCGACAAGGGCGTCATCGTGCCCAAGTTCGTGTTTCCCTATGTCATCAGCGACGGTAAGAACCTGATCACCGGCGCGCCCTATGACGACGGCAAGGACAGCACCCTGTTCGCCGACTTCAAGGGCAAGGTGGACAAGCTGGAAATCAGTGCCGATGAGAAAGCCGCACTGATCGAGCAGGCCAAAACCGCCATGCTGGAGAACGTCAAACCGGCTTACGAGAAGCTCATCGGCTATCTGGGTGAGCTGGAGAAAAAGGCCACCACCGATGACGGCGCCTGGAAGCTGCCGGACGGTGACGAGTTCTATCAGCACCGCCTGAACGTCTACACCACCACCGATATGACCGCCGAAGAAATCCACCAGAAGGGACTGGAAGAGGTGGAGCGTATTCATGGCGAAATGCGCGAGATCATGGAGAAGGTAGAGTTCGAGGGCAGCCTGCAGGAATTCTTCGAGTTCATGCGCACCGACGAGCAGTTCTATTACCCGGAAACCGAGGAAGGCAAGCAGCGCTACCTGAAGGAAGCCACGGCCATCATCGACACCATGAAGGGCCGCCTGGACGAACTGTTCATCACCAAGCCCAAAGCGGACCTGGTGGTGAAAGCGGTAGAGCCCTTCCGGGAAAAATCCGCGGGCAAGGCGTTCTACCAGCGCCCGGCACCGGACGGCTCACGCCCCGGTATCTACTACGCCAACCTGTACAAGATGAGCAGTATGCCGGTGTACCAGATGGAGGCGCTCGCCTACCACGAGGGCATTCCGGGCCACCATATGCAGCTGTCCATTATGCAGGAGCTGGAAAACGTACCGAGTTTCCGCAAATTCGGTGGCTACACCGCCTACACCGAGGGCTGGGGTCTTTACTCCGAGCTGGTACCCAAGGAAATCGGCTTCTACCAGGATCCCTACTCCGACTTTGGCCGCCTGGCCATGGAACTGTGGCGCGCCGGCCGTCTCGTAGTCGATACCGGCCTGCACAGCAAAAAATGGACCCGCGAGGAAGCCATCGACTGGCTGGCAGAAAACACCCCCAATCCGCAAGGGGATGTGGTCAAGGCCATCGAGCGTTACATCGTCATGCCGGGCCAGGCCACCGCGTACAAGATCGGCATGATGAAGATTGTCGAGCTGCGTGAGAATGCGAAAAAAGAGCTGGGTGACCAGTTCGATATTCGCGAATTCCACGATGTGGTGCTGGCCAACGGTGCAGTACCACTGGCTGTACTCGAAGAGCTGGTCGATGAGTGGGTAGCAGAGAAGAAGTCCTCGAACTGATTCCGTATTCACGGCTCGATAGCAACCGAAAGCCAGGGCGCCCGCCCTGGCTTTTTCATTTGTGCGCAACCCAATTACAATAGCCTTCAATTCGCGGCGGAGCCGCAATACAACAAAAATCGAACACAACGGAAGTCGTACCCATGAAGGCCACCCCCTTTCGCCTGCACTGGCGCACGCTGCGCAGTCCCCTCGTCATCCTCGCGTCCTCCACCCTGACGCTCACAGGCTGCTCCCTCGCCCACAAATTCTTCGAGCCCAATATTGTCGAAGAAGACATTACCGAGGTGCGCTACCTGGACCAGGGGTGGTCGGAGGAAGACCGCCAGCTGTTTTACAACACGCCCCAGGGTACCGAACTGCAGGGCCTGCACTACGAGTGGCTGAAAGCGCTGGAACTCCCCTTCTCCACCGAAAAACTGGCCAGCCCGGAAAACATGCGCGGCTGGGGATTTATTGTGGACCCCGATCAGGAAAAGCGGGCAAATACCGGGGTTCACCCGGTGGGTATGACCAGCCACCTCAACCCCACCGACAACTCGGTGCGCCTGGATCTCGGCTGCGCCCTGTGCCACACGGGCGAGCTGCACTACAACGGCGTTGCCCTGCGGGTGGACGGTGGCCAGGCCATTCACGGCATGTCCACCGGCGCCCCCGGTGAATTCATTCACTCGGTTGGTGCCAGCACCTTTGAAATGCGCTTCAACCGGGCCAAGTGGAACCGCTTTGCCGATGCGATTGCAGGGGAGGATGAGGAAAAACGCAAGCAGCTGAAACAGGATTTTGCCGCGTTCCGCGAGCGGTTTTTCACCTTTGCCGAAGGCCCGGGCAACAAGGACAACTTCCCCACCACCGAGGGCCGCGGGCGCACCGATGCCGTCGGCAGAATCGGCAATGTCGTGTTCGGCTACAACCTCGGCATCGAGGAAAACTACAAAAAAGCCGATGCACCGGTCAGCTACCCGTTTCTGTGGGATATCTGGCGGTTTGACTGGGTGCAGTACACCGGCTTCACCAACCAGGCGATGGCACGCAACGTGGGCGAGAGCCTGGGCGTGATGGCACCGGTAAAACTGGTGGACGAGGACGGCGAGCTGTTACCGGAAGGCGAATTCGGCCAGTCCACCATCAATGTGGAGGGCATGCAGTGCATCGAGACTACCTTGCGCAAACTGCGCCCGCCCAAATGGCCGGAAGACGTACTGGGCAATATCGACATTGCCCAGGCCCGACGCGGCAAGGACCTGTTTGCCGACCAGTGCGCCCATTGCCACGGTCCGCACGAGTCCAGGCCCTACGCCTGGCAGCTCGCCGCCGGCCCCGGCGACAACCCGGATCACCAGCGCAGCGTCAACTGGCAGTGGGACATGTCCGGACAGATTTCCTACGACGAACACAACCGTCCGGTGCGCGAGGACTGGCGGGAATCTATCTGGGCCATTCCCTGGATCGATATCAAGGTAATCGGTACCGACGCCACCGCGGCCACCAATTACGTCAACCACACCTTTGATCCGGGCCCGCTGGTAGCGAAAAACCCGGACGACCCCGATGACGCAATCAATCGCCGGGTCAATGCGGGTGATGGCCTGCAACTGCTGCTGAACGAGCTGATTCCGGTGCTGTACAAAAACAGCGACATTTCCAGTGACAACAATGGCATCGCCGATTACGACGGACTCAATGTGCCTTTCCGTATCGTCAACAAGGCGGCCTACAAGGCGCGGCCACTGCACGGTGTCTGGGCCACGCCACCCTTCCTGCACAATGGCTCCGTGCCCACCATTTACGACCTGCTGTCACCGCTGGAGGCGCGGCCGGTGCGCTTCGGAGTCGGGCACCGCGAGTACAACCCGGTAAAGCTCGGTTATGTCACCGACATGCGGCCGGGTAACTTTGCATTCGATACAACACAGAAAGGCAACAGCAACACCGGCCATCTGTTTACCGATGCCGACGTGCCGGGGCGCATCGGCGAACGGTTCAGCGAAGGCGAGCGCATGGCGCTGATCGAGTACCTCAAGGTGATGGGCAATCCGGATTTCTCGGACGCACTGGGCGGTGATCCGCAGAACTGGGCGCAATACCCGCAGCCGCCGGCCAGCGCCATTGGCGAGCAGGCCTGCAACCAGTTTCGCCATACGCCATCGACTGTGGCCGCGCGGGAGGTGTCCCTGTGATCAGGAGAAGCCCGCTATACCGTATTGCCACCGCACTGGCCGCCATCGCGCTGTATGCCCCGCCCACCCTGGCCGACAGTGAACGCACGGCGGAAAACGTCGAACTCGCACAGAGCGTAGCGGCGAGCATCGATCAGCTGGGAATGGAGGTACCGGAAGCCGAGCGTGAGGCCATCGTGTCGGCGATCGCCTCCGCGCGGGAGATTTCCCGCATCGCCCACCAGCACAACAGTCCCACACACGGAAACCACTACCGTCGCGACGCCCACGCCAAGGCCACCGGCTGCCTGCGTGCGGAGTTCGAGATCAACGGGGATATCCCGGCGCAGTTCCAGCACAGCGTGTTTGCCAGACCGGGACACACCTATCAATCGTGGATCCGTTTTTCCAACGGCGACATGCTGGTACAGCCCGATGGCAAGGGCGATGCCAGGGGTATGGCGGTGAAGGTGATGAATGCGCAGGGGCCGGTGATCGCCCCGGAACTGGGTGAGGGCCCGGCGAGTGCCGAGGGTGCCAATCAGGACTTCATCATGACCAACACCCCGGCATTCTTTAACCGCAATATTTACGATTACGCGGAAAATATGCAGCACCTGGCCAGGCTGGACCGGAAGGGCTGGTTCGTCAGTCTTTGGCCACCGCGCCTGCACCTGAAAGAAATGCTGCGGGCCTACCAGACGGTATCGTCAAAAATCGAGACGCCGCTGGCCGAGCAGTATTTTTCCATGCTGCCCTATCGCCTCGGCGAAACCCCGGTCAAATTCTCCACTCGCCCCTGCCCGGGTGCGGACTACGGTACCGAGGTGGACAACCGCGCGGACGACTTTCTGACCCGACAGATGGTCGCCACCCTGGCGTCGGGCTCGGCGTGCTTCGAGTTTATGCTGCAGCCGCGCAGCGAGCACGCGGCGGAAGCGGACTTCCCCCTGGACGACGCCACAGTGATCTGGGATGAGCAAGAGGCACCGTTCATACCGGTTGCGCGCATCCACATCCCGCCGCAGACATTGACCGGCGATGCCCAGCAGAACTTCTGCGAAAACCTGTCGATGAATCCCTGGCGCGGCGTGGGCGAGTGGGAACCGCTGGGGAGCCTGAACCGGGCGCGCCGGCTGGTGTACCACGCCGTGTCGGAATTCCGCCACCAGCGCAACAATGCGCCGGTGCAGGAGCCGCACGACTGGTGTGTGCCCGGTGCCGACGAACCCTGCACACCGCAGCAGGGCCTGAATATTCGCAAGCCCACCTGGCCACTGCCCCGTTGCTTCGACCGCGGGTTTCAGCCGCTGGACGGCAGCCCGGTCAGCAGCCAGTGTGAGGGTTACGGCGCAGTGCTCGCCGAGCGAGACCGCCAGTCGGTCTACTGAATCACCCCGCAGGCGATACGCGCACCGCCACCGCCGAGGGGTTTGGGGTCATCCGAGTAATTGTCGCCGCCGGCGTGAATCATCAATGCCCGCCCCTTGAGGTCGGCCATCTTCACCCGCGGTGCCAGTACCGGGCTCATGGCCTTGCCGTCGTTGTCGACATACAGCGACGGCAGGTCGCCCAGGTGACCATCGCCCCATGGCATGCCGTGTTTGCCGGTCTTGTGCGGGTCATAGTGACCACCCGCCGCCAGTCCGGGCACCATCTTCCCCTCTTTTTCTGCGGGTTCGCAGCTGCCGTTCTCGTGCAGGTGAAAGCCGTGCAACCCATTGGGAAGCCCCTTCAGGTTGGGCGTAAATACCAGCCCGTACTCGGTTTCGGTGATGGTGACCGTGCCCAGCATCGAGCCCACCCCCTTGCTGTCGAGCTTCTGCACGCTGACGACGGTTTCCGCGCTGGCAGACATCGCCAACCCCACCAGTGCCGCGGCCACACCACCGCGCAACAGACGATTTTTTACGAGTCGATACATACTACTCCTCCACGGTACACCGGTGGCCATGGCCAGCCGGCGGGAAAATTCACATCATCGAATACAGTGTAGAAGCAAATGACAAAAAGGCCGGCGGGAGCGCCGGCCTTGTGCCAAACAGACTCAGATGTTGAGAACCTGCTTGACGAAGGGAATGGTGATCTTGCGCTGGGCCTGGAGCGAGGCGCGGTCCAGCTGTTCCAGGCAGGCGAACAGGGCGCGGGTATCCCGCGGTGCCCGGTGCAGTATGTACTGGGCCACGTCTTCCGGCAGGTCGAAACCGCGCAGACGACTGCGCTGGCGCAATGCCGCCAGCTTGTCGACGTCGCTCAGCGGGTGCAACTGGAAAGTGAGCCCCCACTGCAGCCGGGAGTGCAGGTCAGCGAGGTCCAGCGCCAGCCCCCGGGGAGACTTGCGCGCCCCCAGAATCAGCTGCCGGCCGCTATCGCGCAGGCGGTTGTAGAGGTGAAACAGGGCAGTCTGCCAGTGCGGACGCCCCTCGATCAGCTCGAGATCGTCGATGCACACCAGATCCAGGAACTCGAGGCCATCGACAATGACTTCCGGCTCCGCGTCGATCAGGTCCGCCAGCGGCAGATACTGGAAGCTGCGCCCGGCGCTCTCCGCCACCTGGCACACGGCCTGCAACAGATGGGTGACGCCACTGCCCGGCTCGCCCCACAGATAGACGGCCTGCTCGGTGCTGTCACCGCTGGCGAAAGCCTGCAGCAAGCCGACTACCTGACGGTTGCCATCGTCCGGGGACTGAAAGAAATTGGCGAAGGTGGCATCGTCGCGCAGGGAGACTCCCAGCGAGAGCTGCTGCGGTACGCCACCGGATTGACTGCGATCAGACACGGGTTACTGCCAGTTGTAACGCAGCGGGTTCTGGGCGCTGCCGAGGGGGGCGCGATAACCGGTCAGGTCCACCAGCCCATCGTCTTTTGCCAGTTGCAGGTTACGGTTGAGCGCCAGCACATCCCGCAGGGATTCCAGCTGGGTACTGGTGGTCAGCGCCAGGGTGAGGCGGTCGCCGTTGACGGCGAGCACATCGGCACTGCTGACCTGGGCCAGGCCCTGCAGGTAACTGGTGGCCTTGGAGTAGTCGGCAAAGGTACGCACTCCGGAAATTTCAACCAGTACCGCGCTGGCCACACCGGTATCGTCGGTGCGCACCGCGTAGCGTTCCGCCAGTCGGTTGGCGGCCTCATTCACACCGCGCAGGGCCACTTCCTCCAGCGAGGCGCCGCTGGCGTCGAAGGCGTAGCTGCGGCCACCGTGTACCAGCAGCCAGTTGGCCTGCCAGCGCTGGCCTGAAGTCTGCAGCAGGCGCCCCATCAGGGTGGCATCCGGGCGATAGCGCACGCCGGCGCGCTGGGCTGCGCTCTCATCCTGGGCCCAGAGGGCACCGAGGGGCATATTGCGCTGGTCGTTGAGGTCCATGACCGGGAAGTCCAGCGGCAGGCCGCGCTCCAGCGCCAGCCCTTCCAGCAGGCCGAACAGCTCCGGGTAGTCCTCCTGGTGCAGGGTGTCGCGGCCACCCTGCAGGGTGTCCACCGCCATCCATACCAGCGTACCGGGGCGGTTGTTGGGCCACAGGGGCAGTTGCAGCTGGTGCACCAGATCGTTGACCGCCTGGGGGTCAAAGGTCAGTTGCAGGTAGAGCTGGTTGTCCTGGGTGTCGTAGCGATAGCCCTGTACATACTTCTGTGCCTTCTCCAGCACCGGCACCAGCTTGGGATTGCTGCCCACATTCTGATTGCCGGTTACCCGTACAAATACCCGCTCGAGGCCGCGGCTGGTGGCCGCAGCGCGGTCGGTGGTGCCACGGCTCGGCACCGCCTCACTCACTTCGTACAGATCCGGCATGACGCGGGCAGTCGCCGGCAGCGCCAGCAACAGCGCGGCCAGCAGCAGCGAAAAACAGAGCAGCACCCGGGGGTTCATGATCAATGGCATTGGCTCCTAGTCCCCTTTTACCTCTTATATATGAAACAGATGCACATCCCTGCGCAGGTTCACACCGGACATTAGCAACCTGCCGGCAACCGGACAGGGCCCTTGAAATGGTGCGCTCGCACGCCGAAGTCGGACCCCGGCGGTCAAATTCCGGCTATTGTATCAGTGTCGGCTGTTTCTCCCAGCCTTCAGTTCGCACATTCGGGCAATTTTCCACTAGAATACGCGCCCTTCCAAATTGCCAAACAGGCCCTTTACAGGTTGAACCATGAGCGACTCCAAGCCGAACTCCTCCAGCCCCTCCCTCAGCTACAAAGACGCCGGTGTCGATATCGACGCGGGTAACGCGCTGGTTGAGCGCATCAAGCATGTGGCCAAGCGCACCGCGCGCCCGGAAGTGATGGGCGGCCTGGGAGGCTTCGGCGCCCTGTGCGAGCTGCCGAGCGGCTACAAACAGCCAGTACTGGTCAGTGGCACCGACGGCGTGGGCACCAAGCTGCGCCTGGCGATGGACCTCGGCATCCACGACACCATCGGCATCGACCTGGTGGCCATGTGTGTGAACGACCTGGTGGTCGCCGGTGCCGAACCGCTGTTCTTCCTCGACTACTATGCCACCGGCAAGCTGAATGTCGATATCGCCGCCGATGTGGTCGCCGGTATCGGCAAGGGCTGTGAACTGGCCGGTGCCGCGCTGGTGGGCGGCGAGACCGCGGAAATGCCCGGCATGTACGAGGGTGACGACTACGACCTGGCCGGCTTCTGCGTCGGTGTGGTCGAGAAATCCGAGATCATCGACGGTTCCAAAGTCCAGGCCGGCGACAAACTGATTGCGCTGGGCTCCTCCGGCCCCCACTCCAACGGCTACTCCCTGATCCGCAAGGTGCTGGAAATCAGCGGTGCCGATCTGCAAAAAGACCTGGAGGGCAAAACCCTCGCAGAGGCCCTGATGGCCCCCACGCGCATCTATGTGAAGAACCTGCTGGCGCTGATGAAAGAGGTTCAGGTCAATGCCCTCAGCCATATCACCGGTGGCGGCCTGCTGGAAAACCTGCCGCGGGTACTGCCGGAGAATGCGCGTGCCGTGATCGACACCAAGAGCTGGGCCCTGCCGCCGGTATTCCGCTGGCTGCAGGAGGCGGGCAATATTGAGGGGCGCGAAATGTACCGCACCTTCAACTGCGGTGTGGGCATGGTGATCTGCGTACCGGCGGCCGACGCCGACAAGGCCGTCGCCAAGCTGAAGGAAATGGG
>Ga0207814_101102_pt1 | contig 10359 bp, 12 predicted proteins | sample TtaePargueraPR_7_FD_187755 | JGI IMG/M metagenome (GOLD analysis project Ga0207814, IMG submission 187755) | Aerobic enrichment media microbial communities from Bioluminiscent Bay, La Parguera, Puerto Rico - Tt and P1 (2) (SPAdes) | ecosystem: Environmental > Aquatic > Marine > Unclassified ... | reverse complement strand
AGCCGCGACGGGCTGCCGGCCTTGGTGAACTCGCCGACCACCACGGTGCCGCCGTCCGACTGCTGGGCGGCCCCGAGTACCGTGCCATTGGGCGGGTCGTCGGTGGCGAAGGCGTTGTCGGGGAACTTCCCCCAGCACAGGCAGGGGGTCAGCAGGAGGGCGAGGATCGGGCGGAACACCCGGGCATGTCAGGTGGAAGGGCGCGGGGTGTCGAGGGAGGAGCGTGTGCAGGATTCCACCGCGGAATCCGGGACCTCGCGAAAGGGGTCCGCGTGCGCAGGTCGGTGGGCGTCCCCCGGATGTTCGACGGCCCGAAGGGTCGGGAGACCAAAGCCCGGGGCCCTCGGCCCCGGGTGATGGGCGACCGAGATCCCCGGCGGCCCGAAGGGTCGCGACAAGCGCTCTCGCGGTCCATCGGGCCGCCCTGCTCATTCGCGAATCCCCCGAGTCCGGCAGCAGGGCCCCGGTTCAGGCCACGCGATCGTCCTCGAAGCCCTCGTCGACCTTGCGGTCCGGGGCGCGCGAGGCGGCCACCGCGAGCTCGTCGCAGCGTTCGTTCTCCGGGTGACCGGCGTGACCGCGCAGCCAGCGCCACTCGACCGCGTGCGGCCTGGTGGCGGACTCGAGCCGGCGCCACAGCTCGGCGTTCTTCACCGGTTCGCGCTTCGAGGTCACCCAGCCGCGTGCCTTCCAGCCGCGCAGCCAGCCCTTGGTCATGGCGTCGACGAGGTAGCGCGAGTCCGACCACAGGGTGACCCGGCACGGGGTGGTGAGCTTCTCGAACGAGGCGATCGCGGCGAGCAGCTCCATCCGGTTGTTGGTGGTGCGGAGGTAGCCCTCCGCCAGCTCCAGCCGGTGCCGCCCGGACACCAGCACCGCCCCGTATCCGCCCGGCCCGGGATTGCCCCGGCAGGCGCCGTCGGTGTGGATGATGACCTCCTTCACGCGGGGGGATGAGGAACCCGAAGCGCGGTCGCGGGCAATCCGAAAGGCCGATCGGCCCTCAGATCACCCCCAGCTCCCGGCCGGTCCTGACGAAGGCCTCGATGCCCTGGTCGAGCTGCTCGCGGGTGTGGGCGGCGCTGATCTGGGTGCGGATGCGCGCGGTGCCCTGCGGCACCACCGGGAAGAAGAAGCCGATCGCGTAGACGCCGTGCTCGAGCAGCTTGTCGGCGAACTTCTGCGACAGCGCGGCGTCGCCGAGCATCACCGGCGAGATCGGGTGGTCCCTGCCGGCGATGGTGAAGCCGGTGCCGGCCATCGCCTCGCGGAAGTAGCGGGTGTTCTCCTTCACCCGGTCGGCCAGCTCGGTCGAGGCCTCGAGCATCTCGAAGACCCGGATCGAGGCGGCCACGATCGGCGGTGCGATGGTGTTGGAGAAGAGGTACGGGCGCGAGCGCTGGCGCAGCAGGTCGATGACGTCCTTGCGGCCGGAGGTGTAGCCGCCGGAGGCGCCGCCGAGCGCCTTGCCCAGGGTGCCGGTGGTGAGGTCGATCTTCCCGAACAGCCCGCAGTGCTCGTGGGTGCCGCGGCCGCGCCCGCCGAGAAAGCCGGTGGCGTGGCAGTCGTCGAAGTGGACGATCGCGCCGTATTTCGCGGCGAGCTCGTGGACCTTGTCGAGCTGCGCGATGATGCCGTCCATCGAGAACACCCCGTCGGTGGTGATCAGCTTGAAGCGCGCGCCCGCGGCCTCGGCCTCCTGCAGCTTCGCCTCGAGGTCGGCCAGGTCGTTGTTGGCGTAGCGGAAGCGCCTGGCCTTGCAGAGGCGCACGCCGTCGATGATCGAGGCGTGGTTGAGCGAGTCGGAGATCACCGCGTCCTCGGGGCCGAGCAGCACCTCGAAGAGTCCGCCGTTGGCGTCGAAGCAGGACGGGTAGAGGATCGTGTCCTCGGTGCCGAGGAAGCGGCTGATGGTCTCCTCGAGCCGCTTGTGCAGCGTCTGGGTGCCGCAGATGAAGCGCACGCTGGCCATGCCGAATCCCCAGCGGTCGAGCGCCGAGCGGGCGGCGTCGACAACCTCCGGGTGGTCGGCCAGGCCGAGGTAGTTGTTGGCGCACATGTTGATCACCTCGCGGCCGTCCTTGAGGCGGACCGTCGAGCCCTGGGTCGAGTCGATCAGCCGCTCGCGCTTGTAGAGCCCGGCGGCGTCGATCTCCGAGAGGGTGTCGCGGAGGTGGTCGGTGAAGGGCTGCGGGAACATGACGCGGGAGCATGGCCGCGGCGGCGGCGGCGGCGATAGCGTTTTTCGCGAACGGGATTTGCGGAATTGGCGGGATCCGGGGCCTCAACCCCCCGGAACCCGGCCGGCGGGCGGGCCACCGACCCGCGCGACTCTGCGCCCTCTCCGCGCCCACCCTCCCTCTCCTCGCTCGGCAGCACCGCGCGGGAAGAGCGCCGGCACGGCGACCGGAAGGCCTTTCGGTTGCTAGAGTCCGGGGGAGGTCCGCGCCGCTTGCAATATGGAGGGACATGATGAACCGGGGACGATCAGGCACCCAACGAGCCCGGATCCAGGAGACCGGGAAAAACCGGTGGGCAGGACATCCCGCCTCGCCTGGCCGCGTTCGAGGCGGAACTGCCGGCGCGGGCCATCGTCCCCTATCGACGTCCGAGCGGAAGGCTGGCGGCACCCCCGCGGGGGCAATCCGGCCGTTCCTCAACGGTTCCCGTCTCGACACCCCCTCGATCGCCACCCAGGCTCTCCATCCGACGACCGGGAGGAATCATGCGATGGGCCATCCACACGGCGATCGAGCAGCCCATGTCCCGGGCAGGCTACCGGATGGCGCGCTCCCGACGCCGGCCCTCACCCCAAGATCTGGTGGTCCGCACCCTGAAATGCCTGGAACGGACCCCGGAAAGCGCCGGATTAAGACAACCTAGAAGGACCAACCGAAACACCCGCAGGCCTCCGACTCTCAATCACTTAAAGAATGCCGATCAGCAGACCAGATTAGCAGAATACGGCTATCGGCATTATGACCCCGTAACCGGGAGGTGGCCGTCAAGCGATCCGATTGCGGAACGAGGCGGGGTGAATCTCTATGCCTATGTCGGGAATGATGGAGTCAATCGCTGGGACGTGCTCGGACTTGAGAAGGGCTATGTGTCAGGAGTGGGCAACGTTGATTACTGCGAAGACGCACTGATGGCAGCTGCGCACGAGGCGGGAGTTGCGGGCATGAAGAAAGGGAGAGCGGAGTTTGAGGGGCTATCGGCTGACCTTCAAGGTAAGCGGAAAGGCCCACGCGAGTACGGAGGAAAGATCTGCAAAAGGGAGCTCGAAGACGGCTCGTGCAAATTCTACACAACAGAGACAGCCGGTAACTGGGCGGACGAGCTTCAGCACAACCAGAACACGGGTAATCCAAATAAGCAGGCTGCGGGAGAAGTTGACCTCTTGAAGGCGCCGGATTGTGAAGGGCAAGACGAACAAGTTGGATGGTGGCACACTCATCCAGGAGTGGCCAGGGGCGAAGGAGACGACCGTTATTACACGCAAGGAGGTGGCTTCTCACCACCGGATAGATCATGGGTGGACGGGCTTTCGAATGGTTTCCCTAAGCCTCAGAACCGCGGTCGATTGCCTCTGGCGATGACTCGCAGTAAAGGAGTCAACCATCACAACGAATTCGAGACGTTCTTGTACGACAAACACAGTAAGAAAGCGAATTGTTGCAAGTGCTACAAGCCCTCGGAGAAATGAGAAGATCTGTGATCTCCTGGAAACTTTGTTTTTTCCTCTTGCTGAGTCTTGGTGGTTCGCTTCTCGGCGACGATGAACCCGAGGGGAACGGGCTTGGCTTGCAGCGCCGTGATTCGCTGACCTTAATAAGGGGGGACATGGTCGAATTCGAGCAGGAGTTTAGGAAGAAAATCGTTTTAAAACTCGGCGATATTGAAGAATTCGTGGTGATGGTCTGCTCCTTATCGGATCAAACTCAGTGGGCTGCGGGGATTCGCCGAGTGAATGAGGACATCTTCGTCTCGTATTATGATGAATCGCTTGAACGCGCCTTTTCCAAGCGGGTTTCTTTGGATGACGCTCAAACCATTTACCGAGAAGTGCTGGAGTTGTGTGAGAAGGCGAAACCGAACGTCCGCTTCGACCGATCGGGTTTCATCGAAAAGCATTTCGTGTTTTTCGCGGCCTCGAATTGGGATCAGAACCTGCTCTCGGGCCAGGTCTTATCTGGGCTTGCAATCAATCCTCCAAAAGAAAGCTCCGCTCGCGCGATCTTGGACCAAGTGCAGAAATGGACATCCGAACGAGTGGAGGCGAATCGGGCGGATCCTTGAAGCTTGCAATGAATCGGGTTCAGTTAAGAGCGCATCGAGATCAGTCCGTGAAAACTGACACTCGGCGCCTTAGCTACGGTGCTCAGGGTAGTCTCGGCCGGAACGGCACGCTCCTTTCCTCCTGTTTTCTGAGCCCATGCCCTTCGTCGCTCCATTCCGCAGCCCGCCGGATCATGTCCAGGAAGTAATTGCCGGTGAGTACGATTCTCAGTTCGTCGGGGTGCGTCTGCCCCGATTTCCTCTTCCATCACGCACCGTGACCCGTCACAATCCCTTGCCGTGGGATTCTGCTCCACTGTCCAATTTGTCATAGAGATGCCCCGGAGCCTGCCCGCTGCAGGGATCTCCTACTACGGCTATCGGCACTATGACCCAGTCACAGGCAGCTGGCCGTCGAGGGATCCCATTGGGGAAGAAGGTGGAGTGAATTTGTACGGGTTCGTGGGGAACAATGCCCTGACGTATGTGGATCCCCTCGGCTTGCAGTTCTTTCCCGGATCAAGCGTTCCCGGAGTAAATCCGGGCTCTGGACCTGCTCCGGACGGCCAACCTGCGTTTGCCAAGCATGGAGGCCAGGATGATGGAATCCCGAGTATCCTCGATCATCTGGCCGGGCACGATCCATATGAACACCTGAACGAGGAAGATTGGTTCGAAAAGAACCATGGAGGGTTGGTCGAGAAAATGAAGGATGCGGCACGCAACCGTATTGATATCCAGATCTCTGAACAGTGTGCTTTGAGGCCGGTTCTAGTTCGGGGATATGTGGGCTCGCATGACTTCGAGGACCTGATACTTGGCGACACCGGTTGGTCCACTGAATCGAGGGTGAGGGTCACATGGAAGACTGACGGGTCATGGTCATGGAGCGCAACGCTGCAGGTTACAGACAAGCTTGGGGTGGACTGGCATGACGGCGCTCCAGAATTCATTCTTGTTGTCTTTGGCGGCGGAGTCGTGTCCCCGCCAGTGCCTGTCATCCGGGCTGAATGGGCAATAGAAAGCAAGGGCTGTTGCCAATAAACCCAACGATTTTCTCAGTATGTCTCGGGGCCCCTTCACCAAAAGAAGCATCCTTGTAATATGCACTATTGTAACTTTAGCAGTCTTCCTAGTGACTACAGCCATCTTTGTTACGCGGAGAGAAGCAATCCGATCCTGCATTGGCGCATATGACCTACAAGGCCGGATAAATGTGAGCTCCACCAAAATGGGATGGGGCCCAAGTGACATCCCAACTGTCATCGCGGAAATCTCTGCGGTCGACGCTCCCGAAGTCCTTCGGACACTAGAGTCCAATGCTGGCCAGATTTCGTTCGCTGAGGTCCAAAGCAGCAAAGTGCGAGAAGCGATCGACAAGGAGCTGGGCGTTTACAGCTGGAGGTCCAATCGTCTGTTTGTAACCAGTAACGCGCTAGATGGAGTAGCCTATTGCGTCTACGGAGAGACTACCGAAGGTGAGCAGATGCTACTTTTCTTCTTAGTTCGCATCTGATGATAGGAACCCATCCCAGCTCTAAAGCCATTTCGCGCCCATCCGGATGCTCCTCAATGGTCCAGCGCTTCGGACTCAATATATCGGAACAGATCTCCGATTGTGACGGGCTGAAGAGGTTCCACTACTACGGCTATCGGCACTATGACCCGAAGACGGGCAGGTGGCCATCCAGGGATCCGATCGGGGAAGAAGGCGGGGTGAACCTGTATGGGTTCGTGGGAAATGACTCGATTGGTCGGATCGATCGACTCGGGATGGTGGAGATTGAGTATGAAATAGTACGCAATGATGGGAAGTACCTTGAGCTATTCTGGCGGTCTATCTTAGGCGGGATTGGTGAGTGGGGTCAGCCGTTCTGGGATGCCGATGGTTACGGGCGCCCGTCAGAAGAGGGAGGCGTAGAATCCCATGTTCGGATCCATGGAAGCAGCAACACAAGAGGAAGTTGCAACACGGTCGTTTGCGGAGGGACAGACGAGAGCGACGCCGGGGCGATCAAAGTCTGGGCCGAAAGAGAAGAGTCCGATCCGGATGGTTGTGAGTATGTATTCTCAATCGAAGTGGAAATCGAGGCAGACACCAAAGGCTCTACCGCTGGAGTCACCACCAACGTTTATTCCCTACGAGGAGAGTCGCTGCATGGAGAAGCAAAAGGGGATGCTAGAGACGAAGGGATTAAGCCAAGCTTCAGAAAGCGAAGGGTCATGCAAGCAAGAGCATGCCTTGGGGATAGAACTCAAATACTTAACACTACAATGACGGTCGGTGTGAGTTCTATAGGTGATGTGGCGAATGCATGGCAAAAAGTCCGCGTCATTGACGTTACCTACGCAGGAAGATGTTCGGAATAAAATTAACACGCGTGGGTGTAATCACTTTATTCGCACTTGCCGTTCTTTCTGGTTGCGGCAGTGAATCTTCTGCCAAGGTTCATAGAATATCACTTGTTAAGCGGCTATATATCGAATTGTATTTGGGCAAGAGTGGAGACCTTAAAATTGACCAGAATACCTTCCTAAACAGCAGAGCAATGGCGGCTACTCGAGAAGATATTCGTCAGGACTTCCAACAGAGTATTACATCCGGCAGCTTCTTATTTGAGGATCACCGAGACCCTCTAGGCGGCGCCGTCATGACCTGGCGTCTTCGAGAATATGTAATACAGTGTGATTCTCACGGAGGGGTAAGCGCTAAATAGTGTCGGTGGGGTCAGTCCGTGAGTTTTAACACTATGCATTCCTCGATCTCGATTGGTACGCCGAGCATGATCCGGATGGACAGCGCGTCGGTAGAGTCACCGTCCGAGAATCCACTTCCATTCGGCAGGCCAACTCCTCACAATTCCTGGGCGTGGACTTCTGCTCTACCACCCCGTGTGTCGAAGAAGCGCCCCGCAGGGTGATCGCCCTGGTGCTCTCCTACTACGGCTATCGTTACTATGACCCGATGACGGGAAGGTGGCCGTCCAGGGACCCCATCGAAGAGCGGGGCGGGGTAAACCTGTATGCGTTTGTGGGGAATGATGGTGCGGATCGGTGGGACTATCTCGGCCTGATAAAGGGGTACGAGGATCATCATTGGTTTCCCGTGATTAGAAGGGGAGGAAAGAAGGTGGGTCAGAATGCAGTGGACGCAGTTTGTGGAGTAGGATTTCTTGATATCAATCACTACGTTACGACACTGGGTGGAAAGTCGACATCCCGAAATACCTCACACTATCATGTGACTCACACCCTAAAGTATACTCAGGCGTGGAATTCGATGTACAATGGAATTATTGCATCGGTAAAAAGAGAAGACCGATGTTGCGTGCTCTTGATCGCCACCTCCCTTGCTGTGGATGGGACAATGCATTGGCTGCACCAAGAGAAATTAAAAGGTGCGCCTGCCTTTGTCGGCCCTGTGGAGCACGCTACTCGTCCGAGATTGCATCCCTATCGAGCGATGGGTCCGGACACAACGCCCGATCTTCAGGCGCGCATAACTAAAGCCTGTAATAAGTGCAACAAGAAGAGGGAAGACTTTATCAGAATTGCCCAGAAGCATTTCAACGCGCTGAAGAACGCCATAGACTCAGTCACGATCCCTCCAGTTCCGGTCCCCGGAGGTGTGACTCCACCGAAGCCTAAGCCCAACCTTGGTCCAGTTCCCCCTTTTAGTCCACCAACTGCTCCTGTTCCGTCGTTGTGAGCTTGAAGGGTCCGGGAGATTGGATGAATTACGCTCTAGTGGTGATACTGACAGCGCTGACTGCATGCTCGCCAGTGACGAATGAGGCATCTACGGAAAACCTTATGAAAGACCACGAGCTCAGCCGATTTCGCGGAAAAGCCATAGAGGATAGCGGTAAAGCAGTGTTCTGCTTCTACGAGGATGATGAATTGAAACAGGTCTCGACGTTTCTTGAGGGATTTCAAATCACTGTTGACCCTCAAATGCTGATTGGAACATTTCCGTGTGGGGACATTGTTTTTGATCAAGCCGGAAAAATTGGCGTAATTGAGCATGATTCACTAGAACAATGGGAATCGAGTGTTCTTGTCGATGAGTTCCTGCACCGTACAAGTCATTCCCCGCTAGATCTTGAAGAGTGGCTTTACGGAAATGCGCGTTAATAGACGAGCTCAGCAAAAACGGAATCGGGAAATGGGTTCAGTCATGGAGTAGGGGTCGTGCAAGGCCTTTTGGAATTTTGATTCACCGGGAGGCCTCGGGAGGGGGCTTGCGACTAGCAGAACGGCTGTCTGCCGGTGGGGCGGTTGTCAGTTCGTCGTGATGCGTCTGCAGGATTCCGCTTCCATCGCGAAGGGCGAATCGTCACCATACCTTGCCGTGGGATTCTCCTCCACTTCCCCATTCGCCCAAGCGCCCCCCCGCAGGCGGAGCTCCCTGGTGCTCTACTACTACGGCTATCGCCATGCTCCTGCGCCACGACAACGGCTTGGTCTTCGGCTCGCGCCGATACCGAGCGGTTGTCACCGACTACGGCCTCACCCAGGAATACATCACGCCCTACACGCCCCAACAGAACGGCCTCTGCGAGCGCTTCATCAAGACCTTCAAGGAGGAGTTCGCCTGGGTCAGAAACTACCGATCCATCGAACACGCCCGACTGGCCCTGCGGGCCTGGATCCACCACTACAACCACCGCCGGCCCCACCAGGCCCTTAACTTCAAATCACCAACCCAATACCACGAGACACAATGCAACACGGCAGCCTGAATAAGAACGAAGGCTGTCCAACTTCCGAGGGGGCACTACACCTGTTGCGAATCGCGCCAGCGTCCGCCGGATTCGGCTTCCATCGCGCAGGCTGAATCGTCACAACCCTTGCCGTGGGACTCTTCTCTACTGCCCCTCCTGTCGAAAACCCGCCCCGAGGACCTTCCACGCTGGGGCTCTTCTACTACGGCTATCGTTACTATGACCCGGTGACGGGCAGGTGGCCGTCGAGGGATCCGATTGGAGAGAGAGGTGGAATGAACCTTTACGGGTTCGTGGGGAATGATCCCCTTGCCAAGAGCGACCTACTAGGACTGGCAGTCAGCTCAGTTGATGGCGACCTGAGTTCAAGCTTGGAGCCTCTTGTGGATGACGATTGTAGCTGCGAATCTGACTCGATCCCGCCTACGATCCCGCTAGCATCTCGGCCGCAGCCTTTGGAAAGTTCTCGTCGAGGAAAAACCTCATGAAGCAGCCTCGTAAGGAACTTCCTGGTAGTCGGACAAGCGACTGGCGAACTCAAGAGCTGCCTCCACATCCTGCCGCGAAATGTTTGGGTAATCGCTGAGCAGGTCGTCGATGGAATCGCCGGCGGAAAGGGCGCCCAGAATGGTCGAAACAAGCACCCGAGTGCCCTTGATGACGGGCTTCCCATGGCAAATGGCCGGGTCGATCTGCAGTCGCGTGTTCACCCCAAGAGCCTACCACTCGGGGAGCCGTTGACAAGGAACCTGAGACGGTCTCGGCTCTGCACGTGTTGCCTCACCAAGGCGGACGCTGACCGCTGGAGGCGGGGAGGGGCCGGACAACTCGCTGCGCTCGAACTCGTCGAGCAGAGACTCGAGCTGCTCGGGGCTCTCTTCCTTCGAAACATCATCGCAATTCTCATCATCCTCTGCGCTTTCCTCGTATAGGCCTAAGTGGTCCCACGGATTCACGCCGCTAGCCGGCAAGCACGTCCTCGACATGATCCGGCACGACGCCGAATGGAGCGCGGAGATTGTGAGTCGCATGCGCTCAGGAAACGGCAGGAAGGGAGCGGGCCGTTCAGAGCGTGACTATTATGAACACCGTAGCCAAGCCGCCGAATGTCAATTGTCACGGACCCCAGTGCCAGGAGCTCCTGGGCCACCACCGGGAAGGGAAGTTCTCGCCCGGGGGCGTGGTCTTCTGATCCGCCGCCGTGGCGCCCGGCCGCGGGTCGTCATCGGCCGGCTGGATCCGGCTCGGTGAGTTTCGCGTCAGGGGGGAGGGTCGCCCGCGCTTCATCGACCAGCAGGCGGGCGATCAGCCAGTCGTGCCACTGGGTCGGGGGAGCGGCCTGGGGCTCGCCGTCGGG
>Ga0207814_101101_pt1 | contig 10364 bp, 8 predicted proteins | sample TtaePargueraPR_7_FD_187755 | JGI IMG/M metagenome (GOLD analysis project Ga0207814, IMG submission 187755) | Aerobic enrichment media microbial communities from Bioluminiscent Bay, La Parguera, Puerto Rico - Tt and P1 (2) (SPAdes) | ecosystem: Environmental > Aquatic > Marine > Unclassified ... | reverse complement strand
GTGCGGCTGGTCGATCACGACGCGGACAGCTTCATCCGTCGCTCCGACCTGTCGCGCGACCGCGACGAGCAGCGTCCGGAACGCTTCTCCGTCGGCCAGAAGGTGGACGCTCGCGTCACGCAGTTCGACAAGAAGACGCGCCGCATCTCCCTCTCCATCAAGGCGCTGGAAATCGCCGAGGAGAAGGAAGCTGTCGCGCAGTTCGGTTCGACCGACGCCGGCGCTTCGCTTGGCGACATTCTCGGCGCCGCGCTGAAGAAGAACGAAGGCAACTAAGCCTTTCTCTTCTGCAATAAGATCACCCGCCGGGCGGCAGCGCCCGGCGGGTTTTTTGTTGGCCGCAAGGTTGACCCGGAGCGCCGGCGGCCCGACTTTGTTTCCAAAGTCCCGCCCGGAAAGAAGAATGCGCCCGCCCCGTTCGCTCGCCCGCCGAAATCCCGATGCCGGTAGCAAGGGCTTCGATGCCTTCGGCTACGAGATCATGCAGGAAACCGCCTCGGCGCTCGGTCGCATTGGCCGGCAGCTCGAGGAGGCGCTGGAAGCGCTTCGCCGTCACGATGCGACGCCCGGCTCCAATCGCGATCGTGACGAATTGGTGCAGGAAGCCGCCGATCGGGCCTGGGTCCTGTTCATCCAGCGCGATCATCTCGGCCTGAAAACAGACCATCATCTCTTGTCGACCTATGATATTCCGCGCGAAGTGATGCTTCGTGTCGGCGTATTCGGCAAGCGGCCGTCCGGAGGGCGCGAGAAACCCTGAATTTCAGTGAAGGAATTGTTGAATGCGATTTGTTTTCTACGGAATCGGCGCAATCGGCGGCGGCCTCGCGGCCAGCCTCGCCAAGTCCGGGCAGGAGGTCGTCGGCATCGCGCGTGGCGCCCAGCTTGATGCCGTGCGGAAGAACGGTCTGCGCGTCCTTTCTCCCAAGACCGACGACGTCGTGAAGTTTCCCTGCGTTGCCGGGCCCGGCGAAATCGATTTCCGCCCCGACGATGTCATTTTCCTGACGATGAAGACCCAGGATACCAAGGCGGCGCTGGAGGCGTTGCAGAAATCCGGCGTCCGCGAGCAGGCGATCGTCTGCGCGCAAAACGGTATCGACAACGAACGGCTCGCCTTGCGCCATTTCGAAAACGTCTATGGCGCGGTTGTCATGATGCCGGCCGATTTCGTCAAGCCGGGCGAGGTGGTGATCAACTGCGGCCCGAAGCTCGGTGTTTTCAATATCGGGCGCTATCCGCGCGGCGTCGACAAGGTTGCGGAGGATATCTGCCGGGCACTCGATGATGCAGGTTTCGCGGGTTTCCCGGAGGCCGATGTCATGCCCGGCAAATACGGCAAGCTGCTGATGAACCTGTCGAACGTCCTCGACGCAGCCGCGGGCGAAGCCGCGCGCAAATCAAAGCTGGCCGACCTGGCCAAAGCCGAAGCCGAAGCGGTGCTGAAAACCGCCGGCATCGATTGCACTAAGGGTTTCCGGCACGACGATCTCATGCAGATCACACCGGTTCCGGGCGTCAAGCGAACCGGCTCGTCTTCCGCCCAAAGCCTTGTCCGCGGCGCCGGCTCGATCGAAACCAACTATCTCAACGGCGAAATCGTGCTGATCGGCAGGCTGCATGGCGTTCCGGTTCCCGTGAACGAGTTCCTCTGTGATCTCGGCCGAAGGTTGGTTGTCGAGGGCATCGCGCCCGGAAGCCTGTCGATCGAGGCATTGCAGAGGGCCTACGAAGAATTCCTGGCCGCGTAAGCGGATAACCGCCAGCGGCCGCCAACGCACTGTTCGTGCCTGCACGGTCAAGTTACCTCGACCTTTTCGATGCTGATCGCGCTTATTCGTAATCAAATCGAAAGAAATAATTCGTCATCCTTAAATAGAGCGGAAATACAAAGTCTGTTAGGTGAGGGCGGATCATGGGCAAAATGCTCGTATTTGGGTTTATCGGCGTACTTGCATTCGGATTGGTCGGCCTGAATGGCATGGCCAAATTCAAGATCGCGGAAAACGGTGAGCGAATTCATCGGATAGTCGAACTGTACCAATCCCAGCCTGCCGAGGTTGAGACGGCAATGAACAAGGCCGTGACCGCATGCATGGTGGGTGCGGCGGGTGGCCCGTTGCCCGCCTATCTGGTCGACTTTGCCCGGAGGACAAATCGCCAGGCTTTCCGCTTCGCGCTGACCAACGATGTCGATGGCGCGGATGATCCGAGGGCGAAGGCGTTCATTGAGCGGATGACGCGACAGATCGCCGGAGAATCGGCCCGTATCGCGAAACGCCTCGCGCGCGAGAATGGCGAGGTCCGTGCGCGCGCCGACAAGGTGCTCGATACGATGAACGACGACAGAATGTGGCTGTTCCGCTGCTCCGCATTGAAGGCGAGCAAAACGCTCGTTTGATTGGGTGCGGTTCAGGCCGCGCGCAGCTCTTCCGCGATCCAGTCAGTCAGAGCGTCGTGACTGTCGATCACGATATCGGCGCCGGCGTCGAACAGAGTGTCGTCATGGCCCTTGCGGCAATGGCTGCCCCCGGTGAAGCCGATGACGAAATGACCCGCCGCCTTGCCGCCGCGCACCCCGTTCGCGCTGTCCTCGATGACGATGCAATCGCCATCGGCGTGGCCCATCGCGTCAGCCGCATGCAGGAACAGGTCCGGGGCCGGCTTGCCATGCTCGACCATGTCGCCTGAGAAGACGCCGTTGCCGAAGAAACGGGAGAAATTCATCAGGTCGAGCTTGCGGTGCAGGAAGCCGAGTTGCGTCGAGGACGCGACGCAGCGGGGCCCGGTCAGGCTCTCCAGCATCGCCTCTGCGCCCTCCACCGGCTTGAGTTCGGCGGCGACCCGTCGCCGCGATTCCGCCTTCAGCTTTTCGAAGCCGGCATCGAGCAGGGGTTCGCCTGTCTCCCGGAGGATCAGGCCCGCATATTTGATACGCAGGTCGGTCGGGCCGAGCGCCATGAATTCGCGGACATAGGTCGCCCAGTCGACCGTCACGCCGAGGTCGCGCAGATAGGTCAGTTCGACCTCGAGATAGATAGCCTCGCTGTCCACGAGGACACCGTCGCAATCGAAGATCAGCAGTGGTTGAGGCATCGGGTGTTGTCGGTCTCAGCTATGCGAGAAGATGTCTTCCTCGTCCCAGCCGGCCAGATCGAGATCGGCGCGCGTGGGCAGGAAACGGAAGCAGGCTTCGGCCATTTTCGTGCGGCCCTCGCGCTCCAGCCGTTGTTCGAGAACGGCCTTCAGGGCATGCAGATGCAGGACGTCGGAGGCGGCGTATTCCAGTTGAGCGTCGCTCAACTCCGTCGCGGCCCAGTCCGATGACTGCTGCTGCTTGGAGAGGTCGACACCGAGCAGCTCGCGGCAGATATCCTTCAGCCCGTGCCGGTCGGTATAGGTGCGCGTCAGCCGCGAGGCGATCTTCGTGCAGAAGACCGGTGCCGTCGTCACGCCGAAGGCATGTTTCAGGACGGCGATGTCGAAACGGCCGAAATGGAAGATCTTGGTCTTCTTCCCGTCGCGCAGCAGCCGGGTGAGGTTCGGCGCCTTTTTCTGGCCCTTGGATATCTGGACCACGTCCGCGGTCCCGTCGCCCGGCGAAAGCTGCACGACGCAAAGCCTGTCGCGATGCGGCTTCAGCCCCAGCGTTTCGGTGTCGATGGCAATCGCGTCGGTGTATCGCGCAGCGGCCTCGTCTGAGAGGTCTTCCCGGTGCAGTCGGAACGGATTGTCGGCCATTTGGTGCCTTTCGCGAGTCGTCTTTTCCGCCTTCTAGTGTGTTTCGCCGGCAATTGGAAACCGTTTGGCGGCCGGGAAAGTGGCGTGTTCGCAACAGAGAGCTTCAAGCGGGCTTGTTTTCGGTGGCGATGGGCGTAGTAGCGATCATTCGGGTTGCGGAAGAATGAGCGATCCGCGATAAAATCGGTTGAAACCGCTGTGGCCTCCCAAGACCATTCATCCGAGCTTCACATGACGATTGCCGCCGCCGGCAAGGGACGAAACATGACAGACGCCGTTTTGCGCGAAAGCCTTCTGCATCATCTCAAATATTCGCTCGGCAAGGACCCCGAACACGCCCACATCCAGGATTGGCGTGTCGCTCTTTCCCTCGCCGTTCGTGATCGCATCGTCGATCCCTGGTTCGCGGCGACGCGGGCGACCTATGCCGGCAAGCACAAGCGCGTCTATTACCTGTCGATGGAATTCCTCATCGGCCGCCTGCTGGAGGACGCGATCGTCAATCTCGGCTTGCTGGAAACTTCGCGCAAGGTCTGCGAGGAGGTCGGCGTTTCCTTCGAAGCCGTTCTCGAGAACGAGCCGGACGCCGCCTTGGGCAATGGCGGCCTTGGCCGGCTGGCAGCGTGTTTCCTGGATTCCCTGTCGACCGTCGCCTGCCCGGCGCATGGCTACGGGATCCGCTACGAGCACGGCCTTTTCCGACAGCGTTTCGTCGACGGACGTCAGGTCGAGGAACCGGAAACCTGGCTGAGCGGCCGTCATGCCTGGGAGTTCGAGCGGCCGGAATCCGCCTTCGAGATCGGCTTTGGCGGCTCCGTTCTGGAGGCGGGCGAGCGCGCGGTCTGGCAGCCGGACGAGCGCGTCATCGCCGCGGCGCATGACACGCCGATCATCGGCTGGCAGGGAAATTGGGCGAATACGCTTCGCCTGTGGAGCGCCAAGCCGACCCGCGTCTTCGACCTCGAGCGTTTTAATCGCGGCGAATATGCCGCCGCCGCCGAGCCCGAGGCGCTGGCGCGCACGATCTCGCGCGTGCTCTATCCCGACGACACGACCGAACAGGGCAAGATGCTGCGGCTGAAGCAGGAATATTTCTTCACCGCCGCCTCGCTGCGCGACATTCTGCGCCGGTTCCTCACCGAGTATGACGATCTGCGCAAGCTGCCGCACAAGATCGCGATCCAGCTCAACGACACCCATCCGGCCATTGCCGGTCCGGAACTCGTGCGCCTTCTGCACGACGATAAGGGGCTCGATTTCGAGGAGTCGGTGGACATCGCCCAGGCCTGCCTCTCCTATACCAACCACACCCTGCTGCCCGAGGCACTCGAGCGTTGGTCTGAGGGCCTCATGGGCGCCCTGTTGCCGCGCCATCTGAAGCTGATCGAGCGCATCGACGACCTGCACGCCAGGCGCAATCCGACGCGCAAGACCTCGATCCTCGAACATGACCATGTGAAGATGGGCGAACTCTCCTTCATCATGGCGCATCGCATCAACGGCGTGTCGGCGCTCCACACCGACCTGATGAAGGAAACGGTTTTTGCCGAACTGAACCGCCTCCACCCCGACCGCATCGTCAACGAGACGAACGGCGTTACGCCCCGGCGCTGGCTGCTCTCCTGCAATCCGGCGCTTTCCTCGCTGATCGACGATGTGATCGACAATGACTGGGTCGGCCATCTCGACCGGCTGACCGAACTCGAGCCGCATATCGACGATGCCGGCTTCCTCGACCGTTACGCCGCCGCGAAAAAGCAGAACAAGATCGATCTCGCCGATTTCGTCCGTGACACGGAAGGCATACTGCTCGATCCGGACGCCATGTATGACATCCAGATCAAGCGCATCCACGAATACAAGCGCCAGCATCTCAACATTCTGGAGACGATCGCGCTCTGGCATGAAATGCGGGAAAACCCGAATGCGAACTGGACGCCGCGCGTCAAGATCTTCGCCGGCAAGGCCGCGCCCGGCTATGTCTTCGCCAAGAAGATCATCCACCTGATCAACGACGTCGCCCGCACCATCAATTCCGACCCGGTGACCTCCAAACTGCTGAAGGTCGCCTATCTGCCGAACTACAATGTCACGTTGGCCGAGCGCCTCATCCCGGCAGCCGACCTGTCGGAGCAGATCTCGACGGCCGGCAAGGAAGCATCCGGCACCGGCAACATGAAATTCGCGCTCAACGGCGCGCTGACCATCGGCACGCTCGACGGCGCGAATGTCGAAATCCGCGAACATGTCGGGGCCGACAATTTCTTCCTGTTCGGGATGACCGCCCCGGAAGTAGTGGCGCGCCGCGCAGTCGCCGAGCACGCCAAGAAGGCGATCGATGCCAGCCCGCATCTGGCCGAAGCCATTGGCGCGATCGAGTCCGGCGCCTTCTCGCCCGGAGAGCCCGACCGCTATGCCGATGTCGCCGACAACCTTCGCTGGTCGGACTACTTCCTCGTCTGCTCGGACTTCGCCGCCTATTACGACAAGCAGCGCGAGGTCGATGGAGTTTACCAGGATCAGAAGAGCTGGATGCGCATGGCGGCCTACAACACCGCGCGGACCGGCTGGTTCTCTTCGGATCGCACCATTCGCGGTTATATGAACGACGTGTGGGCGGCGCATTCGGTCACGTCCTGATCGGGCGATGGGACGAATTGGATTTTCTGGACCCTTGCTATTCCGCGTGAGGTGAATAGCTTGAGGTCATGATGTCCGCTTCCGAACTGATCAAGACCTTGATCCCCGTGGAAACGGCGCGCCGCATTGCCGATGGTTCGCATGACGACCCGTTTGCCGTGCTCGGCCCGCACCGGATCGATGGCCAGACCTGCCTGGTTGCCTACGATCCGGGTGCCAAGACGCTCAGCGCCGTAACCGCTTCCGAAACCATAAAACTTTCGCCCGTGCCCGACGTGCCTTCGGTGTTCGTCGGGGAGATTCCCGACGGCGAGGCCTATCGCCTGAAAGGCTCCGCCGACGGCGGCAGCTGGGAATTCGACGACCCCTACCGCTTTGGTCCGGTCATCGGCGAGATGGATGAATACCTGCTCGGCGAGGGAACGCACAGACGCCTTTGGGCGGTGCTTGGCGCGCATGTCATGACGCATGAAGGCGCCCATGGCACCCATTTCGCGGTCTGGGCTCCGAATGCCCAGCGCGTTTCCGTCGTCGGCGATTTCAACTGGTGGGACGGCCGCCGCCATGTCATGCGCCGTCGCGGCGCGACGGGTGTGTGGGAAATCTTCATTCCCGGCATCGGCGAGGGGACGCATTACAAATATCGCATCGTCGGTCCCGACGGGACGGTCCAGCCCCTGAAAGCCGATCCGATCGGTTTCGGTTCGGAACATCCGCCCGAGACCGCGTCGATCGTGCGCGACATCTCCGGTTATGGCTGGAAGGACGCGCGCTGGATGGACGAACGCGCCGGTCGCGACGCCCGCACGGCGCCGATCTCCGTCTACGAAGTGCATCTCGGCTCGTGGAAACGCCGCCACAAGGAAGACAACCGCATGCTGTCCTACAAGGAGGCGGCGGTCGAACTGGTCGATTATGTCCACGACATGGGTTTCACCCATATCGAGTTCCTGCCCCTGTCGGAGCACCCCTTCGACGGATCCTGGGGCTACCAGCCCGTCGGTCTCTTCGCGCCGACCATCCGCCATGGTCCGCCACACGAATTTCGCGATCTCGTCGAAGCGGCCCACGAAAAGGGCATCGGCGTCATCATGGACTGGGTTCCCGGCCATTTCCCGACCGATGCCCATGGGCTCGGCCGCTTCGACGGCACCGCGCTCTACGAACATGCCGATCCGCGCGAGGGATTTCACAAGGACTGGAACACGCTGATCTTCAACTACGGTCGCGTCGAGGTCGCCAACTACCTGATATCCAACGCGCTCTACTGGCTCGAGGAATATCATGTCGACGGGCTGCGCGTGGATGCGGTCGCGTCGATGCTCTACCGCGACTATTCGCGAAACGAAGGCGAATGGGTGCCCAACAAGCATGGCGGTCGCGAGAATCTCGAGGCGATCGACATGCTCCAGCGCATGAACACGACCGTCTATGGCGAGGTCGGCGGCATCATGACGGTGGCCGAGGAATCGACCAGTTTTCCCGGCGTGTCGCGCCCGGTCGATACCGGCGGGCTCGGCTTCGGCTACAAGTGGAACATGGGCTGGATGAACGACACGCTCGAATACATCAAGCTCGAGCCGATCTACCGGAAATATCATCACCACCAGATGACGTTCGGTCTGCACTACGCATTTTCGGAGAACTTCATCCTGCCGATCAGCCACGACGAGGTCGTGCACGGCAAGGGATCGATGCTGGCGCGCATGCCGGGCGACGAATGGGAACGCTTCGCCAATTTGCGCGCCTATTATGGCTTCATGTGGAGCCACCCCGGCAAGAAGCTCCTGTTCATGGGCTGCGAGATCGCCCAGCCGGCGGAATGGAGCCAGTCCGGCGAGGTCGACTGGGGTGTCCTTGAATACCCCTACCATCATGGCATCCAGCGGCTGGTCCGCGATCTCAACACGCTCTATCGCGCCATGCCGGCGTTGCACGTGAAGGATTGCGAGGAAGACGGCTTCCAGTGGATCGAGGCCAACGCGGTCGAGGATTCCATCTATGCCTGGCAGCGCCGCGGCGGCCCGGACGATCCGCCCGTCGTCGTCATCTGCAATTTCACCCCGGTGGAGCGCCGGGACTGGCTGTGCGGCATGCCGAAAGAGGGCAAGTGGCGCGAGGCGCTCAACACCGACGCGGAAATTTATGGCGGAGGCAACCGGGGCAACCTCGGCGGCGTTATGGCAAAAGGCGAGAGTGTTCAGGGGCAGCCGGCATCGGCGCGTGTAACGCTGCCGCCGCTTTCGACTGTTATCCTGACCTACGAAGCCTGATCACAGGGAGGAGATGGTGGCATGGCGATTTCCCGGTTAACGAACAGAAGCATGGCATTCGTCCTTGCCGGCGGCAGAGGCAGTCGGCTGAAGGAACTGACGGACCGGCGCGCCAAGCCCGCCGTCTATTTCGGCGGCAAGGCGCGGATCATCGACTTCGCCTTGTCCAACGCGCTGAATTCCGGCATCCGCAAGATGGCGATCGCCACCCAGTACAAGGCGCATTCGCTGATCCGCCACTGCCAGCGGGGCTGGAACTTCTTCCGCCCGGAGCGGAATGAATATCTGGATATTTTGCCGGCTTCACAACGCGTCGACGAGAACATGTGGTACCTCGGCACGGCGGATGCGGTGACCCAGAATATCGACATCGTCGACAGCTACGACGTCGATTATGTCCTCATCCTCGCCGGCGACCACGTCTATAAGATGGACTACGAGGTGATGCTGCGTCATCACGTTGAAAGCGGCGCCGATGTCACGGTCGGCTGCCTCACCGTCCCGCGCATGGAAGCCACCGCCTTCGGTGTGATGGCGATCGACGAGAACGATCGCATTACCGATTTCCTCGAAAAACCCGCCGATCCTCCCGGCACGCCCGACGACCCGACCGTGGCGCTCGCCTCGATGGGCATCTATGTCTTCGACTGGAAATTCCTGCGCGATCTCCTGATCAAGGACGCGGCCGATCCGAATTCGCGCCACGATTTCGGCGGCGACCTCATTCCGGACATCGTCAAGAACGGCAAGGCGGTCGCGCATCGTTTCTCGCGCAGCTGCGTGAAGGTCTCGCCCGACGCGCCCGCCTATTGGCGCGATGTCGGCACGGTCGACGCTTTCTGGAAAGCCAATATCGACCTGACCGACTTCACGCCGGACCTCGACCTGTGGGATCGCGAGTGGCCGATCTGGACCTATTCGGAAATCATGCCGCCGGCGAAATTCGTTCACGACGAGGAAACAAGGCGCGGCAGCGCGGTGTCCAGTCTCGTGTCGGGCGGCTGCATTATTTCCGGTACGGAGGTGCGCAATTCGCTGCTGTTCACGGGCGTCCATTCCAATTCCTACTCGGTGCTCGATCACGCGGTGGTCCTGCCCTATGTGACGATCGAACGCTCCGCGCGGCTGACCAACGTGGTCATCGACCGCGGCGTGGTGATCCCCAAGGGCCTCGTCGTTGGCGAGGACCCGGAAGAAGACAAGAAATGGTTCCGCGTCAGCGAAAACGGAGTCACCTTGATCACCCAGGACATGCTTGACCGGAGAGCCGCCGGATGAGGCAGGTTCTGTCCGTGGCGTCGGAATGTGCGCCTCTGGTCAAGACGGGAGGACTTGCCGACGTTGCGGGCGCTCTGCCCGGAGCGATGGCGGCCGAAGGCTGGCAATTGAAAACTCTGCTGCCGGGCTACCCGGCGGTGAAGAAGGCCCTCAGGCGGCCAAAAGAATTGCGGGCCGAACCCGACCTGATGGGCGGTCCGGCGCGTCTGCTGGCCGGCAAGGTCGCCGGCCTCGACCTTCTCGTTCTCGACGCGCCGCATCTCTACGACCGGCCGGGCTCGATCTATCTCGGGCCGAACGGCAAGGACTGGCCGGACAATCCCGAGCGCTTCGCGGCGTTGAGTTTCATGGCCGCTTCTATCGCGGCGGAAGGCGTCGGAGGCTGGCGGCCGGAGGTCCTGCATTTGCATGACTGGCAGGCCGGGCTCGTCC
>Ga0207814_101099_pt1 | contig 10373 bp, 6 predicted proteins | sample TtaePargueraPR_7_FD_187755 | JGI IMG/M metagenome (GOLD analysis project Ga0207814, IMG submission 187755) | Aerobic enrichment media microbial communities from Bioluminiscent Bay, La Parguera, Puerto Rico - Tt and P1 (2) (SPAdes) | ecosystem: Environmental > Aquatic > Marine > Unclassified ... | reverse complement strand
GGAGTCCGCAAGCCTGTTTTTCGCCTCAATCCAGCGACTCATAAATTCTTCGGCGCGGTGCTCGGTACGATTGAGAATGCGTCGCCAGATCTGTCGGTTGCGGTGGCCGTCGAGGTCGCTGGCAATTTCCTCCAGGCGTGCGAGAAACGCGCTGGTATGATCGCGGTAGGAAAAATTGTTTGCGAGCGCGCGGGCACCAGCGTCTCGCACACTGAGCCACAGGTTTTTTTCCCGATAGATTTTCGCCACCAATTGCGCGAATTCTTGCGGGTCATCCGTGAGCGAATATCCCCAGTCCTGCGCATCCGCCATCGACTCGGCACCAATCGGAGTAGTAACCGTTGGTGTGCCGGAAAGCCACCCCTCCAGAATCTTGCCCTTTTGTCCTGCGCCAAAGCGCAGCGGCGCAAGGTTCACGCGATAGCGCGCCAGCGTGGCCAGCGCATCTTCAGTGCGTCCCCGTATGCGCAGGCCAGTTGCGGGATTGTGATAACGCTGCATGGCGTGGTCGGAATAAGCACCGAAAACATGACACTCGACGCCGGGCAGAAGCAGGTGCAACTGCGGCCAAATTTCCTGTGCAAACCACGCGGTAGCGTCGCGATTTGGTGCATGCTTGAAGCCGCCAATCATGACCAGGTGCTCGCGCTCCTCGAAGCCCGGCAAGGTACCGGTATCGGGCAGGCCCCGCACCAGAAACGGTAGATAGTGCAATTGCCAGTCCGGCAGGCAGAAGTGCTCCTTGAGTAAATCCACCTCTACCCGAGAAATCATCACGGTGAGATCGCAGCGCACCATGGCAGCGATCTCGCGCTCGGCAATGGGATGAAACAGGTTTAATGCCTCGCCCGTTTTCAGCGCCTGGTGACGCGCCTCACGCAGGCTGTGAAAGTCACTGGTATCCAGAATGGTAATAGCTCGGGGACACTGCTCCCGCACTCGCCAGCCAAACTGCTCTTCCATGACAAAGCGATCGTAGATCACCAGCGCCGGATTCAGTTCGCGCACCCACGCATCGAAGCTCGCATCGTTGACCTCGATCTGGTGTTCGCCGTAGCCGGTTTTTGCCTGGAACGGCGTTGGCTGTGCGGGGCTCGCGATCTCGATTTGATAACCCGTCTCGGCGAGAAGATCGAGAATATCCAGCGTGCGCCGGCCGGCGGCGGTAGAGGCTGGCTCTGGCCAATGCTTGGCGAGTAGTAGTGTCGTTTTATGGGACCTGCTCATGGGGTGCTTGCATCGTTAGCAGTGACTTCTGCGGTTGGGCGAGAAAAGTGGGTGCTCGTCAAATGTAAATGACGTCCAGTACGGAAAACTGCGATTGGCGCGGGTAGAGGGTGATTATAGAGCCTGTGCTGCCGTGGAGAAGCGCGGGCAGGGAAAGTTGCAGCAGAGGTCGATAGCTCGAATTTCGATCAACTCACCCTATTAAAGTGAACTCTCACGCCAAAACCCTTTTGCTCTTCGAGATAACATTGGTATTGCAAATCATTCCTATTAATATCGCGGAGCCTTTCCGATCCGCTCTGTGTGAATACTCAAAATCAGGAATAACAATGTTACCCAATCGATCGCTCCTCAAGACTCCTTTGGCCGCTGATATCGAAAAGTGCGGGAAAGCCCTGCCCTCTCTAGCAGCCATCCTGATGGCTCTGTCGCCAGTGGCGAGCTTCGCGGCGGAAGATGGCCAGGAGCGCCCAGTGACTTCACCGGAGCAGCTGGAGACGGTGGAGGTTCTGGGTCGTAAAGAGCAGACGGCATTCGCCAACGAGACCTTCTCTGCCACCAAGTTCAAGGCAGACATTCTTGATATTGGCCAGTCGATCAGTGTGGTGACCAAGGAGCTGATCCAGGATCAGGGCCTAGTGCGCCTGAATGATGTGACCCCCTACGTGGCAGGTGCCAACGAATTCTCGGTGTACAACGACATCACCATTCGTGGCTTCCGCAATTCGGATGACCGCCGGGTGAATGGACTGCGCACCTACAATGATTTTTGGTCGCAGGATGTGATTGCGCACGTGGAGCGGGTGGAAATCATCAAGGGCCCAGCGGCGGTCACCTTTGGTGATGCGAGCCCCGGTGGTGTGGTCAACGTGGTGACCAAAAAACCGCTGGACGATACGCGCCACTCCGTGTCGACCCGCCTGGGTAGCTTTGACGAGAAGTATGTCGCCATTGATACCACCGGCCCACTCAATGGCCAGGTGCTGTATCGTCTCAATATCGCGCGTGAGGATTCAGAATCTTTCCGCGATGAGATTTTCAATCAGAACACCATCATTGCTCCATCGGTCACATTGCTGCCGTTCGAAAAAACTCGGATCAATATTGATTACGTGTATATCGACAACACCGGCGTTGCCGACCGCGGCCAGCCCAATATCCGCGGAAGCCAGAGTCTGGGTGAGATTCCCATCGAAACATCCCTGAGCCAGCCAGGAGATGAACTGTCTACGGAGTCCAACAGTTTCACCGTCTCGCTCGATCAGAAAATCAACGACCAGTGGTCCTTCGCCCTAGCGCACAACATGGTGGATTACGAGCAGAAGTTCGTCGAGCATCGCACTTCCGGCTTCGTCGACGGCAGTGACAGTGAAATCTGGCTGCAGTATGGCGACCGGGATGCGGAGGCCGATGTCACCTCGACATCCGGCTACTTTACCGGCGCTTTCTCCACCGGTGCCTGGGAGCACAAGCTGGTGTTCGGTGTCGACGCTGTGGAGAGTGAAAACATCCAGTCCCAGGTGGGTCAGGACAATGTGGACATCATCGATCTGCGGCAGCCCGAGACCATCAACCGCCCGCGTGATATTTCCAGCTATACCCTGGTGGAGCCGTCCTGGAGTCCGTACGGCGGCCGGCTCGAGGCAACCGGCGTGTACATTCAGGACCAGATGACAAAAGGTGCTCTGCAGCTGATGCTGGGCCTGCGACGCGACGACTATGAAATCACCACGGTCGGTAGCGATGCTATCTCAGCCGATGACCAGGTTTCCCCGCGGGCAAGTGCCCTCTACCGCCTGAGCGACGAGCGAAGCGTCTACGCCAGCTGGTTCAAGGGTTTTGAGCCGCCCGCACCGGGAGAGAACAGTGAAATCAACGGTGGTCCGTTTGATCCCCAGGACAGTGAATTGCTGGAAGCGGGCTACAAGCATCGGCTGTTTGGTGGCAATGCCCTGTTTGTGGGCTCCGTGTATCAGATCACCAAGAAAAACGCGATCGTGTGGGCCAACAACCCGGAAAACCCTGACCTCTACCTGCAGCGTGGTGAGGAGCAATCCCGCGGTTTGGAACTGGAGTTCTCCGGCAATGTCACCGACGACCTGATGTTGATTGCCAACTATGCCTATAACGATGCCGAGATCTCCGAGGACCCGGATCCGGCGATCCAGGGTAAGCCCAAAGAGGGCGCCCCGAAACATATGGCCACACTCTGGGGGCGCTATGATTTCAATGCCCAGTTTGGTATTGGCGCCGGTGTTGAGTACGTGGGTGAGCGCTACACCTTCGAAGATACCCTGCAGTTGCCGTCCTATACCCTGGTAAATGCCAGTGTCTTTTACAATCCAACGGATTCCTTGCGACTGGCTTTGCAGGGCAAGAATCTGACGGATAAAACACACTGGACCGGTGGCTACTATTACGAGCGACTGTACCCGGGCAACCCGCGGACGGTCAGCCTGAGCGCCGCTTATCAGTTCTAGCTCTAACAATCTGTCCGAGATGCCCGGCCATACCCTCGTGTGCCCGGGCATTGGTGTTTATATATGCTGAAGAAGAAAGACTGGTTTCGTATCCACAGCTTCACTGGCGTTATCACCGGCCTGCTGCTGTTTGTGATCTGCTGGAGTGGCACCTTCGCAGTGATTTCTCACGAACTCGATTGGCTAGTTACGCCCGAAGTCCGCAGTGAAAATCCGCTGCCGGAGTGGCACGAGCCGGACTGGCAGGCGATCCTCTCGGCAGTGCAGCGTGAATTCCCGGCGGCGACTCTGGCCTGGATCGAGCGCCCGTTGTATGCGCATTCGGCAGCCCAAGCGGTGGTGAACCTGCCGCGACAGGAATACGTACGTGTGTATGTTGACCCGATTACCCATGAGGTGCTGGGCAAGTACAGCTACGTCAATGTGCAGCGTTTCTTCCGCAGCTTCCATATGAACCTGTTTCTCCCCGGGCGGATCGGGTCGTACATCGTCATGGCATTTTCTATCACGCTGCTGATATCCGCCGTGGCCGCGCTGTATTTTTACAGCCGCTGGTGGAAGCGCTTTTTTCGCTTCAGTCCGGGACGTCAGGCATTCTGGAGTGAGCTCCACAAGTCTGCTGGTCTGTGGAGTCTCTGGTTTATCCTGGTTATTGCCATTACCGGGGGCTGGTACTTGTTTGAACTGATGCGCGGCCACATCGGCGATGGAAAAATCACCTATACCGCCAGTGGTGCTTACGCCGTACACCAGATTCCCGAGCCTAGCTCCGATCCTGCACTGCCGGTGTTGCCACTAAATGAACTGGTGGCCAGAGCACAGATGCTGCGCCCGGACCTGGAAATCCGCATGGTGAATTTCAACTGGGGCGACTCGGAGCAAAAGGCCACCTTCTATGTCGACGGTCAGAGCGATCACCTGCTGGTACGCAACAGGGCCAATCAGGTTACCCTAGACAGTCGCACCGGCGAAGTGCTGTACAACCAGAATGCAGCGGAATATCCGCTGTATTGGCGCTGGTCGGATACGGCGGATCCCCTGCACTTTGGTGACTTCGGCGGGCTGGTATCAAAGCTGGTGTGGTTCTTTTTCGGGCTGGTGCTGTCCGGCATTATCCTCACGGGTACTTGGTTGCACGCGCGCCGCCTGCAACGTGAGAAAAACGGGCGACAGCGCAATTACTGGCCCGGCACCCTGCCCGCGGTCCTAGCTTCGCTGGTTGTGTTCTCGGCTTCTATACCCTTCGGCCTGCAGTCAATCAGAGACTACTATGGGTTGCTTGTCGGGGATGCGAAAGTGTTGCCTGAGCTCGCCCCGGGTGTTGCCGCAGTCATTGGGCTCTGGATTGTCGCGACGCTGGGCATCATCACGCTGTGGTGTTACTGGCTGTTTCGATTTGGCGAGCAGCCCGCGCAGAAGCCGGTCAGCCCGCCAAGTGCAGCGGCGACTCGTGGAATGGAAACAGCTGGCTAAGCGCGAGCTATTTCTGCGCTGGCATTGAATTGGAGCGCGCGCGGGGCAAAGCGCGTTGGGCTACTCGATATTTTGCACCTGCTCTATCAATCACACTTTCCGCATGAAACACTAGTTTCCAGCTTGGCAGTGCTGTCGTGAAGAGGCCCACCATATATGCGCACCCTGTTATCTTCGCGTAGAACAGCTTTGAACACGCCGACATGACGGCTAGAAACGCAAGCGGTCGACGAACCGGTACGTACGTGCCGAAACCTTTGATTGTCTAATGTCTCTGTTTTTTTTATTCTCGGCTTAATGGCCGATAAATTTCTATCACTAATCAAGGATGAGTTCAGTAATGCCAAAAATGGATCAGGTTTTGGTGAGGAATACTATTAAACAGAATTCTCACGAACTCTACGCCCTATCTTTAGATGAGTTTGACCGTAGCTTCAAAGTCCTGGCAGGCTCACCTAAATACGCTTCTCAGAGATCAAACTGGGAAGTGCTGAGAAAAGGGGTAGAGGCCGGAGCGAATTACACAGCTTCTGGCAAGGACCTGGGAACGCTAACGAAGCTGTTTGCTGACCTTGGCTTTTCAGGAACAAAGGCGTATATCAAATACTATAAAGGCCGCCCTTACGTAATATTCAAGGGAAGCCCGGCTTTGCGAAAAATATTTACCGGCACTCGTTATGGGCTACAAAATGCGAAAGTTGTCCATATGGGTATAGGCCGGAGCGGCGCTATTAGTGCAGCCAGAAGCGGTGGTGTGCTCACCATTGTATTGGTGAGTGCTTTTCGGATCGCGGATTACATCCTCACCGATCAAATGACGCTGAATCATTTAGTTGGCACTTTGGCGACGGACGTTGTGAAAATTGGTATTGCCACAGGCGCCTCTATTATTGCAGCCGCTGGTGCGGCCGCGGTTTTCACGGTAGCAATTGGGCCAACTATTGCGGCAATTGGAGTGGGTCTACTAGTTTCTTACGGACTATCGAAATTAGATGATCACTACGAGATAACGACCAAAGTGATTGCTGCATTGGAAGAATTGGAGCGTAGGAAAAATGCGAAAATGAAGAGCTTGGAGCAGGATGTCATCGACTGGACAGGTAAGCTGGCCGATGGGGTGATAGATTATGCTGCTGATGAGGCGAGGCGCATTCTGATAAATACAGCTAAGCACTACCTACCAAAGAGGTTACCGCAATGGTAGGAAGTACTGCAGCTGAAGCGCCGGTATCCCGTCCGGCCGCGGCTCTAATTTTACTTGCCTTTGCAGCTGTAGCAATGGCTTGTGTAGTGTTGCCGGTTATAAGCTTTATTCAATTGTTTGGTCAGATTTCTGGCGGAATGGATTCCATACTTATTAACAAGGGCGTTTTTTATCTTCTGGGGGTAGGTGTCGCGCTATCATTTTTAATGGTGGATGGCGTCTATAACACGTTGGTTCGACGGCCCATTCCCCGGAAATTAAGAAAAATAGTGAACGTAGCCGCATTTTCCGGTTTGGCACTGATGCTGATACTGCCGCAAGCTGTCCACTATGTATCAGCATCCGCGCTTGATAAGCGCGGCTATGAGGTGTGCCAATCCGCTTCAAGTCAGTGGTTATTTGTGCGAGATATTGTCTATACCGCACCTGGTGTCTGCAACTGAAGGCCGATTGGCTTTTTAATAGCGAGTGGCTTTGGGGTTGCTTACTCGATATTCTGGACCTGCTCCCGCATCTGCTCGATCAGCACCTTCAATTCCACCGCGGCCTGAGTGGTATCGGTAACCACGGATTTTGAAGAAAGCGTGTTCGCCTCGCGGTTGAACTCCTGCATCAGGAAGTCCAGGCGGCGTCCAATGGGTCCGCCGTTTTTCAGAACGCGGCGGGTTTCGGTGATGTGAGCGTCGAGGCGGTCGAGCTCCTCATCGACGTCGGCCTTCTGTGCCAGCAGAGCGATTTCCTGCTCGATGCGGTCCTTGTCGATTTCCTCGAGCAATTCCTCCAGACGGGTTCGGAGTTTTTCACGCTGGTTTTGCAGTATCTGTGGCAGCAGCGCACGCACGGCAGTGACCTGCTCGTTGATACCTGTGAGACGGGCCTCGATAAAGCCGGCCAGTTCCGCGCCTTCGCGCTCGCGGTTATCCACCACCTGCTTCAGGGCCTGTTTGAAACCGTCGAGAATCGCATTGGCCTGTTCCTCGGCATCGGTTTCGGGCTCGGCAATCACACCCGGCCACTTGAGAATTTCCAGCGGATTCAGCGACAGGCTGTCGCTTGCGGGTGCCACCAGGCTTGCGGCTTTCACTAGTTGCTCGGCCAGAGCCTGATTGACCTCGATGCCCGCTACCTCGCCGCTGTTGGCCTTGAGGTTCAGCGTCATTTCCACCTTGCCGCGGTTGAGGGCCTTGCGCAGCACTTCGCGCAATTTGGGCTCCAGCGCGCGCGCGGCTTCCGGCAGGCGGAAATGGGGCTCCAGGTAGCGGTGGTTGACCGAGCGCATTTCCCACACGGCGGTGCCGGTGGCGTAATTGACTTCTGCACGCCCGAAGGCGGTCATGCTGCGCACTTTGTTGTTGGCCATACTGCCGAACTCCGCAAATACTGGATGAAAATGTTGGGTGACGAGTTGGTACGACACGAAAATGAGCGGCAAATCATAGCACAGGGTGATTTGCGGTTTAGGCGGCTATAATGCCGGGCCTTAAGGATATGATTGAACAATAGAGGTGCAATATGCAGCGACCCAGTGGCCGTAAACCCGAACAACTGCGCGACGTGCGCATTACCCGCCAATACACGCGTCACGCGGAGGGCTCCGTGCTGGTGGAGTTCGGCGACACCAAGGTGCTGTGTAATGCGTCGGTAGCGGCGGAAGTGCCGCGCTTCCTGCGCGGCCAGGGCAGCGGCTGGATTACCGCGGAATACGGCATGCTGCCCCGCTCCACTGGTTCGCGCATGGGGCGCGAGGCGGCGCGCGGCAAACAGGGTGGGCGCACTGTCGAGATCCAGCGCCTGATCGGTCGCTCACTACGCGCGGCGGTAGATCTGAAGGCGCTGGGAGAGCACCAGATCACCCTCGACTGTGACGTGATCCAGGCGGACGGGGGTACCCGCACCGCCTCCATCACTGGTGCCTGCGTGGCCCTGGTGGATGCGATCCGTTTTATGCAGCGGGAAAAGATGATCACCACCGACCCGCTGATCAATATGGTGGCGGCGATTTCCGTGGGCATCTATGAAGGCGAAGCCGTACTGGATCTGGACTATCCGGAAGACTCCAATGCCGATACCGATATGAATCTGGTGATGGCGGAAGACGGTGGCATGATCGAGGTACAGGGCACCGCCGAGGGCGTGCCCTTCACCGAGCACCAGTTCGCCGAGATGCTGGCGCTGGGCAAGGCTGGCATTCGCGAGCTGATCGACCTGCAGAAAAAAGCACTGGCCGAATAACGCTTCCCCTTTTTCCCTCCTCCTCGCCCCGCCGGTGTCGACTATCGATTGCGCCGGCGGCAAGCGCCTCCAGCGGTCCCGAAATCAGGCAGCGGATACCACGCGCATTTCCCTTCCTGATTCCATGATTGCGTAAGCTGTTCCCCACAACGACAAGGATTGTGAGGAAACCAGCATGGAAATACGCCAACTAACCACCGGGCTGATCCTGTTACTGGTGTGCGGTGCAACCACCGCACAGGAGTCCGGCGACAAGCCCGAGCCACAACACAAGCATTACCGCGAATCCCCCGAAACCAGCAAGCCCGCGCCCTCCGGTGCCCTGGCGCCGCGCCTGCAGGATCTTGGCAAGCACACCTTCCCGGTCAGTTGCGCGTCCGACCGGGCGCAGCAGTTTATCAACCAGGGGGTGAACCTCGCCTACGCCTTCAATCACGCCGAGGCCGGCCGCTCCTTCCGCGAGGCTGCGCGCCTCGCGCCCGACTGCGCCATGGCCTACTGGGGCCAGGCGCTGGTACTGGGGCCCAATATCAATGCGCCCATGGATCAGGAAGTGGAGCCGAAGGCCTACGAGCTTGTGCAGAAGGCGAAGTCGTTGAGCAAGTCGGCCAATGAACGGGAAAAGGCACTGATCGAGGCGCTGGCAGAGCGCTACTCCGGGGATCCCGCCGAGCGCAAAGAGCGGGATGAGGCGTATGCGGCAGCGATGGCAAAGGTCCAGCAACAGTTCCCCGATGACCTCGATATCGCGACCCTGTACGCCGAGTCGATGATGGATCTGCGGCCCTGGAATTACTGGATGCGCGACGGCACGCCCCATGAGGGCACGGAAGAAATCGTCGCCCTGCTGGAGTCGGTGATGACGCGGAACCCGAAACATCCGGGGGCCCTGCACCTCTACATTCACCTGATCGAGCCCACCGACACACCGGAGCGCGCAGAACAGGCGGCGGATACGCTCAAAGGGTTGATGCCGGGTGCGGGGCATATCGTGCATATGCCGGCGCACATCTACCAGCGTGTTGGGCGCTATGCGGATTCCGCCAGCGCCAACGAGCGCGCCATCGCCGCGGATGAAAGTTACATCAGCCAGTGTCGCGCCCAGGGCATCTATCCGATGGCTTACTACCCCCACAATATCCATTTCCTGTGGTTTGCCACCAGCGCCCAGGGGCGCAGCGCGGCGGCAATTGACGCCGCGAACAAGGCCGGGGAACAGATTGGCGACGAGGCCCTGGCGCAGATGCCGATGCTGGCGGGTTTCCGTGTGGTGAAATACTGGGCGCTGGCGCGTTTCGGCAAGTGGGATAAGGTACTGGCGCTGCCGCAACCGGAGAACGACCTGTTCCTCACCGGTGCCTGGCACTATGTGCGCGGGCTGGCGCATATCGGCAAGGGCGACACCGCGGCGGCGGAGCAAGAGCTGGCCGCACTGCGCAAGGTGGCGGCAAACCCGGCCCTGGATTACGCGATGTTTTCCCCCAACAGCGCCGCCGACATTATCGCGATCGGGCCGGAAGTGCTCGCCGGTGAACTAGCGGCGGTCAGGGGTGATTACGATGCGGCGGTGGCGCATCTGAGCCGCGCGGTGCGCCTCGAGGACGGGCTGGAGTACACTGAGCCGACCGAATGGCACTATCCCCCGCGGCTGGCGCTGGGTGCCGTATTGCTGGATGCCGATCGCCCGGCCGAGGCGGAGACGGTTTACTGGCAGAATCTCAGCCGCTATCCCGATAACGGCTGGGCGCTGTTTGGCC
>Ga0207814_101098_pt1 | contig 10373 bp, 8 predicted proteins | sample TtaePargueraPR_7_FD_187755 | JGI IMG/M metagenome (GOLD analysis project Ga0207814, IMG submission 187755) | Aerobic enrichment media microbial communities from Bioluminiscent Bay, La Parguera, Puerto Rico - Tt and P1 (2) (SPAdes) | ecosystem: Environmental > Aquatic > Marine > Unclassified ... | reverse complement strand
GCGGCTTCTTGCGCAGGCGCGCATGCTGGTCCTTGTCGATCAGCCCCTGCTCGAGCATCACGTCCAGCACCGTATTGCGCCGCTCCAGCGCGCGCTCGGGATTGCGCCACGGGTTGTAAAAGGATGCGCCCTTGGCGAGACCGACCAGCAGGGCGATCTGGTGGGGCTCCAGCTGGTTCAGGGGCTTCTGGAAATAGAACTCAGACGCCAGCCCGAAACCGTAGATCGCCCGACTGCCCTGCTGCCCCAGCCACACCTCGTTGATGTATTCCTGCAGGATGTAGGCCTTGTCGTAGTGAACCTCCATCAGGATCGCCATCAGCGCTTCGTTGAACTTGCGCCACAGGCTCGGCTTGTGGTCGAAGAAGATATTCTTCACCAGCTGCTGGGTAATGGTGGAGCCACCCTGTACCACGCCACCGGCCTTGAAGTTGGCCACCATGGCGCGCGCAATCCCGCGCGGGGACACCCCGAAGTGATGCACAAAATCCTGGTCCTCCACCGCGATCAGGGTCGCCCCCAGCAGCGGCGGAATATCCTCGATACGCACCGGCGTGCGGTCGTCCCCGCCCCCCAGCAGCGTGCCGATGGACGCGGCATCCAGCCGGAATTCTTTCAGGCGCTCACCGCTCTCGCTGCGCAGATTGGTCAGTTCGTCATTGCGCAGGCGGAACTGCACCTTGGCCGCCGGCTCCCGCTTGTCCGCGTGGATAAAGTCGCGGCGCCACACCAGGTACTCCATCCCCTCGCGCTGCCACTGCCCCGGCTCCTCGACGGCGGGCACCTTGTTGTAATTGAGCGCCGCGAACTCGGACTCCAGCTCATCCGGACGCATCACCATGCCCTCCTTGAGGATCAGCGGGCGCGCGTAGACCCTCGCCGGCAGCTGGTACTGGCGGCTGTCCAGGCGTTCGCGCAGCTGCACATCCAGCCACACCATATACCCGGCCAGCACCAGCACCCCGAGCAGGGCAAGCAGGCTGAGGCGCTTGATCCAGCGGCGCAGACGGCCCGGGCCGCCCTTTCTATTCGCACTTTTCGCTTTAGTACGGCGCTTGTTTGATGCCATATACGTTCAGATAAGCTCGTTTCTTGAATTAACCAGAGGCAGGCCCGGCCCGGTCAGCCGCCAGACAGGGTACTGACAACAGCCGCAGAAGCCGCATTTATAGCGCGCATTTATAAGGTCACATGAGTACAAGTCAAACCCGCCCGGTCACACGCCCGCGACCCGCCAGCGGCGGTCGCCCGCCCTTGCACTTGCCCCCGCGCCCGCCATAATGCGCCCAGCGCCCGCAATACGGGCACCCAGAACCCTGATCACCCAGCTGCCCAGATTACGCAAATAAGACGGAACCCCTATGCACCAGTACGACCTCTACGGCATCGGCGCCGCCCTGCTCGACACGGAAATTGAAGTCACCGACAGCGACCTGCAAACCCTCGGCGTCGACAAAGGGGTCATGACACTGGTGGACGACTCACGCCAGCAGCAGCTGGTCGACGACCTGAGGGACCATCTGGTCACCGCCAGCCACGCCTGCGGCGGCTCCGGCGCCAACACCATCATCGCCGCCAGCTACTTCGGCCTCGACACCTTCTATTCGTGCAAAGTGGCCGACGACGACAACGGCGACTTCTACCGCGACAACCTCGCCGCCGCCGGCGTCGACTATCCCAAAGCCCTGCACAACGCCGAATCCGGCACCACCGGCAAATGCCTGGTACTGATCACCCCGGACGCCGAGCGCAGCATGAACACCTTCCTCGGCATCAGCGCCGAACTGTCCGTCAATGAACTCGACAGCGAAGCCCTCGAGCAGTCCCGCTGGACCTACATCGAAGGCTACCTCGTCTCCTCACCCACCGGCCGCGCCGCCGCCATCGAACTGCGCCAGCAGGCCGAAGCCAGGGGCGTAAAAACCGCCCTGAGCCTATCCGACCCCATGATGGTGCAACTGTTCCACGACGGCCTCAAAGAAATGATCGGCAACAACGGCGTCGACCTGCTGTTCTGCAACCGCGACGAAGCCCTCAAATTCTGCCAGACCGACTCCCTCGAACAGGCCGCCCAGACCCTGCGCGATCACAGCCGCGCCTTCGCCATCACCCTCGGCGCCGACGGCGCCCTGCTGTGGGACGGCGAACAGGAACACCGCGTAACCTCCCCCAAGGTCAAAGCCATCGACACCAATGGCGCCGGCGACATGTTCGCGGGCGCCTTCCTGTACGGTATCAACCGCGGCATGGGATTCGCCGAAGCGGGAGAACTGGCCTGTCGCGCGGCTGCGCAGGTGGTGAGTCAGTATGGACCGAGATTGCGTGCGGAGCAGCACAGGGAGCTGTTGGAGCAGGCAGTTAACATCTGAGCTTACGAAGCAAAGAGTTTTGAATAGAAGGCAGAGTGCCGGGTGCGGGTTTTCAGGAGCGTCGCAAACAGGATGTTTGCGCCGCAGCGCCCAGGGATGGGTTCACAGGGGGGCGCCTAGCTCGGTCCTGAAAACCCGCACCCGGCGCACTGCCGCCACTGCGCCAGCTGAAAAACTCCCGCAGGACTCGAGAAAGGCAGTAAAAACTAGTTGACCGAAGTCGGCCGAGGCCCGCTGATTTCAGGCAAACAGGCCGCGGCGGCAATGCCGAAGCCCTGGGCGTAATCCACCCCCATCAGGCGCAGCTTTTCCAGCAGCTCCGGCGTCTCAGCAAACTCCGCGATGGTGCTGATCCCCATGCGCTTCGCCAGGTGATCCACCGTACTCACCATCGCACTATCGATCTCATCCTCCAGCATATTGCGCACGAAAGAACCATCGATCTTCAGGTAATCCACCGGCAACTGGCGCAGATACGCCAGCGAAGACGCACCGCGGCCAAAATCATCCAGCGCAAAACTGCACCCCGCCGCGCGCAACTTGTGAATAAACACCAGCGCCCGATCCAGATTATTGATCGCACTGGTCTCGGTAATCTCAAACTGTACCCGCGACGGCGCAACCCCCGCCTCCGTCAGCTCACGCAACACAAAATCCGCAAACAACTCATCGCCGAGACTGATCCCGGAAATATTGATCGCATAGTGAAAACCGCCCGAGCCACTGGACTGCTCCAACGCCATATACCGGAAAATATTGCGGATCACCCAGCGATCCACCTCGTCGATCATCCCGTAGCGCTCCGCCGCCGGCAGGAACAGGCCCGGCGAAATCACATCGCCATCCCGCCCCTGCATGCGCACCAGCACCTCATAGTGATGCACGCGATTGTGATCCTGCAGCGCCACCACCGGCTGCCGGTACAACAGCAGGCGATCCTCGCGAATCGCCGCGTGAATCTCCGCAAGCCAGGTACTCTCGCGGCGCTTCTCCAGCGCCTTGCGCGAATCCCCGAAAAATTTCACCCGGTTGCGCCCCTGGTCCCGCGCCGCACTGCACGCATCATTGGCCGACGCCAGCAGCTGGCTCGCCGGCGGCGCGTGACAGTCCACACTTACCGCACCGATAGACAGTGCCGGCCGCGTCTCGCTGTCTTCCCACTGGAACACAAAATCATTCACCGCCTCCCGCAGACGGGTGACGATACGCTTCGCCTCCTCCAGGGTGCAGTCTCTCAGCAACAGCGCGAATTCATCACTACCCACCCGGCCAAGCAGGTCACCCTTGCCCAGACAGCGGGTGAGGATCTTGGCCAGCGCAATCAACAGCGCGTCGCCGGCGCTGTACCCCAGGGTGTCGTTGACCACCTTGAACTGGTACACATCCAGATACAGCAGGATATGGTGCTGGCGAGGACCGGTATCGGTGTTGAGCAATTGCTGCAGGGCGTGTTCGAAGGTCTGGCGATTGGGCAGGTGGGTGAGCACATCGTGGCTGCTGTGCCAGCTGAGACGGGAGGAAATGCGGCGGGCATCGGACGTATGGCGCAGCACCAGCACATAGCCATCGAGCACCGCATCGCGCTTGAGGCTGTTGATCAGGACGCTGACCTCAAGCAGCTCGCCGTCGTCCCGGCGGATGTTCGCCTGCAGTTCCCGCCGACTGGGGACATCTTCCTCGCTATCGCCACTGACCAGATTCAGGTCCAGAGGCTGGCCCTCGTCATCGAACAGCGGCAGGCTCTCGGCGAGCACCTGCCCCGGTAACAGGCCCACCAGGTTGCCACAGAGCTCGCTCACCAGCGGGTTGCTGTAGCGTACCAGCCCGTAGCGGTCGGTCACGATCACACCATCGGCCACTTCGCCCAGGGCCAGCTCGGCGGCGGCCGGACTCAAATAGCCATCGGGCAACCCGTCAGCGCCGGACTCTTCCAGCTGACCGTGATAGGCGGCATTTTTGGGTGTGAACTCAGTCAATGGAATCCCAACTCGACCGGACCTCTGTCCAGTACTCTGTCCGTCCGGTTTACCCAGGCAATCCTGCACTGGGGCGCGGAAACATTAAGTGCGAAGCACTCTCGCTCTCAATCAGGGAAAATAATACCGGCATATTCACCGGCGCGGAAACCTCCAGCGGTAACCCGGCAGCAATTGTGATCCAACGCACACACCGCCAGGAACCCAGAACGGCACAACGCCCCGCAAGGGCGCCTTACAGGTGCTGGCGCAGGAAGGACTTCAGTTTTTCGTCTTCAAACGCGCGCTGCAAGGTCGCGCTCAGCAGCCGGTTCACGGTGCTCTCCACTTCCTCCGCACTCGGCTTAATCAGGTTTCGATCGTTGCCGCTGGTGCTGTAGTTGCCGTAAAAAGTGGCGCCTTTTACGGTCACCTGCAGCTGGATAGAAGCGCCGGAATTCACCTTGGTGGTGTAGAGCTTGTTGGGGCTGTCGTAGCTGAGGTCGGTCAGGTTGGCCACCACCTGCACGTCACCGCCGGTCTCCACACTGCGGAAGGACCAGGCTTCCAGCCCCTGTACCAGGGCATCGGACATTGAATTCTCTATGTTGTTGGCCAGGGTGACATTGGATGAATCGGCATAAATCCCGCCCAGTGAGCCGAGACCGCCGCCGGGCAGCTGGTTGACCCCGCGGGCATGCACTGTGTAGCCAGCGCCAATGTTGTCCGGTGCCACGTTGACCTGCGGCTTGACAGCGACCTGTACCGGGCTGTGTGCACAGGCGGCCAGCATGAACGCAAATCCGGTGACCAGCAATGTGGCAAATGTTTTCATTCAATCCCTCCAGTTATTTTTCGACTGAACCTGTAGTGTCGGCCGGCATGCTAACAGGGTATTGCGGCCGCCCGACGTGCATTTTCCCATTCAACCGTGGTCGTGGTGACCGTGGTGATGTCCGGCATCATGGCCTGGGTTTTGTTTTTGCTGCTCGCGACCGTACACCGGCAGTTGCAGCTCGCGCGCAGTGCCGTCGGCGAACACCAGCCGCAGCGGCAGCGAATCCCCGGCCTTCAGCGCCACCCCGTGCACCATCAGATGGGTGGCGCCAGGGCGCATTTCAATGGTGCCGTTGCCCGGCAGGGAAAGTTTTTTCAGGGCGCGCATCCGGCTGACCCCGTCCACCTGCCGAGTAGTGTGTATTTCGATTTTTCCCTGCGGGTGTGTCGGCAGCTCTACCCGCGCCAGTACCCGCGCACTGCCGGACAGATCACGCAGGGCCAGGTAGGCAGCGCCCATGGGCGCGCCCGGGGGCATTTCCAGCGCATAGCCGTTTGCCTCCAGATCCGCAGCCAGTTCCGGTTCCGCAGATTCCGCGGCGACAAAACCGATCGTCGACACCGAGAGTACTATCGCCAGTACACCGGAGCTGAATCCCGACAAGCGCCTCTTCATGGTCTTCTCCCGCATTTTGTTTGCCCGTCGATGACGGCTTTTTTGGCACCCGGACTTCAACCGGACTTCAGGGGTTCTTTTGTAACAGCAATCGCGGAGGATTGCCGAGTTTTATATCACCGCGCACGCGATAACCGGGCACCGCCTGGCGCAACTGGCTGTAGATCCAGCGCCCCTCGGCATCGGTGCGCGCGACGATCACCACCCGCAACTGGTGCTCGCGGATACGCTGGGCGATGGTGCCGAGCATCTGCACCACACTGTCAGCGCGCGCACCCAGCGCCTGCTCCGGCAGTGCCACTGTCTGCGCGCCGGGGCCATCGAGCGTCACATCCTGACGCGCCCGCTGCTGCTCGCGCTGCATCTGGCTGCGCACCTCCCGGGAGAGCGGATTGCCGGGGGCGATCTCGTCGGCGGTGTTCAGCAGGCTGTTGACCCGCCCGAAGGCGCGCTGGCGCAGCGCATCCCGGGCCTGCTCGACCAGCTGCATCACCAGTGTCTGGATTCCTGCGGCGGCCTGGGTGTTGCCCGGATCCAGCTGCTCCACCTGCAGATAAAAGTCGTAGGCGCTGGCGCCGGCCGGCATGGTGATGAAACCCTCGCGCTGGGCGCGCTCGGCACGGGCGAGGAAGTGCGCTACCGCGCGCTGTCGAATCTCCTCGGGGCTGGGCCCCGCGGGCTTGGGTGGTGCCGCGGGCTGCGGGGGCGGTTCCGGCGGCGGTGGCGTCGCACAGCCCGCCAGCAACAGAGCAGCAACCAGCATGGCTTGCGCGGCCCGGCTCCCCGCCGGGCGCGTTGCACGGCCGGCGCTGTACCGACCTGAGACCCAATTCACTGTTCTGATAACTGCCTCCTGACTACCACCGCCCCATCGCGGGCTGTTGTTTTTTTGTACCGCGCACACCGCTATACTCGGCCCCCTCGATACTGAATCCGTTGATGGCCGCCGTGTAAAACCCGGGGAACGGGCGCCGGCAATACCAGTCCAATACAGCCCGACTATAAAGAATTTTATTGCTCATGACTGCGAAGACCTCCGGCTTGCGAACCAAAGCAACGTCACACTTGTCCGCTGGCGCCCTGTTGAGCGCCACCCTGTTGCTACTGGCCCTGATCACCGCGCCAGCCACGGCCCGCGACGGTTTCTCCGCAGCGCAGTCCGCCACATCGCCATTTGCCGCGCTCAGCAGCGGCCAGGACGACTTCCTGCCGGTCGACCAGGCGTACCAGCTGGATGTTCTGTTCAGTGACAACGGCGCCAGCGCCCTGTTCCAGATTGCCCCCGAGTATTACCTCTACCGCGACAAACTGGCGCTCTACCGGGTCGATGACGACACCAGGACCCCGTTGCCCCTCAAGCTCGAAAAAGGTGAGGTCATCTGGGACGACTATTTCGAGAAGGAAACCGAGGTTTACCGCTGGCAACTGGAAGTCCCCCTGGAACTCGCTGACACTGGCAAAACCCGCATCCAGGTGCACTACCAGGGCTGCGCCGACGCCGGCCTGTGTTACCCGCCCCAGGTGCGCCAATTCGAGCTTAACCCGGCGGCAAAGACCGCCGCCCCCGTCGACGGCAACCCGCCCGCTGGCGGCAACGGAACGCCAGCTACTGCAGGCTCCACGCCATTCACCGGCGTTTCCGAAACAAGCTCCAGTGGCAGCCTGCTGCTGGCTATGGTGCTGGCCTTTGGCGGCGGCCTGCTGCTGAACCTGATGCCCTGCGTATTCCCGGTGCTGTCGATCAAGGCGCTGGCCATCACCCATGCCGGCGATCGCCAGCATCTCCACGGCTGGGCCTACACCGCCGGCGTGGTCGGCACCTTCGTGCTGATCGCGGCCGTGATGCTGACCCTGCGCACTGCAGGCGAGGCCGTGGGCTGGGGCTTCCAGCTGCAGTCTCCAGTGGTCGTGGCAGCGCTCGCCTACCTGTTCTTCGCCATGGGGCTGAGCCTCTCCGGCGTTACCGAATTCGGCGGGCGCCTGATGGGACTTGGCGCCCAGAGCGCGCAGAATTCCGGCCTCGGCGGTTCTTTCAGCACCGGCGCCCTGGCCACCGTGGTCGCAAGCCCCTGCACCGCGCCGATGATGGGGTCCGCACTCGGTTTTGCGGTAACCCAGCCGGCGCCAGTCGCGCTGGCGGTGTTCGCCGCCCTCGGCGCCGGCATGGCGGCGCCTTTCCTGCTGCTTACCTATATTCCCGCCCTGGCCCGGCGCCTGCCGCGCCCCGGCCCCTGGATGGAAACCCTCAAGCAGCTGCTCGCCTTCCCCATGTACCTCACCGCGGTGTGGCTGCTGTGGGTACTCGGCCGCCAGACCGGCAGCGACGGCGTGGCACTGGTACTCGCCGGCGCCGTGGCCCTCGCCTTTGCGCTGTGGCTGTGGCCCGCCGCCAGCGACAGCAACAAACGCTGGCTGCGCGGTGGATTTGCTGCGGCCGCGGTGGCGGGCGCCATCTGGGTGCTGCCCAACCTGAGCACCAGTAGCGCGCCACTGACGCAGACCGGCAACAGTGACTACTGGCAACCCTACTCTCCCAAAGCGCTGGAGACCGCGCGCAGCGAGGGACGCCCGGTGCTGATCAACATGACCGCGGCCTGGTGCATTACCTGCCTCGCCAATGAGAAGGTGGTGCTGTCCAGCGACAGCATCAAGGCTGCCGTCGGCGACCTCGGCTTTACCGCCCTGAAAGGCGACTGGACCAATCAGGATCCGCAGATTACCGAACTGCTGGCCCGTTACGGGCGCTCCAGCGTTCCCCTCTACCTGCTGTTTCCCGCCGGCGGCGGCGAGCCGCAGATCCTGCCCCAGATACTCACCCGCGAGGGCCTGCTCACCGCCATGCGCGGGGCTGCGGGCATGGAAGCCATCGCGGATTCCGACGCAACCGCACCCTGACCACCCCGCCCCTGCCTTTGTGGCCATTCAAATAGGTGAATAGGCCACTCGCCATAAAACTTTGCCGCCAATAGGTCGTGAATTTCGGCGAACTGCGCACAACTTCTCTATTTCCGAATCTGGGGCATGGACAGAGGGTCACTTTTGCGGCAAACTCCTGCCCAATTTCGGCAAATCCGCTGATTGATGCTGTTTACCGGCACGTTACATGACTTTTTCCAGATTTTAGTCACAGTTTCGTGCGTATTGAGCGAGGCATAGAATGGCAAGTCTGCTTTTGCTACACGGCCCCAATCTGAACCTGCTGGGCACCCGCGAGCCGCAGATATACGGCTCCACCACCCTCGCCCAGATCAACGAGGCGGCTCGCGCCCGGTGCGAAGCGGCCGGCTGTGCATTCGACTGCCTGCAGAGCAATAGTGAAGCGGAACTGGTAGAGCGGATTCACCAGGCCTATGCCGACAAGGTGGACGTTATCGTCATCAACCCCGCCGCCTTTACCCACACCAGTGTGGCCTTGCGCGATGCGCTGGCGGGCGTGGCCATTCCCTTTATCGAGGTTCACCTCTCCAACCCCCACGCCCGCGAGGCGTTCCGGCACCACTCCTACCTGTCGGATCTGGCAGTAGGCGTTGTCTGCGGGTTCGGAGCAGATAGCTACACGCTGGCCCTCGAAGGGGCACTGAAGCGGCTTTAAACAAGATTTCTTTTCATTCGCCGGCTGCGTGCCGGCGTTTATGCATTCACAAATTGAGAGTGACACTGTTATGGATATTCGCAAGATCAAAAAACTGATTGAACTGCTCGAAGAGTCCGACATCGGCGAGCTGGAGATCAAGGAAGGGGAAGAGTCCGTGCGCATCAGCCGCGGCACCAGCGGCGCCTCGGTACAGATGCCGCAGATGGCGATGCCGATGATGGCCCCCGCAGCACCGACCGCTCCGGCGGCACCCGCGCCCGCCGCCGCACCGGCACCGGCCGTCGAGAGCGCGGCCGAATCCGTACCCGCGATGACCGGTCACCCGGTGAAGTCGCCGATGGTAGGCACCTTCTACGCCGCCTCCAGCCCGGGCGCCGATCCCTTCGTGAAAGTTGGCCAGCAGGTCAAGGTGGGCGACGTCATCTGTATCGTCGAGGCCATGAAGATGATGAACCAGATCGAAGCCGACAAGGCCGGCACCATCGAATCCATCCTGGTGGAAGACGGCCAGCCGGTAGAGTTTGACCAGCCGCTCGTCGTCATTTCCTGAGCGGGGGCGCTGACGCATGTTTGAAAAAATTCTGATCGCCAACCGTGGCGAAATCGCCCTGCGCATCTTGCGGGCCTGCAAGGAGATGGGCATCTCCACCGTCGCCGTACACTCCCAGGTCGACCGCGACCTCAAGCACGTGCGCCTGGCGGACGAGGCCGTGTGCATCGGCCCCAATCCCTCGCCACAGAGCTACCTGAACATTCCCGCCATCATTGCGGCAATGGAAATCACCGATGCGGTAGCGGTGCATCCGGGTTACGGCTTCCTCGCGGAAAATGCCGACTTTGCCGAGCAGGTGCAGAAAAGCGGCTTCACCTTTATCGGCCCGGACGCCGACACCATCCGCCTGATGGGCGACAAGGTGTCCGCGATTGCGGCGATGAAGGAAGCCGGTGTTCCCACCGTGCCGGGCTCCGACGGCCCGCTGCCGGACGACGGCGAGAAGTGC
>Ga0207814_101096_pt1 | contig 10385 bp, 10 predicted proteins | sample TtaePargueraPR_7_FD_187755 | JGI IMG/M metagenome (GOLD analysis project Ga0207814, IMG submission 187755) | Aerobic enrichment media microbial communities from Bioluminiscent Bay, La Parguera, Puerto Rico - Tt and P1 (2) (SPAdes) | ecosystem: Environmental > Aquatic > Marine > Unclassified ... | reverse complement strand
GTTCGGGTCGTATTCAATACGCTCAACCGTGGCCTCCACATCGACCTTCGCGCGGCGAAAGTCGACGATGCGGTAGAGCCGCTTGTGGCCGCCGCCCTGGCGGCGCGCGGTAATACGCCCGACATTGTTGCGTCCACCATTGCCGGTGAGACCCTCGGTCAATACCTTGACGGGCCGTCCCTTCCATAGGTGGCTGCGATCGACCAGAACCAGGTTGCGCTGGCCGTCGGTGATCGGTTTGAACGTCTTCAGTGCCATCGGTCTACCCTCTACAGCCCTGTCGTGACGTCGATGCTCTGGCCTTCGGCCAGGGTGACGATCGCCTTTTTCACATCGGACCGTCGGCCCGGAACACCACGGAAGCGCTTTGTCTTGCCCTTGCGGTTAAGCGTGTTCACCGCCTTTACCTTGACGTTGAAAAGCTTCTCCACCGCCGACTTGATTTCCGGCTTCGTGGCGGTGGTGCGCACGTTGAAAACAACCTGGTTGTTCTCCGAAACCAGCGTGGTCTTTTCGGTGATCGCAGGGCTCAGGATCACGTCGTATGCATTTTCGAGGTTCATTTGAAACGTGCCTCCAACGCTTCGATCGCGGCCTTGGTCAGGACCAGCTTGTCGCGGCGCAAGATGTCGTAAACGTTGATCCCCTGAACCGGCAGCACGTCGATACCCGCGATATTGCGCGCGGCGAGGGAAAAATTCTGCTCGACCTCCGCGCCATCGATAATAAGGGCGGATGCGAGGCCGAGCTTGTCGAACTGCTTGCGCAGTTTGCCCGTCTTCGCCTCCTTGGCCGAAGCCTTGTCGAGGACAACCAGTTCATTGGCCTTGGCCTTGGCCGAAAGCGCGTGGCGCAAGGCCAGCGAACGCACCTTCTTTGGCAGGTCGATGGCGTGGTTACGCGGCTTGGGCCCGAAAGCCTTGCCGCCGCCCCGGAAGATATTCGCCTTGCGCGTGCTGTGGCGCGCGCGGCCAGAGCCCTTCTGGCGCATGATCTTTGCAGTGCTGCCCGTGACCTGCGAACGGTCCTGCACGGAAACGGTTCCAGCGCGCTTCTTGGCCAACTGGTACCGCACCATGCGGTGCAGGAGGTCCGAACGGGGCTCAAGACCGAAGACATCGTCGGACAAATCGACGGTGCCAGCCTTCTTGGCCTCGAGTGTCGTTACGTCCGCCTTCATTTGCCTTCACCTTTTTCGGCTTCGCCAGCTTCTTCAGCGGGGGCATCGGCGGCAGCCTCATCGGCCTTGGCCTCTTCGGCGGGCGCTTCATTCGCTGCAGGCGTCTCGGCCGCAGCATCCGCGCTTTCAGCCGGCGTTTCCCCGCCAGCCGGCTCGTCACCGGCCGTTTCAGGCTTGGCGCCCCCGCGAATGCCCGCCGGGAGCGGAATCCCTTCGGGAAGCGATTTCTTGACGGCGTCGCGCAGCAACACCCAACCGCCCTTGGCGCCCGGAACGGCGCCACGGACAAGGATCAGGCCGCGGTCGGCATCAATCTTCACGACACGCAAGTTCAGGGTCGTGACCTGCTTGCCGCCCATCTGGCCGGCCATCTTCTTGCCCTTGAACACTTTGCCGGGGTCCTGGCACTGGCCGGTCGAACCGTGTGCGCGGTGACTGACGGACACGCCGTGACTGGCGCGCAGGCCGCCAAAACCATGGCGCTTCATTGCACCGGCAAAACCCTTGCCGATGCTGATCCCGCAGGCATCGACATACTGGCCCTCGAGGAAATGATCGGCGGTCAGTTCCGCGCCGACATCGACGAGGTTATCCGGCGTCACCCGGAATTCCGCGATGCGGCGTTTCGGCTCCACCTTGGCCACGGCGAAGTTGCCGCGTTCTGCGCGCGTCACGTTCTTCACCTTGGCGGCACCAGCCCCCAGTTGCAGGGCCGTATAGCCGTTCTTCTCCTGGGTTCTCTGGGCGAGAACCTGGCAATTGTTGAGCTCGAGCACGGTCACGGGGATGTGCTCGCCTGCGTCCGTGAAGACGCGGGTCATCCCAACCTTTCGAGCTATCACGCCTGAGCGCATCGTCTCTTCCCCAGTTCGCCTGTTCGTGAGGCGCTACAGTTTGATTTCCACGTCGACACCAGCGGCAAGATCGAGCTTCATCAGCGCGTCTACCGTCTGTGGCGTCGGATCAACGATATCGAGCAGCCGCTTGTGCGTGCGCATCTCGAACTGCTCGCGGCTCTTCTTGTTGACATGCGGCGACCGGTTGACCGTGAATTTCTCAATCCGCGTCGGCAGCGGAATCGGTCCACGCACCTCGGCTCCGGTTCTCTTGGCCGTGTTCACGATTTCCTTCGTCGACACATCGAGGATGCGGTGATCGAAGGCTTTCAGCCGGATGCGAATATTCTGGCTTTGCATGTCGAACCTTTCAGAAAAAACCGGCTGCTCTCATTTTTGGAACAGCCGGATTTTCACGAACCTTGCCTATTACTCCACGATGCCTGCGACGACGCCGGCGCCGACGGTGCGGCCGCCCTCGCGGATGGCGAAGCGGAGACCGTCCTCCATCGCGATCGGCACGATCAGCTCAACGTCGATGGTCACGTTGTCGCCCGGCATCACCATCTCGGTGCCGGAGGGCAGCGTCACAACACCGGTCACGTCGGTGGTGCGGAAGTAGAACTGCGGGCGGTAGTTGGTGAAGAACGGCGTGTGACGGCCGCCCTCTTCCTTGGTCAGGATATAGGCCTCCGCCTTGAACTTCGTATGAGGCGTCACGGAACCCGGCTTGCAGAGAACCTGGCCGCGCTCGACCTCCTCGCGCTTGGTGCCGCGAAGCAGAACGCCGACATTGTCGCCGGCCTCGCCCTGGTCCAGGAGCTTCCTGAACATCTCGACACCCGTGCAGGTCGTCTTCTGCGTGTCCTTGATGCCGACGATCTCGATCTCGTCGCCAACATTCACAATGCCGCGCTCGATGCGCCCCGTCACAACCGTGCCGCGACCCGAAATCGAGAACACGTCCTCGATCGGCATCAGGAAGGCGCCGTCCTTCGGGCGCTCGGGCTGGGGAACGTAGTCGTCGACCGCCTTCATCAGCTCGAGAATCGCGTTCTTGCCGATCTCGTCGTCGCGGCCCTCAAGAGCGGCCAGCGCCGAACCCTTGATGATCGGGATGTCGTCGCCGGGGAAGTCATAGGAGGACAGAAGCTCGCGGATCTCCATCTCGACGAGCTCAAGCAGCTCCTCGTCGTCGACCTGGTCAACCTTGTTCATGAACACCACAAGAGCCGGAACGCCAACCTGGCGGGCCAGCAGGATGTGCTCGCGGGTCTGCGGCATCGGACCGTCGGCGGCAGACACAACCAGGATGGCGCCGTCCATCTGGGCGGCGCCCGTGATCATGTTCTTCACATAGTCGGCATGGCCCGGGCAGTCGACGTGGGCATAGTGACGGTTGTCCGTCTCGTACTCCACGTGGGCGGTAGAGATCGTGATGCCGCGCTCGCGCTCCTCCGGCGCCTTGTCGATCTGGTCAAAGGCAACAGCCTCGCCGCCGCCCTGCTCGCCCAGAACCCTCGTGATCGCCGCCGTCAACGTCGTCTTGCCATGGTCAACGTGACCAATCGTGCCAATGTTGCAATGCGGCTTCGTGCGCTCAAATTTCTCCTTGGCCATATCTCTATCTCTTCGCCATTTCTTGTTAAACTTGTACCCGGCTGGTCCCGCGGGTGGTGTGATGAGTTGGAGCGGGTGAAGGGAATCGAACCCTCGTCGTAAGCTTGGAAGGCTTCTGCTCTACCATTGAGCTACACCCGCTAGTGTCCCAATCTGTCTCGTAGTTTCTTTTCAGATCCAGTTTTCGGAGACATTTATCCTGAAATCCAGGTCCGGTGGAAGTCACTGCGCTGGTGGAGGGGGTTGGATTCGAACCAACGTAGGCATAGCCAACGGGTTTACAGCCCGTCCCTTTTAACCACTCAGGCACCCCTCCATGCGCTGAAATCCACTGTCTTCCATACAGAAAGGCCCCGCCGTCACCGGCAGGGACACCGAAACGGGTTATGGAAATTGGCTTGCCTCCTGTCAACAGCAAATGACCAGTTCATGGCGAAAAACGCGGCAAATCAGTGACTTCTCGTTCTGGCTGCCAAGCTATCTGCTTGGCGAAAAGGCGGACTTGCCTTGCCGCTCCGGCAAACCCCAAGTATCACGGCGCCATGAAGCGCAGAAACAAGCCCCGCGGCAGCAGGCGTAACGCACCTGCCGATCCCCAAATCGACCGTATTTTCGGCGTGCACGCGGTGCGGGCTGCTCTGGCCAATCCGCGCCGTGAAATCCTCTCCCTGCAAGGGACGGAAAACGGCCTCGACCGGATCGCTGATCTTGCCGGCAACTGTCCCGCGAGCCCGGTCAAGACAACACCGCAGGAGTTGTCGCGCATGCTGGGATCCGAAACGGTGCACCAGGGCGTGGTGGCCGAGGCCAGGCCGTTGTCCTCTCCCGCGCTCGATGAGGCCCTTGCGGACCTCGGCGCGGACGCCCCCCTGATCGTTCTTGACCAGGTGACGGACCCGCACAATGTGGGCGCTATCCTTCGTTCCGCGGCAGCATTCAACGCGGCGGCGGTCGTCATGACCCGCAGGAACAGCCCTCCACTCGACGGGACGCTGGCCAAGTCGGCATCTGGCGCGGTGGAGCATGTGCCGGTGGTGCTGGTCGCCAATCTTGCGCGCGCGCTCGAAGAGATGCGACGCAGCGGCGTGTTACGTGTCGGCCTCGATGGTGGAGCCGATCAAACCCTGGAAACCCTCGAGATCGCCGGACCATGCGCCCTTGTCCTGGGCTCCGAACACAAGGGATTGCGGAGGCTGACCGCTGAACACTGCGATGTTCTGTGCCGGCTGACCACAACCGGGGCCCTGAATAGCCTGAACGTTTCAAACGCCGCCGCCGTCGCCTTGCACACGCTGGCAACGCGCAGCCGTAATTAATATACGCGATGCCTAGAAGACCGGGCGCCACGCATTCGTTGTTGCTGATGTCTGTCCGTACCGGCTACCAGCGATGGTAACGCCGGTAGTGCCTGTTTGCGCGACGGTAATACCTGCGATGCTTCCGGTAATAGCGGCGCGGCGCATAGTAATATCCGTAATTCGGATAATAATACGACCCGTAGTAATGCCTGCGGTACGGACGGTAATAGTAGCTCCGGTATCCGTAGTACGGCAGGTAGTAGTTGGGCCGATAGTGGTACGGGTAGCCGTAATAGCCGTAGCCGATTCCGACATTGACGCCATACGGGCCGATCGACACATAACCGCCTGCTTCGGCGTCTTCAGACCTGACGAAGACGAGCGCGAGTACGACGGCACACGCCAGAACAAGATTACGCAACTTCATGACACTCCCCTGCTACTCCACTTACCCCCGGCAGGACTATCCTAACGGATACTCCCTATTGAGTCCCATCAATTATGTTCAAGTGGTAAAGCAACGTCCGAATGAGGTGTTGCCTTCTCACGATTGCCCCTTCCAACCCCTTGCAATGTCTAAAGTTTTTTGCCTGCGGGAATTTTTTGACCAGATCGGCGTTGTGACCGGCTCAAAATTGGCCTATCAGCGCTGACGAAACTAACCCGGGCCTTGGTGCCCGCAGGGTTGCCGGCTTAGCTCAGTTGGTAGAGCGGCTGATTTGTAATCAGTAGGTCGGGGGTTCGAATCCTCCAGCCGGCACCATTTTCTTCGGCTTCTTCGACGGGTTAGCGGAAAACCGCTGACCCGTTTTCATTTTCAGCAAGCACGAAAGTCGTATTTCGAGTGTGCCCCTGACTGCACTTTACTTTCCAACAGTCATATTCAATCCGATGGGGGCAAGCTGTAACGAAAGAAACAAGCTTCTTACACCCGAGGCGGTAGCGGAGCACGACGGACATCACACTAGTTCGGCCAGTAAATTGCCTCTTCCGCGAAGGAGCGCAAGCGCTCACAACTCCATCCACGCAGAGCTCGAGATCAAGGTCGATATCAAATCGGCGTGACCGGGCGCGGCTCTACTTGAAAGGCCCCGTGGGCGGAAATACGTGATCTTAACGTTTCGTTAACAGTCGGCCGTAGTGGATGCCGGCCAGGCGTTTGTGCATCCACGATCGTGAGGTGTTGGCGCTTGTACGCATGACCGCCGGAAATGCCCCCGGTGCAGGCACGTGCGACGAACTTCCATCAAAAACCTATGAGTTTGGTTGCGCGGCCATTGTTCGCGTTGCCGCGCAGCAGGTCCTTAGTATCTGGTTTTGTTCTGCGTGTGCGTACAATGTCCTCAGTACAAGCGTTCTTCCAGCGGAAGGGGGCACCCCGGAAGCGGATATCGATCAAACAGAAGCATGAAAAGCCCACCCTCGTTACGGGCGGCGCCGGCTTCATCGGATCCCACATATGCGAAAGACTGATCGCAGCAGGAAGGTCCGTCTACTGCCTCGACAATTTCTCAAGCGGAAGACTTGCAAACGTTCTACCGCTGAGTAGCCACCCCGGTTTCAAAATTATCAACCATGACGTCGTTGCTCCGTTCCCGCTGGAACTGGCTGGACAGATCGACGAGATTTACAACCTTGCCAGCCCGGCATCGCCCGCCGACTACCAGGCGGACCCGGTCCAGACGACCAGGACCAACGTCCTTGGCGCGTTTCATGCCCTCGACCTTGCCGAGAACCGAAACGCGAAAATCTTTCAGGCTTCGACTTCGGAGATATACGGAGACCCACAGGTCCACCCGCAGCCCGAATATTACTGGGGCAACGTCAATCCGGTCGGGCCACGAGCTTGCTATGATGAGGGCAAGCGGTGCGCCGAAAGCCTGTTCTTCGATTTTGCACGTAATCGGGGTACCCGCATCAAGGTTGCGCGCATTTTCAATACATACGGCCCGCGCATGCGGCCGAACGATGGCCGGGTTGTTTCGAATTTCATCGTTCAGGCCCTTCATGGCGACGATATCACCATTTACGGCGATGGCCGGCAGACACGCTCTTTCTGTTATGTCGACGACCTCGTGGACGGCATCCTCCGCCTCATGGAAACCGGCGATGATGCCAACGGCCCGGTCAATCTGGGCAATCCCCAGGAATTCACAGTGCGCGATCTGGCGATCCTCGTCATCGACATCCTGGGATCGTCCTCGAAGATTTCATACATGCCCCTTCCCCAGGATGACCCGCGCCAGCGCCGTCCCGATATCGGACTGGCCGGCAGGTTGCTTGGCTGGAAGCCCAGCGTCTCCCTGATCCAGGGCTTATCCAAGACAATTGCCTATTTCGAAGCCGAGCTTGCGGCTGAACCGGTGCATGTCACCCAGGAGGTCGCATGACCAAACATCATGTGCTCGTAACGGGTGGCGCCGGCTTCATCGGCAGCCATACCTGCAAGGAACTGCGCGCCAACGGCTTTGTGCCGATTGCCTACGACAACCTGACGACAGGGCACCGCGACGCCGTCATGTGGGGTCCACTTGTCGAAGGAGACGTTCTCGAACAGGAGCGGCTGGAACGTGTCGTGAAACAGTACCGGCCGGTGGCCGTCATCCATTTCGCGGCTTGCGCCTACGTCGAGGAATCGATGCGCAATCCTGGAAAATATTATCGGAACAACGTCGCTGGAACGCTATCGCTTGTCGAAGCCTGCGCAAGGTCAGGCATTCGCAGGATCATCTTCTCCAGCAGCTGCGCGATCTACGGCATACCGGCACAAATCCCGGTTTCGGAAGAGTGCGAGACCAATCCGTTGAGTCCGTACGGCCGCAGCAAACTGATGTCTGAGCAGATCATCAGGGATTTCGCCGAAGTTCACGACCTGGCCTACCTGCTGCTGCGTTACTTCAATGCCTGCGGCGCCGACCCCGACGGGCAACTTTGCGAACGCCACGAACCCGAGACCCACCTGATACCGCGCGCCCTCATGGCGGCGGCCGGCACGATCAAACGTTTGAGCATCTTCGGCAACGACTATCCGACGCCCGACGGGACATGCATCCGCGATTACATTCACGTAACCGACCTCGCCCGCGCCCATACGCGCGCCCTCACCTATCTCCTCGATGGCGGCGAGAGCTCTGAGTTCAATCTCGGCACCGGCAAGGGGCATTCGGTCATGCAAATCGTCGAGGCAATCGAACGCGTGACAGGCCGGGCTGTGCCGCTTGATTTCAAACCGGGACGGCCTGGAGATCCGCCAGCACTTCTCGCGGATGCCTCGCAGGCGCGCTCCTGCCTCGGGTTCGAACCGGTCTGTTCCGACCTAGAAACCATAATTAGCACTGCCGCATCGGCCCATGGCTGGAAGGCGTCGCGCAAGCATGTCGAGCGAGGAGCCTATGCGTAAGGGAAAGCCCGCATTCCGCCGCCATGCCCTGACCCCGCTGTTCCGCGAACGGGACATGCGATTGCAGATTGCCGGTGTGTGCGTGTGGTTGGTGGCCCTGTGCTACTTCTGGTTTTGGTGGCTCGACCCGGACCACAATATCGGGACCGCACGTTATATCCTGACAACATCGGTCCTGGTGTGGACGACGATCCTGCCTCTTTATTTCATCGCAATCTTCCTGCGAGCCCGTCGCTGGACGGGCGACGTGGCGCTTCCGGCCGGCAGCCGTGTCGCCATGGTCGTGACAAAGGCCCCCTCGGAACCGTTCGTGCTCGTGCGGCAGACGCTTGAAGCGATCCTGGCCCAGGACTATCCGCACGACACCTGGCTGGCGGATGAAGAACCGGACGAAGAAACCATCGAATGGTGCACGCGCCATGGCGTCAGGATATCGACGCGAAAGGACGCTCAGGAATACCACCGCAAAAGCTGGCCCCGGCGCACGCGCTGCAAGGAAGGCAACCTCGCCTATTTCTACGACCATTTCGGTTACCGGCTTTACGACTTCGTCGTGCAGATGGATGCCGATCATGTTCCCGCCCCCGGGTACCTGCGAGAAATGCTCAAACCGTTCGCCGATCCGGGAGTTGGATACGTATCGGCTCCCAGCATATGCGACAGGAATGCGGATCAGAGCTGGTCCGCGCGCGGACGCCTGTTCACGGAAGCGACGCTGCACGGCCTGCTTCAGGCCGGCTACAATTCCGGCTGGGCACCATTGTGTATCGGATCGCATTACGCGGTTCGAACGAAAGCATTGGATGAGATAGGCGGCCTGGGTCCCGAGCTGGCCGAGGATCATTCCACCACGCTGATGATGAACAGCCACGGCTGGCAAGGAGTGCACGCATTCGACGCGATCGCACACGGCGAGGGTCCGCGCACGTTTACCGACCTCATCACACAGGAATTCCAGTGGTCCAGAAGCCTGGTGAACATCCTGCTGAACTGGTCACCAAAATATCTCCCGAGCCTTCCCGCGCGCCTGAAGTTCCAGTTCCTCTTCTGCCAACTCTGGTATCCGCTGTTCGGACTGTTCATGCTGCTCATGTACCTGATGCCGATCATCGCCCTCGCCACGACCGAGAAATTCGTCGGCGTCACCTACATCGCGTTCCTGGTTCATTCGTTGTCGATCTGGTTCATCCTAGTGTTCATGGCGGCGCAATGGAAAGCGCGCGGCTGGTACAGACCCGTAGATGCCAAGGTGATCGGATGGGAGTCGCTTCTCTTCGTCTTTGCCAGGTGGCCATGGGTCCTGGCAGGCACGCTTGCAGCGCTGCGCGACTGGTCGACGCATTCATTCGTCGACTTCCGGGTCACGCCCAAGGGAAGCCATTCCGTTTATCTCGTTCCCTGGGGCGTCGTCATTCCGTACGCCACCCTGTCGCTGGTTTCCGGCGTCACGGCGCTGGTCGTGGATGAAGCGGGGGCGGCTCGTGGCTTCTACATTTTCGCGATAGCCAACTGTCTTATTTATTCTCTTTTGGTTGCAGTGATTGTCATCCGCCATTGCCTTGAGAATGGCGTGGCGTGGCGCACTGCGCCATCCCGATTGCTGACCCAAGCTTGCCTGATCGCAAGCCTTGCCCTCTTACCGATCGCAGCGGCGACCGCACGAGGCCCGGCAGGCCTCGAAGCGTTGACCTGGGGCAGCAAACACCTCGAACTCACGAGAGTGACATACACGGCGTCGGGCGCAGGAATGAGGAAAGAACGCCTGCGGCAGGTCCGGCTCCGGAATTTCTGGGCAAAAGGCAATGAAATGCATTGAAAATGGAGGCTTCTATGAAGAAGCATAGTAGTAGTGGCCGGCCCAAACTGTTGACATGGCTCGTCGCCGGACTGTCGGGGCTGGCTACCTGTTTACCACTACAGGCAAACGCGCAGCAGATCGCCAGCAATGCTGCTGGCGTTACCAACCTGACTGCCTCGTCCGGCCTGCGCCTGGGCGCTTACGACCCCTATGGCACTTTTAAAAACAAGGACCGGATCAAGATCGAGCACAT
>Ga0207814_101095_pt1 | contig 10392 bp, 9 predicted proteins | sample TtaePargueraPR_7_FD_187755 | JGI IMG/M metagenome (GOLD analysis project Ga0207814, IMG submission 187755) | Aerobic enrichment media microbial communities from Bioluminiscent Bay, La Parguera, Puerto Rico - Tt and P1 (2) (SPAdes) | ecosystem: Environmental > Aquatic > Marine > Unclassified ... | reverse complement strand
ATATCGACGAAAGGCTGGCCGACGCATTCGCCAGCCGCGGGATCGACTTGCGGCACCTGAATATCGAGGTAACGGAATCGGTGCTGATGGAGCCGCATATCGTGCGGCCGATCGACATTCTGCGCCGGCTCGGCGTCACCGTGGCGCTCGACGATTTCGGGACGGGCTTCGCCTCGCTGACCCATCTGGTGCATTTCCCGGTCGACGCGATCAAGATCGACCGCTCCTTCGTCGACCGTTTCCTGACCGACCGGCCGAGCGCCGCGATCGTCGAGGCGCTGACGGATATCGGCCGCAAGATCGGCGTACACATCGTCGCGGAGGGCATCGAAACGGTCGAGCAGGCCTCCAAGCTGACGGCGCTGGGGTGCCAGTTCGGCCAGGGCCATTTGTTCGCGCGGCCGCTGGATGCGGCCGCGATCACGGATTTGCTGCGCGCCAGCCTCGCGGTGCGCGACCGGGCGACGGAAGGCCGAAAGACGGCCTGACCGTTACAGAGGCATCGGGAAGCGCTTGTAGGTCTCGGCGATGTCGTCGAGCACGGCGTCGGACAGGTCGAGGTCAACCGCCGCGATATCCGATTTCAGCTGATCCATCTTCGTCGCGCCGATGATGACGGCGGTGGTGAAGGGGCGCGACAGCGCAAAGGCGATCGCCATCCGGGCGGGGTCGAGCCCGTGTTTTTCCGCAATGTCGAGATAGGCCCGGATCGCCGGCTTCGAACGCTCCGTGTAGCGGCCGTTGAGATCGGGCTGAACCGACATGCGCGCGCCGGCGGGGATGTCACCGGCGCTGTATTTGCCGGACAACGAGCCCGACGCCGTGGTCGTATACGCGAGCAGGCCGACATCCTCGTGCGCGGCGATCTCGGCCATGTCGAGATCAAAGATGCGGTGCAGCAGCGAATATTCGTTCTGCATGGAGGCGATGCGCGGCAGGCCCTTTTCCGCGGCGATACGCAGATAGTTCATCGTGCCCCAGGCGGTCTCGTTCGACACGCCCATGTGGCGGACCTTGCCCTCCTTTATCAGCGCATCCATCGTCTCGAGCGCCTCGAGGAAATCGTCGCGCGCCTTGTCGCCGTCATGGGTGTGCGGGGCCCATTTCCAGGACTGGCGAAAATGATAGGAGCCGCGGTTCGGCCAGTGCAGCTGGTAGAGATCAATATAGTCGGTCTTCAGACGCTGCAGCGAGCGTTCGCAGGCGCGGCGAATCTTTTCGGCCGAGATCGGCGCGCCCTCGTCGATATTCCTGTTGCCGGCGCCGGCGACCTTGGTGGCGAGAATGATGTCGTCGCGCTTGCCGCGTTTCTCGAACCAGGTGCCGATGATGCGCTCCGTATCGCCGGAATTTGCGGGCGTGGCGGGCGTGGTCGGATAGGCCTCGGCAGTGTCGAAGAAATTGATGCCCTGCGAGACGGCATAATCCATCTGCTCATGGCCTTCGGCTTCTGAGTTCTGCGATCCCCAGGTCATGGTGCCGAGGCAGATCGCGCTCACGTCAAGGCCGGTGCGGCCGAGCTTGCGGTATTTCATTGGAATGGGTCCGGATTGGTCTTCGGGAAAGGACGAATGTCTGCCATGCACTATAGGGCGGGATAGACACGGCGCAAGTTCGGGCGATCAGTCCTCGCCGACGCCGAGCGAATCGCGCCACTGTTTCAGGAACAGCCGGCGCTTCATCTGGTCGAGACCGACGATCAGCGCCGGGCCGAGGGCAATGGGGCGGATGGCGCGCTTCTCGCCCTCGCCGGTATCGAGCGCCCTGAACAGCTGGTCATCGCCGTCGATCGGCGAAAACAGCAGCGCGTCCTCATTGAGAATCCGGCGACCTTCCAGACCCTGTGTAAATTCGAGGAACGCCTCGGCATCGGGCCGGTTCGCGGCCTGGCGCGGGACATAGGCGGCGCGGGTGAGGACAAGCGTGTAGTCCGACGGCACGACGACGGCGAGGTCGGGCTTCTCGCGCGCCTTGGCAAGCGCGTAGGAGCCGAGCACGTTGTATCCGAGCGTCAGGCGGCCGTCGGCGACGCGGTCGAGGATTTCCTGGGTGCAGCAATAGAGCCTGACATGGTTGCGGCCCATCGCCTCGATCAGGCGGCCCCAGGTGGAGGAACGCTGTTCGTCCAGCGTAGCGAAGAGATAGCCAAGGCCCGATGCCTCGATGTCGTAGGTGCCGATGCGGCCGTCGAAACGCTCCGGCTGGCGCAGCAGGTCGAGCAGGGCGAAATGATCCGCCGGAGCCTCGAATTCGGCGACAGCGCGGCGATTGTAGACGATGACCGCGGGCTCGTAGGTGAGGCCGAAGAGCTGCGAGCGCCATCGCGCGAAATCGGGCAGGGCGGCGAGACCCGGCCGTTCGACGGTGGCGGCGCAGCCATCATTGACGAGCTTGACCTGCAGGTCCATCGCCGAGGAAAGCACGACATCGTCTGCCGGCGCATCGCCATTGCAGGCGGCCTGCGCCTCGGCGAAGAGCGCGTTCGTGGTAAGCTCCCGGTAACGGATGGAGACGGAGGGATTGGCTGCCTGCCACGCCTCGATGACAGGACGGATGATGCCGATATCGGTGGTCGAGCCGATGACCAGGTCGCGCGAGGGCTGCGCTTCGGCCGGAAACGCGTAATCGTCGGCCAGCGCCGCCGAGCAAGCAAAAATCGCAGCGAGCCAGACGAGCAGGCGGACGCTCATGGCTGACCCTCCGCCAGCGGCAGAGACAGGGCGACCTCGAATCCGCCCGCGTCGAGATCGCGCAATTGCAGCTCGCCGCCATGCGAGACGGCAACCTCGTGGGCGATGGCGAGGCCGAGGCTGGCGCCCCGCGATGTCGCCGCCCGGTTGCGGCGGAACCGGGTGCCGGCGGAGGCGCGCTCGTTCTTCGGGATGCCCTTGCCGTGATCGATGACAGCGATGCGGGCGAGCCGGCCTTCGACCGAGACGCGGATGGCGACCGGCGGGCGGCCATGCTCCAGCGCATTGTTGGTCAGGTTCTTGACCGCCTCGCGCAGCGAGAAGCGGTCGCCGGCGACATCGACCGGCTCCTCGGGCAGATCGAGCAGCGGCAGTTCGGCCGACGCGTCAGCGAAGCGCCGCGTCTCCTCCTCCGCCTCCATGGCGATACGGCGCAGATCGACAAGGGCGCGGGGCTCGGAATCGGTGCGATGGGTGACGAGGGCATGGCTGAGCAGCTGGTCGGCGAGACGGCTGACGGCGACCGAGCGGTCGAGGATGCGCCGGGAGATGCGACGCAGCCGGTCGGGCGACTCCTCGCCGGCGGCGATCTGGGCCTGGGCGCGGATCGCGGTGATCGGGGTGCGCAATTGATGGGCCGCGTCGGCGACGAAGGATTGCACCGCGGTGACGCGACGGTCGAGGCGGCGGGTGAAGCGGTTGATGGCATCGACGACGGCTTCGAGTTCGCGCGGGGTCTCGATCTCGAAGGGCGACAGATCGTTCGGATCGCGCGAAAGAAGCGCCCGCTCGACGCGGCGCAGCGGCGCGAGCGCATAGCGCATGGCGAACCAGGCGATCAGCACGATGGCGAGGCCGGCCGCGCCGACCAGGATCGCCGCGCGGGTGGCGATGTCGCGGGCGAGCGCGATGCGCGCCTGCACGGTGTGGGCGACGACGACGCGGACATTGCCGCTCATGCCGCGCTCGGCAATCGGGCGCGTCGCCATCGCCGCGCGCACGGTCTCACCGGAATATTCCGTCTCGTAGGCGACCGGCGTCGTATCGGCTCCGGACGTTGCCGGCAGCGGCAGATCCGGATAGCCGGTGAGCGTTTCGCCCTGCATTCCGACGACGCGGTAGAAGACCCGGTCGTTGCGCGCCAGCGACAGGAGCTCGAAGGCCGAGGACGGCAGATCGACCAGAACCTCGCCATCCGCGACGTTGACGCGTTCGGCGATCTGCAGCGATGCGCCGGTGAGCAGCCGGTCATAGGCCTCGTTTGCGGCCTGGATGCCGTAGCGCCAGGCCGACCAGAGCGCCGCCGAAGCTGCCAGCGCGAGGATGAAGGCGACCGCCAGCGTCAGCCGGAGCGCGATGGACGGCCGGCGGCGCGCGGCGCGCGGGACCGCCGCGGCGCCGGTATCAAGCACTGCGCACCGCCCCGGAGACGAAGGCCTGATAGCCGAGACCGCGCAGGGTGCGGATCTCGAGTTTCTCGGAGGTGAGCTTCTTGCGCAGGCGGGCCACATAGAGTTCGACCGCGTTCAGGCCTGCCTCGTCGTCGAGACCGAAGAGACGCGAATGGAGTTCCTCCTTGGCGATGACACGGCCGCGCGACGACAGCAGAATCTCCAGCAGCGCCTGTTCGCGCCGCGTCAGTTCGCAGGGCTTACCGGCGACGGTGACCTGGCGGGTCGCGGTGTTGAAGGTGATGTCGCCTGCCTTGAGCACGGCATCGGTTTCGCCATGGCGGCGGCGCGCGACCGCGCGGACACGGGCCTCCAGCTCGCGGATGTCGAATGGCTTGACCAGATAGTCGTCGGCGCCGGCATCGAGCGCATCGACACGGTCGTCGACACCGAGCCGTGCGGTCAGCATGATGACAGCCAGCGTGTCGCCACGGGCCCGGATTTCCTTCAGGAGATCGTGGCCGAAGCCATCGGGCAGGTTGATGTCGAGCACGACGAGATCGAAGGGCTGCACCGACAGGAACTGGCGCGCGTCGGCGAGCGTCCGCGCCCGGTCGCAGACATGACCGATCCGCGTCAGGCTTTCGGCAATGGCATCGCAGACGTCCTCGGCGTCTTCGACAATCAGCAGCCGCACGCACTCCTCCCGTCGTGACAGCTCAGTGACAGCTTCATGCACTATTAGGTGCGGCAGCAACGGCGCGCAACGCCGTTGGCGCATAAGGAGGAGAATCCATGAAAAGACTGATCGGCCTCGCGGCCGCGTTCACGCTTGCGTCCTCGATCGCGGCTTTCGCGTTCGAGCCGTCCAACACCGAGTGCATCGCCCCGGCCAATCCGGGCGGCGGCTGGGACTTCACCTGCCGGCAGGTCGGCAAGACCATGCAGGACCTGAAGCTGGTCCCCGGCACGATGCAGGTCGCCAATCTCGCCGGCGGCGGCGGTGGCGTCGCCTATGCCGAGGTCGCCAACAAGCGCAATGACGACAACAACCTGATCGTCGCCGCATCCTCGGCGACGGCGACCCGGCTGGCGCAAGGCGCGTTTCCGGGCAACACGATGGACCAGATGCGCTGGGTCGGCGCGGTCGGCGCCGACTACGGCATCATCGCGGTGGCGGCGAATTCCGAGATCAAGACGCTTCCCGAACTGATGGACATGATCAAGAACGATCCGTCGTCGGTTTCCGTGGCCGGCGGCTCGGCGGTCGGCGGCTGGGACCATCTGAAGGTTCTGCTCGCGGCCAAGAAGGCCGGCATCGATGATGTCCGCACGATCAAGTATGTCGCTTTCGACGGCGGCGGAGAGGCGGTGACGCAGCTGCTCGCCGGCTCGGTGCAGGCCTTCACCGGCGACGCCTCGGAAGCCAAGGGCTTCGTCGACTCCGGCGACATCAGGGTGATCGCCGTTCTTGCGCCGGAGCGGCTGGAAGGCGACTTCTCGTCATTCCCGACGGCGAAGGAGCAAGGCATCGACGTGATCGGCGCCAACTGGCGCGGCTTCTACGCGCCGGGCGGCATGTCCGACGACGCCTACGGTTTCTGGACCGACGCCGTCGCCAAGACCTATGCATCCGACGAGTGGAAGCAGGTGATGGCGGCAAACGGCCTCGCGCCGCTCGACATGACCGGTGACGAGTTCGAGGCCTTCGTGAAGGACTCGATCGACAACATCACCGAGCTGTCAAAACAGATCGGCTTGATAAAGTAAGCATAGACTTACGTTTTTTGATACTGGCATCCGGCGCAACCCGCCGGATGTCCTTTCCTCAAGAGGAGCCACGGGAGGGGCGAAGATGAGCGACCGCATATTCGGCGTGATCGGGATTTTATTGTCGGCGTTTTACGCCTGGCAGGCGACGCTGATCCAGGAGAGCTTCATCCAGGATCCGGTGGGCCCGAAGGCTTTTCCCGTCCTGATCGCCATCGTACTGGCCGCAGCCAGCCTCGTCTTCGTGCTCAAGCCCGATCCCGCCCCGCAATGGCCCGCCGCAGGGCGTCTCTTCCAAATCGCCGTGTCGGCGGCGCTGATGATCGCCTATGCGCTGGCGCTGCCGGAAGCGGGTTTCGTCGCTTCGACGGCTGTCGCCGCGGCGTTCCTTTCCTGGCGGCTCGGAGCGCAACCGCTCGCCGCAATCATCGCCGGTGTCGCGATCGCCGTCGGCATCTATGTCGTCTTCCATCTCATTCTCGGCCTGTCGCTGGCGCGCGGCCCCTGGGGGTTTTAGACCATGGACGTGCTTTCCTCGCTCGGCGACGGTTTTGCTGTCGCCTTCACGCTGCAGAACCTCTTGCTTGCGCTGCTCGGCTGCTTCCTCGGCACGGTGATGGGCGCGCTGCCGGGGCTCGGGCCGTCGAACGGCGTCGCCATTCTGATCCCGCTTGCCTTCACGCTTGGCCTGCCCGCAACGCCGGCCCTGATCCTGCTGACCAGCGTCTATTACGGCGCGATGTATGGCGGGCGCATCTCGTCAATCCTGCTCAACATCCCCGGCGACGAGCCGGCGATGATGACCACGCTGGACGGTTATCCGATGGCGAAAAAGGGCATGGCCGGCGAGGCGCTGGCGTTGTCCGGCATCGCCTCCTTCGTCGGCTCCTTCTTCGCCACCTGGGGTCTCGTCCTGCTCGCGCCACAACTGGTCAAGGTGGCGCTGCTGTTTGGCCCGGCCGAGTATTTCGCGCTGTTCACCCTGGCCTTCGCGACGCTGGGCGGCATCGCCAGCCGCAACCAGGCCAAGGCCGCCTACGCCGCCGCGCTCGGGCTCGGCATCGCGACGATCGGCGTCGACGGACAGACCGGCGTGCCGCGTTTCGCCTTCGGCGAGGTGCATCTCTATGACGGGATCGACTTCCTCGTCGCGATCGTCGGGCTGTTCGCCGTTTCCGAGGTCTTCGTCTTCCTCGAACAGCATCACGGCAACGCGGACGCCGATTCGTCGAAAATGACCATCGGACGGGTGACGCCGCCGCTTTCGATGCTGAAGAAGACCGCCGGCGCGATGAGCCGGTCCACGGTGATCGGCTTCATCGCCGGCGTGCTGCCGGGGGCGGGCGCCTCGCTCGGCTCGTTCCTCGCCTATTCGCTGGAAAAGAAGGTCTCCGACAAGAAGGGCACGTTCGGCCAAGGCGATCCGCGCGGCGTCGCGGCCCCGGAGGCCGGCAACAATGCCGCGGCCGGCGGCGCGCTGGTGCCGATGCTGGCGCTCGGCGTTCCGGGTTCCGGCACGACCGCGGTGCTGCTCGCCATGCTTCTGGCGCTCAACATCACGCCGGGGCCGCTGCTGTTCCAGCAAAACCCGGACGTGGTCTGGGGCCTGATCGCGGCGCTGTTCATCGGCAATTTCATGCTGCTGCTGATGAACATCCCGATGGTGTCGCTGTTCGTGCGCGTCTTGCTGATCCCGCCGAAATATCTGATGCCGGCGGTGGCGATGATCTCTTTCGTCGGTATCTACGGGATATCCGGGTCGACATTCGACCTGATGGTGATGGTCGGGTTCGGCGTACTGGGCTGGGTTCTGCGCAAGCTCGACGTGCCGCTCGTGCCGATCATTCTCGGCGTGCTGCTCGGCGACCAGATGGAGAAAAACCTGCGCCGGGCGATGACGATCTCCGACGGCGACTGGACAACGCTTTTCGCCTCGCCGCTGTCGATCGCGCTCTGGGCTTTCGCGATCCTCGGCTTCATCGCTCCGATCGTTTTCGGACGCTTCTTCCGGATGAAAAAGCGCGAGGAGGACGTAGGGGATTGAGACCCGAACCGTGTAATCCGTGAAACCGCCTCGTTCCGGACCTATATCGAAGGTCCGGACGGGTCGGCGCACCGCTTCCCCTTCGGGTTGCATTGCCTTAGGATTACAACCATGGATGTCCAGCCACAGCCCTTCGTGCCCCCTCACCCGACGCCGCGCAACCGGCCGCCGACCAGCCTGGAGCTGATCCGCACCTCGATGCGCAACCCGCTCGAAATCTGGGGCGAGCCGTCCTACCGGCAGCCGCATATCTCGGTGCGCTTCCTCGCCGACAATGTGCTGATCGCCAACCATCCGGAGCTGATCCGACACATCCTCGTCGACAATGTGAAGAACTACCGCATGGCGCGGGTGCGCCAGCTGATCCTGCGCCCGATCCTGCGCGACGGGCTGCTGACGGCGGAAGGCGAGGTGTGGAAGCGCTCGCGCAAGGCGATGGCGCCGGTGTTCACGCCGCGCCATATCCACGGTTTCGCCGAGATGATGCGGGACCGGACCGAGAATTTCCTCGACCGCTATCGCGAGGGTGCCGGCGACGTGCATGACGTCTCGACCGACATGACGCAGCTCACCTACGAGGTGCTCGGCTACACGCTGTTTTCCGGCGACATCGCCGCAGACGACACGGATTTCGCCGAGGATGTCGACAGGCTCCTGTCGACCATGGGCCGGGTCGACCCGCTCGATCTTCTGAAAGCGCCGGAATGGCTGCCGCGCCTGCAGCGGCTGCGCGGCCGGCCGGTGCTGGAAAAGTTCCGCCGCATCGTACGCGACACGATCGACCAGCGCCGCGCCCGCATGGAAACCGGTCCCGACGGCGTGCCGGAGGATTTCGTCACGCTGCTCCTCAATGCCGAGGGGCCGCAAGGCCTTAGCGCGGCGGAGATCGAGGACAATCTGATCACCTTCATCGGCGCCGGCCACGAGACGACGGCGCGGGCGCTCGGCTGGACGCTCTATTGCCTCGCCAACGCGCCGCATGAGCGGGCGCTGGTGGAAGAGGAGATCGATGCGGTGCTGGCCGACAACCCGCCGCCGGTCGAATGGCTCGACAGGATGCCGAAGACGCGCGCGGCCTTCGAGGAGGCGATGCGGCTCTACCCGCCGGCGCCGTCGATCAACCGCGAGCCCGTGGAAGACGACACGGTGACGCTGAAGGACGGGACTCGCATCGATATCCCGAAAGGCGCGACCGTGCTGGTGATGCCGTGGGTGCTGCACCGCCACAGGCTCTACTGGGACGAGCCGAACGCCTTCATGCCGTCGCGTTTCTGGCCGGAAAACCGGGACCGGATCGACCGGTTCCAGTATCTGCCCTTCGGGGCGGGTCCGCGCATCTGCATCGGCGCGACCTTCGCGCTGCAGGAAGCGGTGATCGCGCTGGCGCTGATCCTCAAGGAATTCCGTTTCGAACCGACGCCGGGGCTGAACCCGTGGCCGGTGCAGAAACTGACCGTTCAGGCGCAGAACGGCCTGCCGATGCGGGTGATGAAGCGGTAGGCCTCAGTCGGACCGCAACTCCAGCCGCATGCGCGGGCTCGCGCCCGTGGGCGTACCCGGCACGGTTTCGAAGCCACATTTCGCGTAGAAGCCGACAGCATCCGGCGCGCGCCGGCATTGCGGCAGAAGCCGACGATTTCATCGATCATCCGCCGACCGTGCCCGCTGCGCTGAAAGGGCGCATCGACCGCCATGCGGCGCAACCATGCGTCGGGCAGATCGAAATCGATACGCACGACACCGACCGGCTTCCCGTCGATCTCGAAAAGAAGCGGATGGTTGCCGGGAGCGGTGTCGTCCGGATGGGTCGGGTCATAAGCATCGCCCCCGCCGCGCGCATCGAACAGGACGCGTTTGCGGATATCGTGATAGGCCGCCCAATCTTCCGCGCTCACCGGCGCGCGCAATTCGACGCTCATGGCACCATCCGTGCAGCCGTTCGAACCGGGGTTGAAATCGCTCCAGCGCACAGCCTAGCCCATTGCCCTGATGCGAGGACAGCCTTAAGGGGCGCAGGCAGATGAACCATTCCACGTGACCCAAATTCCATGACCCTTTCCCTCGGCATCGACACGGGCGGCACCTATACGGATGCCGTCATCCATGACGAGACGCGCGGCGTCATTGCAAAAGCAAAAGCGCTGACCACGCGGCACGATCTCGCCATCGGGCTTGGCGAGGCGATGGACGCCGTGCTGGCGGCGAGCGGCGTCGCGCCGGGGGATATCGGCCTCGTGTCGATCTCGACAACGCTTGCGACCAATGCGCTGGTCGAGGGCCAGGGCGGGCGGATCGGGCTCGTCATGATCGGTTTTTCGGAAAGCGATCTCGACAGGGCCGGACTGCGCGACGCCTTGCGCGGCGATCCGGCGGTCTTCATCGCCGGCGGGCATAATGCGCACGGCCGCGAAACGGCGCCATTCGACACGGATGCGCTGGAACGCGCGCTTGCGGAGACCCAAGCCCAGGTTTCGGCCTATGCCGTGGCCGGCTATTT
>Ga0207814_101094_pt1 | contig 10393 bp, 8 predicted proteins | sample TtaePargueraPR_7_FD_187755 | JGI IMG/M metagenome (GOLD analysis project Ga0207814, IMG submission 187755) | Aerobic enrichment media microbial communities from Bioluminiscent Bay, La Parguera, Puerto Rico - Tt and P1 (2) (SPAdes) | ecosystem: Environmental > Aquatic > Marine > Unclassified ... | reverse complement strand
CCGCCGATGTCGAGACGCCTGAGAGAGGTCAGCACGTCGTAGCCGAGCCCGCCGGCGCCGATCATCGAGGCGATGATCACCATGTTCAGCGACAGCATGATCACCTGATTGACGCCGACCATCAGGCCGTCGCGGGCCGCCGGTACCATCACTTTCCAGGTCATCTGACGCGGCGTGCAGCCGGCCATCCGGCCGAAGTCGCGGATCTCTTCGGGAACCCCGCGCAGCGCCAGCATGGTGACGCGCACCATCGGCGGCATGGCGTAGATGATCGTTGCGATCATCGCCGCGACCGGGCCGAAGCCGAACAGGAACAGGATCGGCACAAGATAGGCGAAGACCGGCACCGTCTGCATAATGTCGAGGATTGGCGACAGCGCCTGCTCGACCCGCTTCCAGCGATAGCCGGCGATCCCGAGCAGCAGGCCGCCGGCGACGCCGAACGGCACCGCGATGACGATCGAGGACAGCGTCACCATGGCGCTGTTCCACTGGCCGAACACGGCCAGATAGAGGAAGCAGGCGCCCACGAAGGCGGCGAGTTTCCAGCCGCGCGCGTACAAGCCCATCGCGACGACGACCGCGACAACCGCGATCCATGTCAGCGGCGGCAGCACCTGCACGGCGTCCGAGCCCTGGCCTCTCAGGAAGCCGGTCGATAGCAGGCTGGTGGCGATGGTCAGCGGAATATCGAGCAGCCAGGAAATGAAGCGGGTGAGCTGCAGGAAGGTGAACAGGCCGAAGGTCGCGTCCTCGATCAGCCACTTCATGAAATCGGAGATCCAGGCCGCCAGCGGCACGGTCCAGGCGCGCGGCCATTCATAGGCCCAGTCGAGGCCGAGCGCCTCTATGACGTCCTCGCCGTATTGGGCGACGACCAGCGAGGCGATCAGCACGCCGAGCCAGAACAGCGCGTTGGGGCCGATCGGGCCGATCCGGACTGCAGGCGAGGGCAGGGCAGCCGCGCGCGCCGTCATGACCCGCTTTCCGTGCTCGCAGCGGCAAAGGACCGTCCTACCAGTACGTCGACGACCGCCTTCGCATCGACCATGCCCGCCCGATTGCCGGCCTTGTCGAGGACCGCGAACGGCCGGTCGGCGGATTCCACCTTGTCGGCGATGTCGGCGATCAGCGCGCCGGCACTGACTTCGCCGGCGACGTCGGCGCCGTTCGTCCACGGCGTCATGACGGAGCCCGCGGTGACCACCTTGGCGCGCGGAATATGGCGGGTGAATTCGGCGACATAATCGGTCGCCGGCGCCAGCACGAGCTGTTCCGGCGTGCCGGTCTGGATAATAGCCCCGTCCTTCATGATGGCGATGCGGTCGGCCAGACGGATCGCCTCGTCGAAATCATGGGTGATGAAGACGATGGTCTTCTTGAGCACGGACTGCAGGCGGATGAACTCGTCCTGCATCTCGCGGCGGATCAGCGGATCGAGTGCGGAGAACGGCTCGTCGAGGAACCACAGTTCCGGCTCCACGGCGAGAGAACGCGCGATGCCGACGCGCTGCTGCTGGCCGCCGGACAGTTCGCGCGGATAGTAGCTTTCGCGCCCCTCCAGTCCCACCAGCTCGATGACCCGCCGTGCGCGTTCCTCGCGGCTCTTGAGGTCGAGGCCCTGAACCTCGAGCGGGAAGGCGACGTTGCCGAGCACGGTGAGGTGGGGCAGCAGGGCGAAGTGCTGGAACACCATGCCCATGCGGTGCCGGCGGATCTCGATCATCTCGCGATCGCTCGCCCTCAGAAGGTCGCGCCCTTCGAACAGGATTTCGCCGGCGGTCGGCTCGATCAGCCGCGACAGGCAACGCACCAGGGTCGACTTGCCCGACCCCGACAGGCCCATGATGATGAAGATCTCGCCCTGCCGGACATCGAGATCGGCGTCGCGCACCGCGCCGATCAGGCCGGCGGCGCGGATGTCCTCGAGGTCCGGAGGCGCGTCGCGGCCTTTGAGAAGGTCCCCGGCGCCGGGGCCGAACAGCTTCCAGACGCCCCGGCAGGACAGCTTTACGTCGGACTGAGACGAGTCGGTTTCGGACATTACGGTTTCCCTTCCGGACAGGTGCAGCCGTGTCCGGACGAGCGTTCCAGATCAAAACGCGAATGCAAAGCCGCGATTGTGCGGCTCCGGGATCCCTGGCCGGGGGCTGTGGGGCGCCGCGGGAGCTGCGGCAGCCCCTATGCCCCCGGCGGGAGGATCCTCAGTTACCGATCCACTTTTTCCAGCGGTCTTCGTTGCTGGCGATCCAATCGTTGACGACGTCTTCGACCTTCTCGCCTTCGAGATCGACCTTGGCGACCATTTCGCCCATCTCGTCGTTCGTCACGTTGAACGCCTTGATGGCGGAGTGGGCACCAGGCCACTTGTCCTTGATGCCGGCCCAGCCGGCCTTCCAGATCGGGCCGCGCGGCTTGCCGCAGTCGTAGGCCATGTCCTTGTTGATGCCCCAGCTCGGATCTTCGTAGCAGGCGGCTTCATACTTCGGGAAATCGACCCATTCGCCCTTGTACTTGATGGGCGCCCAGTGCGGTGCGTAGACCCACAGCAGGATCGGTGCCTCGCGCTGGTAGGCGGACTCGAGCTCGGCGAACAGCGCCGCGTCCGTACCCGCGTGGATCACCTCGATCGGCAGATCCAGCGCCTCGGCGCGCTCGTCGTCGAAGCCTCCCCAGGTGACCGGCCCGCCGAGATAGCGGCCGGCCGGCGCGGTCTCCGGCGTCGAGAACGCTTCGCCGCACTCCAGAAGCGCCTTCCAGTCAGGCAGGCCGGGGCACTTCTCCTTCATGTATTCGGGATACCACCATTCCTCGATGGCGAGCATGCCGGTCTCGCCGAGATTCTCGACGTTCCCGGTCGCAACCGCCTCGTCGAGCGCCTCTCGGCCCGTGGTCTCCCAGATTTCCATGGCCAGATGCAGGTCGCCCGTCTTGAGACCGGCGAACTGGGCGAGATAGTCGGCCTGAACGTAGTCGACGTTGTAGCCGGCCTTTTTGAGCACTTCGCCCATGAGCTGGGTGGTGATGAGCTGGCCCGTCCAGTCGTGCAGGGTCAGCTTGAGCGGATCCTTGGATTCGGCCTCGGCGAACGCGGGAAGCGCGCTGGCTGAGGCGAACAGAGCGGCCGCCGTGGCGGCCGCGACGGCGATGCGTGGCAATGTCATGTTCGCTCACCTCCGTATTTGTTCTGAAGAGCGTAGACCTGTTCCCCTGGCGTCGAGCGCGCAGAAGGGTGGGACGCTCGACCCGACAGAGATGATCCGGTGACACGCGCCCCGGCGTCAACACAAAAATCACAAAAAATGTGGAAATGGCGTTGAAAATCAGCGTATTTTTTTGGAAGTCTGTGGCGATGCCCGGCGCGCGTCCAGGATCGCGCCGGCGGCACGGAGGCTGGTTCCGGTGTACCGCACCCAACGTCAGACGGAGATCATGCGGCTGGTGCAGCTGCGCGGCGCCTGCTCGATCGGCGAGCTCGCCGACCGGCTCAGCGTGTCCGACGAAACCATCCGGCGCACCGTCAAGCCGTTGGTGTCGCAGGGGCTGCTGTCGAAGGTGCACGGCGGCATCACACTGCCCGATACCCACAGCGAGCCGCCGTTCCAGAAGCGCATCCTCGAGAACGCGGAGGCCAAGCGCCGCATTGCAGAACGTGTCGCCGGCCTCGTGCCGAACGGCGACACGCTGATGCTGGATTGCGGATCGACGACGGCCTTCGTCGCACGCGCGCTCAGCCAGCATTCCGGGCTGACCGTGGTGACTAACTCCGCCGAGATCGCCCGGACACTGGCGCCCAACGATTCCAACCGCGTGTTTATGGCCGGCGGGGAACTACGCTCCGACGACACCGCCGCGCTCGGACCGGAGGCGCTGTCGTTTGCCCGTCAGTTCCGCGTTCGCCATGCGATCCTGTCGATCGGCGCGATGGGCCTCGACGGGTCGCTGATGGTTTATCACCTGGCCGAGGCGGAGTTCTCTCGCTCCGTCATCGACCAGGCCGAACAGGTCATCGTTGCCGCCGACGCCTCGAAGTTCGGCCGGCAGAGCCTTGTGCGGATCTGCGGACCGGAGCGCATCGATACGCTCGTCACCGACCACCCGCCACCCGCAGACCTCGCCGAGGCGCTCGAAGCAGCCGGCGTTACCATCGAATACGCGGACTAGCTCGGGGACAGGGTCAGGCGAGGGACCAGTAGATCAGCAGCACGACGATGGCGGCGCCGATGATCCAGGGCAGCTTTGCGGCCAGCCCGGACGTCACCGGCGGTGCAGCGGCGGTCTCCGTAGCCGAAACGGCGGCCCCCGGCGCTTCGCCGGCGGTTTCGCCGGAGTCGGCCTCAGCCGCCCCAGTTTCCTCCTCGACGAGACTGCCGAACTTGGAAAAGAACTCGCCCGACAGCTTTTTTGCGGTGCTGTCCATCAGCCGGCTGCCGAGCTGAGCGATCTTGCCGCCGATGTCGGTCTTCACCGCGTAGTCCAGCAGCGTCTTGCCGTCCTCCTCGGTCAGCTTCACGTCGGCGCTGCCCTTGGCGAATCCGGCCGGGCCGCCCTTGCCTTCGCCGACTAGCGTGTAGCTTTCCGGCGGATTGAGATTGGTGAGCTCGACGGTGCCGTTGAACCTGGCCTTGACCGGGCCGATCCGGATGGCGACCGTCGCCTCCATTTCGGTATCCGATTTCTTTTCGAGGCTTTCGCAGCCCGGGATCGCCTGGCGCAGGATATCCGGATCGTTCAGCGCTTCGTAGACCTTCTGGCGCGGCGCGTTGATGAGTTGCTGCCCGGTAAGCTCCACGGGGTATCTCCTTGTCGTTGGCGCCCGTCCGGACGCGGCGTATTCGGGTTCGGTGTGTTCAGAGAACCTTGGTGGTCGCCGGCTCGTCCGCCTGGACGGCGCCGCGGCGTTCGCGCACGATCTCGCCGAGGATCGACAGGGCGATTTCCTCCGGTTCGATCGCGCCGATATCCAGACCCGCAGGGCCATGCAGTGCCGCCTTGGCCTGGTCCGGCACTTCATTGCCGATCTGGTCGAGCAATTTGGCGATCTTCCGCCGGCTGCCAACCATGCCGACATAGCCCGCGCCCGAGAGCAGCGCATACTTGAGCGCCTCGCGATCGCGTTTGCCCTGGGTGGCGACGATGACGGCATCGCGCGCGCTCAGGTCCAGTTCGGCCAGGTCGAAGTCGGCGATCAGCCGGTCGACGCCGGCGAAGCGATCGTGATCCTCCTCGCGCGCCACCGCGATCGTGCGGTAGCCCATGGCGCCGGCCAGGTTGGCGAGCGTCGTGGCCACGGGCGATGCGCCGCAGACGACGATGCGGGCGGTCTGTTGCATCGGCTCGAAGAAGATGTCGACGGTGCCGCCGCTCGGGCAGCTCGAGGAGTGCAGCTCGACGCCATCGACATCGACGGCCTCGACGACGTCTTCCTTCGGCTTGACGCGGATGATGCGGGGCTTGCCGTCCGAAAGGGCCTCCAGCCCGACGCGTTTCACTGCGCCCTGAACGCAGCCGCCGCCGATATAGCCGTGCACCGTGCCGTCGCGCGTGACCACGGCCTTGGCGCCGGCCTTGGCCGAGGTCGCGGCCGCCGTGCGGATCACGGTCGCGACACAGAAGTCCTCGCCGGTCTCCCGCAGCCGGTCCATCAGTTCGAGCGTACTGGATGTGGTTTTGCTCATCGCATCACCTCACATTCGGGCGAGATCGTCTTCGATCGCACCGAGCGAATTCAGCGTGTTGGCGGCGGCGAAATGGTCGATCAGCGGCAGCGCCTGCGCCATCGCCCGGGTAACCGGTTCATAGTCGCGCCAGCCCAGCATCGGATTGAGCCAGACGATCCGGCGCACCCGCTTCTTCAGGCGCTTGAGTTCCGCCGCCATCGCCTCCGGCGATCCCGTGTCGTAGCCGTCGCTCAAGATCACGAACACGGTCCGCGAATTGAGCGCCCGCCGGGCATAGCGGTCGTTGAAGACCTTCAGGCTGTCGCCGAGACGCGTGCCGCCGCCGAAGCCGTCGGCCATCAGGGCGAGCCGGGTCATCGCCTTGATGGAATCCCTGTCCTGCAGCGCATCGGTGACGCGGATCAGTCTTGTGTGGAACAGATAGGCGTCCGCATCGATCCACTCGCACACGAGCCCCTTCACGAACTGCAGGAAGAACCGGCTGTAGAGCTTCATCGAGCCGGACACGTCGAGCAGCACGACAATGCGGACCGGCCGGTCGGGCCGGGCCTTGTGGACGAGGGTGATCGGTTCGCCGCCGTGCGCGATGTTGGAGCGGATCGTCCGGCGCAGGTCGAGCTTGGAGCCGGCATTCGCGATCCGGTAGCGGCGCGACAGGCGATAGCGCATCGCAGCCGCCAGCCGGTAGGCCAGCCGCTCCGCCTCGGCGATCTCGTCGGGGTCGGCGACATGGCGCAGGTCCGCTTTCCTGAGCTGGTTCTGCCGCGAGGCGACGGCGCGCTCGGCCGAGGTGCCGGAGAGATCGTCGTCGGCGCTGCCGCCGCTGCCCGGATCGCCCATGCCGCTTGCCTCGCCGTCGGGCAGTTGACCCGACCAGATCGACGGGCGGGTCGCCGAGCTCCTGCGATGCGGATTGGCCTTGCCGGCGCTCGCGCGCTCCCGTCCGCGGGCGAACCAGTAGGCTTCGAACAGGTCGTCGAAGCGTTCCCATTCCTCGTGGCGGCCGGTCAGCAGGGTCTTCAGGCTCTGCCGGACCCGGTCCCGCTCGAGCGGTCCGATCCGGTCGATCAGCTTCAGCGCGGCCTGCGTCTCCGACGGGCCGACCGCGAAGTCGTTGAGCCGCAGATGGTCGATGAAACCGGCCACCCGGGCCGCGATCGGAGCCGGGTTCGAAGTCTGGACGGTGCCGGTCATGCCGCCTGGCCGACCAGCCGGCTGGTGACTTCCTTCGTCACCGACCTGGAATCGGCCTCCGTCTTGAGCAGGCAGATCAGGCTCGACTGGACAGTCTCGAGATCGTGTTCGAGCGCCCTGACGCCGAGGCCCGTCAGCGCGGCCGCCCAATCGAGCGTCTCGGCGATGCCCGGCGCCTTGTCCAGATCCTCCTTGCGCAACTCGCGAACGAAGCGGGCGACCTGCACCGCCAGGGTCTCTTCGATATCCGGCAGATGGCTGAGGATGATCGCCAGCTCGCGCTCGGGATCGGGGAACTCGACATAGGCGTAGAGACAGCGGCGGCGCAACGCGTCGGACAACTCGCGCGTCCCGTTCGAGGTCAGGATGACGTGCGGCACCGTCTTCGCCGCGACGGTTCCAAGCTCGGGAATCGTGATCTGAAAGTCCGACAGGATCTCCAGCAGGTAGGCCTCGAACTCCTCGTCGGCCCGGTCGATCTCGTCGATCAGCAGGACCGGCGCCTTGTCCTGGCTGATCGCCTCCAACAGCGGCCGGCGCAGCAGGTAGTCTTCCGAAAAGATGTGCTTTTCGATTTCCGCGGCGCCGATCTGTTCGTGTTCGCTCGCCTTGATGGCCAGAAGCTGACGCTGATAGTTCCACTCGTAGATCGCCGCGTTGGCGTCTAGCCCCTCGTAGCATTGCAGCCGGATCAGCCGTGTATCGAGGATGCCGGCGAGCGCCTTGGCGATCTCGGTCTTGCCGACGCCAGCCTCGCCCTCCAGCAGCAACGGTCGCTTCAGCGTCAGCGCGAGCTGCAGCGCCGTCGCCAGCGTGTCGTCGGCAACGTAGTGAACCGCCGCGAGGCGGTTCTTGAGATCTGCAACTGTTTCCATGTGCTCTATGTGGGGCAGCCGGAGGCCGAATTCGAGGTTCGGCCTCCGGCGCCCTCCCCAGACTCAGGCCTCGGTCTTTAGCCGTTCAGCCCGAGCTTTTCGGCGGTCTTCCAGACACGCCAGTGGTCATGCGGCATTTGCGTGTGCGTCAGGCCTTTATGGGCAAACGCATCGTTGACCGCATTCGAGAAGGCGGACACGCCGCCGACATTGGGGCTTTCGCCGACGCCCTTGGCACCTATCGGATGATGCGGCGAGGGGGTCACCGTGTGATCGGTTTCCCAGGTCGGCGTTTCCACGGCGGTCGGCAGGAAGAAGTCGAGCAGACTGCCGCCCTTCACGTTGCCGATCTCGTCGTAGGCGATCTCCTGGCCCATGGCGATTGCAAGCGATTCCGTCAGTCCGCCATGCACCTGCCCCTCGATGATCATCGGGTTTATGCGGGTGCCGCAGTCATCTAGCGCGTAGAAGCGGCGGATGTCGGTGACGCCGGTGTCCACGTCGATGTCGGCGACGCAGACATAGGCCCCGAACGGATAGGTCATGTTGGGCGGATCGTAGTAGCTGACCGCCTCCAGACCCGGTTCGAGGCCCGGGATCGCCTGGTTGTAGGAGGCAAAGGCGATCTCGGCCATGGTCTTGGCCTGCTCGGGATTGCCCTTCACCTGGAACCGGTCGACATCCCATTCCAGATCGTCCTCGTGGACCTCCAGCAGGTAGGCCGCGATCATCTGCGCCTTGGCGCGGATCTTCCGCCCCGCCATCGCCGTGGCGGCGCCGGCCACCGGGGTCGAGCGCGACCCGTAGGTGCCCAGGCCGTAGGGCGCGGTGTCCGTGTCGCCTTCCTCGATGGTGATCTGGTCGGCGGGAATGCCGATCTCGCTGGCCAGGATCTGGGCGAAGGTGGTGGCGTGTCCCTGGCCCTGGCTGATCGTGCCGAGCCGGGCGATCGCGCTGCCGGTCGGATGAATGCGGATCTCGCAGGAGTCGAACATGCCGAGCCCCAGGATGTCGCAGTTCTTGACCGGCCCGGCCCCGACGATCTCGGTGAAGAAGGCGACGCCGACACCCATCAGCTTGCGGGTCTCGCCGCGGTCGAAGGCTTCGCGATTGGCCTTCTGCTCGGCGCGCAGACCGGCGTAGTCGACGGTCTTCATCGCCTTGTCCATCGCGGTCTCGTAGTCGCCGGAATCGTATTCCCAGCCGAGCACCGAGGTGTAGGGGAACTGCTCCTTTTTGATGAAGTTCTTCATACGGATCTCGGCGGGATCCATGTCCAGCTTGCGGGCCAGCACGTCGATCATCCGCTCGATGAAGTAGGAGGCTTCCGTCACCCGGAACGAGCACCGGTAAGCGACGCCGCCCGGTGCCTTGTTGGTGTAGACGCCGTCCACCGCCACATGGGCGACCGGGATGTCGTAGGACCCGGTGCAGATGTTAAAGAACCCGGCAGGGAACTTGGTCGGATCGGCGCAGGCGTCGAACGCGCCGTGGTCAGCGAGCACGTGGCAGTCGAGCCCGGTGATGCGGCCGTCCCGCGTCGCCGCGATCCGGCCCGTCATGTGGTAGTCGCGGGCGAACGCGGTTGCGGTGAGATTTTCGATGCGGTCCTCGATCCACTTGATCGGCACGCCGGTGACGATCGAGGCCACCGCGGCGCAGATGTAGCCGGGATAGACGCCGACCTTGTTGCCGAAGCCGCCGCCGATGTCCGGCGAGATGATGCGGATGTTGTGCTCGGGGATGTTGGTGATCAGCGAGGCAACCGTGCGCACCGCATGCGGCGCCTGGAAGGTGCCCCAGATCGTCAGCTTGCCGTTCACCTTGTCCATCGATGCCACGCAGCCGCAGGTCTCGAGCGGGCAGGGATGGACGCGCTGATAGGTGATCAGTTCCTCGGCCACGACCTCGGCCTCGCCGATCGCCTTGTGGGTCGCGTCCTTGTCGCCGACCTCCCAGGTGAAGATGTGGTTGTAGTGCTTCCGCGGGCCGTGCGCGCCTTCCATCTTGTCCTTGATGTCTTCGCGCAGAAGCGGCGCGCCGTCATCCATCGCCTTAAAGGCGTCGGTGAGGGCGGGAAGCTGCTCGTAGTCGACCTCGACGAGATCGACCGCGTCGGCGGCCACATAGCGGTTCTCGGCCACCACGAAGGCCACTTCCTGGCCCTGGAACAGCACCTTCTCGTCGGCCAGCACCGCCTGCACGTCGCCGGCCAGCGTCGGCATGTAGTGCAGGTTGAGGGGTTTGAGGTCTTCCGCCGTCAGGACGGCGACGACGCCGGGCACGGCCAGCGCCGCGTCCTTGTTGATCGACTTGATACGGGCGTGGCCGTAGGGGCTGCGGACGAAATCGCCGAACAGCATGCCGGGCATCTTGATGTCGTCGACATAGTTGCCCTTGCCCTGGGTGAACCGCGCATCTTCGACGCGCTTGCGCTTCGAACCGAGGCCCTGGAGCTTCTCGGCGCGTTCGACGGCTGTCGGGGTCTGGTCGTTCATTCTGCAGCCTCCTTCGCGCCGGCGAGCACTTCGGCCGCCGCGCTGATGGACTTCACGATGTTCTGGTATCCGGTGCAGCGGCACAGATTGCCGGAAATGCCCATCCGGATTTCCTCTTCGGTCGGGGACGGGTTCTCCTGCAGCA
>Ga0207814_101093_pt1 | contig 10399 bp, 11 predicted proteins | sample TtaePargueraPR_7_FD_187755 | JGI IMG/M metagenome (GOLD analysis project Ga0207814, IMG submission 187755) | Aerobic enrichment media microbial communities from Bioluminiscent Bay, La Parguera, Puerto Rico - Tt and P1 (2) (SPAdes) | ecosystem: Environmental > Aquatic > Marine > Unclassified ... | reverse complement strand
CGACGAGCTCCAGTGGCAACTCGCCCACCTCCGCTCCCGCGGCCACTCCGAGGGCGCCGAGGCCCTGCGCGAGCGCTGGTTCGCCCGCATGTGGGACATCAGCCCCTTCATGAAGACCCTCAAGCAGCGCTTCTCCCAGTGGTTCAACCGCCGCCACCAGCGCAAGGGCACCCTCTGGGAGGACCGCTTCCGCTCGGTGCTCGTCGAGGGCGAGTGCCACGCCCTGCGCGCGATGGCCGCCTACATCGACCTCAACCCGGTCCGCGCCGGCCTCTGCGAGGATCCCGCCGAATACCGCTGGTGCGGCTACGCCGAGGCGCTGGCCGGAGGCCGTCGCGCCCGCCAGGCCCTGGCCTTCCTCAACTCGCTGGCGCCCCACGGCGGGCGCCTGCCCCGCGAACGCCAGGCCCCCACGGCCGCCGAGAACCTGCGTCGCTGGCGCTGCTGGCTGTTCGGCATCCCCCACAGCCCCGCCGCCCAGGAGCAGCAGCGGGCCCGCGAGCAGACCCGCCCCGGCAGCGCCGAGACCCGCGCCCGCGTGCCACGCCCGGCCGCCCTCAAGGTGCTCGCGCAGGGCGGACGACTCGACCCCGCCAGTTACCTGCGCTGCCGGGTGCGCTACCTGAGCGACGGCCTGGTCTTCGGCCGCCGCGAGTTCGTCGAGCAGGCCTTCGCCGCCTGCCGCGAACACTTCTCGCCCCAGCGCCGGACCGGTGCCCGCCCGCTGCGCGGCCTGCAGCCCGCCGCCCCGACCGAACGCCTCTACACCGCCCGACAACTCCGCAAACAGCTCTTCGGGTAGCCGACGCGCGAGGCGAGTTTCGCCAAGGCTCGCCCCGTCCATGCCTCCGCCAGACGAACGGATCCACTCCCGCCGCAACATCCCCCGATCCGCCGCCGTAGGCCCGGGATGAGCCTCGCTCGACGCTCCGTCCTGAAAGGTCTGGCGGCCGGGGGACTGAATCTCCTCCTCCCCGGTGGACTCTACGCCCAGACCGGACCCCGCCGCCCGTCTCCCAACGCCAGGATCCGCGTCGCCTGCATCGGCGTCGGCGGGCGGGGCCGGGCGGCGGTCAACGCGATGGCCAGGGAGGAGATCGTCGGATTCTGCGATGTCGATGATCGCCAGGCCGAGTGGGCCTTCGCCAGGTGGAGCGACGTTCCCCATTTCAAGGACTACCGGGAGATGCTCGACCACCTCGACGACCGCATCGACGCGGTCACGGTGTCCGGACCGGATCACGTGCACTTCGACCACGCGATGGAGGCGGTGCGACGCGGCAAGCACGTCTACGTCGAAAAGCCCCTCTGCCAGACCATCGCCCAGACGCGGGAGCTGCGCGAGGCGGCTCGCGAGGCCGGAGTGGTCAGCCAGATGGGCAACCAGGGGCACTCGCAGGACAGGGTTCGAATGCTCAAGGAATGGGTCGGCGCCGGGATCGTCGGACCCCTGGTGGCGGTCGACGCCTGGACCGACCGGCCGGCCGGCTGGTGGCCGCAGGGACGAAGCGCCCTGCCAGAGGCCGAACCGGTCCCGGAGCAACTCGCCTGGGACCTCTGGCGCCACGGGATCGATGTCGACTACTCGAGCGAATTGCTGCCCTTCAAGTGGCGCGGCTGGACCTACTTCGGCACCGGCGCGCTCGGCGACATGGCCTGCCACATCCTCGACCCGTTCTGGTACGCTTTCGAGCCCGGCATGCCCGACTGGGTCGAATGCGAGGCCAAGGGCGGTTCGGAGGTGAGCTTCCCCGAGACCGCGGTCGTCCGCTACCATTTCCCGGCACGGGACGGCCGCCCCGAGTTCCTGCTGAGCTTCTCGAGCGGAAAGAAGATCCGCCCGCCCGCCCCGCGGGTCCTGCTCGACGGAAACTACCCGGACAGCGGTTCGATCTTCTACGGAAGCCGCGAAACCGTGCTCGCCGACAGCCACGCCAGCCGCATCGAGATCCTCCCCGCCCTGCGCGCCGCCGAGCTGAGCGACGGCCTGCCCGCACCGACCCTGCCACGGATCCGGCGACAGAACCACTTCGGCAACTGGCTCGACGCGATCCGCGGCACGGTCGACCGGGCGTGTTCCCATTTCGACTACGCGGGCGGACTCAACGAGCTCGTGCTCCTCGGCGTGGTCGCGCAGCGCCTGCCGGGAAGACGGCTTGCCTATGACGCCACCGCCGGCCGCTTCACCCACGACGAGGACGCCGACCGGTTGATCTCCTCGGTGATCTCCTGAAGGCCGCGGGGGCGCCACTTGCCCCGAATCGCGCCGCCATCGACAGTCGGGGTGATGAAACGCGGCAAGCTCCTCGCGATGGTCCCGGCCGCCTCCGCATGGCTCGCCCTCCGATCGAAGGGCGCACCCCTCCCCGAAGGCCCGACGACCTCCGCCGGCTTCGCGATTTCGGTGCAGTGCTGGTCGTTCAAGGAGTTCACCCTGTTCGAGGCCATCGAGCTGGCCGCCGCGGCCGGGGCGGGCGCGGTCGAGCTCTACCCCGGACAGAAGATCGGCGGGCCGCTCGGTGGCGCGAAGCTCGACCCCGCCCGGGCCGACGAACAGGTCGCGGCGATTCTCGATCACTGCGGACGACACCGGATCGCCCCGGTCAACTTCGGCGTCACCGAGGTGCCCAAGGACGAGGCCAGGGCCCGGGTGGTGTTCGAGTTCGCACGGCGCCTCGGAATGTACGGGATCACCACCGAGTCGCTCGGGTCGCTCGACACCCTCGAGCGGTTGGCCGCGGAGTTCGACCTCAGGGTGTGCTTCCACAACCATCCGAAGCCGACCCGGCTGTGGCGGCCCGAGGTCGTCGCCCGAGCGCTTGAGGGTCGTGACGAGAGGCTCGGCCACTGCGCCGACCTCGGCCACTGGGCGAGTTCCGGTCTCGACCCGCTCGAGGTGGTGCGCGCCATCGCCCCCCGCGTTCGATCGCTCCACATGAAGGACCGTGCCGAAATCGGGACCTGGACCCACGACCGTCCCTTCGGAACCGGGATCATCGACCTGGCCGCGATCCTCGACGAGCTCCGCCGGCACGGCTTCGCCGGCAACGTGTCGATCGAGTACGAGCACAACTGGAAGACCAGCCTGCCCGAGATCGCCCAATGCGTGGGCTATCTCCGCGGCTACTCGAGAATGCGGGCCTGAACGGCCCCGCGCTCCCCCCCCGAGATTCCTCTTTTCTTCCCGACAGCGGGCGTCATAGCGTAATCGAGTAATTCCCGTCGTCCGGCGCTCCGGTCGTACGGCGACCGATGATCCAGAACCCCAATCGCAGACCCCCATGAAACCCTCCACGCTCCCGCTCCTTTCCGCCGCCATGCTGCTCGCCGGCACGACCCTCGCCGGTGCCGGCGAGATCTCGCTCGGCACCATGAATCGGATCAACGTCTCGCTCACCTGCGAGCGCGCCGGCGATCCCGTCGTCAACAACAACACCCGCACCGAGATGACCCGGACCCGGCTGGAGCGCGTGCGTTTCGGCAACCGCGACGTCCTCCTGGAAATGGTCGGCGACGAGCTGATTCCCTCGATCCAGGGCTGGGGCCTGGCCGAGATCTTCGATTCGGACGGCAACCCCCTCGGCATCTTCGCCCACCACCGCACGCTCGGATCGGTGGCGGTCCCGGGAGAGCTGCTCAGCTACTCCGGCCCCGAGGACGTCGTCGAGACCTACAGCACCACCTTCAATCTCGACCTCGGCGCGACGACCCAGGACGACCGCCGCTGGACCGGCATCACCGAGTGGACCATCGACGGCTGGTCGGTCATGGGCCCGACGATGGGTCGGACCTACCTTCGCTACCAGCGCACGACCCCGCCCACCAGCTGGTACATCGTGAACTACACCGCGAACGTCCACGGACTGATCAGCGGCGAGTCTAACCTCTACTGCACCGGGCGGGTGATCTCGAATGGCGGCGGCACACAAATCAACACCGCCGACTACCAGCTGGCGGACGAGTGAACCGGAGCCGCCAAGAGGGGCCGGCCCGCCGGCCTTTCGCCCCCCCCGGAACATGCGCCTGCTGATCCCATCCCTCGCCGCCGCCCTCCTGCTGGGCGGCGGCGTTTTCGTCTGGAAGAACCGCCACCCCGGGGACGCCCCGCCTTCCACCGGGGCGGACCGGGCGGAAGCCCGCGGCACCGAGCGAACCGCCGGCGCCCCGTCCGTCGACCGGCGCCCCCGGCCCGACCCGCGCCCGGAGTGGACCGAGGAGCGCTCCACGGAGGAACTCACCGAGCTTCGCGAGCGGATCTACGACCTCACGACCACCTACGAGGCCTCGGCGATCCCTGATCTCGTCGGCTTCCTCGACGATCCCTCGCCCGCGATCCGCGCGGAGGCGCGCGAGGGCATCCGGCAGTTGGGCGAGAAGGCGGCGGTGCCCTACCTGCTCAAGGCCGCGAAGGAGGCCCCGAACCCCGCCGAGGCGGTGGAACTGGAGGAAATCGCCCGCTGGCTCGAACTGCCGCCGGCCAGCGGCGAGCGACGCTGAGTCAGCCCCCCTCGGACGCCTCCCAGAGCCGGTTGCGCAGGGCCTCGGCCGCCGCCCGCGCCTCGGCCTCCTTCTTGCTCTTGCCGCGCCCGACGGCCAGCACCTTGCCGCACCACGACACCTGCGCCTGGAACACCTTCCGGTGGTCGGGACCGGTCTCCCCGAGAATCTCGTACTCCGGGGGCTCGGGCTGGATCGCCTGCAGGCACTCCTGAAGTTCGCCCTTGGGATTCCTCTCCTCGGGGCTGCCCGCGAGCGCCTCGATCTCCGACTGGAACAGCCTCAGCACCAGATCGCGGGTCTCGGCGTAGCCACAGTCGAGGTAGGCCGCGCCAATCAGCGCCTCGAAGGCGTCGGCCAGCGTCGACACCCGTCGCCGTCCCCCGGTCGCCTCCTCGCCCTTGCCGAGCAGGACGTAGCTTCCGAGGTCGATGGTCAGCGCGAATCGCGCCAGCGCCCGTCGCGAGACCAGCCGCGAGCGCAGCTTGGTCAGCTTCCCCTCGGGGAAGTCGGGAAACATCTTGAACAGGTCCTCGGTGAGGATCAGCTGGAGCACTGCATCGCCCAGGAACTCGAGCCGCTGGTTGTCGAAGTGCGGGCGCTGGGACTCGTACGCCAGGCTCGGGTGGGTCATCGCCTCGGCCAGAAGCAGCGAGTTGCGAAACTTGTATCCGAGGCGGCTCTCGAGACTTTCCATGACTTGCGATTCCGCGAAGCCGCCTCTTCCCTCCGGGAACCAAAGCTCCCCGAAGAAAAAGGTGGGGTGACCGACGGGACTCGAACCCGCGACAACCGGAACCACAATCCGGGGCTCTACCAACTGAGCTACGGTCACCGTTGGCGGAGGCGGGAGAGCTACGTGCCGGCTTCGCGTTTGGGAAGCGAAAAATCATGCCAATCCGCGAATCGCCGGGCAGTTTCTCCCCATGGACGACCCGCCGCACCGCGTTCCGATCACACCGGAGCTCGACCTCCACACCTTCCGGCCCTCGGAGATCGGCGAGCTGTTGCCGGAATACTTCGCCGAATGCCGCCGGGATGGGATCCTTGCCGTGCGGGTGGTCCACGGCAAGGGCCGGGGCACCCTGCGCGAGGGCGTCCATGCGCTGCTGCGCCGGCTCCCCGAGGTGCGCGACTTCCAGTATCCGGCCGGCGGCGGCTCGGGCGGCTGGGGCGCTACCTGGGTGTTTCTGCACGAGCCAGCAGCCACAGCAGGTCCGACAGGCGATTGAAGTAGAGTCGCACCACCTCCGGGACCGCGCCGTCCCGCTCATGCAGTTCCCACACCCGTCGCTCGGCCCGCCGTGCCACGGTCCGCGCCAGGTCGAGCGCCGCCCGGGCCAGCGAATGCTCCACTCCCGGGCGCGCCCAGCCCTCGAAGCGCACGCCGGCCGCCTCGCGCGCCGCGGCCTGCTCCTCGAGCCAGGCGACATCCTCCGCGGTGAGCATCGCATAGCCCTTCTCACCATAGCGGTCCGAGTCCTCCGGGAGGCAGGCCAGCTGGCCCATCAGCCCGACCAGCCGCTCCTGGACCCGGTCGATCACGGCTTCCATCTCCGTGGCCAATCCCGCCGCCCGCGCCATCCCGAGTGCCGCGTTGAGTTCGTCCACCGCGCCCAGGGCCTCCACCCGTCCGCTGGTCTTCGCCACCCGGCGCCCGAACAGCAGGTCGGTTTCCCCGCCGTCGCCCCGTCCCGTGATGATGCTCATGACCCTCCCTAGCCCGCCCCGCCCGAAACGCCAATCCGCGATCTACAATCCGCCCTCCCCACCCTACGCTGCGCCCGCATGAAGCTCGCGAAGCTCCACGACGGCCCCGAGATCTTCCACACCCTGCAGGGCGAGGGCGTGTCCGCAGGCGTGCCCGCCGTGTTCGTCCGCGCCTCGCTCTGCAACCTCCACTGCCGCTGGTGCGACACCGAATACACCTGGAACTTCACCGGCACACCCTGGCCCCACGACAAGGACCCGCAGCCCGGCGGGGCCAAGCACGAGAAGTCCGCCGTGATGCTCGAGCGGTCGCCCGCCGAGGTCGCCGAGGAGGTCGCCCGCCATCCCTGCCGGCGCGTCGTCCTCACCGGCGGCGAGCCCCTGCTGCAGCAGGGGGAGTGGCTGGAAATGATCGCCCTCCTCCGCGAGCGCGATGGCCGCTATTTCTTCGAGGTCGAAACCAACGGCACGCTGCGCCCGGAGCCCCGCTTCGAGGCCGCCGTCGACCAGTTCAACGTCTCGCCCAAGCTCGCCCACGCCGGGATGCCCGAGAAGCTCCGGCTGGTTCCCGGGGTCCTCGCCCACTTCGCCGCCAGCCCGAAGGCCTGGTTCAAGTTCGTCGCCGCCTGCGACGGGGACTTCGCCGAGATCGACGAGCTGGTGACCCGCTTCGCCCTGCCCGCCGATCGCCTGCTGGTGATGCCGGAAGGCCGGAGCGCCGCCCAGCTCGACCGCAACGCCACCGCGGTCGCCGAGGCCTGCCTGCAACGCGGCTGGCGCTTCGCCGACCGACTCCACGTCCGCCTGTGGGGCGACCGCCGGGGGGTCTGAGCCCGCGGAATCCGCCCCGATCGCGGGAAAACCGCCCGGAATCCCGCAACTTTCGCCTCGCCTCCCGGTTCTCCCCGACGGAAAACAACCTCCGCCATGAAGCGCCCCGACGATTCCACGCCCGAAAACTGGGAAGACGATCCGGTTTGGAGCCTGCTCCGCCAGGCTCCCCGCGTCGAGGCGCGCCCGTCGTTCGCGGATGACGTGGTCCGGGCGGCCCGCCTCGCCCAGGCCGAGGAGCCGTGGTGGAGGCGCCTGCGCCTGCCGCTCGCCCTCGGCACGCTGGGAACCGCCGCCACCGCGGTGGTGGTGGCGCTGGTGATGTTCAACAACCGGCCCGCCGATGGCGGCGCGGTGGCCGCTCCGCTCGCCGGAACCGGCGTCGAGGTCCCCGCCGCCGAATCGCTCGAGTCGCTCGACGACATGGTCCGCACCGAGGCCCTCCTCGTCGCCGCCGAGCAGCCCTCGGCCTTCAGCGACGCCGAGCTGGTCTCGCTGATCAGCTACTGACCCGGAGCCGTCCCTTCGACCCGGCCTCGCTTCGGACTTGGATTCCGGGGCTCCGTTGCCCGAGCCTCCGGCGTGTTTCCCGCCCTGATCTTCGACCTCGACGGCACCCTGATCGACTCGCTCCCGGGCATCGCCGACTCGCTCAATCACGCCCTGGCCGCGGAAGGGCTCACCCCGCACCCGCGGCCGACGGTCCAGACCTTCATCGGCAACGGCTCGCTCGAGCTCGCGCGCCGCTCGCTGCCCCCCGGCGCCCGGGACTCCCTCGCGGTCGAAATCGAGGCCGGCTTCAAGCGGCACTACGCCGCCCACTGGCCCTCGGGCACCTTCCTCTACCCCGGCATCTCCGAACTGGTCCGCGAGCTCGCCTCGGCCGGCCACCCGCTGGCGGTGCTGTCGAACAAGCCGCACGACTTCACGGTCGAGATCGTCCGCCACTTTTTCCCGGACGAGCCCTTCTCCCGGGTGCTCGGCCACTCGCCGGAGCACCCCCGGAAGCCGGCTCCGGATTCCTCGCTCCAGCTGCTTTCCCACTGGGGCATCGGCCCGGAGAACGCCTGCTTCGTCGGCGATTCCACGGTCGACCGGGAGACCGCCACCCGGGCCGGGATCCCCTTCATCGGCGTGGCCTGGGGCTACCACGCCCCGGAGCGACTCGGGCCCGCCGTGATCGCCTCGCCCGGGGAGCTCCGCGCGCGCCTGGACTGAGCGCCGGAAAGCCCGTGCCCGCGGCGATTTGACGCCCCCCGGAGCCGCCCCGGGAGCCGCCGGTCATGCCGCACTTTCCGCAAGAACGGCATGGCGGAATTCCAACATATCGTCCAGACTGCAGAGTGGATAGGGCGGATAAAACCGCCGTCCACTTCACCCTAAACGAACAAGGAGAAACAAGATGCAAACCGAAAACGTGAACCTGCCCATAACGGTGACCGTCCGTCACGAGACCGTGACGGATTCCCTGCGCGAGTATGCCCAGAAGAAGATCGAGGGTCTCCATCTCGACTACCCGCGCATCATCGAGGCCAAGGCCATTCTCGACGTCCAGAAGAACCGCCACATCGCGGAAATCCTACTCTTCTGCGCCAACCACATCGTCATCGAGGCCCACACCGAAGGACAGGACATGTACGCCGCCATCGACGAGACGATCGACAAGATCGCCCGCCGCATGCGCAAGCAGAAGACGCGCCTCCTCAAGAAGCGCCGCCCGCATCGCAACGAGTCGATCCGCTACGTCGACGAAAGCTACTTCGACGAGTCGGTCCTCGATCACCCCGAGGAGTCCGAGCACGACCCCGAACCGTTCATCGTCCATCGCGAGCGCTACGGCGTGCGCGAGATGTACAAGGAGGACGCCGTGATGGAACTCGAGCTCACCGACCGGCCGTTCATTCTCTACAAGAGCGCCCGCCGCGGCTGCCTGACGATCCTGTGGCGCCGCAAGGACGGTGAATACGCCGCCATCGACGTGCAGGACTGATCCGCCCGATCCTTCCCACACCCCAACCCGGGCCGGCTCCCTCGCGGGAGTCGGCCTTTTCCGGGCCCGGGTCAGCCGACCGGCACCCAGGCCTCCAGCCGGGTGCTCAGCAGCCAACCCTCGATCTCGGCCCCCGGATAGAGCTGCTCCAGCACCTGGCGGTAGGCGGCCATCTGACCGGCGTGGCGCGCCACCAGTTCCTCCGGCCGCCCGACCGCGTCGGTCTTGAAGTCGATCCACTCGACCCGACCGCCGCCCTCCTCGACGTGCAGGCGGTCAATCACCCCGCTCAGCCACTTGCCCTCGAGGATCGCCTCGACCGCTTGCTCGCGGAACAAGGCCACCTTGCGCCCCCTCCGCTCGAAGCGCTCCCGGATCTCCGGGCGCCGCAGTAGCGCGGCCACCTGCCGCCCCGCCTCGCCCTCCGGCAGCACCGGCTCCTCCTCGTCCACCCACCCGAGTGCCTCGAAGGCCTCGTGCACCTCCCTGCCGAAGACCCGACCTCCCGCACCCGACGCCGTCGACCGGGCCTCCCGCCGCTCCCCGCTGGGCGTCGACCGCGCACGCATCGGCACGCCCGGATCGAGCCGCACCGGCTCCGCGGCGGTCCGCTCCTCGCGCGGCCCCGGCTCGGCGAGCCATCCCGGGTCGCCCGCCTGCCACGCAACGCCTGTCCCTTCCGCGCCCAGCGAGCGCATGATCCAGTTCGCCGGCGACGCGAAGTTCTCGCCGTCCTTGCGGCTCTTCGGTGGCTCCGGCAGCAGCACGTAAAGGCCGCGCTTGGCCCGGGTCAGCCCGACGTAGAGCACGCACATCGCCTCGTAGCACTGTGCCTCGCCCCAGCGCGCCTCGGCCTCGCGCAGCTCCGGCACCTGCGCCCGGACCCAGCCGGCCGGGTTCTGCAGCACCCAGCCGTCGCCCCTCGCGACCTCGAACTTCCCGCTGTCCGGAACCTGCTGGTCCTCGATCTCCGGCAGGATCACCACGTCGAAGCCGAGACCCTTCGACTTGTGAACCGTCATCACCTGTACCGCCGCGGTTCCCGGGCCCTGCGAGATCTCCCAGCCCTCGATCCATCGACGGGCCTCCCGGGCGCCGATCCCCCCCGAGGCATCGAAGGCCGCCAGCGCGGCGATCACGTCGCCCGCGCGCCGGCGACCGAACTCGGAAAGCGCCTCCCACAGCGGCTCGACGAGACCCTCGAGCATGCCCGAGAAGCCCCGCTGCTCGGCCGCCGCCATCAGGCCCTCCCACAGTCGCCAGTCGGGCACCGGATCGTCACCGGATGGGTCGCCATGACGGGCCCCGAGCACGGCTTCCAGGGGCGACATTCGGATCACCCCGCGCGCGAAATCGTCCGCCGGGTCGGCC
>Ga0207814_101092_pt1 | contig 10409 bp, 8 predicted proteins | sample TtaePargueraPR_7_FD_187755 | JGI IMG/M metagenome (GOLD analysis project Ga0207814, IMG submission 187755) | Aerobic enrichment media microbial communities from Bioluminiscent Bay, La Parguera, Puerto Rico - Tt and P1 (2) (SPAdes) | ecosystem: Environmental > Aquatic > Marine > Unclassified ... | reverse complement strand
CCCGCTCCGCCACGCTGGCCGCGGCGATCCGGCGCGGCTGGGTGCAGCCGATCCACCCCCCTCTTCTGGATTCTGGACTCTGGCTTCTGAAATCTCTCTCCAGCGCCTCCGCCACCATCTTCGGCAGCTGGGTCGTCTTCCCCGATCCCGTCTCCGACACCACGACCACCACCGGGTGACGGCGAATCGCCTCCACGATCTCCGCCCGACGCGCCACCACGGGCAACGCCTCGGGAAAGTTCATCGCCGGCAACCCGCTCCGCATCGCGCCGGGGGCTTAGCGCAGGCCCGCCCGACCCTCAAGCCCGGCCGTCCGCGCGCCGGATCGACGCGCGGCGGTAGGATCCTTTCTCCACCCACCTGAGGGAGACCGCATTTCTTCCGCTCCGAAGCATTGCCAAGCGAAAGACAACACGCTAGGGGTCACGTATTCAAGACGACACCATAGAGATGAAGATTGATCGAAAAATGAGCATCGGCGCCACCGGTCGGCGAGATTTCCTGAAGCGACTCGGCGGCATCGGCGCCGGCCTGGCGACCGCCTCCCCGCTCGTGCGCGCCCAGGATGGCGCCCCTGCGCGGGCCTCCGGAGCGAAGTACATGGGTGACTTCGTCGCGCCGAAGCTCGACACGGTCAAGGTGGCCATCATCGGCGTCGGCGCCCGTGGGCCGACCCACCTGGCCCACGCCGCGGCCGCCGAGGGCACCGAGTTCGTGGGCATCTGCGATCTCCACGAGGACGCCTGCCAGCGGGCCAAGCAACGGGTGCTCGGGGCCGACGCCGAGCGGCACAAGAACGTGAAGACCTACTCCGGCGACAAGCACGCCTACCGCAAGATGCTCGCCGAAACCAAGCCCGACGCGGTGTGGATCGCCACGCCGTGGGAGTGGCACGCGCCGATGGCGATCGACTGCATGAAGGCCGGTGCCCACGCCTTCGTCGAGGTTCCCCTCGGGACGAGCATCGAGGAGCTGTGGGAGATCATCGACACCTCGGAGCAGACCGGCCGCCACTGCATGATGATGGAGAACGTCAACTACGGCCGCGAGGAGCTGATGTTCCTCAACATGTGCCGGCAGGAAGTGTTCGGCGAGCTGCTCCACGGCGAGGCGGCCTACATTCACGAGCTCCGCGGTCAGATGCACCAGTACGAGAGCGGCCGCGGCACCGGCTCGTGGCGCACGCTCCACTGGGCCAACGAGAACGGCAACCTCTACCCGACCCACGGCCTCGGCCCGGTCGCGCAGTACATGAACCTCGCCCGGGGCGACGACAACTTCCGCCGCCTCGTTTCCTTCTCCTCACCCGCCCGGAACCACGCGCTCTACGCCAAGGAAGTGCTCGGCCCGGAGTCGAAGTCATCCAAGCTCGAGTTCAAGGGGGGCGACATGAACACCTCGATCCTCAAGACCGTGCTCGGCCGCACGGTGATGGTGCAGTGGGACGAGAGCAGCCCGCGGCCCTACAGCCGCCACAACCTGATCCAGGGAACCCGGGGCACGGGCGCCGGCTTCCCCGCTCGGATCGCCCTCGACTACACCTGGAAAAACGCCACCCCCGCCCTGCGCAAACTGCTCGACCTGCCGGAGGGCCAGCCTGACAAGCACTCGAACTACCACAGCTGGATCGAGGGCGGCGGCTTCAATGCCTTCTACGAGCACTTCGACCATCCGCTCTACACCCGGATGCAGGACATCGCGAAGAAGCACGGCGGCCACGGAGGCATGGACGCGATCATGAACTTCCGCGCCATCGAGTGCCTGCGCAAGGGCGAGCCGCTCGACCAGAACCTCTACGAGGGCGCCTTCTGGTCGGCCGTCACGCCGCTCTCGAGGAAGTCCGTCGCCGAGGACGGCATGCCGCAGGACTTCCCCGACTTCACCCGCGGTCGCTGGAAGGATACCCGGCCCCTGCCGGTGGTCTCCTGATCCCGGCCCCGTTTCGCGCCGGCCCGCGGCCCCACCGGGGCTCGCGGGCCTTTTGCCATCCCCCCGCCGGGAACCCGGTGCCCGGCCCCCTACGCGATCATGCTCCCCCGAGGGTCTTGCCACCCCCGGACCGGGCTGCTAAGACCCCGGCGCTCATCTCCCTCCCCCCTCACTCGACATGAAGATCACCATCATCGGAACGGGCTACGTCGGCCTGACCAGCGGCACCTGTTTCGCCGAAGTCGGCCACCACGTGACCTGCGTCGACAACAACCCCGAGAAGATCGAGACCCTGCTCCGCGGCGAGGTGCCGATCTACGAGCCCGGCCTCGCCGAACTCGTGAAGCAGAACGTCGCGGCAGGGCGCCTCAAGTTCACCACCTCCACCGAGGAGGGCGTGCGTGATGGCGACGTGGTCTTCATCGCCGTGCCGACCCCGCCCCAGCCGGACGGATCGGTCGACCTGTCCTTCATCGAGAAGGTCGCCCGCGAGATCGCCCAGTGCCTGACCCCGGAGCTCGGCTACCGGGTGATCGTCGACAAGTCCACCGTCCCGGTGAAGACCGGCGAGAAGGTCGCCGAGACGGTCCGCCGCTACGCGCCCGACGGGGTCGAGTTCGGTGTCGTCTCCAACCCCGAGTTCCTCCGCGAGGGCTGCGCCGTCGACGACCTGCTCAACCCGGACCGCATCGTCATCGGCTCCAATGACGACAAGGCGCTCGGCTACATGCAGAAGCTCTACGAGCCCTTCGTCGCCCCGGTGCTGGTGACCGACATCAACTCGGCCGAGCTGATCAAGCACGCCGCCAACTCCTTCCTCGCCCTGAAGATCTCCTACATCAACGCGGTCGCCAACATCTGCGATGCCGCCGGCGCCGACGTCGAGAAGGTCGCGGAGGGCATCGGCATGGACAAGCGCATCGGCCGCCAGTTCCTCAACGCCGGCCTCGGCTACGGCGGCTCCTGCTTCCCGAAGGACATCAAGGCCTTCATCGCCATCTCCGAGGCGATCGGCCAGCCCTTCGACCTGCTCAAGGAGGTCGAGCGCATCAACGCCGCCCAGCTCGACCGCTTCCTCGACAAGATCCGCGAGAAGATCTGGGTGTTCCGCGAGAAGAAGATCGCGCTCTGGGGACTCGCCTTCAAGCAGAACACCGACGACGTCCGCGAGTCGGTCGCCATCAAGCTCGCCCGCCGCATGCTCGAGGAGGGAGCCTCGATCGTCGCCACCGACCCCGAGGCGATCGGCACCGCCCGGCGCTTCGCCGAGCTCGAGGGCGACATCCGCTACACCGACGACATGTATGCCGCGCTCGACGGCGCCGACGCGCTGGTCATCGCCACCGAGTGGCCCCAGTTCGCCGCCGCCGACGCCTCGGAGATCAAGTCGCGGCTTCGCACGCCGCTGGTCTTCGACGGACGCAACCTGCTCGACCCGGCCGACGCCTCGGCCGCCGGCCTCGAGTACTTCTCGATCGGCCGCTGAGACCGCGACCGGACCGCCGACGGACCCCGGGAGGGCGCGGGCATGCCACCCGCGCCTTGCGGCTTCCCCCCGTCTGGATTCTGGGTTCTGGTCTCTGGCGTCTCCCATGAAATCCCCGCGCCGCGCCGCCGTCTCCATTCTCCGGGCCTGGGCCAAGGGCCATGCCTACGCCGAGAGCCTGATCGAGCGCCACGCCTCCCGCAACGACCTCTCGGCGGCCGACCGGGCGCTGCTCAACGCCATCGTCCTCGGGGTGCTCCGCCACCGGAGGCTGCTCGACCACTGGATCGGCGAGCTCCGCCGGGGCAAGCTCGACCATGAAACCCGCGATATCCTGCGGGTCGGCCTCTGCCAGCTGCTGATCCTCCAGTTGCCCGACCACGCCGCGGTGTTCGAGACCGTCGAACTCGGCAAGGCCCCGGTGCGCGGCCTGCTCAACGCGGTGATGCGCCGCGCCGCGGCGTCGCGCAGCAAGCTGCTCGACCTGTCCGAGCTCCCGCCCGCGGTCGCCTTCTCCCACCCCGACTGGCTCTTCAACCGCTGGCAGAAGGCCTTCGGCCGCGAGCAGGCGATCGCCCTGATGGCCTTCAACAACGAGCCCGCACCGACCATCGCGCGGCGCAACCCGCTGGTCGACCCACCCGACGGCCTGCCGGAAGGCGGCGAGGGCCTGCCCCCGGGCTACTTCGCCATCGACGGCCCGATCCCCGGCGAGTGGCTCGCCTCCGGCGCGGTCTACATCACCGACCCCGCCACACGGCACTGCGTCGAACTGCTCGATCCCCGGCCCGGCGAGCAGGTGCTCGACGCCTGCGCGGCGCCCGGCGGCAAGGCCTTCCTCATCGCCGCCGCCCAGGGCGGCGGCGCCGGCCTGAGTTGCACCGACGCCAACCCGCGACGCCTGCCCCGACTGAGGGAGAACCTCGCCCGACTCCGGATCGAGGCCGCCGCGATCGAGGCCCACGACTGGACGCAACCGGCGCCGGACTCCTGGCGCGGGAAATTCGATGCCATCCTGCTGGACGTCCCCTGCTCCAACACCGGGGTCTTCCGAAGGCGGGTCGACGTCCGCTGGCGCCTGCAGCCCGGCCACCTCGAGGAGCTCACCCGGATCCAATCCGCAATCCTCGAGCACGCCGCCCCCTGCCTCCGGCCGGGGGGCCGGCTGGTCTACTCGACCTGTTCCGTCGAGGCCGAGGAAAACGAGGACCTCCTCGCCGCTTTCCTCTCCGACCACCCCGACCTGCGGCTCGCCGGCACCCGGCGGGCCCTCCCCCAGCGGGACGGCACCGACGGGGCTTTTGCGGCTTTGCTTGAAACCTGAAACCGAAAACTCGAACCTCCGCCCATGAAGTCCTGCCTTGGCATGCTGATCGCACTGGCCGTCCTGATCGCGGTGATCGGCACCGTGGCGGGCATCTGGTACCTGAGCGACAGCGCGGAGTTCACCCGCAAGGAGGCGCCGGCCCGCTGAGTCCCGGGACAAGCCCGCCGCCGCACGAACAGGACCGCTCGGTCATGAGCGATTGAGCTGCCCTTACGCGCGACGACGGACCCAACTACCGGGGGGGAAAACCGCTGGAGCCCGCCATGCGGCCGGGCATGCGTAAATCTGCGCAGCTCCTCGCCCTCCCGGCTAGTCCCCGAATTCGGGGGTATCATGTCCGTCCCCCCGGCGAAACCGGGCAATCAACTCGGCCTGCGAGTGCACCCCGAAGTGGCGGAAGATATCTTTGACGTAGCCGCCCAGCGTATGCTCCGAAATCCCGAGTTGGGTCGCAATGCTCTTGCGCGACATGCCCTCGAGCACCAAGTTGAGCACCGTCCGCCGTCGCGGGGAAAGCCGGGGAACCTCAAGGGTCGCGCCCTCCGACCATCCGGCCTCATGCAACCACGGCACCTCGGTCAGGATCACGTGGGCGATCCGCGCCTCCCGCGCGGCGAACGGCCGCCCGCCCTGGCGCCGGTAGAGCGCCACCCCGCTCATCAGGCCCCGCCGGATCGGGCGGAACGAGAGCATCACCTCGCTGAGGTCCGCCCCGTCCCACAGCCGCTTCGCGTCGCACACCTGAAAGAAACCCTCGCCGTCCAACTGCTCCTGGGTCCGCGTCAGGTGGCGTCCCGAGTCGACCACCTCCCTGAGAAAGTCGCCGCTGAGGCGCTTGTGGTCCGGGTGCTCGAGCGCCTGCATGAACATGCCCATCCGCTCCTCGGAGAGCCCCCCGTGCATGAACGAGGTGAACACCGCCTGCCCGTCGCGCTCCCGTCCCGCCCCGGGCGACACCGCCCATACCCAGTCGTCGGCACCCACCAGCCGCGCCAACCCGTCCATCAGCAGCTTCTTGCGCGTCTCGATGCCGCCCCGGTGCCCGGCGACCTCGCCCACCAGCCGCACCATGCGACGCACGTCTTCCTGCGACAATTCGAGCGACTCCATGGTAAACCAAGCACATATCTAACCCCTGTTCCTTGATACACAAACAAAATCTATCAAGTCATCCGACATGCCCCGCAAATCCGGACACCACATCCGCTCTCTCCCTCGGCGCAGCGCGCGCTCGCGCCCGGGAATGCAAAAAGCCCGCCGCCCCGGGAACGGGGACGGCGGGCCCTGAATCGGTGGGTGCGGGGCCTTACTCGGCGGCCGCCGGTTGCTCGGCAGCTTCCGCCTTCTCGGCCTTCTGGTCGCGGAGCCACGCGCGGCGACTCATCTTGACGCGGCCCTTCTCGTCGACGCCGATGCACTTGGCGGTGATCATCTCGCCCTTCTTGACGACGTCCTCGACGTGCTCGGTGCGGCCCTCGGCCAGCTCCGAGACGTGGACCAGGCCGTCCTTGCCGGGCAGCACTTCCATGAAGGCACCGAAGTTGGTGATCGAGACCACCGGCCCGGTGTAGATCTTTCCGACCTCGATCTCGGCGAAGATGCGCTCGATGAGCTCCTTCGCCCGGTTGAGGCCTTCCTCCTTGGAGGCGTAGATGTGCACGGTGCCGTCGTCCTCGATGTTGATCTCGGCGCCGGACTCGGCCTGGATGCCCTTGATGTTCTTGCCGCCGGGCCCGATGAGCTCGCCGATGCGGTCGGCCGGAATCTTGACCGAGACGATCCGCGGGGCGTGCGGGCTGAGGTCCTGCGGACCGGCCACCGCCTCGTTCATCTTGGCGATGACCGCGGTGCGGCCCTCCTTGGCGAGGCGGACGCCTTCCTCGAGGATGCTCAGCGGGAGGCCGGGCAGCTTCAGGTCGAGCTGGAAGCCGGTCACGCCCGCGTCGGTGCCGCAGAGCTTGAAGTCCATGTCGCCGTAGAAGTCCTCGGAACCGATGATGTCGAGCAGCACCTTGTGCGCCTTGAGCGTGCCGTCCTCGTTCCACTCGGTGACCAGGCCGGTCGAGATGCCGCCGACCGGTGCCTTGAGCGGCACCCCGGCGCAGAGCAGCGACATGGTGCCGGCGCAGACGGTCGCCATCGAGGTCGAGCCGTTCGACTCCATGACCTCGGAGGAAACGCGCATCGCGTAGGGGAAGTCCTCCTCGTCGGGGATCACCGGCGCGATCGAGCGCTCGGCGAGCGCCCCGTGGCCGATCTCGCGGCGGTTCAGGCCGCCCATGCGGCCGGTCTCACCCACCGAGAACGGCGGGAAGTTGTAGTGGAGCAGGAAGCGCTTGCTGTCGTCGCCACCGGCGTAGTTGTCGAAGTACTGGCGCTCGTCGGCCGGGGCCAGGGTGGTGATGCCCATCGCCTGGGTCTCGCCACGGGCGAAGATCGCCGAGCCGTGGACGCGTGGCAGCGGGTTGGCCTCGGCGAAGAGCGGACGGAGCTCGCCGATCTGGCGACCGTCGGCCCGCACGCCCTTCTCCATGATCGAGACGCGGAAGGCCTTCTTCTGGATGTACTCGAAGACCTGCTCGATCTCGAAGTCGGTGGTCTCGGGGAACTTCTCCTTGATCGCCGCCTCGACCTCGTCGCGCAGCGCGCCGACCTTCTTGCCGCGCTCGACCTTCGAGGCCGCGTAGATCGCGTCCTCGATGCGGTCGCCGGCCACCGCGTAGCCGACCTCGAGCAGCTCCTCCTTGGCCACCGTGACCGAGTACTCGCGCTTGGGCTTGCCGCAGAGTCGCACCAGTTCTTCCTGGGCCTCGACGAGCTTCTGCACCGACTCCTGGGCGAAGTACAGCGCCTTGATGAACTCGTCCTCGGGCAGCTGGTCGGCCGCGCCCTCGATCATGATCACGTCGTTCTTGTTGCCGACGTAGACCAGGTCGAGGTCGCTCTCCTCCCGCTCGTCGAAGGTCGGGTTGATCACGAACTGGCCGTCGACCCGGCCGACCCGCACCGCGCCGATCGGGCCGGCGAAGGGGATGTCGGAAATCGAGAGGGCGGCGGAGGCCCCGTTCATCGCCACGATGTCGGAGTCGTTGATCTTGTCGGCCGACAGGAGCAGCGCGACGATCTGGGTGTCGTAGAGGTAGCCCTTCGGGAACAGCGGCCGCAGCGGGCGGTCGGTCATCCGCGAGGTCAGGATTTCCTTCTCGGTCGGCCGGCCCTCGCGCTTGAAGTAGCCGCCGGGGAACTGGCCCGCGGCCGAGGCCTTCTCCTTGTACTCGACGGACATCGGGAACCAGGTCTGGCCCTCGCGCACCTTGGTCTGGGAAACGGCGGTCACCAGGACGGTGGTCTCGCCGCAGGTCACGACCACCGCGCCGTCGGCCAGCTTGGCCAGCTTGCCGGCTTCGAAGGTGATCGGGTTCGAGCCGACCTGGCTCGTAATCGTATGGATATTCATTCTCTTGGTTTGCTGTCTACATGCCCCGCGGAATCGCGGCGAGGCCTCGCGTCTTCGGACAGCCCCAAGGAATGGAAAGGGGTCGAAGGGTCTGTCCGCGGGGAGCGGGAGGATTCCCGCCCACCGCTTTCAAGCGAAACGGCCACGGAATCTTCCGTGGCCGCCTCGAAGGAAAGGATTATCGGCGCAGGCCCAACCCTTGGATCAGCTTCTGGTAGCGTTCCTCGGAGGTGGCCTTGAGGTAGTCGAGCAACTTGCGCCGCTGGGCGACCAGCTTGAGAAGGCCGCGTCGCGACGAGACGTCCTTCTTGTGCGTGGCGAGGTGCTCGGTCAGGTGCTGGATGCGCTGGGTCAGCTTCGCGACCTGGTAGTCGGCGCTTCCGGTGTCGGTTTCGTGGACCTTGAAGTCCGCGAGATTGATGGTGCTTTCGCTCATGTTGCTTTGGTTTTCGGTCCAGCCACCTTGGCCGGTCCGCCCTTGGTCGGGACGGCGGAGGAAAGCGGAAAACGCCACGATTGCAAGAACGGAATCCCGCATCCCCACCCCGCCTCGCCCCCAGCCCCTCGCGCTCGACCCATCAACTGTTTGAATCACCCCCTTCACGCAGGCGTCGGACGGCGCGGTCGGAGCCGTAGACCATCGCGACGTCGCCGGGGTGCAGGACCACGTCCTTGCCGGGGGCGCCCACGAAGCTTCCGTCCTGGCGATGGATGCCGAGCACCACGATGCCGGCGTCCGACGGGCGGGACTCCCGGAGCTCGCGACCGGCGTAGGGATGCCCCTCCCACAGTTCGACCTCCGAGACGCTGAAGCCCTCCTTGACGTGGAGCAGCACGTCGTAGTCGAGGGCCCGGATCACTCCGGCCCGCTTGAGAACCCGCGTCATCAGCCGGTCGAGCGGGCGCTTGACGAAGCCGACGTTCAACAGCAGTCCGAAGGCCACCGCGCCGCCCACGACCAGCACCAGCAGCAGGAACAGGCTGAAGCCGGTCCGGTCGTTGTCGACCATCGTCACGATCAGGGTCGCGAGCGCCGAGGTGATGCCGATGTTGCCCGCGATGATCAGGTGGAGGACGATCCTCCGGCGAACCGGGTGCTCGACCACCATTTCGGCCTCGCGGGTGGTGAATCCGACCCCGAAGAAGGCCGACGCCGCCTGGAACCGGGCGGCCGACTGCGACATCCCGGTCAGCACCAGGGCATTGGCGCCCAACTGGACGATCAGCAGGGCGAGGACGACGATGACCCCCAGGGCCGTGAGCGGAATCAGCATCCAAGCAGGGCGGTGAGTCGCTCCTCCAGCAGGGCGGTCAGCGGGCCCGCCCCTCCCTTCGCGGGCAGCTCGCCGGACTCGAGCCGGTCGCTCACCCCGATCGGCTCGCCGGCGACCACTCGCGCGGTTCTCGGCGTCGGGTACCTGGGGAAGCCGAAGAGGTCCTCCTCCAGCTTCATGATCGTCTCCGCCCGACGGTCGAGGGTCGGATGTTCCAGCAGATAGTCGCCAATGTAGCTGTGGGCCTGCAGCGCGGTGAACGCACGGTCCAGGTCGTCGAGCAGGATGTTCCGCTCGCCCGCCCCCGGCAGATCCTTGGGATCCAGCAGCCGACGCCGGATGCGGTAGCGGATCGCCCGCACCCGCTCCGGCGGCGTCGAGGCCCGCGCGTCCCGGCCGCAGCGGGACTCCACGTCGCCCAGCAGTCGCTCGCAAAGCGATTCGAGCCGGCCCTGCAGGCCGCCCTGCCCCGCCTCGCCCAGGAACTCGGTCTCCTTGAGGGCCAGCACCCCGGTCCCCAACCGGATGATCCGCGCATCGACTTCCATCGCCGGCTTGGGCGTCCACCCGATGCGGTCCTCCAGTCGCGACAGCCGCTCGACAAAGGTCGACTCGACCGCGGGATCGTGCCGGAAGCGGATGCCGACCGGCACCAGCCAGGCCTTGCGCCCGTCCTTGAGCCGCGCCGCCGCCTTCAGCAGGATCGACGCCACCCCTTCCATCAGCGGGTCGAGCCGCTCGTGGTGGTGGTAGATCTCGCCCTCGGGATAGATCACCAGCGGGGTACCCTTCTCGAGCAACCCGATCGCCGTCTTGATGGCGGAGAGGTCCGGGCCGTCCCGGTCGACGGAGAACACCCCCATCGACTGCAGCGACCAGGCCGCCGCCTGGCTGACCTCGAAGACCTCGCGGGCCGCCATGAAGTGGAGCGGCAGG